>ERZ773156.59-NODE-59-length-156917-cov-9.11784_pt1 | contig 156917 bp, 156 predicted proteins | sample MGYA00511895_ERZ773156 | MGnify/ENA primary metagenome ERZ773156 (study PRJEB29015, sample SAMEA2737850) | human gut metagenome | biome: human gut; feature: human-associated habitat; material: faeces | place: China | collected 2012 ... | reverse complement strand
TGAAATATTGAATTTTCAAGGTTCAACACACCACATCGGTGTGGGAAGTTTTAGTTAGTTACTAATATCCTCATTTTTTTATAATCCACTGTTCTCAGTATAAAACACATGCTCTTCTCACGTCAACCAACCTAATTGGCAATGCATAATATAACCAATAGTAAGAACTCTGTCTTTGCCAGCATTTATCTTCCTGCCATATCCCGTTCCATCTTTTCCGTTAATCCATCAAACACTCCGCAAATTTCTGTTGCATCCTTTTTCCTTCTGGTTTCTGTATAAGCGGAGTAGAAATTTTGTGTAGTAGATACATTCTGATGTCCGAACATTCTTGATACTACTTCAATTGGAACATCATGATCCAGTAGATAAGTCCCTGAAGAACCTCTTAAAGAATGGGGATGCAGGTCTTTGTTAATCCCAGCTTCTTTTAACCATCGCTTCAGTTTTTTATTGAGATTAGACGGTGATAATACATTTTTATTTGTTCCTGGAAAAATCAAATCATCTGCATTTATTCCTTCACATCTTCTATGTAAAATGGTAGCTGCTGCTGCGGGTGGTGTTAAAATTCGGATTGAATTCATTGTTTTTGTACGTCCGTCTTCATAAGCGCCGGTTCGTTTAATGGATAGTTCACCTGTCTTTTGGCTCCAGTCCCTTTTTCTTAGCCCAAGAATTTCTCCTGGACGTGCTCCAATAAGTAAAGCAATCGTAAATACATCTGCGCATGTAATGTCTAAGGGATATTTATTTTCTTCTCTCATCTGTTGAAAATATCTCAGTGCCTTCTCGATTTCATCCCCTACGAGAAAATCTGCTTCTGTTTTCGCAGGTGTACTCTGTTTAAATTGCCTGAGTACAACTGCCGGGGATTTTTCCGGGCGGTACATATAGTATTATTCATCTACAGCGGCCACAACAAGCCGAATGATCCGGTTTAAAGTAGATGCACTATAATATGCATATTCCGGCTCATGTTTTTTCTTTGTCGTACGCTTATCATACCGGGCATTGGAAAGTTCTTTTCTGTAAGCTTCCATATCTTTCATAAATATTCTTTTCCAGAGCAGCTCTGGCATCTACCCGATTTTTTCCGCTGCCTTCCAAACGCTCAACAGTCCCATCAATCAGGGTTACCCATTGCCGAGCTCTTATATACGTATTTCCATATTTTTCATATTTCCGAAAAGTAATATTATTTTTGTTTCCATTTGGATCCGTATTTGTTTTCATAGTCCACCTCATAAATTATTTTCTATTTAGAGTATGGAGAATTGATATCATGCAAAAATAATTAACTCATAACTTTTTAACTTATAAATATTAATTAGAAATAATAATAAATTCAGAATCTAAATTTCCCAGTTTTTTCTGTTATATCTCTTCCAAAATAACACTTATAAATACTTATTAGTAAAAATAATATCTAATTCAGGACCAAAATCTGGTTTTTCTGGTGGAATGGTGGTGGAAAGTCATTTTTCCACCAGCTTTTCCACCAGTTTCCACCAAAAATATCTTAAAAATACTTATTCATCCTTAACACCCAAGACCACAAAAAAATCTCCCCAAACTGCCGGAAACCCTTGATTTTCCTTGCTTTTTAGGGAGATTTTTCTTTCAGATTTAAAGCCACTGGCCGGACTCGAACCGGCGACCCACGCATTACGAATGGGGCTCTATGCGAATAAATATTCACAAAAATATGATAATTGCTGATAAATTCTTGTTTTTATATTGCATATATACACATATAGTTGCATATAATTGCATTTCGTGACGTTTGAATACACCAAATAACACAAATTGGTAGTCAAATGGTAGTCAAAATTGGGCTGGGTTTATTTCCAGCCCCTTCTTAATTTTTATACAATCCATTCTCCTCTGTGCAAATGTCTCCGGCAATTTCAAAAGCTTTTAATGCAGTTGTATCACTTACAAATTTCCCTACATTCCAATTAGATTTTTCTTCCATTTCCATTGCCAACCACATATAGTAAGCCGCTTTCCACGACTGATACAATACCCCAGAACCTGCTATCATATCTTTTACCCCCATATCATATGTAATATGACGATACAATAACCTTTTTGATTGAATCATACAATAGTCGATATAATGACTATATCATCTTGCAAGACCCGGATAGCAGAGAGCACCATCCTGATCCGGGGTAAGGACTACTGGTTCAGTTGCCATGCGACCGGTCTGATCCAGGTAGTACCACTTGCCACTGATCGTCTGAAGGCCTTTGAGCATGGCACCATCGGAGGCAAGGTAATACCAGGAACCTTTGTACTGGTACCAAGTGTCATGGACCATCATGCCGGCTCCATCGAACCAGTACCATTTGTCTCCGTCCTGGTACCAGTCGTTTCTAACATAATTTCCAGAACCGTCTTTTAAATAGAAGCGCCAGCCGCCATTTTCCTGCTGCCAGCCGGATTTCTTTACTGGTTCTGACAACGCTGCCTTGAAGTCTGTCCATAACTGCGGCTGATCCAGCATCTTACGGGGGCAGTGCTTGCGCTTTGCGTCATAGTGCCGGATCACATGATCGGCCCCGATACCTGTCTCCGCCACGATCTGGCGTACAAGCTCCACGCAGTTTGCGCGGGCGGTATCATAGTCGGAGTCTGGGTTGACGCAGATCTCAATGTTGATGCTGTTGGTGTTGGTTACTCCTGCCACCAAAGGCGTACCGTATTGCCTACCTACTGCATAGGCACCGTCTCTGTAATCTAAGGTTTGCACTGCCACTTTATCATCTACATACCAGTGGACAGAGGTGGACAGGTTGCCGTTCCGATGGGCCTGAGCGTGTTTGAGTGCGCCTGCACCCTTACTGTAATTATCTGTCTCGTGGATTACAATCCACACAGGGCGGTTTTGTCCTGCGTAACAATTTATCTGCTTAATCTCTTTTCGTATCTCCATAGCTTACCTCTCCTGCAACACTCTTTTTTCCAATGCTTCCAAACGTGTAACAATATCCTGCTTATCTTGTTTCGCTGAGTAAACAAGATATTTCTCTGGGTTTTTCATCACATCCTCAAGATCGATCTGTGATTTTTCTTCTCTAAATTCGTTGTAATCATATTCCAGATATGACGTTGTTTCCTCATCGTACTTTTCTGTTTTTTGTTCCTCGTTGAGACATATAAAAATGTAAACAAAGCCCCCATCATCCACCACTTTAACAGGTGGCTGTGGATCGAAAAACCTTGCTTTTATCGGCATATGATACCCTCCTTTTACACACACGGGCCACTTCCCGGACTTTATATTTTGCTACAGTTCTAAAGCTGTTTGTATTATCAAAAAATCCCTTATACGACAGACACCGCCTTGCCATTGAGAGCGGTATGGGCTTATGTGTTTTTATTTTGCGGTATGTCCTCATATACACCCGCCGGATGCGTTTCCAAACGCGTTTTCTTATTGTTACATGATCGCGATAGATCTTAAATCCCATCATATCCACAACTCCGCATGGCTGTATCGTCCATTCCTGTTTTATGGTAATCCCCATTTTGGCAGCATAGGATACAATTCTTTTTGCAGCCATATTGAGCAATTTTGCATTTGTTCCCGTAATGTAAATGTCATCCATGTAAAACAACACATGCTTTACCAGATTCACTCTTTCTGCACCTCCTGCTCTCCGCTTCCTGATATGGTACATCCGCTCTGATATCTCGTGATAAAGCTGAGACATATACAGGTTGCAGAGAAACTGAGATAGGTAAGATCCTATACTCAATCCTTTCCGGAACGTTTTAAGGAGCGTATCAACAAGCCACAAAAGCGGATCATTTTTAATGTACCGGGAAAGAAATTCCATCATTTTTTCTCTACTGATACTTTCAAAGCACTTTTTGACATCGAATTTGCCATAATAGCGCAGGGTTTTATCTCTCATCCATTTATAAATTTTCTTCATTCCCCTTACGGGGCCGCGTCCTTTAATGGATGCATATTGATGGACGCCGATCCGAACGCCTATTGGTTCTAATGCATTTACAGCAACATAATCATATATTTGCTGCTTTACATCCTGGATTCCTATTTCCCTGTTTTTCCCACTGGACGGATCCTTGCGCTTTTTGTACCAAATAGGCGGGAATTTGGGATTTCTGGCAATGATCTCTGCGTGAATATCATTTATCACACGCTCAATGCACCAGTCTACCGCAATCCTCCCTCCCCGGTATAGCAAATAATATATCTGTTCCGGAGACAGGATGGTAACACTTGACAGCAGCCGCAGCGTGTCGCGGCGTTTTAATTTATCTGCCAGGCATTGATGCACTGATTTTGATATCAATGCCCTATCAGTTATATCTACTTTTTTACAGTATTTTTTCATATTCTTAGACCTTCCGATTTTTCTTCGATTATCTTTGCGATGGTTTTCGGTTTTTCTACTAGCCACAACACCGGCCTACTGCACCGGTATTCCTTCGCCATTTTACTGGCTCCGGCGGGCCTATAAAAAGAATTTTGGACATCTGCCCGAGAACCTTTTGGTTACACTCTTTTCCAGTGCGAAACATGGTTCAATGCCGCCAATGCGGAAAAATAGATAGATAATATCAGCCGCCGTAGTTCCAGCCAGCCCTGCCAAGCCTGTTCCTGCAGTTCAGGTACGCACAACCAGCGCTCGAGCCGTTCCTGAGATTGCCGCCACACCATGAGTCCTCTATTTTAGGGGAGATCCCCTCTTTGCTTCGCAAATTCACCCCCGACGGCCTTCTTTTAATCGCAGCCGCCGAAGAGCCAGCCAGCCCAGCCAAGCCCGTTCCCGCAGACCAGGCACGCACAACCAGCGCCCGAGCCGCTCCAGAGAGAGCCGCCCTGCATAAATTCACGGGTTCCGGATGTGGATGTCCCGCCGGAATAAAGCATATCTCCATATCCCTGAGTGCTTCCACTTCCTTTTTTGGCCACAAACCATGCGCCGGTCTTCTTGTCCACTGATATATCTCCTATCCAAAAATCCTTTCCGTCCGGAAGCGCAGGGATATTTCCAATCATGCGGTAAGTGCTTTTTATAACTGTGTCCGCCGAGCTGTGGTCAAGTCCTCTCTCTGCTACATATACGTTTTTGCTATGATCGGGCTGAAAATCAAGCACAGTGTCAGATGCTATCGCATAGCATCCTACGGCGTATTCCCGCCCTTGGACACGGTACGGGTGCTTTCCGTCACTGTTGGATACAGCCGATCCATCGTGATGACCTATTACTGCATCTGTATTTCCCGCTCCCCACGGCATCGAACTTATTATGATCGGGGATTGTAGAGTTTCTGTCACCTCTACCAGAGTGGTGGAAAACCCGTCTGAAATATCTAAATACACCGCCTTATTGGCATCATCCAATGGCTCAATCCGTATAACTTTGGCCATATCTGCATAAGCCCTCATTGTTTCAACGCCGCGGTCTTTATTAAGCGCCCCCTTATTATCGCTCCCATATCCCACATAGACACGGCTTCCAACCAATATGTTATCAGCCTGTGCGTTTGTTACCGGGAAATATGTCTCTTTCGTGCTGCGTTCTATGCTTGCATCGTACTGCCAGTTATAGGACGTGCATCCCGAATAAAGGCTCTGGCTGTTTTTTGTCGCTCCTTTTATGATGTTAAACACAATCTGGAACAGATTTCGCGCAGCCCCTGCTCCCAAGTATCCCTCGCCCTTTTTTTGATAGTTGACAATCATATTGTTATGGCTCTGGAAATTGGCAAGCGGCAAACCTGGCTGGGATCTCAAAAGTCCATCAGACGCAACACCGGAAAAATATTTACTGCCAATACACCACGGCACCACCGTACCGTCTGCTTTTACGCATTCCGGCCATGGCGTAAGTCCAAGTTCCGGATGTGGCATATCTGATATTGTGATGAGATCATATTCCGGATTAGAAGAGTCCCAATCCCACCAAAATGACATTTGCATAGTTCCAACATCAACAGGCCCGCTTGTTTTATAGTCTGACCCGCCTTCTAAAGCCACGGGCCGAGGAGTGCCGTCCGGGTCTCTGACATAATTAACATTTTTCCATCCAAAAAGAGGGATGTCTGCATAATCATCCGCGCCTTTTACTGTATCTGTTGACGGTTCCCAAGCGAGCCCTGCATTATCAAGCAGCTTTTCTCCTGCACTGGTCGGATTGACGTCAAACTTCCAGATTTTTGTTTGATATACTTTCCCTGTACGTCTCATGGCATAATAATTTTCCACCGCCCGTTCCAAAGATACTGCCTGTTTTAAGGCGTCAATATCAGCTTTATTCGCTGTAATCTGCTCCCTATCCGCCACAATCCCGGCAGCCGCATCCTCAACCCTCTTGGTCTGCTTATCGCCCTCTGCGGTTACTGACTGCACCGCCTCGGTCTTGGCCTCAGTAACCTCACTGACCGCCTGTGTGCCTGCCTCCTGTACCGCTGTAGTCTGTTTTTGCCCCTCGGCCTCAACAGCTCCCACAGCCGTACTCTGAGCCTGCCCTATGGCTGTAAGCGTATCCTGGGCGATCTGTCCAAACTGCGTAGCTGTCTGCTCTACCACTTTCCGGTCTGCCGCCACGGCTTCCCTTATTTGGGTTACTGCCTGCTTATCATTGGCAACTGCCTGACGGTCTGCCCCTGTATCCTCGGCGTACTGTCTTGCCCCATCCTCAGCCGCTTCAGCGCCCGTCTGTGCCTGTGCTGCGGCTGTCTCTGATAACTTGGCTGCCTGTGCTGATAACGCCGCATCTGAGGCTGCCTGCTGTACCTGAGAGAGCATCCCTGTTACAGTCTGCTTATCCTGTGCCACAGTGTCGGCATTGGTCTCTACCTGCTCTGCAAGACCCTGTACAGCTTCCAGATGTTCCGCTGTCTGGGTGGCTGCTTTTTCGGCCTCATCCGCAGCGGCTACGGCCTTACCACCAGCCTCTTCTGCCCGTTTGGCAGCGTCATTCACGGCCTCGATGGCCTCTCGAAAAATCTCACCGTCTCCCGGTGCCTCGAACGCTTCCGGCTTTGGTCTTGATTTGACCTGCATAGTAATGCGCTTGATCGTCTCACCGGATTTTTGATCCGACAGATATATCCATGCATAAATGTTATATGCCTTTTCTGCCGTCCATGCCGCACGATTTCCCTCCAACATGCTGTCCGGGATTGTGACGGTTGTTACGCCGTCCTTAGTGGTACCCACACGGGTTATGGCCTCACCGCCGGTCTCCTGTAGCGCAAAGTGGATTTCTACCGCCGTCGGAAGATGCAGTCCCTCTATCCTGAGCTGCTGACCATAATCCCACTGCCATAGGCCGTAGGTGCGGGCATAATCATCGTTATCTGTAAATACTGCTGTAACCATTGGTCACCTCCAACTAAAAAGGACCCCAGAGATTTCCCTGGGGTCTGTCTGCGTTGCGACGTCGCACAGCTTACTTATCTTCCGTGCCTACCGCTCTCTCGTCCTCCTTGCCGGTTGCAGGGCCGGTGGTTACAAAAGTGGTATCCTGTGCACCCTTGGGTCTTGCCTTCTGTGCTGCGTCGTTCTTTCTCTGCTCTGCTGTTCTCTTGTCCTGATTCTTTCCTGTTGCGTTTGCCATAATATTTGTCCTCTCTTTCAAAAATGATATGTAATAGTTGCTCTGGCTCTGACCCTGCCTGCGGGAGATGTATGGATCACCTCCATTCTAAGTTTCACTACCTACATTTTCCCTACTGCTATCAATCTTATTTTTCAGTGCTGCTATGTACTTCATAAGCCACTCCGGCACCGGTGCACCCATACGACCGGCATTTTCCGTAATAGATAATGCTTCATTCAACATATACCATACTGTAACCAGCAAGGAAAGCATTGTATTTGGGAGATTAAATCCCAATACACCAGACGTCTGTATGATCACATAATCAATTACCATTCCTACAGCGATCACAAAAAGATACGCTACCTTTTTAGCAATGCCCTTAGCACCCTTTTTGCTGCTCCAGCCATAAGACTTATCATCTGGATGATCTAAAGCCTCCACTGCGCTTGCTGCCATACCTGAAAGGTAATCAATCACCATCAGGCAGAGCAGAACACCCAAAAGATAAAAAGTAACTCCTAATTTCTGACTTAAATATGCAACCAGTCCAGTTGCACAAACCTGAATACTCATACATGTGCTCCTATTCATCTTTATTTCCACCTTCTTTCATCAATCATGCACATTGTACTTTTAGCCTGTTCTTTGCATGATATCGTTGTCAGTACATTGTGTTTCTTTTCAAAAACTACAACAATCATCATTTCTCAACCTCCTTTTAAATATTAAAAACAGAATCTCCCTTTGGAACTGTCTATCACTTATGAATTTTGCAGTGCCCAATACCACAGTCCTGTTCCTTCATAGTTAAATTTTAATCTTAAACTAGCCATTAAAGATGCATCATACTCAAGAGTAAATGATTGACCGCTTGCTGAATCTGTACGCCAGGTCGCTAGAGTTCTGCTTCCTCCGTTGGAATACAAAGCAACTATAGAAACGCCTCCATAATCACGACCTGCGGTCTTGTTAATGCTTACAGTAAGTTTATTGTATTTCCGCAAATTAACCGCAGAAGGAGTTGTAAGATAATTACTATCACCTACTCCGGACCATATCTGTCCTAAATCTCCAAATCCTAATGATCCAGTTCCAACCAATTTTCCAACATTTCCGCCTTTCCCCGAATCCCAAAATACAAGAGTTTCAGCAGGGTATCCCTCCCATGTTCCAACAACAGACTTATCATAAATCTTTACGGTTGTTCCTTTTTTGATAACATTTGCACTTGGCATAGAAAACGCAGGAATTACAATATCACTAGTCATATACTTCTTGGCACAACTGACTGTCTGCTCTGATGTGGTCGGAGTTTTTTTCCCTCCGGCCATTGACTGTATCCCTCCAGTTTCTTTCATTTTTGCATCCGTGCTGTAAAAAGTCTTATCAGCCAGTACATGATCTTTTGTGGCATTCCCGGTCAATTCCAGTGTTCCTTCCACAACCTCATCATCGGAGTCACTGGAAATTGCGGTTTTTCCTTTTAAAATATCTCCTTTAGCTGCAGTACACTCATCTGATCCGGCAGTTCTTCGCCCGCCTGACATTAAAACTCTTCCCATTTATCTTCATCTTCTTTCATCATTTACTACGGATTTATTTTGCATACAACATGACTGCTTAAAGCACTTAACTCTTCACTGTCAAAATCATCATTATTGGCTTTCCGGCGGATCATCAATGCGATATAGCAATTCTTTTCCGCTGTATAGGAAAGATTTGCCTTATCAGACGGAGTTTCTGTTGAGGTGGATCCACCTGCATCCGGATCTACTACCACCCACGGATTTCCGTTGTGCATAACAGTTGTATACTGAAGTTCTGCATCCCCCGGAATGATCACATAGTAATTCTGGACTTCATATGTATCATCACAGGATACCGTCAGCGTTTCTCCTGCTGTCAGTTTGATCCCTTTCTGGTCTGTATATGGGTATGACAATGCTCGCTTTCCGGAAGTGCTTATATCTACTGACAAGCCTGTTTTCCCCGAATTTGTGTACGGAGCATTGACATATTCTCCTGCAACCCAATCTGGTAAAAATTTTTCCCATACCGTAACCTGAAATTCCTTTTTATATTTTCCGCATATAACAGTAATAACCGCTTTTCCCCGTGCTTTTCCGGAAACGACCCCTGTTGATGATACATTCACCACATTAATATCGGATGAACGGAACCTGACAGACTGGTTACAATCTGTTGGAGCAATCTGCACCTGGATCGTTACGCTGGCTTCCCCTGCCTGTACACTGAATGTACTATCATTCGGAGTAACCGTCATTCCTTCACATGGAATAATTGCAGATGCATCTGAAACAGGAACCTCATTGATAAGAGTACTGTCAAAATACAGATAAATATATTCACCGTCTGTCGTTAGTGACAGCTTCTTTATCTGTTCTACAATCGTTTCCATAGTAAAAAGAGCAACACCATCCGTATTTTCTTTGATCTGCTCGTCCATTTCATTTAAAGACTGCGCAGACAATTTTGCTCCTGCTAAAAAGTTATGTGTTTTATATCCCATAGGTCTCTCCTTTTAAAAAAGTTCATTCTTATCCAGGATCGCATTTTCTGTATCCAGATGAAAGCCAAATATATTCTCGATCCAGTTATCAGAGTCTACTGCGTCCCTCTGCTCTGTGTCACAGATCCGAAATTTGCCATTTCGGATATAGATCATGCAGCCTTTCATTTTTATACTGTTGGCCGGTGCCTGGATAATGGAACGCGCAGGCGGTATGGTTTCTTCATCATGCCCATATATCACACAGTTCGTAAAAATACCAGACTCCAGTACGGTTATACATGCTTTGGAAGGCCAGGAAAGCTGATGATAAAGTTTGCAGTTATCTGCCCGCAGCCACTGTACTCCATCGATCAGTTCTAAAACGATCGTATCTGTCATATAAAGCTTAAGCGGATGGTTATACGCATTTTGTACCCTCCTGAACACACATCCGGATATATAAGCTTCTTTCAGATTTTCATATCCAGAATTTGGCTGTAGGACCAGATTTTTTCCGCGTACCTGATCAAGGTATACACGTTCTGCCAGTCCAAACGCATTGCACCAGCATCCGCCACCATCACACTGGACCAGTAAATTTGAAATCCGTACATCCGGTGCCGAGATCAAAAACGCGGTCGGACTTCCAGACTCATTTGAACCAAGGATACGGATCGTACAATTTTCAAAATTTACTCCCAGACCAGCAGCATGACTATCCATGACCTGTTGATAACGCTGGGATCCATCGATTCGTGTTGCTTCTTTATATTCCAATCCAAATATACAGTTCTGGACTTTAATATCTGTAGACCAGTAAGAACGATTTCCTGCTACAGAAACTGTATGCTTACAGTTCCATGCCTCACATCCATCGATCACAATACCGTTTCCATTTGCACAGATCCCATAACCTCGATTAGTCACATCACAGGAAAGATCATCTGTCCAGCCGGAAGAATAGCAGTCGCAGATCGTACAATAGCAGCAACTGTCCACCAGAATTCCAACGGATCCAGTTCCTTCGGTGTCGGTGCAGACAGTTGATACATTCTGTATGCAGCTGTGACACATCTTTCTTAAATTCAGCGCAACCAGACCTTTAAAATTCTGGCACTGGAATTTGATATTTTTTAAAACAGCACGATACTCATTGAATTTGGACTCCGTATAATCTGTATATGTTTCTTCCTGTGGGATTGGTTTTCTGCCATGATAAGAAACATATCCTCTGTGATAGGTGTCATAAAATGTATTCGTTTCACTGATGATACTGCAGTCTCCGTCTTTTCTTTCCGGAAGCGTACTGGCATAAACAGCAAAAAAATCACTGTTATCCTTAAAATCCAATGCTCCTCCATCACAATGAAGCGTATAGCCGCAGCCATCTAAAAAAACATTCTTGTCTATGACCAGGATCCTTGATTTCAAATAGAGATCCTGTTTTAGCATCACAGGTCTGCCTGTTTCCAGTGCCTTTAAAAGAGCCGGACTGTCATCATCAATTCCATTTCCCTTTGCCCCAAACTGTTCTGGTGTTACATAAATATCCGAAAAACCCGTTCCAATGTTTTTCAAATACTCTGCCAGTGTTGTACCATCCTCATCTCCCATCTCAACGGCATCCACCATTGTTCGCGGATACCATCTTTCCCATACTGGACTTGCTTTTGTACCTGCATTTCGATACAAATATGCTCTTTCTTCGGCCATACTTCGCCTCCTAAAATTTTGCCAAATACGTTGTATCCGGCGTTTCATCTTGTGGGTCTACGTCCAGGCGTCCCGATATGATCCTCGCCCAGTTTTCTCCGGTCTGTGGCGCAGCACTGCTGTAAACCATGTTTGTCACACTCGCTCCGTAAGCTGAACTGACAACTGCTCCTATGCCCATCAATCCCACTACAATATCTGTAATCGGCTTCTTGTAGACTTTAAACGTTATACTGCCATCATTGGAAATTCCCGTTCCGGAAGCGATGATCCCAAATGCCTTATCATATGCATCATGTTCCTCTTTTGACGCACCATCAGCTAAACCACTCACCAAAAGCAGGTTATCATCTTCTGTAACTTCATCAACTACTATCGTCTGAACATATGGTACCTGATTGCCAGTCCAGCCACTTGCAGTAAGTGTGACCCATGTAACATTACTTAGCCGTCTGCTTATGGCAATACTCTGATTTTCTACAGATTTAACAGTCCGATCCAGTATATCCATATTGCTATTAAGGTCATCAATGTTTATATATTCATTCTTTTCCGGCTTTTTCAGTTTATAATTTGCAGTCTCTTTCATAATCTCACCGTCCTTATTTTCTCCCAGGTATAGGAAGTCGCCTGCTGCCAGGTCAATGCGCTGATATCAGACCATGTATTGTAGATATATTCATATTCGACTGCCAGATGCGCCGGTTTGATTTCCTCAATGGTAAGCTTTAAATCTGCCATGTTTCCAGGAATACCGAGCGTACCAACAAATCGGATCACAAATCGACTATTTGCATTATCCTCTATTACCTCCACCTCGCCGTTTGAATAACTTTTTGAAACACTTTCGATCATTTCCTTCGTTGTGGTTCCCGTTCCAGCAAGCTTTGCACAGATTCTTTCTCGTCTGTAATCATTTTCTTTTGTAACATCAATTGTCAAACCGAGTAAATTTTCATACCTGGACAATAACACGGATGCCGTTGAAGCAAAGCATTCAGATATCGTATCGCTTAATCCTGTTTCCAGATCGTCTGTTTCTTTAGATAAAATAGATTGCAATGTCTGCATCGTAACATTCTCATCGTAATATTCCGGGAGCAGCTTAATCAGTTCCACTTAAGCTCACCTCCGTTAGAGAAATAGTTCCAACAACCGGAACCTGACGATCTCCCACAGCTATATTTCCTATAACACCATTTATTGTGAACGTATCAAAATCACTTACGCCAGGAACGTCCAGTAACACGTTACCGATCTTTGCGTAGCTTACACGTTTGCCGGAAAATGTTAAATTTTTCAAGAAGTCCGTAAGTTCTGTTTTAAAGACCTGCTTTACTTCTTCCAAGCTTTCACTCCCATCCAGCTGTACATTTGCTGCAATATTAATTTCCAATACGTCCGGACTAAGTACCGATACGGTTGCACCGATTGGCCGTACTGTTTCGATATATTCCGCAACTTTCCCTGGTAATGTTGGTGACACTGCTTTATCACTATCTACAACTAAAATCGTTACTGTTCCAGGACCATCACCCAATGGTATTACTTTTGCAGCTCCCACTCCCGGTACTTCCAATGCCCATTGCTGATAGTGATACGCATTTCCTGATGTTGCAGGTAGACGTACTTTTTCATAAAATCTTGCCCTCATTGCATCATCGTTTTCCTCATCTGTGCCGGCAGTTATAATATCTCCCAGTGTTGCCGTTATACCAGATACTGCAGATAATGCCTGCATCTCACCGGAATACTGGTTTCCAATTGCTCCATTTGTTTCACAGATAACTGCATATTCTGTTTCTGTTAAAGCTTTATTTACTATATAAACCAGGCTACTTATCCCCCAACGTGTCCCAATCTCAACAGCTCCGGATGTGATCATTTTTCTGACTGCAGCTGTTGCCGTTTTCCTGGCAATTCCATACGCTGACACTGTACGGTCCAGATATTCACCAAGTGCTGTATCCGGAAGCACCAGATCTACAAAATTTCCCAATTGAAAGTACTGATCTGCCAGAAAATACGCAGCCGGAGCAAGGGCATCGTATATCACACTTCCCTCCCGTTTGTCGATATCATCTGGAACCCGGTTAAGCATTCCCTGTAAGATATTTTCATAGGTCATATCTTCATACATCCGCTTTCACCACCTCTCTTGTCTTTCCAAAAATACTGATCACATCAAATGAACATCTGCAGATAGTCCCGGAAAATTCAAACTTAAAATTCTCTACTGATTTGATCCGATCATCTTTTTCCAGGGTTTCCTGGATCATGCGCTTCATTTCTGCGCGTATGTACTCCGGATCCTGTCCGATCAGATCTTTCCAGTCCACTCCATAATTAAACGTGTAAATAGGATATTCAAATTGCTGCGTAGACAGCCGCTTTTGTATTGCCTGGGATAATGCCGCAAGTTCATTTACATAGCCTCTGATCGCAGTCTCTGTGACGTTATACGATCTATTTGAAAAGGTTTCTTTCGTTATACGAGTATCTGTCTGTAATCTTAGTTCTTCTGCCATTCTGAACCTCCAGATACTGTATAGGGCTTTCCTATTATTTCAAGGATATAAAATTCATCCCACCCCGTCGGTGCAAATACACGAACCTTATCCCCGGTTTTCAGCAGTGCTTTCATATTTCCTGATAGCTGCGCAGAAGGGATCATAAACCGTTCATCTATCTGTACACCCGTTCCATTATAGGTACCGATCAAAATAGCCGGAAGTTTGACAGAGTTTAAAAAGCCTTCTACGATCTGTTTTATTTTTTCATTGATCAATTTGCGATCACCTCCACTTCCATCGTGTGTACCGGCAGATATTTATGGGTAACCGATTTAACGATTACCCTGCGGTTTAATCCAATATCTTCCACACTTCCAAAAATGCTACATCCCGCCCTGACAGAATGATCACCCAGGCAGGACAGCTTTATGGTTTCTGCTTCATGGTTATATAATTTTAAAAGCAATTTCGCTTTTTCCTGTAGCTTTGCCACATCAGTGCTTTTATCGGTTTCATGTTTGTAATACAAAAGATTACCATATCGGTTTACAGACTCCTGATCGGATGCCTGTGTGGTCTGAGCCCTTCCGCTGCTTTCGTCCATCCAGGAGATTTTTACGATGTTATAAAACTCATCATCTATACTCTTCTCCCAGCTGTAACCATAGGCCAGTGAGTCCACGCCAAGGACTAACGGCAGCTGCAAATCTACAAGACTGTCAAGTTGCACTTTCCCATACACGTCCGCCAGTCGATACCATTCACCTTCCGGCTTTGCTTCTGTTTTGGTATTGACCAGGGTATCGCTGATCAGGCTATAGATCACATCCAGCCAGGTATCCTGATATTTCACTTTATCGCTTGGCACCTTATATGCCACTGTTGGCATGGTTCCAGGGATCAGGTTTAGATATTTGCACATGCTCTGTGTGACCGTACTGATATCATCCTGTCCGCCTTTTAAAGGAATAATGTCCTTTGCTTTTCCATATCTCAGCTGATCATAGGCTTTTACTTTCACTTTTCGGTCCTCACTCATACTGACCTTAAACACCGTTCCGAAGAAAATGCCGTCTGTATCACTAGTATTGGTAAGACGTACTACGTCACCATTCTGGATCATCAGTTCCCCATCATACAGATAAGAAAATTCTAAGGTAGAAGCGCCGTTATTTAATTCATCCTTCCAGCTAATATCCTGGCACATATCTGAAATTTCCCATATATTCTTATTATTTTCAACACATAACTGCATGACATCATCCCCTTATTCCGGTATGTTAAAGATCTGGCCGGGATAGATCAGATTTGGATTTTTGATCTTATCTGAATTTGCATTTGCAATCTTAGTGTAAGCTGCGCCATTTCCATAAAACTGCTTTGCGATCTTCCATAAGGAGTCTCCTGATTTCACTGTATAAGTCTTTCCCTGTGTCACTGCCGGGTTAGATGGCTGCGTTTCCTGCGGTGTCTGTTCTTTCATTACAGTATCTGTCGGTGTCTGTACAGCCATATATTTTTTACCAGGTGCCTTATACTGCATAAAAGAGAGAGAAAGGTATTTATCTCCTTCCTCTCCCCCTTTCTCAACAATACTGCAGTTTTCTACCAGGACCTTAACGGATTCATCGTCGGTCTCCCCATTAGAGTAGATCAGACGAATGGGACTTTTATTTTTTTGCGCATCGGTCAGCATCTGGATATAACTGTCTGGATCTGCAAAACTACCCGGTTCCATGTAATGGACTTCTGTATGTGGCAATTCACATTCAAAGCTGTATTCCCACAGATCTGCATAGGTAGGAATACTGACCGCGCCAGAGCCAAGAACCTGGTATTTTTCAATATTCAGTTTCTGTGTCTTTTTTATCTCTTCCGGATTGACCGGAAGTTTATAACGTTCTCCGTCATATTTAAAGTAAACACCATAGCTCATTAGTATAATCCCTCCGGTGCTGTATCAATTTCATCCTGCAGGATATCTGCTATTACCGGGCCGATTTTTTCATAATCCACTTCCTGTTTGATATCTCCCGTAAAAGTAACCTGGATGTTAGGCGCAAGTGTATTCTGCGCGATACGGGCAACATAATCACGCTCAGCCAGTTCACGAAGATAATCAACATCCTCATCTTCCAGTTTCACATTCATGCTGCCATTCTTTCCGGTACCTTTTACTGTAGCTGGATTACCGGCTGTTCCTGCAGGGATATTGCCGAAATCCATACCACCAATTCCACCGCCACTAATTAGATTAGAAACCTTTCCAGCCAACGCAGAACCCTTAGCGTAACCTTTGCTCGCAGCGGCAGTATAATCCATTATCTCCGGCTGCTTCACATACTCTTTCCATCCACTTTCACCTTTGATTGCTTTTGTCTTAGACTCAATCTTATTTTTCAATCCGTCTAATCCGGAAGTAATATTCACGGTAACACCTGGTATTTTATTAATAATATTTTCAATAGCCCTGGCCATGTTCAGTACATAACTGATACAGGTATTGGCCATATCCAAAAACAACACTTTCACCGCTGCTGTTGCATTTCCAAAACATGCATTGCCGATGAAATTGGCAAGCATAGCAAAACCATTCCATAACGGATAAATGAATGAGTTATAGATATAAGCTCCCAAAATATAAAATACAGCACCTATAATGCCGGTTGCACTTACAGACGCTCCTGTCAGCTTGTTGAATGCTGCAACTCCTGCATACAGCATGGCTATCAAAGCAATAAAGCCAATTGCCATCAGCCCCGCTGGGTTCATCGCGCACAAAGCGTTCCATACCCCCGTTGCCGCATTCAACACCCATTGTGCCGCCGCAGCCCCGTAAGTAAACGCTGCATATACTGCCAATCCCGCTGCTATTCCCAACAGGATCGGACCGATGATATCCATGTTATTGGCTATCCAGTTTAAAGCCATCAATAACGGCGCGGATGCCTTTTGAATTGCATTCATGGACTGTGTCCATAGTTGTGACCAGGTTAATGGCATAGAGTTAAATTGTCTGTCAATTTCGTTCATTGCCGCCAACTGAGCATTCTTCACGATTTCCGCCGATAAAGCACCTTTTTCCGCATATGATTTGATGGAACCTTCCGCCCAGCCCATATATTTTTCGATATTTCGGGCAATGCTCGGTGCCGCCTCCAGGACAGAATTCAGTTCATCTCCACGGAGTGCTCCAGATCCCATGGCCTGTGTCAACTGAGTCATAGCTCCAGCAGCTGCACTTGCTTCCGTTCCACCGATTGCAAACTGTTTATTGATGGACTCAACAAACCCAATCAATTCATTCTGATCTTTGAAGGCATTTGCCGCGTTAAGCCCAAGACTCGCAACGCCATTCGCTGTACTCTCGTAAGATGCCCTGGAGCGCTGTGCTGAAGCATATACATCATTCTGCAAATTGGGATTGATTATATTACCGGCATCATCCTTATTAATCAAACCCAGACGGGTATTTGCATTTAGGTAACTATCAGATGCATTTAATAGCTTTCCACCTACATCCATAGCTGTTTTTATAGCAAAAAGCTTGCCAAGAACTCCCGCTACTTTCTCAGCCTTGGTCTTTGTTTTATCAACTTCATCCCCCAAGCCCTTAACCTTTTTTCTGGCCTTTTCAGCGCCTTCACCGGCACTTTCGAAACCTTCCTTAGCTTTCTTGCCGCTCTTCCCAGCTTTATCCAGGCTGGTTTCTACCTTATCAGCTGATGTACTGACATTCTCTATAGACTTAGCTGCCCGATCTGAAGCTCCCAACACCCTATTAATTCCAGATATGAAACCGCTTGTAGCAAGTTCAATCGTTGCTCTCAATCTAGCCATCTATTTCACCCCTTTCGCAGTACGCTTTTCAGCTTCTACTCGCAGTTCACAACTAGCAGCAATAAAAGCTTTCTCCCGAGGATCCATGTTAGCCAATTCTCTTGGGAGAATATGTAACTTCTGAAGCGCAAAGTGCGCCAAGATAAACTCCGGATCACTTTGCTTTATTCGTTTTTTACATCGTCTTTCAGGTCATTAAAATCATCATCCATACCAGACAAGTCCTGAACCGCTTCTACCAGGGCATTATATTCATTGGTATAAAGCATCTTTTTCAGGAGCTTTACCTCGCCCAGAACTCCATAAGCTTTCTGCAGATCAACGTTCTTCAGATCTGGAAAAACTATAGCAGCTGCCGTGATTTCATCCACATACTTAAAGCGATCAAATTCACTGTTGCCTTTTTTATCACTCTTGACACAGGTCCTCTGGACCTTATCGCAAATCTCCTGTTCCAGAGGGCGGATCACAAATGGCATCGGCTTACCATCTTTTCCCTTAAATCGATCAGAAACAAAAACTTCTTTTTCCGGAGTAACTTCCGGATGTAAAAAACCATATAAATCTCTTACTTCATCCATAACTATTCTTTCTCCTATCTCATATTTTCCGGAAGCTGAAATGCCTCCAGGCAATCACAATCATCAAAGGTAAAATCGGAATCAAAAGTAATTGGATCTTCACTGTCATCTTCCAAGTACGCGACTGGTATCGTCTTTAAAATTACATGGAATAAAGTTACCGTTTGCCTGCCAACAGTAGACTGTGGATCCTCATTTGTAAACTGCAAGGTAGATGCCGGATAAATACCATTTTTCTTATAACTGATGAATTCTTTCAATGCATCTGAATTCATGAAATAAAAAGTTCCGGATCCCTCACCCGTTGCTCCAGTAACTTTATGCTGCTTCATGCGGTGGCCAAGAAGTTTTTTCTCTGTAACAGACAGAGTGACATGTGCATCGATTTTTGAAATCTCAAACATTTCACGGTTCTGTCCACCACGGGTAATAAATCCCTTTCCTTCAGAACCACTAAGTGTATCATCAAGTTTCGTATAATTTGTCATCGCATTTCCCTCCTTAGCTCAGATTTACATTGATATAGGCCAGTTCCATGCTGCCTACCAGCTGGACTCCACAGTTAACCAGGACTGCATTGATTGCTGTACCGGCTTCAACCGTCACATCATCAGAGTCAAAATTCTGGATAGCGCCACGACGTTCAAGATCTGTAAAATATTCAACCAGCATTCCTTTAAAGATTGACCGGCCATCTACATTGTTGTTGTACTTGCCTTTGATATTGGCATCCCAAACAGACTGTATGTCACTGCGAATACCACATGCAGTCCGGACGGAGCGGTTCTGTTTTAAAATATCGCTCTTTGTCTGATTGGTTGTAGTCAATGAATTGATATCTGCTACTACAGTAACATTCTGACTGCGATCTACATCCAGCAGGAATTTCCCAGCTTTGATCGCCGTCTCCTGCTCCGATCTGGTCATTCGCGGACTTACATCAATTGCACCAACAAACTTCTGCCCCGTATTGGATTTCGTGACGCTGGCACCGGCCGTAATGCCACCAATCCACGCCGCAGTTTCATAAGCAGTCAGGTTAGAACCATCCGAAAGTGTAACACCCTGCACACTGTTAATAACATATTCCGAATCTGCAGTGTAGTTCGGCAGCACCACTGTCACATTCTTTCCTTCATCATCCTGTATGGATTTAATCCATGTTGCGATTGTCTGCTGAGCAGTTGATGAACCAGTGCCAGACTTCGCATATGGATATACCAGCACATCAAAATCTACTGTTTTCAACGCAGTCAGCATTGCTTCTACATGCTCATCCGTATGAGAAGCTGGAAGCTTATACAGCAACACTGTCTTTGCCCCCAGAAGTGCAAGACCAGCCAGTTTTTTATCTGCTGCTGTTGCGTTATCCGGATACGCTGCATTGTTAACTGTGATCTCATAAATCTCATTATCAGTACCAACAGATAATTCCTGCGCAAGCACTACTGTTCCACGATCTCCTGCGGTAATACTCAACGGTGTATTCGTCAGAATATTGATATACGCTCCAGGAATTACCTTGTTCTGACTTTCCCATATACCTGCCATTGCTTATTCCTCCATTTCAATATTTTTGTCGAGTTCTTCCATCTTCAACCATACAGGCTCCCTGTACTCAACGTAGGAAACACTGAACAGAAAATGAAGAACATCATCCGTTACATTTGCATTTTTCTCTTTCACATAAAAAGAGATGCCATCGGCACTGATCACATCGAAGCCCCGAAGCATCTCCTGTTTCACTTTTTCACATTCTTTTCTGTAATTTTGGATTTCTCCACCCGGAAAATATTGCACATCAAAGCTCTGTTTCACACGCTGCCGGTTTGCAAGGCACCGTCTCACATCCGTATCAGTAATGAGCACCAAAATAAACGGTGCATTCGCATTTTGAGGTATGTTATCCCTGCAGATCTTTTTAAGTTCCGGAACAACGGACCGGCACTCTGCCGCAATCGCTTTGTATAAAATATCAATCCCCACTCTCGTGCTCCTTTCTGATCCTCAGTACTTCCGCTTCAAACAGATCCGTCAGACGTTTATCGATATAGGAAACACCTTTTTCGAGCATATAGCTTCCTTTGACAAATCCTGTAGTCTTTCCTGATCGGCTTACAATTCTATGTCCGTAATTTACAAACTCAGAATAGTTTGCTGTATTAACTAGAACTTTTTTGACCCCAGAAGGACCTTTCACTGCAGGAGTTGACCTCCAGGACTTTCTCAAATGTCCAGTTTGTACTGGAGTGTTCTGTTTGATATGCCGCACCCCTTCATTCACTGCCTGATTTAAAAGCTTGATATCAATTTCTGAGAGATCTCCCATCTCTGCCGACAATTCCCTGTGAAATGCATCTATGGCTGCTTTATTTCTCCGATAATTTGAACTGTTCACGCTTTCTCATCCCTTTCCACGCGGCACTGATATTGAAAACTGTAAGGATGTACTTCTCCGACTCGAAGTTTTATCCGCTGTCCATTTCTCAACGTAACAACAGCTTTGTCACCTTCCAGGATATCTGTTTCCAGTCCGCAGAAAAGCTGGTTACTCGCCTGCAGGGATGGTACCGGGCTTCCAGCAAGGCTCTGCCCGGAAATGCTATATCGGCATTTTATGCCAGATGCAACGCATTTTTCTTCAGAAGAATTAAATCCCTCTGTATCAGTCGCATCCTGGTACCGGTAAACATCCATGGTCGCATCATACATTACAGCATATGGATTAATCATAACCTCTCAACCTCCTAAACCGGCGCAAACTGCTTTTATCCGCATCAGTCAGACCATAAATACCATCCCGGCTGTTACTGCCGCCTGTGGCATAGGTGATACTTCCTTCGCCTTCTTTGATAGCGGATATATCCTGCTGGTATCCCGTTCCTTTGACCGCTTCATAATCAATGATCCCTTTGACTTTTTTCCGGATAACCGGTTCCAGTAATTCTGGAAGGCAATCTGGATCCAAGTTACAATAATCACAGATACTGAGGATGACATCGGAGATGTCAAGATCCCGCGTGTCATCCTTCAGATTGTTTTTTACCGCAATCAACATCTCCGATTTTGTCATGGCTTCTCCTATCCCAGCTTGTGTTTGAATGCCACGATACGGATCTGCTTTGGCTCATAAACTGGCTTCCAGTTCTTTGGGATTGCCACTTCAGTTCTGGACGGTCCCTCAGTCTTTGCTACCTCAGCATTCTGCCATGCAATGCCTCTTGGATGAAGGATCATGGTCTTACGGTTGATCAGATAATCAACACCGGAACCCTTACGCTTTGCGCGATCCGTCTCAGTTGGTACGAAACCAGCCGGATTACCATTGCCGAGAGCCACGGCACCGTTACCAAAAAGGTAGGTAGTGTAAACACCATCTGCTACCGGACAGCCATCATCTACGATAACGCGCTTGCCCTGATAAAGACCGAATGCAACATCATTAGACGGCTGTACCGTTTCAATCAGGTTCTGTTTTTTCAGATATGCCTCTGTTGCAGAGTGCATACAAACACCAGTTAACTGTGCTTTCGCATCTCCCAATTTCTGCTCTGCATCAATGAATGCGGAACCAGACCAATTAGCTTTTGTGCCACTTAATCCAGAAATATCCAGAATATTGGTCTCCAGTCTTGTCTCCGCTGCCGGATCACCGCTGCTTCCTGCCGGCACAGTGCCAAACACACCTTTAAGGATAGCAATCAGTTCTTTCTGCATATCACGTTCCCAAAATCTGGCAACCAGAGATGCGATTGCCATCATCGGATCGGTTCCTGCCAGTGCTGCAGACAGATCGGTTGCAGACCACATCTTAGCACGACGAAGGATCACTGCTACGTCCTTATTGGATGTGATCTTGTTGTCATTAAGATCTGTTCCCTCAATGACCTGCTCAGACTCTCCGGTCAGGTCTTCAAAGAATGGCATATTGACCATTGGAGAAGCCTGGGAAGCCAGGGCATCAAATTCAGTATTGTTTACGATAATTCCGCTCTGTACAAGTGCGGATAACTCCATTGTGCGATTGATCACATATGGGTTAAAAAGTTCCGGGACGATTACGTCCTGTAAAGTTGTTCCTGCCATTTAAAATTCCTCTCTTTCTTAGATCTTTACTCCGGCTGCAGCTGCCAGCTGTCTGGCCTGCTCCGGGTTCTGCTTGAACAGGCGTCCCTGCTCCGTCAGGTTATAAGTTTCTTTTGCGAATGGATTGTTTCCAGGAGGATTACCACCACCGGCCGGATTATATCCGCCTGCTCCTCCAGCACTCTTAAAAAGATGCGGGGAAGCTTCTCTCATAGGCTTTAATACATCGTCCAGACCAACGGGAGCCCCGTCTTTGTCAAAGACAAACTTATCCAGACCGCCATGCTTGTAGATGATGTAATCTGCATCTGTAGCACCAGCCTCTTTCAGCTTGTCTTTTAAGGCATATTCCTTCCTGGTATTCTCTGCAGCAGTTTTAAGACCTGCCACCTCAGTTTCATAAGCTTTGACCTTCTGCTGCAGATCTGCGTTATCTGCATTGTTTTTCTTCAGGTCCTTGATCGTATCATTGGCCGTACTCAGCTCTTTCACCTTGTCATTGTAGTCCTGCTTTGGTACTGCATGCTTCGGGAATTCAGCATTGATTGTCTTCATGGTTGCTTCAACATCCAATTTACCGTCTGTGATTACTGCCTTCTCTAAAATTGTTTTTAACCATTCCATTACGTTTACCTCCATAGATTTTTATTCCCGCTCTCCGGGTATTGGGATCGTCCGGTTATACTCCCGGCAGAGTAGCGCCCAGTTTTATGCCTTATGGCAGGGCATAAAAATAACACCCAGGGCTTGCCTGCGTGCCTTACTGCTCGATCTTATTGCATTTGGTACACCGTCTTACATAACCGCCATAAGAACCGTAAGCCCGGCTCCAATGCTTTCGGTAGTGGTGGCAGCACTCTTTCTTCCTGAAAAGTCTCTGCCGGATCCATGATATAAGCCCCATAAGATCACCTTCTTTCATTTGCGACGTCGCAATTTATAGATTTATTTAATTTCAATATCCGGAATTAACCTTTCAGGATAAAATACCAACTCATAATGATACTTGTCTGTTCCTTTCGGCTCTGTCTGCTCCATTACATAACAGGTCCAGTCATTCAGGTAAATGTAATCCTTATAATACTGATCATCACCTGTTTTAATGGTAACTACCAGCTCATTTGAACTATTGTTGTCAAGCGCCATATAACCTTCGGCCTGAAGCATAACAGTATCCGTTCTTGCATTAGTAACTGTAATTCTGCGATAAATATTAAATTCATTCGCATCTTTTGATAAGTTGTAGTTTACTGTGTGTGCTGTTGAGCACCCCACCATTCCAAGCATCACAGATAACGACACTCCAAATGCTAAAATCTTCTTTTTCATCTTCTTATCCTCTCTTTCCTAAAAATGGGTACAAAAATACCAGCGTCCTTAAAGCCCTGGTATCGTATCCTTTATTCCTTTTATTAATGCTGCCGCTTTCTTCATTGCTGAATTTTCTTCGAGATATTCCAAGTCCTTTAACGTAATACCCATACTTGGATCTAATTTCACTCCCCTAAGTCCTTTTGCATGCAGAACACCGTGAATATATCCTTCATTCTGAAGCATAACAAGAAGCGCATCTAAACGATTTTCAGATATTCCAAAATACTCTGGAATGAGCTGGCTTCTGTCAAATTCATCATAATCCATAGCTGCTTCCAAAAGCTTCAATATCTTATAAATAACCTTGAAATTATCCATCTGATCATCTCCTCATCTTCCAATACGCTGCTTTCCTTGGCCCGGTGGAGTTTTGTAAACCTCTTCTATAAGACCATGTTCAATATCTCCACCAACATATCCTTTTCCATACAGCTTATCTAAATGCGCCAATACTTCTTTGTCCCTGACAAGACTTCGGAATTTTTCTCTCTGAGGTTCATACTCTTCATATGTTTTGATTTGCAGAAATTCTTCTTTCAAACTCATCTTATTACCCTCTCAATAAAATCATAAATTTCCTGATGTCCATTTAACTGTTTCTTTTGATACAATCTAAATGGCTCCGAGATAGTTTCAAGCATCCGTTCAGTTTTTATGCTTCCATCTGCATTTATTGCTTCCGAAAGCGAATTTACATATACGCGCCCCTGGTATTCACTTACAAAGTGGTCTCCATGAACAATAAAAACTGTCTGCGGTTGTCCTGATGTGTTGTAATACGTTTCCTGAGTAATATCTGCATCTGTAAGTCCCTCTACCAGATACTGTTTATACGCCTCAACATCTGCCGGATGCATCATGCGATATTCAACCAAATGACCAAACTCATGATAGATATCTTCCTTTTCCGCATTCGATGCAGCATAAATAATACCATTCTCGTAATCACAGGCACTTCCGGGATTTCCCAAATCAACTGTTACATCTGCCATAACACTTTGTACCTTCGATGGTAATGTAGCATACGCTTCAATAACCGTATTCTTGTCCTCACGGACCTCTATGCCAGCTTTCTGTGATTTGAACTTTATATCTACGATTTTATCATCCGTAGCGGATGATTTCAATTCTTCTTTACTCAGAAACTGCTTCTTCCACTCCGCATAAGTCATGCTTTCTGGCACTTCGATACTATTGCCCTCTACATCCCTTGCGGCCCGTTTACCGTCTGTTGGTGTATCCGGATAATAGGGAACATCCGTACACCTGCAAAATGGATGAAAAGGCGGCATATTCTTTCCTGTTACCGCCTCTGCCACCGGATAGATCTTTCCGTCCAGTTCCCCGCATATTCCACAGGTCTTACTGTCCAATGTAGCCAGGATCTTGTATTTCTCCACACCGTCTTCTTTATACCCGGCATGCGTTGCCTCACTCATCACATAAGAACTCTCCGTATGCAACAGACGATAAGCATCAAACTTCTTGGCCTGCATCTTCTTTGCAAAGTCTTTTACCAGGTTCTGAGGCGGTGTGCCCTGGATTAACATGGTAGTCAGCGCTTCCATGATCTGGCCCTGCAGATGATCCTTCTGCTTCCAAAGTCGGTCTGAAAAGTTGGCACCATTAAATGGATATTTCAGCACATTTTCTATAGTTTGGGGCTCAATCTGGGCAAACTGGGAATGAAAACCACGGTACCGGTCAATATCATACCAGGTGCGATAATATGTATCCTTATACACATCACTCATCATCTTTTCGGATTCAGACTGATAATCAACTGCATACAGCTGCCTCAGGATCGCATCTACCTGGGCTTCCAGAGCCTGGTATCGTGTCATCCTGGCCTTAATGGACATATTATTGACTTTCTGGTTGTATTTGCCAATATTAGCCATTGCCAGATCAATAAACTCCCGAAGCTCCCCTATTTCTGCTTTATCAAGCCTTTTCTGGGCTTCTGTATAAGTCAGGCTATTTTCCTCTGCATAGCGCCAATAAAAACTTTCAACAGTCTTTTGGAGATCTCTTTTAGCCTGATTAAACGCTTTTTCCAGCTTGGTAAAATACTGGTTTACCGTCATTTCGCCAGCCTTATACGTTTCTTCCTGGCGCCTTTTCCAATAAGACATTACTCATCACCGCCCTGATCAGGGTTCTGACCGTCTCCTGCTTTTGGAAACATATCTGATAATTCGCCAATGCTGCTTTCTTCCTGCGCCTTTAACAGTTCCATTTCCTTTTCCGGATCTTCCACCCATGGATGATGTGCCACGATCGTTTCATCAGAAATAACACCTTTGCTCTGGGTTGCAATCTGAGATAATTCCTGGTCATTTTTAACACTGGTCCTGGTCCAGGTCTGAACTATGGTATCATCCTTGATCTGAATATTATTTAACCGGCAGATGCACCTTATAAACCGACCAAAACCCAGTTTAAATTCCGTCTCCTGCAGCCCAGCCTTCTGTTCCAGGAGGGAATACAAAAACTGCAGCGCAACTCCGGAACTGTTTCCAAAATTTTGAGGGTCCGGATCAATACCCATTCCCTGTTCAAAGATGCACTTCCTGGTAATCTCTAAAAGCTTTTCCCTGGCATCCACTGGCAGCTCGATTGTCAGTGTAGAGACACCCGAATGATCACCGTCTCCGTCACTTTCAATCTGGATAGCCTTATAATCTTTCAGATCCCGGAGGAACTGCCCCAGATCTGCGCCACCATAATTCGTCAGTACAAAGATCACTTCCTGGATATCTTCCAGGTCATTTACGAAACCACTGAACACCTTACAGTAGGTGTCGATCAACGGCTTGATGTTCTTCAGATCATCTGTATCAATGTTATTATTGAAGAACGGGAAAAAAGGCACCTCACCAGCTCCATGCAGATAACTTTCCGAGTAATCACATAATGCCGGATCTACCAAAAACATCTGATACGGCAGCAGCTGATCCAGCTCATCTCCGGCTCTTAACCGGTATGCTGCACACTCCGTCTCATTCCAGTATTCATAAATGATATAGGTATCGCCAGTTTCTTCATCAATATTCGGATAGCTCCGAAACACTCCCAGGAGTTCTTTCTCTAAGTTATCGGACCACACTGGGATCACCTGCTCCGCAGGAACTACTGCATACTTCCATGTTCCTTTCTCATCGTGCCAGACATGTAGCCAGCCAACTGTACAGTTTGATGCCTCAATACACAGGTCCTTACATATCTTAGGGTATTTATCCCCAAGAAACTTTACTAATGCCTTGTTGGCATTCTTATTCCCCAGATCAAAAAGCGGAGGCGCTGTGAACATGTAGGAAGCCTTCTGATTGACCAACAGGCCATGGAAGTTAAACGGGATCCGGTTATCCGCATTCCGCAAAGGCTTTTCTTTCTTCTCACGTTCCTCTTCTAACGGCGGAAACATGATATCTGTTTCATTTCTGTAATACGCTCTGGCTTTGGCTGCCTTCGCTATAAAATCGGTATGCCCCTGCTGATACTTCCGGATCAGTTTCTTTATCACTTCAATGTCCATTTTCATCCCCTCACTTCAAAATCTTAATTCCATTTATTCTGCGAATGATCGTATAGCAAAAATAGCGTAGGGCGTCCAGCGCGTGATCATGCTCTTTCACTGGCTTGTCTTCTCCACGCTCTCCCGCCTTCGCATCCCAGATATAGGACGCAAACTCCTTGATCAGATTCTCACAAGACTGGTCTATAAAAATAGAACCCGAAAGCAGCAGAGTTGCCACAAATCGGATTCCATCTAAAACATCATTTTTTGCTTTCTTTACTTTGTATCCATCCTTCTCAAGCTGGGCCTTAAAGGATGCTGCCGCCGGATCCAGGATTACTGCCCGGATTTCCTCTCCGGCAAGCCATACCGTCAGATCTTCGGAAAATTCTTTATCGGTTTTCTGCCGGCCCTTATCCCTGCCAGAGTAATAATACTCCCGGCGGCAGTACCACTTACCGTCAGCACCTTTGCTCCAAAGCAGAAAAGCCGTAGGGTTCTGAGTACCATAGTCACAGCTGACATACTTATCGCCACTCCAGAACTCATGCCCTGTTCTCTGACGATATTCTGCCGCGATTGTCCCTGTATCCACTACGTTCTTGTCCTGATCGAACATATCGTAGATGATACCTTCTGCCATTGCCCAGAATCCTTCAATGTAACGTTTGAAGAATACACCATTGTACATGCTCCGGTATCTGGCTTTGATTGCTTCTGACAGGCTCAGGTTATCATCCATTGTAAAATGCAGATATAGGAGCTTCTTTAAATTCAGCCCCACACCTTTTATCTTGGCCTCTTCCTGCAGCTTGACAACCGTTTTCTTCCCCAGATATCCAATGGCCTTATCGATCCAGTTGACCTTGAACCAGTGGTACGGTCCGTCCGGGTTGCAGTTAAACCAATACTTGGAACCTTCTACGGAGCAGCGGCCCGTTGCCTGGTTCACGAAACTCTCTGGCATTAACGCAACCTCATCACAAAACAGACCAGCCAGAGTAATACCCTGGATAAGGTCCTGACTGCGTTCATCCTTACCGCCGAAAATATAAAAGTAATTCGTGACACCATTACGAGTGATCTCTACCAGGTTATCTGCTCTGTGATCCGTAACTTTGTAGCCACGGCTTCTGAGCATTAACTTAAGCCAGAAAAGAACGTTCCTGCGGAAGGATCCTATCGTCTTTCCACACATTGCAAAGTTTTGACCGTTGAATTTCTCCATTGCCCAGAACATAAAAGACAGAGACATACAAACTGTCTTGCCTGATCTGATTGCTCCATCGGCTATGATACCGTCATAATCTTTTACAGGACTGTTCGGCAACCACCAAGTAAGTACCTGCTTCTGTCTGCGGGAAAACGGCTGAAACTTAAATACCTGGACCTTCGTTAAAACTCCACGCTGTTGCTTCATAGCCTGTAGCTTTGCCTTCATCCCAGCGATGCGTTCCTTAATCTTCATCCGCATCCTCCCACAGCCCCTGTGCTTCGGTATTCAAAGCTTCCAGAAAACCATCATTTTCAACTTCCTGCTCCTGGGCGCCAAGCTTCAATGCAGCCAGATCAACCTTCATGGTTTCAATTTCTAATCTGGCATCATCCACACTATACCGATGCAGCGCATCAATAGCAGCCTGCTTTCTGGCCTGTACACGGGTCAGCGCATCCTCAATGTTCTGGATCTGCCCCAGCTTTCCACGATATTCCAAAAGATCCGTTTCCTTATCCTTTTCAATACCTTTCTTATGGCCTACTGCGGTCATGCCGGTCTCACCGACAATGATCTTATCCTCTTTATCTGCTGCGTTGCGCAGCAGCTCGATCCGCTTAAGCATCCGGCGCTCTCTGACAGTCAGAAGCTGTATCTCCTGCATGAGAAGTTTTTGCTTATCCTCCGGCACTACCTGCACCAGACGCTGCTCTTCCGGATCCAGGCAATCAAAAAGGAGAGTCTCAAACTCTCCCGTAGTAACTGCATTCTTATTTTTTTCTGGAGCACCCGCTCCAAGAGCATTTTTGTTTCCAGGCTGACCGCCTTTTCGTTTCGCAACGTTGCGTTTCCTCTTTTGCAACGTTGCATTATCCCAGTCATATCTATTCTTCCAGCTTCGGATCGTTCCTTCCGGAATTTTCAAAAGCTCAGAAATTTCAATCATTTTCTTACCTTCCAGGAACAGATCTCTGGCCTGTTTCATTCTGGCATCCGGCGCTCTGGCCATGCACCACCACCTCTCATTCGTTTGTTTTTGGATATAGAAAAGTAAATAAACTATTTTTAATTTTAACTATAAAGAATAGCCGTCTGACCACAATATGGACATATAACGCTTTCCATCTGATCTTGTAAAATACCTTGTACAATTTGTACTGTACTTCCACAATTTGCACACTGAATTATTGAATCCATTTTCTTATCAAATACTATTAGAACATATCCCGGAATACCAAACTGTTGATCTGGAGACCAACTTCTTTCCAAGTCTATTTGTTTCATATAATTGAAATCCTTAGACGAATTAGGATCACAATAATAATACAATTTATTTTTTATTCCAATATAAACAATAAAATGAGATTGATTAGTTTTTTGTTCTTTTACCAACAAAATAGCGGGGATTTTTTCTTTATCCAGTTCTTCCAAAACATTTCTGCATGTGCTTTCTTTTGCTTTGTATCCCGTTGCACAAATCCCATTTTTTATAGCATATCTTATAACATCATGTGTACATGCATAAAACTGAGTTAACGAACCTGGACGCATAGATTTAATTTCGTTCCAAATATCATCTTGTGTACGAACGATCTTAAAATATTCAAAAATCATTTCTAAACATGCTGCTCCGCATTTCCAATTATACCCATCATTTTTCTGCTTTTTATGGCTAATTTTTATCATATAACCCCTCCTTTTTTTCATCATACTCCAAAATACAACAAAAAGGAAGCCCTCTGCATCCAACAGAGGCTTCCAAAGGAGAAGGAAATACCAATAGCAACTAAAATCATCGGAACGGAAGGACTCGAACCCTCGCTTAGGACACAAGCCATTGCTCTCCCTACTGAGCTACGTTCCAAGGGGGAGGCAACAAGCTTTCGCCTGCTGCCTGGTGGGGTTTAACGTAAGCCGCCGGCTGTATGCCTTTGGCTTCCACTTTATTCTATTACGAAACAAACGAATAAAACGAACTTTTTACACAATATTATGTTCTTTTAAATACTTGTCTCTAATCATCAGCCTTGGATAATCTGGACTATTACTGTATCCAATCTTTGCAGCAATCCTGTCCCACGTCATTCCCTCTATGTAAAACATTCGGAACACATACCGTGCCTGACCGTCTTCAATGGATTTTATCCAGTCCTCTACAGCCTTGCAGCGTGCTTTCTTGTTATTTAAGATCTTCTCGCGACGGTCATGTAATTTCCAGTCAAAACCTGAAACTGCTTTGGGCTGAGGATAACCTTTCCGGTAGTCCATAACAACGCTGACGCCGATCCCGTTATCCCCTTCCATCATTTCTACCAGTTCCAATTCCAGGACTACGATCTCTTTCTTAAGCTTCCGGTAACTGCTCAGAAGTTTCCTGGTTATCTTTATCTTCGCCAATGGTATCACCTCCTCGTAGTTTCGGATCCGGGCAAAGGCTTGTCCCCGCATAGGCTGGCATCCTGGCTGACCAGGTTGTAGGCTTCGGCCCGTTAATAATCTCATGGTCTGATGCGGCTATGGCACTTTTTCTTTGCAGCTGGTTTGCCTTTCTCTGGGCCTCTGACTTTACTAATCCCATTGTATTCTCTCCCTTCTTACGCATGGCAGCTATCACATACTCCACGTTGGGATTTACTCGTTTCCACATTACGCTTCTAATTCTTAATTTCCTCGTAATACCTCTTTTTTGCTTCGCTCAGGATTACCATGTCCATATTTAATCAATATCGCCAGAATAATCTTCATTCCACAAGGCTTCAAAGTTTTCAATCGTCCTTTTGACTGCATTCTCATAAGTCTCTGCTTCTTCATCAGACAAGCTTCGATTCGCAATCTCCGGCGGTTCAAGTCGAACTATTCCGTATTTTTCACGGATCATTGCTCTTGTCATAAGCCACCACCTTCCCAACTCTTAACTTACCAATCAAATCTTGCCATGTTCATAAACTCAAGTGGCATGGAACCACCAAAGAGATCATTAGCACCGTCGATAATGTCTGGATCTACTCCGTCCGCTTTCAGCTGATCGTCAAACATTGCATCATTGCAGATAGATCCATACTGTGTTCTCGAATGTTTCCTGATATATTTCTTTCCGTTACGTAATTCAAAAATCTCCGTACAACTGTTTTCTGTAGCCTCGATTGTATATCTCATGTATTCTTCCTCCAAATCTTAATTTTGCTTTATTCTCCATAAACAATATTCCTTGCAATCTCATACAGATACGGGTAATCATGAGGGTTGAAATTAAACCCATACAACTGAAAGAATGCATCATTGCTCATCTTGAACCATAATACAGCCCATTCAATTAAGCTTTTTCCTTTATATCGGCGTACTGCGTACCGTGCTTTTGCTCTACTCCGCGCTAAATTATGTACTTCCATGACATCCTCCCTGATCTTAATTCACCGCCATATAAATAAATGGCAAAAACAGGAACCACATAATATCATTTACTGTTCTCGGCTGGATTTCGCCGTACAGTAACAGCTCTAATCCCATCCAGACCAAGGCCAGGACTATCCAAATATATACAGCCTTTAATGTTCTATCCATTGACCTGTCCTTTCTTGGCTGACATCATGCTCTTATTCGCCGGATTTTCCAGTTCAATCTGTATACCCTGCTTCTGCGGCTCTTTTACTCCTGTCATGCATTCTCTGATGTATCTATGCGGCACATCACATCCCACCGCATTCATGGCTATTTCATACTGCGTAGCCTGTTTCATCAGTTTATAAAAATCTGAAAACTTCACCTGCACTCTGTCCTCTGCGCCAAACGTATCTGCTAATCCCATTTCATTTCCTTCCTCCATCTTTTTTCAAATGCTCGCATACTGTACTTGGTGCAAGCTGCATTTCCTCAGCGATCTGCTTCATGCTCCATCCTGCATTGCGAAGCGCTTTCATTTTTCCAACATCAATCTGCTTTTTGTTTGGTGCTTCTGGCTTTGGTGGCTCCGGCTTCTCCTTGGTTTCCACAGATGTCTCTGTTGGCTTCTCTTCCACAGCCTTCGGCTTTGCTACTTCTGCCGGTGCCTTCTCAGCTGGCTCTGTCTCTCTTTTTTCTTCCTCCAGCACAATCCGGAAGAACTCACATCCAGCCAGGATCTTCTTCAATGTCAGGAACTCATAATCATCCAGGTTCTTGGGTTCCGGTACTACCGGCTGGAGCACTCCCACCATAAGCCCTCTTTTATGCAGTTCCAGTGCCTCATCTATTGCAATTTGTTTTATGATCATTGCCCTTCTCCTTTTTATTCAACGGACACCATCTTGGTGCGGTTTTAATAGTTAATTTGTCATCATGTCTTCCTGTTCTGCAGATCATAGGATGAGGCTCGCATTCACTCCGTGCGAACTTGGCTTCATCATGAAAGCAGTAATAACGCCCTGGCCTTCCGTTCCCATCATAAAATTTTTTATAGCTGCAGTCTTTACAGTTCATTTCTTTTCCCCTCTCTGTATCTCTTTCAGCTTTTCAATTAAAGCTGTCCTGTTTACCCGGCAATCCCTAAAGAACTTTCCAGGCTCCAGAAGATACTCCTCATTTGCTCCATACCCTTCCTTGTACCTCATGGCAACATCAGCTTTCCAGTCATAGAGCATGGAGTGATACGTCTTGATAACGAAGCTTGTCCCATCTGGAAGATCATATCGGTAATACCGCTCACCGGTCTCCTGGTTATCGATCCAGAGTGTCCAGGTCTCATACGCATCAATAAAAGCTGCTCTCTGGTCATTGTTTTTAAGCTGTGGAAGCTCTGGCTGCTTCGGTCTATCCTTTTTCTCTTCCAAATCTTCCAGCTCACACAGCATGGAAGCCAAAGCACCTACTTCCAGCTTTTGCATTCTGATATGCTCATCTGACTTATCAATGCCGGGAGCTCTCAGACATTTGCTAAGAAGCTGCTTTTTTCTCTCCAGCAGTTCTCTCAGGATTTCCATGTCTGTACGTTCTTTCATTTCATTTTCAGAAGCTTCGGTATCCGTTTGCGACGTCGCAATCTCTTCCTCTGTCTCAGGGCGATCAGCCGAACTGTTGCATTCAAGCTTGCACTCCCCATGTTTGGCACACTCCCAGCAGCACTCATGGGCACAGTCTGTTCCACTTCCGGGCCGGTGCATATATTTTTCTGGCAAAGAACACTCATATTCTGGGCGGTGTAAGCAATGACCCATTTGCTGCTTTTCGGCAGCATCTATAGATTCATTCCGCTGCTCATTGGCAGCAGTCTCTTCCGGGAGCAGTTGCGACGTCGCAATCTCCGCATCTTCCTCTTCAACCAATTCCGTAATCGATATTTCCTGGCTAATAGGCTTACCTGCCACCGACTGGACCATATTTTCATCCTCTTCCACATCAAACAGCTCCGCCGTTGATGCTTCAAAGCTTTCCGCCCTCTCTTCCGGCATAACCCCAGGGATATCTTTTAACTCTGTCTGCCCAGGTATCTCTATGTAAGGGACTTCCTTTGGTCTTGCCATGCTCCGGATCTCCCGGACGGTCATATCCGGTGTGACCTGCTCCAGCTGCTCATCGCTCATGCCAAGCATCTCCTGCAGCTGGCTCTTACTGAAGTCCTTAAACCTATCATCTATGAGCGGACTGTTCCCGCCCCTGGAAAACCTTGTGTTCCTGGTGATGTACCTGGATGTGGCAGAGGCACTGAGACCAAACCTGTCCATGGCATACTCATTGACGTTCTTATATCCTGCTTCCAGATACAGTTCATTGTCCCTGATATGCTTCAGGTAAAATCCCGTTGCGATCACACTGCGTACGGCTGACTGCAGGTTGGACCGGATAAATACCTCTGCATCTTCCAGGGATACATCCCGGTACCACTCCGCGCCTGTATGTTTTACCACTTCCGGAGTATCCAGAACTGCTGTATTCTCTTCCATTTTCCTTCCCCCTTTTTTATCTGCGGTCGATCCGCAGGATAAACTCCCTGTTATCGGTATCTTCCACGATAAAATCATCTCCTGCCTTGCACAGCCTCATGTTGTCCAGCTGTGCGTTACTCATCGTGCACCAGAAGAAGCTCACACGTAAGATGCTCCTCATATAGGCTCTCCTGGCTATGATCTGGTCCTTGTCCATGATCTTTGCATAATACCCGCCGGCTCCCTGGTCAACTCTATGCCTTGCCAGCTCCGCCGCCTGCATTTCTTCCATCTTCTCCATCTGTACCGCCGCCTAACTGCAGCCTTCCTGCTGCCATTCTGATCTGGTCATCTAATCTCTGTCTGTTTTCCTGCCGGATCCCTGGCGGAAGCATTCCTACACGCTTCATCTCCTGGAGCTTAGGACCATAGGAATCACGGAAGAATACACGTTCCGCCATGATGTTCTCGCTCCGGCAGATGTTCTGCCAGCCAATGTTCTTCACCACGCTCCTGCACGGTTCCGGCAGGCTTTCCAGGGCTTCTGCTTCCTGCATGTACCCATAAGCCCTTACTGCCTTCAGGACCATTCCCCAGGCATCATCTATGCTTGGTGCTTCCGGATCCCCTGTCTGTGTACAAAGCTTACGGATCTCAGCTGCGGAAGGGAAGAAATTATTTGTAGCCATCAGCTGCCTTACTGCGTTCTTGCACTGCCCATAGGGGATATCCCCGATCAGTTCATACCAGATATCCATGGATGCCGCACTCTTTGTGATCTGGTTCCTGCCATAATACTCTTCCATGGCAGCTGCCAGTGCTGCGAATTCCCTCTTATCCATTCTCTGCCCACCTCCTGAGCCGTTCTGCCTTATCATCGGTTGCTCTTGCCGCTGTCTTTCCTGACTGCGACTGCATGTAAAGAGTTTCAAACTTTTCCCGGAATTTCTTGGTGCTCCGGATATTCGCCTTCCAGAACTGGTTTGTGACCGCATACTCCAATGCGGTGCGGATCTGCTCCTCTGTCCGGTGGTCAATGCGGAGCATCCGTTCAATGTGGACACACCACTGGGACCTTTCTTCGTCGGTTGCCGGAACCCTGGCTCCCGGGAATCCTTCCAGACAGGAATGGATCAGGGTATTGACACAGAGCATCTCAAAAGAATCCGGTGAAAACAGGGTTGCTGCTCCTGCTGCAACGCCACTCTCTTTATTTACTTTTATTTCTTTTTCTTTACTTTTCTTTTCTTTACTTTTCTTTATGTCATTTTTCCGGGAATTATCGTTATTCTTCCGGGAATTATCCTCATTTTTCCGGGAAGAATGAAAAGAAGGGTTCACTTTAATAAAGGGTTCCGTTTCATCCGCTTCCAAAAGCCAGAAACCCTTTATTACCACCGGTGTCTTTTTGGCGCGTTCCTTAACCGCCAGCTGATACCGTTTCTGTATTCCGGGTGAGGTGAGGATAGTGTCCGACTTGAAAAGTGTGCTGTCCAGTAGTGACCGTTCAAGCAAGAATGTCAGCACCTGCTCTATGAACCCATCTGAGAGATTCAGGTCTGCTGCCAGGATGAACTTAAAATCATCGTTCCATTCCATGTAGTAGCCTTTTTTGTAGATCTCGCAGAGTAAATAGATATATACCGCGATCCCGTTATTGCCAAACCTGGCACGCAGGATCCGGATCTTATTATCCGTGAAAAAATCGACATCAAGAGGAAAGTAACTAAGACCTGGCTTCTGCTGTCTTGGCATTTTCCTTTCCTTCCGTTATCTGCTGTCCAGCCTCCCACTCTTTGTAGAGCTGGATCCAGTCTTCTAATCTCATGGTGACCAGCCATTCTGACCGGTCCCTGCGGTGGAATACACACGGCTTTTCCCCAGTCCTGGCGTCCCTTTTGGACTGTTCCATGGCTTCCTGGAGGTTTAACCGTTCCACTCTCTTACATTCTATATGGATGCCTGGGAGACCGATCACATCCGCGTCACCGCTGATCCCGCAGAACTGCTGCCCTCTGCGGCAGTCATAGCCGTGGTCTCTTAACTTTCCGGCCAGTTCCCGTTCTCCACGCTTTCCTTTTTCCCGTTGTGATTTTCCCATAACGATCCTCATCTTTCTTTAAAAAGGGGCGGCGGTCAGCGAATTGGGTTCATGGTCCGCCCCTTCAGGTACAACACCTCTGGTCATTTAATATCGTGACATATAAAACTGACCTTCAAGGTAATAAAACAAGCTTTTTCAAACACAACGGATTATCCGATGATAGTAATGCGGTTTCTGAGTTCCATATCCTGTTCTGACAGGACTAACTCCAGATAATCTTTGATCTTTCTTACTGCTTCTGTCTTCCAGATGCCGCCCTCTGCCTCCACCAGCTTAAATTCTGGTGTGCCTCTGTCTCCAATACGGAATACAAACTGGCTGACCGGCTGTTCTACTTCCTGGAAGGTACGGTAAGGTCTTAACTGGACCGGGTTTGGTACGATCGCATCTGCCTTGGCTGCTACTCCCACAGTCATAGTTGCCACCTGGGTACAACCGTCATCGGAATAGGTCTGTTCATTCTTTCTTTCAATATTTCCGGCAAGCAGGAGCACTGCATCCAGATCCGCTGTTTTTGCAAAGTTAGCCTGCAGGCTGATCATAAAACTTTCCTGGTCGTACCACTGGTCAAAGTGGAAGCCGGAAACCTGGGCATCTGTTTCAAACAGGACCTCTCTTTTACGTTCCCCATCCAGGGCAGACATCAGCCTGACTTTTGTAGGACTTACTACATGGATGATCATCCTTCTGCCTTCCGTAAACTCTTCCCTGCAGTTTACGATGTAATCTGCCAGTGCTGAAAGGGTCGTGGCCTTTACAGGATCGGCATAATTAGCCGTATCATATCTTCTCAGTGTCTTGTTGGCATATGTATGGCCGCAGATCTCCACTACTTCTGTTTTCTCATTTTCCCTGGCAAGATCTTCCACATGCTCCAGGGCATCTTTTAAACCTTCTAACATCGATCATCTCTCCTTTACTCATTTATCTTTTTTATCATGCCTGCTGTCTTCTTAAGTCGATCGGCCCGTTCCTTCTGTCCTCAAAGATCTCACCGGTCTCCGGATCCACCCTTCTGCCGGGGCTGACCTCTTCATAAGCAGCTGCAGGGATCTCCTGTACCGGATTGACCTGTGGAAGCCTGCTTCCCGGCTCTGACATATCAATACGGCCCGTACTGGAGTCCTGTCCCACCAGGAACATGGTCTCCGCTTTCTTAAATCCGGCCAGTTTCGGCTTCACGTTATACTCTACCTTCAGGTTCCCACGCCCGGCCGGTTTGAACTTGATATTGATCGTCATTTCCCTGGCAGCTTCCGGATCCATGTTCGGATCCAGGATGTTCCTTCCGATCTGTCTCAGGGCCATGTTGAACTTCTCCTGCAGCCCGCCATTGCCAATGCTATCAAATGTTATCGCCATGCCTTGATCACCTCCTTTCTATCATGCTTTCTAATTGAAAAAGTCATCAGCTGCATCCATCTGTGGCTGTGGCATTGAAGGAACAGGCTGCTGCACATCTGCTTTTTCTTCAATAACCGGCTGTGTCTGCGGATCAATCACATCTCCTGCTGCATACTCCGGCTCTGCAGCTCCCATTTCTTCCGCTACATACATGCCTGCAAATGACTGCGGAAAAGCTTCCCTTAATGCCTGCACTGCTGCAACTTTCCGGATCATGGTTGCAGGCTTCTTGGACCACTGCGAATTAAGGCTTCCGTCTTTCTTCTTACCTGCATACTCATCAAAAGAAACCTCCATGCGGAAACTGTGACTTCTGTCTTTGCGAAATACTTCTGCATAGCCTCCCACTAATATTTCACCGGAAAGCTTCAACGTTCCCTGTCTGTAACTAATCTCACCTGTTTCTTCGTTCTGGACAATGATACCTGCTTCCATGCCGTCATAGCTTGCATGTGCCTCTGCCCTCTTGAAATATGCGTCCTTTCCAACTACCAGAGTAGCAGGCTCATTTCCATACTTGATGCAGTACGCTTCACGAAGCCATGGATTAAGACCGGTAAAGCGGCACAGGTTGATAAACATCGCAACTTCCTGATCAGATACCCTGTCCTTATCCCCGCTGATCAGATAATTCTTTACTGTTCCAGGTGTAAGTGTTACCTGCATACCGTTTGCCATATACTTTGTAGTTTCTACCTTCTGTACCGGCTTATTTACTAATTTGTTTGCTACTGCCATTTCTATGTCCTCCTCTTACTGTTTCGGTACCGGCTCAAACCGGATGCCGTTCTCTTTTAAGAATCCTTTTAACTTCATCAGCTGCTCCCTGGTGGCATAGACCCGGAAATCGATCACATTGACCGGCTCTTCCACGGTCTCCATTTTAGGTTCTTCTGCCTTAACCGGTCCTGCAGGATCTGCCTGTACGTTTTCCTGTCTTCCGGCTGCCATCACGCTCTCAGCTGCGGCTTTCCTCTGTGCTTCCTGCTCTGCCTTTCTCCTTGCCATTTCTTCCTGGTAAAGCCTGCGGTTCTGTTCCTCTGCCTCCAGCTGGTTTCTTTTTGCCATGGCCGCGCCGATATCATAAGTCTCCAAAAAGATTTTCTTCATATCACCGGCATAAGGGCTGTCCACTTCATTTAAGACAGCCAGGCCCTCATCCACCCTCTGGATCAGCGCCAGGATCTCTTCCTTAATGGACTTCATTGTAGTGGAAGCAAGGGCATATCTTGGCTGCATCACACGTTCAAACGGAAGATACTTGCCAATGTCATGGATGTTATCCTCATAGAACTCCCTGACCTTGGCGGTCTTTTCCTCACGCAGGCGTTCTTCATAGCCTTTGATCTGATCATCAATGTTAGAGGCTGCTTTCTGGATCATGCCTGTAATTTCCTGGACCTCTTTTCCGAACTGCTCATCCGGCTCCAAGAGCTTCTTACGGATACGGGTACGTTCCTTCTTTAATGCATCTGATACCTTATTCAGTTTGGCCCTGTCTTCCTTGGCCTTTTTAATCATGTCATCTGTATAAACAGAATTGGCATAGCTTTCTATTGCTGCTGCGATCTCCTTTTTAAGTTCGTCATAGTTCCAGTCGATCTTCTGGATAAAGCCCGTATCCTGCGGGCTGTAGATCTTCAATTCCATCATGTACGCTCTCCTTTTCCTATATTGCCGGGAGAATCAGATCCGGCCTGGTACCTGTGATCACACAGTTCCAGAACTTCCGTTCTGACTCTACCAGACACTCTATATCCTCCTCGACTTCTTTACGTTCAATAAAGTAATGTCTTGTCTCGATCCGCATCCGTTCCCCTTGTCCACTTTTGATCTGGGCCTTTAGGACTGCAAAATCGTATTCTGTTACTGCCAGATAATGAAGTACCTGGCAGAAGTAATTATCCGGGATCTTATCCCTCCATTTCTCCCACTGGGAACCCTGAAGGATGTTTGTGGTCTTGATCTCCAGGATCCCATGACGTCCGGTACTGTCCAGAAGCTCCCCGTCTAAAGAAGCATGCATCCAGGGATACTTAGAATTGGTAAACATGTTATCCGGATCATAAAAGACTTTGTATTCCGGATGATCCAACGCGAACAGCGCACGAAGATGTTCTTCCGCCTCTGTTCCATACTGGACATAATCCTTATCAGAAATGTCTTCCGGAAGCACCAGTCCTACCTTTTCTTCCCAGAGTTGCACGTTATCCTTATAAGGATTTAGTCCCACACAGGCAGCCGCATCCGAACCGCCTATATGGTTCTTTCTCCCCTGCAGCCACTCTTCCCGGCTGTTAAACAGCTTTTTAGTTACCATTCGTAAGCCTTTCTAACATCTTTGCTTTGCAGCTTTCCCCAACTTTTTCCATAAAAGTTGTCAACATAGCAATTGCATGATAATCGTCTTCTGCAAGAGTATTAATCGCATCTACCGTAGCATCTGCTAAACCTTGAATCATCGCAGAACTTCTTAATCCTTTGCCACCCATTACAGCTAACTGAATCTGCTGCTCTTCTTTCTTGGAACCCAAACCGATTGCCACAACCAGTTCACAGTCTTCAATTTTTCTTACTCTTCCGTCATCCAGTGTAATCTTCGTTTTTACCATCTTGCTTTTCTCCTTCTCCCTCCGTATAATGAGGGTGTAAAATGTTTTTATTACCGGACCTTCCGCAGTTACCGCTGCCTGGGTCCTTTTTTTAATTTAAACCTGTTCATCAGTAGCTCCCCCAGCATGCAAGCATGTATCCTACAAGCATTGCCGCTGCCGTAGCAGCTATCATTGCGGGAACAGCCTGATAAACTAAATCAATGATCCAGTCATTTTCTGCTTCAGCAATTCGTTTTTTAATAGTGACCACTTTTCTACGCCCATCCATAGAAGTAACCACAAAGCTATGCTTATCAGTTATATCAACACGGCTACCTGGCACTGATTTGAGCGTATATCTTTCAATACGGTCTTTTGAAATTTCTCTTCTCATATACACCTCATTTCAACGTTCTAACCTGACCATAACGACCAACTTCAACTTTTGGAAAAGCAGCTGCTTTTCTTTCCCGCGTTCGCTCCGGTGGATTTATTTCCATTCCACTATTGACCCATGCCTGAATATCTTCTGGCAGTGTATCAAGGTTGATCAGAATCTTGCGTCCACGGTGTACACTCTTTACAGTCCCCTGTGATACAAGAGCCCTGAAACACCGCAATGTGATTTTGCTTTCTGGATCCTGATCGATAAGCCAGCTATAAGCTTCCGGTATCCCTCTTAACCGCGGAATAATACACATTCTTTCTCACCTCCTACTCCAACAGCTTCTCAATGGGTAAATGAGAACCGTTAATATACTTGTTTTCCTTATCTCCCTAGTGATATACTTTCCATACAGGCGTTGCAGCGCCGAGTACAAAAGGAAGGAGAAATTACCCATGGATTTCAAAATCAAAATAAAATGTCATAAGTGCATGTGCAAATTTGAACTTCGACCTGAATCAATCAATTGCACTAAAATTATTTGTCCTAATTGCACTTCCGAAGTTAAACCCGAATATTCTGCACATATATTAAACGGAATAAGAGAACTTAGTCTTGTCCCAGAAAGCTATTCCGACGATGATGAACTCATTTATCCGCAAACAGGTTTTTCTTTTGAAGTACAACACTATTCATCGATACAAGGACTTAAAGAATAGGGAACATCATTTAATGCTTCTAAAGTAATATCAAAAACTTTTTTCGCCTGGTTATATGACAGCCCGCTGCTAATAACCAGGTCACCTATTTTATTAGATATCTGAATCAACTTTTGATTTGAAATTTGTTCTTTTACACCATTTGTTCTATTCGTTTTCCTCGCCTCCTACTCCAACAGGTCTTCAATCTGAACCCCAAAGTATATCGACAATTTTCTAAGGCTCTCAATACTTGGCATGGATCGTCCAGACTTCCAATTTGAAAATGCCGTCTGGCTAATTCCGGTTTCTTTTGATATCTGATATACCGTTTTGTTCGTTTTTTCTAAAAGATCCTGAAATTTTTTGTACAAAATACCATCTCCTTTCCGTAAGTATACTATTGAAAATACTTTCGTGCTGTGATATACTTTCAGATATAAAACTACCACATCTTATAAAAGTAAGCATATCGCAGTTGAAAGTATTTATTTCGCTTGCTTTCGCTTGCGTAAGTAAATAATACAACATTTAATGTTAGTAGTCAAGTGATTTTACTAACTTTTGCGAAAGTATGCTATCTTTGTGAAAGGAGCACAAAAATGTACGAAGTCTTTGAACAACTTCTACAAAAACATGGTGTTACCCCTTACAAAGTCGCAAAGGAAGCAGGCGTAACACAAACAGCACTTAGTAATTGGAAATCTGGAAGAAGTACACCATCTTCAAAAACATTACAAAAAATAGCTGATTATTTTGGCATAACAGTTGATTACTTAATGACTGGTAAAGATAATCCTAAAGAAAAAGCCCCAGAGCTCACTGCTAAAGACGAAAGAGATATAAAGAAAGACCTCGATAATATTATGGAAAAAATACGTAACGGCGAAGACGGACCTCTATATTATGGTGGTACGGAAATTGACAGTGCTTCTTTGAGCTTACTTCAAAATGCATTTGAATACGCCCTAAGAGAAACTAAGAAAGAAAACAAAGTCAAATACAATCCAAATAAGAATAAAAAGTAGGTGACGCCGTTTGGAGACTGTAAATCATAAGATTCGTCGTTTAATCAGGTACTATGAACATCTAACCGGCAGCCGAGATCCTGTTACCATTGCACGGTACGCCGAGATCCAGATTGCAGTATTACCGTTAGGCAATATTTCTGGAAACTACAAACTTTTAAAAAGAAAACGTTGGATTTTTATAAATGAGGATATCCCTTCTGACAGTCCACTCTTTCGGGTCGTTGTAGCACATGAATTAGGACATGCTTTATTACATAGAAAAGAGAATTGTGCTTTTCTAAAGAATAAAACATTACTACTTACATCCGGAATAGAAAGAGAAGCAAATTTATTTGCCGCTTCCCTTTTGATATCAGATGAAATGTTGCAAGATTATTCCTGTTATACTCAGGATCAGTTCTGCCAGTGTACAGGATATCCAAAAGAACTTATTGAATTAAGGTTAAAGCAATGACATATTAAAAAACAAAAGAAACGAGGAAAAGAGTATGAAGAAAGTAAAGTTATTTTTCGCTGTCAGCGTTGCATCTGCTGTCCTTTCTATGACCTCCTTTGCAGGAGAATGGAAACAGGATGCTTCTGGTTGGTGGTACCAAAATGATGATGGAAGTTATCCAACAAACACCTGGAAAGAAATAAATGGAAAACAATATTATTTTGATAATAACGGTTACATTTTAACCAACACCTCTACCCCTGACGGTCAGAAAGTCGATGCCAGTGGTGCACTGATAACCCCACTTTTTAGTTTTGATACAGATGATGCCAAAATTACTTATACCGGTTGGAAACTTGCATCTGATTATGATGGCTATAGTTGCGTTATACTGTATTATGATTTTACAAATAAAAAATCTGAATCCCAGAGCGCACTCTTAGCTGATTATTACATTACAGCATTTCAAAATGGTATTGAATGTGATACCACATGGCTTTCATATGATGATCGTGATGAGGCATTAGATAATTATTCAAAGAAAGTTACTCAGGGAACTACCATAAAGGTAGGAAAAGCTTATCGTATCAAAGATAAAACACCTTTAACATTAGAAATTAAAGAACTTTTTAGCTGGAATAATCCAAATACTCAAACAGTTACATTAAACATAGGTTAAAATGTCATAAAACGCAAGAGACCGCCCCTGCGCCAACAGGAACGGCCTCTTACATAGATTTCTCTTGCCAGATTGCTCTGGATTGATCAATCACTTTCAACATGTGAATTATATCATTTCCGGAACATCCTGGCAAGGGTGTTATTTTTTTACACTTTTTTAGGAGGAAGGACTATGGCAAGCGTAAGAAAAAGAGGAAATTCATATCAAATCACCGTATCTGTCGGAAGAGATATGTACGGAAAAAAAATAGTAGAAACAGCGACTTTTACACCGGATCCAGGAACAGGGAAGCGTGAAGAAAAACAGGCTCTTAATCAATTCGTAGCTGATTTTGAAAAACGTGTAAAATCCGGTGCAAATATTAAAGCTGAGCGAATGACTTTGCGGGACTTATCTGAAATATACTTGAAAGATATGGTCCCACCACTATTGGCCCGAACAACATATCATGATTACAAAAAAAGACTTGAAATGCGGATACTCCCAGCCATGGGACACATTGCGATCAATAGCATCCGCCAGAAAGATATTAACGATTACAAAAAAATGGTAAATGATACCTATGTAAGCCCCTCTACAAAGAAACCACTCTCTCCTGCTTCCGTGACCAAAGACTGCCTGGTTATCAGCGCCATGCTTTCATATGCCGTATCTGAAGGATACCTGGAACTGAATAAGCTGATATACTCTGGAAAGGTTTCAAAGCGCCGTAAATCGATCGCAGATACTAAACCACAGTATTTTACCGTCGAGCAGCTAATCCGCTTTATTGACGCTTTAAATCATCCTATAGAGGTTGTTCATCAAGAACATGAAGTTATCCGAAGGGGGCAATCTGTAAAAATAAAGCCTTACACCCAAACATTTACTGTAAAGAATAAATGGAAAGTATATTTTTACATTGCCATGTTCGTTGGTGATCGCCGTGGTGAAAATATATCTTTGACCTGGGAAAAGTTGAATTTTGAAACAGGGGAATTATATATCAACCAGTCTACTGACTATGTGGACGGAAAAATGGAGCTTAAATCTACAAAAACACATAGCGAACGCTGCAATACTCTCCCGCCTTTTGTTCTGGATGCTGCAAAAAAATGGAAAACTGAGCAGATCCAGGAATGCTTGAAAATGGGTCCTGACTGGAAAGGCTATCGAGGTGCAGATTACGATAAGAATTTTATTTTTACTCAAAGTAACGGCAGCCAGATGCACATATGCAGTCCTGCCGGAGAATACAATCGTATTATTCGTCTTTATAACCAGTACATTGCTAAAACACCTGCAGAACAGCTTCCAAATGTATCACCGCATGGATTACGGCATTCTGTAGCTGCATTGCTTATATCTGAAAATGTGGATGCGCGTACAGTGGCCGGTATTCTTGGACATGCTAATCCAACTACCACCCTCAATATTTACTCCTACTTTTTTAAATCCAAGGGCAATCAAGCTGCTAAAATTATTGAAGAAAAACTGGTACCAACAAGCCTTTTTTTGACAAGATAAAAAAAGGTCTGGTAGTCATTTGGTAGTCAAATGGTAGTCATTTGAGATTTTCAACAATATTATGTAAACTATTTCAAATTCAAGAAATAAGAAAAACCCTTGTAAATACAAGGGTTTCAGGCAAAGCCACTGGCCGGACTCGAACCGGCGACCCACGCATTACGAATGCGTTGCGCTACCAACTGCGCTACAATGGCACATTTATTTAAAAAAATAAGACCGCTGCAAATGCAGCAGCCTCATCAAGATGACCTGACCGGGAATCGAACCCGGGTTTACGCCGTGAGAGGGCGTCGTCTTGACCGCTTGACCATCAGGCCTTGTAATAAATCGAGGCGACGTGATTCGAACACGCGACCTCTGCGTCCCGAACGCAGCGCTCTACCAAACTGAGCCACGCCTCGATCTCGATTACGTTACACAGTATAATACACATTCTTCCAATTGTCAACTATAAATTTTCAAAATTTTTAATTTTTTTTAGACAACTAGAAAAATAATGATCAAACAGGGGTCAGCACTGCTGTTTTCCTGTACCAACCCCTGTGTTTCCTACATTTTTCACTGATCTTAACTGCTTCTAATTTAAAAGAATTTTGCAATATATCCCTGAGCCAGGATAAAGATCACGATCAGCGGAAGGATGTAGCTTACGTAAAAACGTGCCCATCTTGGGAACTTAATGCCAGATCCCTCATTTGCTTCTGCCAGGAACTTTTCAAAGCCCCATCCATAACGGCTGGTGCAGAACAGCAGATACAGAAGACTTCCAATAGGCAGCAGGTTATCACTGAGGATAAAGTCCTCAAGATCCTGGATATTAGAACCTGCTCCCAATGGCTGGAAGCTGCTCCAGATATTAAATCCAAATACACATGGAAGAGACAGGATGATCACTACTATTACATTCCATGCTACTGCTTTCTTTACAGAACAGCCGGTAAGGTCTGTTGCAAAAGAAATAATGTTCTGAAATACGGCAATTACAGTTGAAAGAGCCGCAAAGGACATAAATACAAAGAATAAAGTTCCCCAAAGTCTGCCCCATGCCATATGGTTAAATACATTTGGCAACGTGATAAAGATCAGGGATGGACCGGAAGTTGGCTCAACTCCATATGCAAAACATGCCGGGAAAATGATCAGACCAGCCATAAATGCAACCAGTGTATCCAGAATGGTGATACTGATGGCTTCGCCGGTCAGACGGCGTTCTTTTCCAATATAACTTCCGAAAATAGCTAACGCACCGATACCGATACTTAATGTAAAGAAGGACTGTCCCATAGCCGCAAAAATGGAATTTCCTAGTCCTGCATCTACCATTTTTCCAAAATCAGGTTTTAAGTAAAACTCCAGACCTGGAGCACCGCCCTTTAATACCATGGAGTGGACAGCCAGTGCCATCATAAGGAATAACAGGCAGACCATCATTACTTTTGTAATACGCTCTACACCTGCAACCAGACCCTGGGCACAGATACCAAAACAGAGAACTACAACAAAGATCATAAATCCAGTCATTAATGCAGGATTTCCAAGCATGTTGGTAAACTCTCCTGCTACTGCATCGGAGTCAAGTCCTGTAAAATCCCCACGAAGCATTTTGATGAAGTAATAGATCATCCATCCTGCTACCGTGGTATAAAACATCATCAGCATGTAGTTTCCTGCCATAGCTGCATAGCGGGTCAGATGCCATTTTGTACCTTTCGGCTCCAGCATGTTAAAAGAAAGGGCTGCACTGCGCTTGCTGGCGCGTCCTACAGCAAATTCCATTACTACAATAGGAAGACCAAGGATCAGGAGAAATGCCAGATAGATCAGTACAAAGGCAGCTCCACCGTAAGCTCCTACAATGTAAGGAAATCTCCACACATTGCCCAGACCAATGGCACAGCCTGCTGAGATCAGGATAAAGCCAAGTCTGGAAGAAAATTTTTCACGTTCCATTGAAAGTATAAACCCCCATCTACTTTGATTTACGCTGTTTTCATTTTTTTCCAGCGCATACACTTTAACACTTTGGTGCGTCAATTTGCCCCTAAAGCGCAAGAAAGAGTTTTTCCACACTCCACATGTGAAAAAACTCTTTCAAAAATATACCATAAATTCTTTTATAAGTCAATTTTATGATACCAGACTACTATGCATAATCTCTTACATAATCTCCTACATCAGCTCAAATAAATTTAACTGATTAGACTGAGGAAGGTCTTTAAGCAGTCCAAGGTCTGACATCAGGGAACAGATAGTTCCATTTACCTTGGTACGGCTGGAGAAATCTTCTACTGACAGGAACGGACCGTCTTTTACTGCATCTACCACTGCTTCTGCCGCTTTTTCACCTAAACCGTCAATACTGCTTAAAGAAGGCATCAGCTTACCGTCAATGATCTGGAAATGTCTTGCTTTTGCCTTATAAATATCAATTGGCATAAAATCAAAGCCCCTTGCGTACATTTCCTGGACAATACGCATGTCACGCAGGGTATCCTGCTCCTTTTTAGAAAGAGTATCGGAACGTTTTTTATAATCTGCCAGATAATATTCCAGTTTATCTCTTCCCTGACACATGATCTCATAGGAAAAGGCGCTGGCGCGGATACTGAAAAAGGCCGCATAGTAAGCCAGTGGATAAAAGATCTTACAGTAGGCAATACGCCACGCCATCATAACATAGGCTGCCGCATGTGCTTTTGGGAACATGTACTTGATCTTTTTACAGGACCAGATGTACCAGTCAGGCACACCATGCGCCTTCATATCTTCTTCCCACTCCGGCTTTAAACCTTTACCTTTTCGCACGCTCTCCATGATGGTGAAGGAAAGTCCCTGTTCCATTCCCTGGGCGATCAGATAGATCATAATATCATCTCGGGTACAGATCGCTGTCTGAATAGTAGCTTTTCCTTCCTGGATCAACGTCTGGGCATTTCCCAGCCAAACGTCCGTACCATGTGCCAGACCGGCAATACGCACCAGGTCAGAGAAATACTTTGGTTTGGTATCCAGAAGCATCTGCATAGCAAAGTCCGTACCAAACTCCGGCACACCAAGAGCTCCTAAAGGACAGCCACCGATATCATCCGGCGTGATCCCCAGTGCAGAGGTATTCTGAAACAGGCTCATAACCTCCGGGCTGTCCAGAGGAATATCCTTAACCGGGTCCAGACCGATCAGGTCCTGCAGCATACGGATCATGGTAGGATCATCGTGTCCAAGAATATCCAGTTTTAACAGGTTGTGGTCAATGGAATGGTAATCAAAGTGTGTGGTAACTGTGGATGTAGTCATATCGTTTGCCGGGTGCTGTACCGGTGTAAAGGAATAGATCTCTTCACCTAAAGGCAGTACAATGATACCTCCCGGATGCTGGCCGGTGGTACGGCGCACGCCTACACAGCCCTGAACAATACGGTTGATCTCGCAGTTTCGCTTCCTGGTTCCCCTTTCCTCATAATATTTCTTTACATAACCGAAAGCCGTTTTATCCGCCAGTGTACCAATGGTTCCTGCACGGAAAGTCTGGCCCTTACCGAAAATAACCTCCGTATAGTCATGGGCCTTACTCTGGTACTCACCGGAGAAGTTTAAGTCGATATCAGGCTCCTTATCTCCCTTAAATCCAAGGAAAGTCTCAAATGGGATATCAAACCCGTCTTTTTCCAGAGGTGTTCCGCATACCGGGCATTTTTTATCCGGCATATCGCAGCCCGCCATACCGGAGAACTTACGCACTTCTTCAGAGTCAAAATCATAGTAACGGCACTTTGGACAATGATAATGAGGACTTAGCGGATTTACCTCTGTAATACCGGACATGGTTGCCACAAAGGAGGAACCTACAGAACCTCGGGAACCTACCAGATAGCCGTCTTCATTAGATTTCCAAACCAGCTTCTGGGCAATGATATACATAACCGCAAATCCATTGGTGATAATGGAATGAAGCTCACGCTCCAGACGGTCTACTACGATCTTTGGAAGATCTTCACCATACATCTCATGAGCGCGGTCATAACAGATCTTTGTTAAGGTCTTATCAGAGTCTGGGATAACAGGCGGGCACTTGTCCGGACGCACCGGCGCAATTTTTTCGCACATATCAGAAATCTTACGGGTATTGGTAACGACTACCTCGTATGCCTTATCCGGTCCCAGATAAGCAAACTCTTCTAACATCTCTTCTGTTGTACGCAGATATAGCGGCGCCTGGTCATCGGAGTCTTTAAATCCCTGACCAGCCATGATGATACGCCGGTAAACCTCATCCTGGGGATCCAGGAAATGAACGTCACAGGTAGCGCACACCAGCTTACCAAACTGGGTTCCCAGATCTACGATCTTTTTATTGATCTCGATCAAGTCTTCTTCTGTCTTAACTGTACTTTTTTCATCCCGGAGCATAAACGCATTGTTTCCCAAAGGCTGGATCTCCAGATAATCGTAGAAATTTACCAGTCTGGCAATCTCCGCATCGGGAGCCCCGCGAAGAAGGGCCTGATATAATTCTCCCGCCTCGCAGGCAGAACCGATCAGCAGACCTTCTCTGTACTTGTCCAGAACGCTCTTTGGGATACGGGGACGTCTGGAATAATAATCCAAATGGGACCAGCTGACCAGACGGTACAGGTTGATACGTCCCAGGTCATTTTTTGCCAGGATGATCACATGGTTGGTAGGCAGTTTCATAATGGTCTGGGCATCCATGGTACTTAATTCATTTAAGTGGTCCAGATCTTCAATATCCCGATCCCGCAGCATCTTTACAAAAGCTGCGAAAATCTCCGCTGTAGCTCCTGCATCATCTACTGCCCGGTGATGATTTTCCAGGGAAATATTTAAAGCTTTCGCTACTGTATCCAGCTTAAAACGGTTTAAGTTTGGCAGAAGAAGGCGGGCCAGAGATACCGTATCCAGTACTGTTGGTGAAAATGGCAGTCCCAGCGCTTCTGCATAATGACCAATAAAACCAACATCAAAACCTGCATTGTGGGCTACCAGTACTGCGTCTCCCACAAATTCCAGAAACTGAGGTAATATCACATCGATCTTCGGATATGGCAGTACCATAGCGTCATTGATGCTGGTCAGCTTTTCAATATCAAATGGAATCGGCACATCCGGGTTTACGAAAGTAGAAAACTTGTCCGTGATCACACCGTCTACTACTTTTACAGCACCGATCTCAATGATCCGGTTCTTTACAGGGCTGAAACCTGTGGTCTCAATATCGAAAACAACATAGGTATCTGCAAAAGTCTGTCCCTTGGAATTTTCTACCAGCTGCTTGGTATCATCTACCAGATAGCCTTCCACACCATACAAGATCTTAAAGGTATCCCCTTTATCCAATGCATGGTTTGCATCAGGGAAGGCCTGAACGCAGCCGTGGTCCGTAACAGCAATGGAGGACATACCCCATTTTTTCGCCCGCTTGATGATGCTCTTTACCTCAGAAACACCATCCATATCGCTCATTTTTGTATGGCAGTGCAGTTCCACACGTTTTTCCAGGCTGTTGTCCATACGCTTGGTGGTAAAGTCATCGGCCTTTTTAATACCTACAATAGAGCCTAATGTCAGTTCTCCGTCAAACTTATCAATGGTGGTAACACCTTTGATCTTAATGAACATGCCCGTTTTGATCATGTCCTTTACTTCATTGAAGATTTCCGGACGGATGAACATTTTAGCTGTAATGGTATCTGTAAAGTCTGTCACATCAAAGGTAAGAATGAATTTACCGCTTCTTAGCTCGCGGCTTTCACAGGTTAAGATCTGTCCACGTAAAGTAACTTCTCCGATCTCTCCGTCGATCTTCTCAATCTCCATAAAGTCATCTTCAAAATCACGGCCGTAAAGTACATCCGGATTATTGGAACGTTTAACAGAAAACTTCCTGTCTTCTCCAAAGCCGGAGTCTTTATCTCTTCCCCAGCCTTTTCTGCCTTTGTTAAGCTGAGGTTTTTCCGTTTTTCCGCCTGACTGTGGTTTTGCAGCAGCTGTTTTTCCTGCATCTACTGGTTTTATGCCATCTGATACAGGAGAAATAGTCTCATCATTGCCAGGAACATTTCCGGAAGCTGCCTGATCCATAAGAGCGTCCCATGGAGCTGCCTCCGGCATAGGAATATCCATAATAGCAGCATTACTATTATGAGTTTTTTTCTCACCATTATCGCTCTTTGCAACTGTCTGCGAGATATTTTCTCCACCACTTACATTTTCTAACTCATCCTTATGATTTTGCCAGTAAATAGCCTGTGCTTCTCTCTCTAACTTCAGCTCGATCTGCTTTCTACGGTCATTTTCCTTTGGCGGAATGTACTGAAACGCTACTTCTACCGGCAGACCGCACCGTTCATTAAATACCTTTTCCAAAACCCGCTTTAACTCATTGGTCTTGTCCCGGTTGACCATGGTATCTTCTACAGTCAGCACCATTTTTCCTTCATCTTCAAAGACGATCTGGGCTTTGCGGAACATACTGTATTCTACGATGCTGTAATGCTTTAATTCCAGCAGCAGACTGTCCTTATACATTTTTAAAAGCTTTTCCGGTGTGTACTGACCAGACAGTCTGTATTTTTCCTGTATCTTAATGGTGATCTGTTTATCCGGGAACAGCTGGTCTTTGATGCCCCGCTCCAGATCATAGATATTTTGTTTATGGATCAGCCTTGTGCTTTTCATATAAACACGAATAGAGCTTCTATCTCTGGCAGAAGTAACTTTTTCTACTTCTGCCATTGCTAAAAGCTCCTTTAAAGGCTCTGCAATATTAAGGGTTGGAAATACTTCTAAAAAACCTTTTGCCATTCAGATTACTTCTTTCTTGCTTCTGCCATTGCTTCCAGTTCACTGCGAAGGGAGTCTAACAGATCTTCTTCCGGTACTTTTCGTAAGATCTCACCTTTTTTGATGATCAGACCTTCACCTACGCCGCCTGCAATGCCAATATCAGCTTCCCTTGCTTCGCCAGGTCCATTGACTACGCAGCCCATAACAGCTACTTTAACACCGTCTAAGCCTTCCATGCCGGAAACCATGGTCTCTACCTGGTTTGCAAGATGGATCAGGTCAATACGGGTACGGCCGCAGGTTGGACATGAAACCACTTCTACGCCGCCTTTTCTAAGTCCCAGAGTTTTAAGGATCTGACGGGCAGACTTGATCTCCTCGATTGGATCACCTGTAAGGGAAACGCGGATGGTATCTCCGATGCCCTGATATAAGATGATACCCAGCCCCACAGCAGATTTGATATTTCCGGAAAATAAAGTTCCGGCTTCTGTAATACCTACGTGAAGAGGATGATCGGTTCTGGAAGTGATCAGTTCATGTGCTTTCACACACATTAATACATCGGAAGATTTGATACTGATGACCAGATTGTCATAGCCCATATCCTCAATAAGATGTACTTTATCCAAAGCACTTTCTACGATACCTTCAGCTGTTACACCACCGTATTTTTCCACCAGATCTTTCTCAAGAGATCCGCTGTTTACACCTACACGAATAGGGATATTTCCTGCTTTCGCACGGTCTACTACTGCTTTTACGCGGTCTGTACTTCCAATATTACCTGGATTGATACGGATCTTGTCAGCTCCGTTTTCCATAGCTGCAATCGCCAGACGGTAGTCAAAATGGATATCTGCCACTAACGGGATGTGGATCTCTTTTTTAATATCCTTAAGGGCTTCTGCCGCCTTCATGGTAGGTACTGCCACACGGATAATATCGCAGCCTGCTTTTTCCAGGCTTAAGATCTGTGCTACCGTTGCCTTTACATCTTCTGTTTTTGTATTACACATAGACTGGATGAGGATGGGATTTCCCCCGCCGATCACCCGGTCACCAATATGAACAACTTTTGTATCCTTTCTGCTCATGTTTCTTTCCTCTTTATTCTTAATCTCCGATTGCATGCCGCCTGGAGGCAGCACTTTTATAATAATTTTCTTACATCATTAAACATGATAAATACCATAAGTGCCAGCAGTAAAAACATACCGGCAGCATGGACCATTCCCTCTTTTTCACGGTCAATAGGCTTTCTGCGTATAGCCTCGATGATCAGAAATACCAGACGTCCGCCATCCAGTGCAGGAAGTGGAAGCAGGTTCATCACACCCAGGTTTGCGCTTAAAAGAATGGCAAAATTCACAAGTACCATGGCAACCACTGTATTTCCTGCAGGTGCTGCCTGCTCCACCGTCTGGTCAATGGTAGTAACGATCCCTACAGGGCCACTGATATCATCTGCGCTTACTCTGCCGGCAAATATCATATGAAAACTGTCAAATACATAGTAGATCCAGTGTTCCACCTCATAAACCGACTGCACCAGCAGCTGCACCGGATTTGTGATCTTCTGAAGTTTTGCCTCAAACCGCACACCGATCATGGACTGCCCTGTCTTATCGTTATAAACCGGAGTGATCTTTGCCGATCTCTTCTCTGTTTTCCCATTTTCATCTGTATGTTTCCAGGTAATGGTCACATCCTGATGAGGATGGGCTGTAAGATAAGGTGAAAGATCCCGGTAAGAATGGACCGCTCTGTGGTCTACTTTTATGATCACATCTCCTGTAAGGATCCCCGCCTGCTCAGCCGGGTACCCTTCTTCTACACCCATGACCACCGGCTCATAAAAGCCACCGGCACAGCCTACGATAACAAGGGATAACAGGAAAGCCAGAATGAAATTAAATAAAGGGCCTCCAAAAACCACGGCAATACGGTTAAATACAGGTTTGTTATTAAAAGCCCTGTCCCCTTCTGCATCCTCATCTTCTCCTAACATGGCGCAGGAACCGCCAAAAGGCAGAAGTTTTAAAGAATATCTCGTTTCGCCTTTTACAAAACTTAAAAGCCTCGGTCCCATCCCTAAGGAAAATTCCGTCACTTCAATCCCGCTTAATTTTGCGAATATAAAATGTCCAAGTTCATGGAACAGGATGATTCCCCCAAGGATCAGCACTGCCAGTACAATATTCATAGGATTTCATTCATCCTTTCCTGTTTTCATTTATGGTAATATCACCGCCAGGTGACATATCCGTTTAACTTAAATATTCCACTTTGAATGGATAAAGTCATAAGTTTCTGCTTCCGCTGCCAGGATCTGATCTACATCTGGTGCATCAACCTTCTTATGATGCTCCATGGATGCCTGGATCATGTCCGGAATGGTCAGATACGGGATCTTTTTCTTTAAAAACAGACTTACTGCCATCTCATTGGCTGCATTAAATACAGTTGGCATACTTCCGCCTGTCTTTCCTGCCTGGTATGCCAGTTTTAATCCCTTAAATGTTTCCGGATCCGGTACATCAAAGGTGATCTCACGAAGCTTTGTAAAGTCCAGTCTGTCTCCTGGAAGAAAACGTCTTTCCGGATAGTATAATGCATACTGGATCGGCAGTTTCATATCCGGTGTACCTAGCTGGGCGATCACTGCTCCATCTTCATACTCGATCATGGAATGGATAATACTTGCAGGCTGGATCACTACCTGGATCTGATCTAAGGATACATCAAACAGCCAGCCGGCTTCCATTACTTCCAGTCCCTTATTGACCATAGTAGAGGAGTCGATGGTGATCTTGTGGCCCATAGACCAGTTTGGATGCTTTAAGGCATCTTCCACCTGGACTTTTTCCAGCTGTTCTCTTTTCCATCCTCTGAAAGGACCTCCGGAAGCAGTCAGAAGGATCTTATGGATCTTATTTCCGGCTGCTCCCTGAAGGCACTGGAAGATTGCAGAATGTTCGGAGTCTACCGGAAGGATCTTCACACCCATTTTCTTTGCCAACGGCATGATAATGTGACCGGCTGTGACCAGTGTCTCCTTATTTGCCAGAGCAATGTCTTTTCCTGCTTCCATGGCAGCAATGGTAGGCCGGATACCGATCATTCCCACTACTGCGGTAACTACGATCTCTGCCTTTGGCTCTGTTGCAACAGCGATCAGGCCCTCCATACCGGAAAGGATCTTCACATCCAGATCTTTTACCCTTTCTTTCAGTTCTTTTGCCTTTTCTTCACTCCACAGGCAGGCGATCTCCGGCTTAAATTCGCGGATCTGTTTTTCGATCAAATCCACATTGGAACCGGCTGCCAGAGCCGTTACCTTAATATCTTTATTGTATCTTACTACCTCTAATGTCTGGGTTCCGATGGAACCGGTTGAACCCAGGATTGATATGTTCTTTACCATAATTATTCTCCCTTTGTAAAGGAAATGCTTAAAATCATGCTGCTCCTTTTAATTTAAATTGCCTATCTTACTATCTTAAAAAAGTAACTGCAAAATAAATAGCAGGAGCTGTAAATATCATACTGTCAAAACGATCCAGGATACCTCCGTGTCCCGGGATCAGATGGCCATAATCTTTAATATTGTGGTTTCTCTTAATAGCAGACGCTGCCAGATCTCCAATCTGTGAGATAACTGCCGCAATAGCGCAGGCAATGGCGCAGGCAACCATGGGATTTGCCACTTCTTCCATATTATGACCAAAATAAGCACCATAAGCAAGGCCTAACAGTGCAGAACCAACTACACCGCCTACAGCCCCTTCAATGGACTTTTTCGGACTTAATACAGGCGCCAGTTTATGTTTTCCAAGAAGCATTCCTACGCAGTAGGCGCTGGTGTCGCAGCCCCAGGAGCTTAAAAAGATCAGCCATACCAGATAAGCTCCGTCATGCATGCTGCGGGTCTGATACAGAAAAGAAAGCATTACCGGAACATAGCACACACCAAAAAAGGCGCCGGTTATCTCTTCTGTTTTAAAGCTTGGAAAAGTAAAAACATAGAGAGCCATTAAAAGCATCAGGGATGCAATGATCATTAATGTAAGATACTTCTGTCCCTCAAACCATAAGATCCCATAATAGCAGACAGCTGTCAGATAGCCAACTGCAGCTACTGATCTTTTTTCGATCCCGAGAACGCGGTACAGTTCAAACAGGCCTACCAGTGAAATAAGGGCTGTCACTGCAAAAAGGAGGGCGCCTCCTTTTCCAACGAAGAAAATAGCAAGGATGACCAGTACGATACCACTGATCAATCGTGTTGTAAACATAAAAATCTCCTTTTTGAATACGTTATTTTACCCCGCCGAACCGTCGATCTCTCTTATTATACTGAAAGATCGCCTTTTCCAGTTCCTTCTCATCAAAATCCGGCCACAGACAATCTGTAACATACAGTTCTGTATATGCCAGCTGCCACAGCAGATAATTGGACAGTCTTAACTCTCCGCTGGTACGGATCAGCAGATCCGGATCCGGGATATCCGCGGTATCCAGATAAGAAGCAAATACAGATTCTGTAATATCCTCTGCCTCCACTTTTCCTGCCTTTACATCCTCTGCCAGTTTCGCAGCTGCTCTGCGGATCTCATCTCTTCCACCATAATTGACTGCGATCACAAAGGTAAGTCCTGTATTATCCTTTGTCTCTTCTTCCAGACGGTTGATGCCGTCAATAATATCCTGGGCAAAACGTCTTCTGTCACCGATCATCTTTACCCGCACATTGTTGGCAGAAGCGATTTTTAACAGGCGGACCATATAATAACGGAACAGTTGCATCAGCGCTCCTACTTCTTCTTCGGACCTTTTCCAGTTTTCAGTAGAAAATCCGTAAACAGTCAGATATTTGATGCCCATTCTGGCAGCGATCTCTACTGTCTTTTCTACTGTAACACAGCCTTCTTTGTGACCAAAGGTTCTAGGAAGACCTCTTTTTTTCGCCCAGCGGCCATTTCCGTCTAAAATAAGTGCTACATGAGCCGGTATTACCATATTACTGTCTAATGCCATTTTCCTCACCTTTTCTTATCTTATTGCATAAAACGAAGAGGCAGGAGTCTCTCCTGCCTCCGTATCAATTTCAGAGACTATACAGTCATGATCTCTTTTGTCTTTTCTTCTACTGCCTTGTCAACACGCTCAATGGTCTTGTCAGTCAGTTTCTGCATCTTCTCAGTCAGATCAGCTAACTCGTCCTCTGTGATCTCTCCAGCTTTCTCTGCTTTCTTAAATGCATCATTTGCATCGCGGCGGATGTTGCGGACAGCAACCTTTGCGTTGTCACCTTTCTTCTTTACTTCCTTTGCAACTTCTTTTCTTCGGTCCTCAGTCATCTCCGGGAAGATCAGGCGGATGCAGTTTCCGTCGTTGGTAGGATTGATACCTAACTCAGATGTAAGGATCGCTTTTTCGATTGCTTTTAACAGGCTCTTTTCCCATGGCTGGATCACGATCATACGTGCTTCCGGAACAGATACGTTTCCTACCTGCTGAAGAGGTGTTGGTGTTCCGTAGTAATCCACTTTAATCTTGTCTAATACATGTGGGTTTGCACGGCCTGCGCGGATAGTTCCGTAATCAGCTAACAGAACTTCCATTGTCTTGTCCATCTTATCCTGATAAAACTTTAAATCTTCCATAAGTTCCCTCCTGAACATGCAGCTTTTGCTGTCATTTTATATTCATAGCGTTTTCGCTTTTATTCTTACTTATTGTGTTACCGTAATGATCGATCAAGCAGTAACGATGGTTCCGTTGATACGGCCCTGCATAGCATTTGCAATACCGTCCGGTTCATTTAAGCTGAATACAGCCATTGGCATCTTGTGTTCCATGCACATAATAGATGCGGTCAGATCTACAACTGCTAACTGGCGGTCGATCACTTCCTGAATGGAAATGGTATCAAATTTCTTTGCCTCTGGATTTACCTTTGGATCGCTGTCATATACACCGTCAATAGCCTTTGCAAGAAGGATGCAGTCTGCCTCCATCTCAATTGCACGCAGTGTGATACCTGTATCAGTTGAGAAATAAGGATGTCCTGTACCGCCTGCAAAGAACACCACCTTTCCCTCTGCAAAGCACTTATTTGCCTGATCCTTGGAGAACAGCTGGGTCATAGTGCCACATGCAAATGGGGTAAAGATCTCTGTCTGCATTCCCGCATTGCGGAAGATCTCAGAAACATAGATACAGTTCATAACTGTAGCTAACATACCGATCTGGTCTGCCTTGGTACGCTCAATGGCATCGCTGGTACGGCCTCTCCAGAAGTTTCCGCCTCCGATCACAATACCTACCTGAACGCCTGCGTCTACAGATAATTTTACCTGTCTTGCTACCTCTTTTACAGTATCTTCGTCGAAACCGGTCTTTTTAGGACCTGCAAGGGCCTCGCCGCTTAATTTTAAGAATACACGGTTCATTTTCATAAATGAGTTTCTCCTTGTGTTGGATTATACTTTTTTAAGTATAACATAGGAATGTATTTTTGGAAAGATTATTTTCACTGTTCGCGGATCCGTTCACGGATGCTCCTTGCATCTGTGTCCGACAATGGATCACAGATATCATAGATCTTTGCAGTCAGTTCCGGATCATTTCCTACATTTTTAATGATCCACAATCTGGACTCTCCTGATTTTTTAAACCGGAGGACTTTTGCAATGGTAAACAGAAGTTCTTTTTCTTTTGCATCATTTGCGTCACTTAACTGTTTTTGCTGGTAACGCTTCTGCTTTTTCTCATATTTACTTACCTTTGTCTTTTCACGCTGGGCAATGGCAGCTCCCGGAGTACCGTATCCCTTCTCTAACCATATGGTTTCTACCTGATACGTTCCGTCTTCAATGGTCATAACAGCCATGGAAAGAGGCAGTGTATTCCGCTTATAACCACAACTTCCGGGATTTAGCCACAACCTTCCCGCGATCTCCTGCTGCTGGTACATATGGGAATGGCCAAAGATCACTACCTGAGCATCTCCTAATGCCACAGGGATGTCCGTTCTCTGATGGGCCATGACCATTTTCACACCGCCGATTTCAAAACGTTTGATCCCCGGCAGTCCCCCGGACCAGCCTCTGTCATTATTTCCCCTTACTGCAAAAAGCGGCTGCTTTCCGCTTAATTTCATATACAGCATCTGCGTATCAAAATCACCTGCATGTACGATCACGTCGCAGGTTTCCAGTATCTTCTCCACCTCCGGGCGCAGCACTCCATGGGTATCTGCCATCATTGCCACCCTTACAGGTCCCCGTTCCATTTTTCTTCCTCCTTGGTTTCACATATACACGCTCTGAAAATACCAGATTATTATATACGATTATTTTCTGACTGACAATCATTTCAGCCATAACATCTTCTTGTATTATTTATTTTTTCTGACGATTTTGTGAACATTATTGTGGAAAAAATAGTTAGATGTTATACTTGCAGCAGACCATTGTACATTTTGATATAAATATACGGATCTGTACATACATGAAAGGGGAAACTGTATGATAAAAAATTATAAAAAACTATTCCTGTCCTTTGGAGCTGCAGCTGTTTTAAGTTCCGCAGCTGCTTTTAGCAGCCTGGCTGCAAGTGGCGGCTGGGTCAGTGAAAACGGAGTATGGAAATATCAGGAAGCATCTGGAAATTATGCCTACAATACCTGGAAAACTTCCGGTGATAACTCTTACTATCTGGACAATAACGGCGTCATTGCTGTAAACCAGTGGATCGATGATACCTACTACGTTGACGATGACGGCGTAATGGCAAAAAATTCCTGGATCCAGTTATCAGAAGATACTTCCCAGAAGAAAGCAGGCTGGTATTACGTGGACGCCAAAGGAAAGCTGATCAAGGATAAATGGAGTACCATCGGGGATAAAAAATACGCTTTTGACAGCGATGGAAAAATGCGTACAGGCTGGTTTTTTGATAATGATGATATTTATTATCTGGGAGACAATGGTTATGCCAAGACCGGCTGGCTGTGCCTGGACTATGACGAAGACAACAAGCCGGATGATGGAACGATCTCTGAAATCCGTACTTCTGCTTCCGATACTGCCAAATGGTTTTATTTCCAGACAAACGGAAAGGCAAAACGTTCTAAGAATGACTCCTATTCCGCTGAAACCATCGGGGATAATAAATATTATTTTAATGAAGACGGTGTGATGATGACTGGCTGGGTAGCTGTAAAAAGCAGCGCTGAAGCAGGAGATCCCACAGGTATCAGCAAATTCGTCTATTTAGGCGGAGATGATGAAGGCATCATGGCAAAAAACAAATGGCTGGAACTTTACAATCATCCAGGTGACTCTGATGACAAGGACGAGATCACCACAGACAACAGCGATGAAGCCCCAGACGAAGGTGAGTCAAACTGGTACTACTTTGAAAGTGATGGTACCCCTGCTTACTTAAACAGCAAAGCTACCAATATGAGCAAGGCAACTACCAAGGTAGATGGAAATTCCTATTTTTTTAACTCCTATGGTGTCCGCCAGACCGGCCTTATCCATGTGGTAACTTCTTCCGGTAAAGAATTTACAGGCTACTTTGGTGAAAATGACTCTGACGGTAAAATGCTCACCGGTAAAAAATCCAATTTAAGCGTTGACGGTGAAACAGCTGCTTACTATTTCAGTGAGTCCGGCTCTGATAAGGGCTGCGGTTATAATGGTTCCAAAGATGATTATCTGTATTATCAGGGACGCCTTGTAAAGGCAGACAGCGGTTCTGACTATCAGGTATTCTGTGTTGACAATAAAATGTACCTGGTTAATGAGTCCGGCAAGATCCAGACTTCCAGCAAGAATTATAAAGTAAACGGATCCTGGACATTCAAGGTTTCCGGCGGTTCTATTTATTTCATTGATGATGATAAGAAATCCACAGGAAAGGTTACTTCTTCTGATGCGGAGTCCCTTCCGGAAGTGATCTATGATAAAGAGTATACTTTATAACGCTTTATAATACTACAGGCTTCGGCATTGGTTTAATCCTTTGCCGAAGCCTTTTTGTATGAAAACATATTTTTTAATTTTCATGGTCTTTTAAAAGTTCTCTTTTTCGTTTCTTCCAGATATTTACAGCAAACACAAAATTTCCAATAGCCAGAAGGTCTACTGCCGCCAGTCCCGCTGCCCACAATGGGAACGGTGCCTTGATCTCCGGTTTTAACAAGCTCCAGTCATCCATTTCTTCTGCATACGCCTGGTTTCTCACTCTCGCGTTTAAATACATGTAGATCACATCTTTTGCTGACTGCCGCAGTGCCTGATCATAGGCTGCCTTATTTTCTTCATTTTTAAAGGCAAAACTGCCATCATTCATAAAACCGTCCATCCAAAGGGTTCCCCCTGCTGCAAGAGCCTGATCCCCGTTCATATATTTATGATGGTCAGAATAATCTGTAAGCACGGCTCCTTTAAAGCCCCATTCATCCCTTAAAATGCTGGTAAGAAGCCCCTTACTGCCTCCTGCCCACACAGCTCCTATACGGTTATAGGAGGACATAAGGCCGGTGGCACCATTATCCTGTACGATCATCTGGAACGGCTTTAAATAAGTTTCCCGCAGGGCCTGTTCCGTCATCCAGGTATAGACGCCATCCCTGTAAATACCAGACTCCTGGTCATTGCAGATCAGATGTTTTACATAGCAGTATACACCCATATCCATACTTCCACTTACCGCTGCCCCGCACATTTTCCCGGAAAGAAAGCTGTCTTCTGAATAATATTCATAGTTTCGGCCATCAAAAGGACTGCGGTGGATATTGACCGCCGGTGCATACCAGCCGCTATAGCCAAACTGACCTGCTTCCTTTGCGACTGCCCGTCCCATATCACGGGATAATTCTGTATTCCATGACTGGGCCATAACACCGGCATTGGGAAATCCGGTTCCTGTTGGATTTTGGTTGAAACTACCGATCTGTGCCGGTCCGTCAGCTTCTCTGGCTAATGGTTTTCCAATATTTTCCAGTTCTTCTGTCTTTACATACCCGTGAAGGAACAGCTCCTCTGTCTCTTTTTCTGTCAGCTGGTTTAAAACTTCATCCCACTTTGGATCGTCATAATCCGCTCCCAGTTCGTAACCCAATTTTGTTACAGTTCCGTTTTTTTCAATATAAAGGCCCTGCTTTTTTCCAAATGCCACATCATTTTTACTCTGAGACTCACTTTGTTCTAAAAAGCTCTGCCCAAACTCATCTGCTTTTTCCTGGGTATAAAGGTTCAGTTCTGCTGCCTTTTCAGAAAGTTTTCGGGTCTTTACCGGTTCTTTTGGAAATGTCGTATCAAAATCACTGCGGCTCATATAGGAGATCTTCTGACCGCTGTCTGAACCATCGATCCCCACTCCGTCTACTGCGTCTTTTCCTGTCATTTTATTGGAAACGACTGCACCTGTGATCTCGTCTGTAGGATACTGGATATTTTCTGCCAGTTTCAGGCTGATCTGGGCATTTGGTATATCAGCGGTCTCATGGGCGTTTTTCCGAAGAGAAAGTACATAGGTTCCCGGATCCAGCTCATATCCTGCAAAACCGTTTTGATTGCTGTCATTAAAATCATAGGATGCCATATCTCTGGCTTTTACAGACAACGTAACCTCTTCTTTTTCCCCCGGCTGCAGCTCTCCTGTTTTCGCATAATCAGCTAATACTACCGCCGATTTTTCGATCCCTCCCGCTTCATATGGAGGGGCATAATAAAGCTGCACCACCTCTTTGCCAGCCCGTTCTCCTGTATTGGTAACTTCCACTGTGATCTTGTAACTGCCGTCCGCAGTGATCTTTTCCCTTTTTCCCGGAGCATTTACAACCTTCCAGTCAAAGGTAGTATAAGACAAGCCATAGCCAAAAGGATACTGTACTACAGCCTGGTAACCTCTTCCATGAAGATTATAATACTTATCCCAGTAATCCTGCGCATCTGCTGTTTCATACCATTTATAGCCTACATAAATCCCCTCTGCGTAGTCTACATAAGATACCTGATCATATTTAAAGGACTCTCCTACATTGCCGCTTTTGGTACCATCAAAAGGATAAAGACCTTCTCCGTTTTCATAACTTCCCACTCCGTCAGCTCCTGCATTGGCATAGCTGGCAGCTGTGCGGAAATTGTAAGCCCAGGTATCAGCCGTGCGGCCGGAAGGTGTTATTTTTCCCCAGAGAAGGTCTGGAAGTGCCTCTGCCGAATACTGTCCGGTCATTCCTGCCATCACACAGGCCCCAATTCCAGGCATCAGGTCAATTGCTCCCAAGGTCATTACATTTCCTGTATTTAATAACAGGATCACATTTTTATAATTTTCACCCAGATAGCGCAAAAGCCCCTCTTCTTCTGTGGAAAGATCCAGATAGGACCTTCTTTTATCTCTTAACAGCTGTCCGTTCTTCTTTACTTTTTTATACTGGATCTGAGGACAGTCATTGCTTTCCCCTGAAAGCCTTCCTACTACCATGATCGCTGTATCTGAATACTCTTTTGCGTTTTTAAGCAGATCTTCTGTGTAATATTCTGTATCTGTAATATCCGGTTCATAAAGCCGGCAGCTTTCTTCCGGCCAGCTTTCAAGAGTAGATGTTTTCTGACGCTTTGGCTGGAAATCCTGATACATCCGGGTCAGTTCTTCATTATAGGAGATTCCCGCTTCTTTTAATGCTCCTAAAAGATCCAGGTCTACTTTTTCCACTCTTCCGGAACCGGAACCGCTTCCCAGCCACTGGGTGGATGCCCAGCCAAATACATTTACCCGGGTGATCTCTTCTGAAAGAGGCAGGGTATTGTTTTCATTTTTCAAAAGAACAGCACCTTCCGCCTCGATCTGGGCTGCCAGACGGCGGCTGTTATAGGCAGCTTCTTCTTTCGCCTCTTTTGATACATTGGTACGGCTGCCGGAAAGATACAGGTCAATGGTCTCACGAAACGCAAAAGCCACACCTGTAACAAGGATCATAAGGGCAAGAAAAAAAGAGGCACCTCCCAAAAAGAAGCGGTACCGGAAAGGGATCTTACCTTTTTCTTTCAAGGTTTTTGTTCTTTCTGGATTTCGGTTCTTTTTCATAAGGTACCTCACATTATTATTTTTAATATTATAGATCATTAAGCGGCTGTTCTCCCGCCTCTTCTGCCCTTTTCACAGGCAGCTGCAAATTCTCTCAGTTTTTCTTTTGCCTCTGCTGTCAGGTTCTGCGGAACAGCGATCTGGATGGTCACATACTGGTCGCCTTTTACCTTCGGGTCTTTCATGGAAACAATACCTTTACCGGCAAGACGGATCTTTAAGCCGCATCTGGTTCCCTCACGCAGTTTGCAGGAAACATTACCATACAGGGTAGGTACAATGATCTCACCGCCTAAAACAGCTGTTGTAAAGGGTACTTCTGTACTGGTATAAACATCCATTCCCTTCCGTTCATAACCAGGCCGTGTTCCTACATGGACCTTTAATAACAGATCTCCTGCTTCTGCGCCGCCTATGCCAGGATTGCCTTTTCCTTTCAGGCGGATGCTCTGGCCTTCGTTGATACCTGCAGGGATATGGACTTTCAGATTTTGGCTCTTTCCATTTGCATCGGAAAGTGTGATCACACGGTCTGCGCCAAAAGCTGCATCATCAAAACTGATATTGATCTCCGCCTGTGCATCACTGCCTTTTTCGCTGGATGGATCTGCGCCAAAACCGCTATAGCCATGAAAACCGTTAAAGCCACTGCCGTCCTGGTGAAAACCGCCTGTAAAGCGGCTCTTTTTACCGCCGCCGAACATATTTCCGAAAATATCACCAAAGATATCATCGCCTTCTCCGCCTTCAAAATGGAAGGTGTGTCCGTCTGAAGTATGGAAACCTCTGAAGCCGCCATTTCCGGAAAAGCCGCCAAAACCTCCTGTAAAGCTGCCGTCAGAACCAAAGCCGCCATTTGCGCCGTAACTACCGGCTCCTGCTGCTCCGGTACCGTCAAAAGCTGCGTGGCCAAACTGGTCATACAGTTTCTTCTTTTCCGGATCGCTTAAAATATCATAAGCTTCATTAACTTCCTTAAATTTTTCAGCAGCTGCCTCATTTCCCACATTGCTGTCGGGATGGTATTTTTTAGCCAGTTTACGATAGGCTTTCTTAATAGTGGCAGGGTCTGCAGTTTTATCTATTCCAAGAACTTCGTAGTAATCTCGTTTCTGTTGTGACATCGTTCTCATCCTTTCCTGATTTCTTACAGGACCTGTGAAAATCCTCTAAGTTATAAATACAAGTTATATTTGTTTGTTCTATAATATGTATAACACTTATATCATTCATTGTCAAGGATGGAACGAACATACATTTTCTTTATCGTTCTGCTGTTTTTACACTGTTGACCACATAAATTCCAAGGCATACAAATACCAGGGCAACCAGGCTCTTTACGGAAAATGCCTGGGCTGTCTCCCCTAATACCAGGGCGGACAAAAGAACACCGAACACCGGGTTCATAAAGCCAAATACGGTCACGCGGCTTACAGGGTTATATTTTAACAATACACCCCAGAGTGTATAAGCAACTGCTGAGATAAATGCCAGATATAATAACAGGATATACGCGGAAACTCCGCTTTCAACCTGGACTCTTCCGCCGCCGAATAATCCAATGAGGATCAGGATCAGTCCGCCTGACATAAACTGATAACCGCTTAAGGTAACTACATCATACTGGTTGCCATATTTCTTTAATAAGGCGCCGGATGTAGCATAAAAGATCTGGGCAAACAGGACAAATCCTTCTCCTAAAAGAGATACCTGGAACAGATTTCCTTCCTGTCCGGACAGGTTCATTACTACAATTCCCACAAAACCCAGGGCGCATCCCACCAGTTTTCTGGCTGTCAGTTTCTCATACCGGAAGATCAGGCTGGCAACTAAAATAGAAATAAAAACATTTCCTCCTGTGATGATCGCTCCATGTACCCCGCTGGCATGTGCCAGTCCTGTGTAAAAGAAATAATACTGAAGGACCGTCTGATTTAAGCAAAGTTCCAGGATCGCTCTTCCTGATCCCTTCTGAGGCATGATCCAGCGGCGTCCCTGGATGCTGTGAAAAAGGATCACCAGAAAACCTGCCAACAGGAAACGCATTCCTGCAAATAAAATAATGGACATTGCGTCAGATGACTGGATCTGGAACAGTCTGTAACCTGTTTTGATCGCCGGTGTCGCGCTTCCCCATAAGAAACAGCAGATACCAGCCAAAAACATTACTACGGGTAGACTGGTCAGTCTGCTGTTTTGTTGCTGTGTATTCATATTCTTCTCCATTCTGCTACTGTCTGTAGCTCGTTTATCCTTATAAGAGTACCAGTAAACAGATTGAAAGTCAATTTTTTATCAATAAGTTGTGAATAAGTATTGAAATTTTCTCAATTTTGTTTTACACTATACACAAAATATTTTAGGTGTATAAAAATATTTTGTACTGTTTTGCCATGTTTGTCTATTTATATGTTTTACTGGGGATTTTATAGATCACATGGCCTGGGGAAAATAAAATATGTGTGAAAGAACAGGAGAATTTATTATGTCGTTTCAATCAGTCTGTAAGCGTTATTGTCTGTTTTTAACAGGAGTCATCTTATGTGCAACAGGAATTGCCTTTATCACCCGTGCGGGTCTGGGGACTTCACCGGTTTCAGGGCTTCCTTTCGTGCTCAGTCTGGTAACACCTGTATCAATGGGATTTTTTACCTTTCTGTTTAATATGATCTTCCTGATCTGTGAAGCACTCTTAAGAAAGCGTTTCAGCGTAGAACAGGCTTTGCAGATCCCGATTACTTTCTTTTTCAGTTTCTGCATTGACAAGGCCATGGCCATCATTCCTACCCGTTTCGGCGGTCCCTGGGGTGACTCTTTTGTCTACCTGGTCATCGGATGTATCATCATGTCCCTTGGCATCAGCTTTGAGGTTATTGCAGATGTGATCATGCTTCCGGCAGAGGCATTTGTTCGCGCCCTTGCTAAAAAGACCGGCTTTATATTCGGAAATGTAAAAGTAGGTTTTGACAGCACCCTTACCATTCTGGCAATGATCCTGGCACTGATCTGTTTCCATAAGTTAAACGGAGTCAGAGAAGGAACACTGATCAATGCCCTGGTAGTTGGCCAGTTAGTAAAACAGTGGAGACGGTGCATTGAAAAACCGCTGTCAAATGCAATTGCATAAAATATCAAAAATCCCTGTCCCTGTAAATGGGGATATGTCATGAAACAAACGGAACCCGCCCTGCCAGGCGGGTTTTTGCATATTGGCTACCTTTTTGCAACAGAAAAACGCGCCCGCAGGCGCGTCTTTCCCGATTACTTTTCTTCTTTATAACATCCAGTCTTTGATCACATTGTGGTCTCTTAACAGTTTTCCAACGACTGTCTTATCGATCTTTCTAAGCAGAGGTTTCTTAAGCAGTTCCAGTGGCAGAGGCAGCTTCATTTCCAGCGGAGATTTTCCGTCCATCAGCTTTACAGTACTGTCTAACAGATCTCTCACATCGTATACGCTTCCCCAGACCTCAGGAACACCACGGTCTACACCGCAAAGTCCGTATACAGCTTCCATTGCAGTACGTACAGAATACTCCGTAGTGAAAATCGTATCTCTTGGTGTTTCAGCAAACTGACCTAAGAATGCAGCGTTTACGCAGCCATCCGGGATAACGTCCGGTCTGTCCCCTGCGCTTCTTGGCATAAAGAAAGCTGTGATATATGGCATCATGGTCGGAGTACAGTTTGCATGGTTTGCTGCCAGATCATCGATCTCTTCTGTAGGAATACCCAGATGATACAGCCACTCTGCTGTGATCTCCTTACCATTACACTCTTTCATTGGCTTCTTGATATAATCGCCTGGAACATCGGTAAACAGGCTGTATACCCATACACAGATCTCATCTTTCTTCTGTGCTTTAAACTGACCCTGGCGGTTGATAGTCCAGCTTAACAGCCAGCTAGAGTCCTTGCAGCTTACAATACCGCCGGTAACAACTTTACCGGTTCTCGGATCTCTCTTACAGATCTTCTGGATATAGGAAATGATCTTTTCATCAGAGGTTGTAACAGTTGCAGACTCCCAGTTTGTCTTTGCAATGTCAGAACAGAACTTTTCAGGATGTCCAAAGGACTCGTCCTGGGCTGCAATATTCTTCCACAGGCTCCAGCATCCACTGGTGCGAACTTCTGCATCCCCTACAGGAGCATGGTCCTGGTCACCGTAGATCGTACCTTCTGTACAGCTTCCGTTTGTGATAAATACCAGATCATTTTCTGTTAACGCGATCTCGCCTTTATTACCGTCTTTTACATATTCAATGGCTTTTGCAGTCTTCTTTTCCCCTTCAATGTCAAAACGCACATTGGTAACACTGGTTCCAAACTGGATCTGTACGCCTGCTGCTTCCAGATATTTCTGCATTGGAAGGATCAGGGACTCATACTGATTGTAACGTGTAAATTTCAGTGCAGAGAAATCAGGCAGACCACCAATATGATGGATAAAACGCTGGAAATAACGCTTCATCTCCAGGGCACTGTGCCAGTTTTCAAAAGCAAACATAGTGCGCCAGTACAGCCAGAAATCAGAGCCAAATACTTCATCATCAAAGAAATCTTCAATAGACTTGTCATACAGATCCTCATCTCTTGTAAAGAACAGCTTCATGATCTCCATACTGCCCTTCTGGCTTAAACGGAATTTACCGTCTGTATGGGCATCTTCGCCACGTTTTTCCGTAGCACGGCACAGAGAGTAGTTAGGGTCATGTTTATTTAACCAGTAATATTCATCCAGTACAGAAGCATTAGGTACTTCCAGGGAAGGAATGCTGCGGAACAGATCCCATAAGCACTCAAAATGATCTTCCATCTCACGGCCACCACGCATTACATAACCTCTGGTTGGATCGTCGATACCGTCACATGCACCACCGGCTACGTCCATAGCCTCTAAAATATGGATATTTTTTCCAGGCATCTGGGCGTCTCTTACTAAAAAGCAGGCTGCTGCCAGTGCTGCCAGACCGCTTCCTACTAAATAAGCGCTCTTTTCTTCAATTCCTTCCGGCTTTTCCGGTCTTGCAAAAGCCTCATAGTTACCATTGGTATAATAAATACCCTTGCTGTTTTTCGCAAACTTACCAAGTTCTGTATTGCGGTAGTCACTGTTTTCCTCTTCTTTTTTACTGCGGCGCTTTCCTGCCATAACAGCTGCTGCTCCAATACCTGCTGCTACTGCGGATACAGCTCCTGCACGTAAAACTTTCTTGTTCATGGTTTAAACCTGCCTTTCTCATTCTCTTATTATACTTTGAATATCGATATTTTTATTATTACCATCATTTTCGTTAAATATTGCTTTAATATATAGTATTGATTACTACATACACTGTATTGATAGTATAACTTTTTGGGCAAAATGTCAATATCACAGTTACCATTCCCCTATGCGCTGGTTTGAACCGTAACAATCAAAAAATACTCCCAGCCACAGGTATGTTCTCCTGTAATGACTGAGAGTATTTTTACCAAAACTATAAAACTTTATGCAATATGATCATAGGATCGAACTTTATAAATTGATTTTAAATATCCAGTGCTGCATGATACCCCTGATATACAGCATTTGTGATAGTAGAAACTTTTCTCGCATCTCCGATCACACGGACAAATGGCGCACCGTTTCTGAGAGCTTCTACAACATCCGTTCTGCCTCTCTGTCCAAGGGCACAGATCACAGTCTGGGCTCCCACCATCAGCTCATTGCCATCTTTATCCCTGCAGCGGACACCATCTGCAGTTACTTCTTCTACGCGACATCCTGTATGGACATGAACATATTTCTCAATTTCTTTTAACAGCAGCGGACGGTGACGCACATTGGCATCTACAGCCAGTTCATCCCGCATTTCGATCAGGTGTACTTCTTTTCCTTCCATACCTAAATGGATGGCACATTCACAGCCGGCCAGGCCGCCGCCCATAACAGCCACTTTATCAGCTACTCTGTCCTGGTTTTTATACAGCTCATTGACGATGATCACATTTTCGCCCTTAATTCCAGGGATCGGCGGAACCAGTGGTCTGGAGCCAACAGCGATGATCAGGGCATCCGGTGCCTCTTTTTCCACATATTCAGGTGTCACTTCGCATCCTAAACGGATCTCTACACCGCTCTGTCTTGCAAAACGTGCATAGGTTTCTGTCAGCTGGTACATTTCTTTCTTAAATGGAATGGCGATCTCACTTTTTAAGATACCGCCCAATTCCTCTTCTTTTTCACATAAGATAACCTGATGGCTTCTTCTGGCTGCTGTCCATGCTGCATACAGACCGCCCGGGCCGCCTCCTGCTACTAAAACTTTCTTCTTTACAGGTGCCGGCTGTACTTCGTCCCCTTCCATTTCTCTTCCGATCAATGGGTTTACGGTACATCTTCTGGTGGAAGTAGCTGCACGTTCTGCCATACAGGTAAAACAGCGCAGGCAGCGGACAATATCCTCATCCCTGTTTTCCATGACTTTTCTTGGAAGGAATGGATCTGCCAAAAGGGCGCGGGCCATATAAACTACATCTGCCTTGCCGGAAGCAATGATCTCTTCCATCTGTGCCGGGTCATTTAAGCCGCCCAGTGTTGCAACCGGAATAGAAACATGTTTTTTGATCTCTGCTGCCAGATATACATTACATCCGTGTTCCTTAAACATAGACGGATGGGTATCTCCAAAACCTCTCTGGTAAGTGCCTGCAGATACATGGAGCAGGTCGATCTTGGACTCCAGCTGCATAGCGATGCGCACGCCTTCTTCCAGGTCATAGCCGCCTTCAAACAGCTCAGAGCCGCTTAAACGGAACTCAATAGGGAATGCAGGTCCTACTGCTTCACGGACTGCGTCTAAGATCTCACTTGCCAGACGGCAGCGGTTTTCCAGGGAGCCGCCATATTCATCGGTTCTGTGGTTAAAATACGGGGATAAAAACTGGTTGATCAGCCAGCCATGTCCGCCGTGGATCAGGATCATCTCAAAACCTGCACGTTTTGCAAGACCTGCTACTTTTCCATAGGAAGCTACAATGTCCTTGATCTGCTCTTTGCTTAAAGACTTAACCTTTACGCCATCTGCACGTACCGTATCAGAAGCGCCCCACTGGCACATTTCATGCTGTCTGGACTTATCCGTCATATAGGTTCCTGCATACATACCGGAATGGGACAGTTCCAGGCTGGCTGCTGCTCCGTGACGGGAAATAGCATCTGCTGTATAGGTAGCTGCTGCCAGGGAATTTAAAATAGTGGTATCCAGATGATATGCATGGGAACCGTCTGTCTCCGGATGGACCATACATTCGCTGACCGTTACAGCTGCTGCGCCGCCCTTGGCACGAAGCTCATAAAAGGCGGTAGATTTTGGTCCGATACAACCGTCATTGGTAATATCTGTTCCGCCCATTGGTGCGGAAAACATACGGTTGGAAAAGGTGCGTCCTGCAATGGTGATGGGACTGCAAAGATGTGGAAATTTGTGTGTCATAATATTTTCTCTCCTTTTTTATCAATTCACGAACTCGCGCTATCACGCTCTACTGCCTGCTATCGCAGGCGGTTCGTTCATGAATGACCCAAGAAAAACAAATGCCACCTGCGGTGTCGCTTGTTTTTCTTTTGGGTTCATACAATGTCATTCAATTCTTCTTCGATCTTCTCTTCTTCCTTTTTATCATCTCCGTAAATAAGCACAGGAAGGAAAGAAAGACGTTTTCCAATACTTCTTGCAATAAAGCCAACTAAAACGGCTGCCACAATAGTACCTTCACGTACACCCTCTAAATGACCGGAAAGGAGGAATGAAAGAACTGCTGCGATCACTGCCATGGAAACATCAAAACAGACCTTTGTAAAACCAAATTCAGAATGGATGCGGAATACCACGGCTCTTACAAAAGACTCTCCCGGAAGCATAACTACATCTGCCAGCACTTCCATATATACGCCAACGCCAAGGACCAGACAGCCGATCAGAAGTCCCAGGACTTTTGAAATATAGGATACCGGATGAACAAATCCCAGAAGGATCATAGACATATCAATAAAGTAGCCAAATGCCATAGATACCGGGATCTGCAATAAATGTTCTGCCTTAAAATTCTTTCCCAAAAGTAAAAACTGAAGAAAGATCAGAAGCAAACTGAATACAATGGTGAAGTTTCCCAGAGAAAATGGGAAATTCAGGCTGAGTACATAAGGAATAGAAGAAATAGGGGAAGTTCCCAGATTTCCCTTGGTGATCAGGCTGACGCCCAACGAGTTTACAAACAGGCCCACTAAAAAGATAAGATAGCGTTTTACCTGCTCTGCTTTTGTACGTTTCATAATTCTTGTTCCCTTTCCTGCTTATTTTTCTTTATCTGCTCCTTTTGGAACATGTCTTTTTCTATGGTAACATCATCATATAAACATGTCAATATTTACATGTTTAAAAATACATATATTTTTCTATGGCACAGAAAGAATTTGTATGATATACTGCTGATAGCATGAAATATACTTTCACACTTTTATAATGAAGGGATTTAAAAATATGGGAACTTTAAAATATGCCATTTTGGGATTGTTAAATAGAAAAAATATGACTGGATACGACCTGTCAAAGGAATTTGAAACTACTCTTTTTGAATTCTGGAATGCCAAACACAGCCAGATCTATCCGGAATTAAAAAGCCTTTCTGAAAATGGTCTGGTCCGGTACGAGGTAGAGATCACAGGAAATGTTCTGGAGAAAAAGGTTTATTCCATTACGGAAAAGGGCCGGGAAGATTTTTATAAATGGGAAGAAAGTTTAAATCCTTTAAAGCCTGTGCCAAAGGATGAATTCCGCCTGCAGCTCTTCTTTTCAGGCGCATTATCCCCGGAAAAACGAATGGCACTGCTGACAGACCAGTTAAAACAACATGAAGAAAAGCTGGCCCATCTGAAAGGAAATATGGGAAAATTTTCCAGTATCCCACCAGAAGATGAAAATGACTTTGCCGATTATCTGGTTCTTCATGGGGCTGTTTTAAGGGAAGAAACAAACTGCAAATGGTTAAAAGACTGTATCAAGTTATGCAAAAAAGGAGTGTAGTTTTCGCTACACTCCTAAATCTTTATAGTCCGCCGGCAGAAAACGATGATAGGTAATATGAAAGCCCTCATCTTTAAAGCAGTAATAATATCTGTCATCTCCCTGTGTAAAGTGGATGACTGTATCAAACTCCCCGCCTGTCGTCTGTTCCACCACACTTGGAAACGGCTGCTGCTCAAACAGCTTTTTCACCTGTTCCATATCCGTTTCATGGGAAGCGATCAGGTTTACCAGCTGGTGGATAAATTCATTTTCTTTTTTATGTTCATGAACATAAATACTTGTTTCTTCCGGAAGGAGCAGACAGAAACGGTCTTTCTTGTGGGTGATGGTCACTTCTCCCAGCCGCTCTTTTGCAAAATCTGTAAATCCTGCAAGAGCCTGCTGCATTTCTTCTGCATCACAGGCAGTGCCAAACAGATTATTTAACATGCCCACAGGGTAATACAACCGGATCACTTCTTTGCGAAATCCCAGCTTCGCCTGCTCTTCCATAACAGAATCTTTAATATGCTCTTCTAATGCTTGATAATCCATTGTTTTAACCTCATCTCAGATTTTAACGCCCATCTTTTCAGACTTCACTTATCATAGCACATTTTGATCCTGTTGTCTTTATTTCCCGACCGCAATTTATCTTATGATTATTTTTCATAATGAATTTTTCTCACCTGTCCAAATGGAACCACACCGTCTACAGCAGCTGCTGCATCGATCACTGCATCTTCATTATCCAGGTCGATCAGTTTATAGCGGTTATTTCCCATTCCCATTTCCTTCATATAAGAAAGCTGTCTTAAGCTGTGTCTGCTTTCCATACGCTCGATCAGGTCTTTGTGGTCATTTTCCTTCATTGCATAGATCATATCTACACATACCTGGTCTGCTGCAAGGATGTCTAAGGAAGCTACAATACCTACGTCAGGAGTTACAACAGGGAGAGCTGCAACACCTTCGCAGTCACAGGAAAGGGACATGTTGCGCATTACATTGATAAATGCGATATGCTCGCCAAAATGATCTACAACAGACTTGGTGGATTCGGTGATACGTTCCATCAGTTCTTCTTCTGCAATACTCCACATATTGTCAGAACCTTCTACTGTATGAATCATAGCCTTACCAATACGTCCGTCTGCACAGCCGATACCAATGTTCTTGTTGGATCCGCCAAAACCGCCCATTACATGGCCCTTAAAGTGAGTCAGTACCAGAAGGGACTCATAATTTAACAGATTTCTACCCACAGACATCTCTGTAAACCACTTTCCGTTCTTTACAGGAAGCATGGCAGTTCCATCTTTATCCATAATATCTACCGGGCAGAAGGTCCAGCCATTTACCTTTAAGGTCTCTCTGTGCTGCTCTGTAGTATAACGGTCGCCTTCATAATAAGTATTGGTCTCAACGATCACTGCGTCATCCATCTTATCTGCCATCAGTTCTTTTACCCATGGACGAGGAATGATGTTTGGGCCATTCTTTTCGCCGGTGTGCAGCTTTATGCCGGTCTTGCCGGTAATACGGGACTGGATACGGTCATAGATCTTCTTTAAACCGGCAGCAGACAGGTCCCTGGTGAAATATACCACAGACTCTTCCCCTGTTCTCTGATCGTAAGGGATATACTGGTTTCCATTTGTTCCAGGTACTGGTTTTACATTGCTCATGAAGTGTTTCCTCCTATTATATATACGTTTTTTACTATACATTTTTTATACATAAAGTCTGTATCTGGTTTAAGTATACAGCTTGAAGTTGACTTCAAGTCAATAGGATTTCAAACATTCAGAAAATTCTGATATTATCAATAAAATTTCAAACTGCACTCACAAATTCCGCACTTTGCGCTCTACTGTCTGCTTACACAGACGATTTGTTCGTTAATGGTCCAAGAAAAATAAATGCCACCTTCGGTGTCGTTTATTTTTCTTTTGGACACATTATATCTTAAAATATTACAGTTCAATTGCTATAATTGTTGATTGAAAAGTTGTCTGAAAACTCTTATAGTGTGTGTAACATAAATATTCTAAGGAGGGAATTATCTATGGGTGAAAAAAAGAAACAGGCTTCTGCCTACCGTGAACCACTGATCCTTATTGCCTTTGTTATTTTAGGCGCCATCATCGGAATGGTGATGGGAGAAAAAGCGTCATTCCTGTATCCAATTGGCCAGATCTGGTTGAACCTGCTGTTTGTACTGCTGGTTCCGCTGCTTTTCTTCTCAATTTCCAGTTCTATCGCTAATATCAGCGATACAAAGAGCGTTGGAAAGCTGCTGGGATTTACACTGGTGATCTTCGTAGTGACTGCAGCCATTGCCGGAAGTTTTATGTTTGTAGTATTGGGCATCTTTGGTGTCGATACTTCCGTTCAGTTAGGCGCTGGTGATGCTACTGCACAGGCAGCTGCTTCCAGTATCGGTGACCAGATCGTTAATACTTTTACAGTTGGTGACTTCCCGGATGTCATTTCCAGAGGACATATCCTGGCACTGATCGTATTTACTGTATTCTTTGGTGTCACCGTTTCTTCCCTTGGTGAAAAAGGCCGTGAAATTGCAAACTGGTTAAACAACATGTCCCTGGTATTCTACAAAATGGTAGCAATCTTAATGAAAGCTGCTCCTTTAGGTCTGATGGCTTATTTCGCAAACCTGACCGGTACATATGGTTCCGATCTGTTAAAAAGCTATGGACGTGGACTTTTAATTTATTATCCTACTGTTTTTGTTTATTTCTTTGTATTTCTTGGACTTTATGCATTTATCGCTGCCGGTCCATGGGGCGTAAAACATTATTTCAAAGAAATCTTAACACCTGCACTGACTGCACTTGGTACCCGTTCTTCTGCTGCTGCCCTTCCGATGCAGCTGGATGCCTGCGATAAATTAGGTGTTCCAAGAGTTGTAAGTTCCGTTGTTGTACCTGTTGGTGCTACCTGCCATATGGATGGTGCCTGCCTTGCTACTATTTACGAGATCGTACTTTGCTGCACCTTATTTGGACATCCATTCAGAAGCATTGGTGATTATGCCTTTGCACTGACCATTGCTGTATGTGCTTCTGTTGCTGTATCTTCTGTTCCCGGCGGCGGTGCTGCTATGGAGACCATGCTGATCTCTTCCTTTGGTTTCCCTGTTATCGCCCTTCCGGTACTGATGATGATGACACAGCTGTTTGATGCAGGCTGTACTCTGATCAACTCCTGCGGCGATACAGTTGCTTCTATGCTGGTTTCCCGTTTCCTGTACGGAAAAGACTGGTATAAGAGAGACTTAAACAAAGAACTTGCTGAAGCAGAACAGAACAAAGAATGATATAAGAACAAATTTTAGGTCTGTTCTTTTAAAGACATGAATTACGTCAGAAAGGACCGTTTATATGTGTTGTAAAAATACGAATGCGAAAGAAACTCATTTCGGCGCCTGTTGTAGCCGGCCCGATCTTTATGGTATCATAATTACCGGAAAACATGGAAAGCTCCTTGCTACCTTATACACGGCAGGGGGTGAAGGTCCCCATCCTACTATCCTCCTTCTCCATGGTATTCCCGGAAGTGAACAGAACCTGGATCTTGCACAGGCATTTAGACGGGCCGGCTTTCACGTAATGACATTCCACTACAGCGGCAGTTGGGGAAGCAGCGGAAATTATTCCCTGCAAAATGATCTGGATGACGCTGAAACAGTTCTTGATTTTATTTTAAACGACACAACTTATGGCTTTGATAAAGATAAGATCTATGCAGCAGGCCACAGCCTGGGCGGTTTTGTCTGCGGACAGATCGCAGCAAGAAGACCGGAGATCAAAGGTGCTGTTCTTTTAATGCCCTGTAATGTAGGACGGATCGGAAAGATCGCCCAAAGTGACCCTGAAAACGCAAAAGTCCTGGAAGATGTATTAAATGACAGTGTAAACTGGCTGACAGGCCTTACAAAAGGATGCCTTTACAAAGAGGCTACCGAGCATGAGAAAGAATATGCCTTAGAATATCAGGCTGCTGCTCTTTCCAAAAAGCCGTTATTATGTATCACCGGATCACTGGATATCTGTACACCGAAAAAAGATCATTTACAGCCTTTATTAGACGGGATCGATGCCCTGGGCGGTGGAAATATCCAGGTTCTTGAATATCCTACGGATCACTTCTTCTCAGATTACCGCCTGGAGGTTTCTGATGTTGTAACAGAGTTTTTTAAAAATCTGGCAAAATAATATGATTTCTTTATGGTTCCCCGCTGATACGCAGCGGGGAATTTTCTGTTTCTGCTCTCCTGCTGTCGCCTGAAGTACTTCTCTTCCCTTTTTGACATCTTTTTGACATTTTTCCTCTCCCATGCTAAAATACCCATATACTTTGCCAAAGGGGAAATGCAGATGAAAACAGTAAATGGCGCGTCTTTATATGCACCTGCCGTCTATGGACCGGCAGGACGTATTTTGTGTACCGTGTATACGGCGGAAGGAAACGGCCCGCACCCTGTTCTTATCTTCACCCATGGCTATCCGGGACATGAGAAAAATCTGGATCTGGCACAGTCTTTACGCAGGACCGGCTTCTCTTCTGTTATCTTCTTCTATCGTGGTTGTTGGGGAAGTGAAGGTGATTTTTCCTTTGAGGGAAGTTTTGAAGACACAAAAGCCGTCCTGGATTTTGTATTAAATGATACCCAGTATGGTTTTGACAAAAACCACATTTTCTTTATCGGTCACAGTTTAGGCTGTGTCAATGCGGCCCGTATGATCGCCCTTTGTCCTCAGGTAAAAGGCGGTGTATTCTTAGCCCCTTGCGATCTGTGGCGTATCTATCTTCTTGGACTTGAAAATGAGGATTACAGAGAACACTTAAATGATCTGTTAGAAGAAGGGATTCCTTATATCCACGGTACAGATGAAGAAACTCTCACCAACGAAATAAAAGGCAGTGCCGGACGGCTTTCCATTGGCTCCTGTCTTCAGGCTATCTCTGGAAAATCCATTCTCTGGATCAGCAGTCCGGATGATGAGGTAGTTTCTGAAGCAGAAGAAACCTATCCCTATATAAAGAAAATAAAACATTTTTCCCCTTCCTGTTTTAAATGGCTGCGTGTCTCTTCGGACCATTATTTTTCTAATATGCGTTCCCAGCTTACAGAAGACATTGCCAGCTTTTTACTGGAAAATACGGATCATAAAAAAGCACATATTGACCAGGCTTCTTTTGAAGTCCAGCTGCGCAAGCTGATCTGTCAGCAGTTAGCAGGAATCACTCTGCCTGATGTTGCCGCTTATTTTCACATCAGCATTCCCTATGCCAGCGACCTGATCCGCCAGATCACAGGAAGCAATTTTACAGCCCTGGTTTTAGAAGAACGGATGCGTGAATCGGAAAAACTGCTGAAAAACAGCAATGTTCCCGTTTCCAAAGTAGCGCTGCTTTCCGGCTATCAGGAACCTTCTTATTTTATGAAAGTGTTTAAAAAATACTTTGGATGTACTCCCAGCCAGTACCGGGACAGCCAGAAATAAACAAAAACACATACCTGAGAGACTTTCCCATCCCGCTGGTATGTGTTTTTTATCTCACATTTTCATTTCATGTTCTTAATTACTCTCTGCACACGCTGTAATCCAGCCATTCAAAGTCTGCCTGGATCCCATCCCCATGAAGATCCTGACAGGTCACACCGACCATAGCTCCGGCAAATCCATTTCCGTCCACCCGTTCATCCGAAAGGTTTCTCATATCAAGTACCTCTCCTACCTGGGTGTAGGAAGTACCGTCCTGGGAAACGAAAAAAGTTACATTCCGCTCTCTTACTTCTGCTTTTAAGTATACCGGATCTTTATTTTCTCCCAGATATACTTTTTCACTCTGGGAGATCTCTTTATTCACAGAAACATTTACCATTACATAAGGTTTTCCTTCATCGTCTACAGACATGTTCAGATAGTAATTATTGTCATAATTGTAATAGCATACAAGTCCGGCCATATGACAGTAATCTCTTGGAGCAAATTCCATTTTCGCTGTAAAATCATAGGAATGATGCTGGTGTCTGCGGACTAATAATCCCTGGTTATATTTGGAAGCCAGGGAATTTCCACCCTGAATGTGCAGCTTTCCGTCAGAAATGGTGATGCCGCAGGTCTTAGCACTCTGCCGCAATGTCATATACTCCAACGGGATCTCTGTAACTTTTCCAAAATCTGTAAATCCGGACTTTGCAGATTTTACTTCCACCTCTTCCGGCACCTCAAAGAAATCTTCCGGAGATGCGGTATCATTTGCAGACAGCTTAAACCAGCCGTCTTCTGTAAGAGTCATGTTCTGGATGGCTGTTTCACGGCCAACAATACTGCAGTCATCCAGACTTCTGGAGCAGAGATGAGCCATATACCAGTTTCCATCTTTTCCCTGGATAATCTGGCCATGTCCGGCACGTTTTAACTGTACATCTTTTCCAAAAGATGTAAGGACCGGCGCATAAGGGCTGATCTCATAAGGACCAGTCAGTTTCCTGGAACGGCACATGGTCACGCAGTGTTTAAATTCTGTGCCTCCTTCTGCTGTTACCAGATAATACCAGCCATTATGATAGAAAATGTTCGGACCTTCTGTGGTTCCCTTATCGCTGCCCTTAAATACATTATAGATCGGTCCTACCAGCTTCTGGGTCTTTGGATCGTACTGCTGTACACCTACGCCGCCAAAACGTTTGTGATCCAATCTGTAATCAAAAAGCATGTTCACCAGCCACTTGGTACCATCAGGATCATGAAAGAGAGAGGGATCAAAGCCCATTTTATTGAGAGGGATGGGAGCTGACCATGGACCCTGAGGATCTGTGGCAGTTACCATAAAATTGTGGGTATCTTTAAAACGATGGCGGTTAGTATATACAATGGTATAGATCAGATAAAAAGTACCATTATCATAAGTAAGGTTTGGCGCCCAGATGCCGCAGGCAGTGTCCATTCCCTTTATGTCAAATTTAGTCTCATCTGTAAGAGCATAGGAAAGGATCTCCCAGTTTACCAGATCTTTTGAATGATGGATACAGATGCCCGGAAACCATTCAAATGTAGATGTAGCAATATAATAATCATCTCCCACTCTCACCAGGGATGGATCCGGATTAAAACCGGGAAGTACAGGATTTATTACTTTCATGTTCTGCTTCTCCTTTTCATGCTCATTTTCTTAAACTTTTTAACTAATACATCAACCCTTTAAACCGCTGGTTGCAATACCTTCTACGAAATATCTCTGTGCTGCAAAGAACAGCAGGATAACAGGAACAACTGCTACGAAAGCCATTGCCATTACCTTGCCCCACTGTACAACAGACTCCGCATCCAGTGACATACGAAGTGCCAGAGAGATCGGGAACTTCTTAACAGAGTTGATAAATACCAGTGAATTAAAGTAATCATTGTAGGTCCATAAGAACTGGAACAGACCTGCAGAGAATAATGACGGCTTCATCAGAGGCAGTAAAATATGGGTAAAGGTCTTGAAGGTTCCGCAGCCGTCAATGTATGCGGACTCATCCAGATCTCTTGGCAGTCCTCTCAAGAACTGGATCAACATATAAGGGAAGAAAGCATTACAGCATAACAGCGCAGGTGCGTAAAATGGCATGTACGTATTGATCCAGTTAAACTTGTTGTATAAAGTATAACGAGGAATGATGACTACGGAGTTTGGCAGCATCAACATTGCAATAAGCAGTACAAACAGGATCTTCTTTCCAGGAAACTGAAATCTGGCAAATCCATATGCAACCAGAGCACTGGACATAACAGTAAAGATGGTAGTCGGGATCACCAGTAAAAAGGTGTTGATAAAGAAATTGGTGTAAGTTGCCTTACCACTGCCCTTCCAGCCATCAATAAAATATTTAAAGCTGAAATTCTGAGGCAGTAAACGGATGGAACCAAAGATCTCGTCATTGGACTTAAAGGATGCAAAGAACATCCAGATGATCGGATACAGTAAAACGGCACCGATCACAAATATGATCAGATAGTCACGAACCAGTTTAGCGGTTCTGTGTTTTGACTGTTTCATAATAATTTACCTCCTTTTATTCATCGGCATAATGTACCCACAGCTTGGAAGATGCGAAGATCGCCAGGGTAAAGATCATGATTGCTGCAAATACGACCCATGAAATAGCACTTGCGTATCCCATTTTAAAATAGGAGAAACCTTCTTTGTACAGTTTCAGTCCCAGTACATAAGTGGACTTTAACGGTCCGCCTTCTGTAATGACCTGTGCGGAAGTAAAGTTCTGCAGTGCCTGGATGGTCTGGTTGATCAGGTTGAAGAAAATGATCGGAGAGATCTGAGGCAGTGTAATATGGAAGAAACGTGTTACTTTTCCGGCGCCGTCGATCTCTGCTGCTTCGTAAAGGGAGCGTGGAACCTGCTTTAATGCTGCCAAGAACATGACCATGGAAGAACCAAACTGCCATATCTCCAGCATACATATAGTCCGCAGTGCATAGCGTGTATCACCTAACCACTGGATCACCGGCAGATGAAGGGCGCTTAAAATAGCGTTGATCACACCATTGTCCAGGAACATCAGTCTCCATAACAGTGCTACTGCTACACTTCCGCCAAAAAGAGACGGAATATAGTATAAAGTACGGATCAGGTTGATACCTTTTAAATCTCTGTTTAAGAACATGGCAACTGCTAAGGCCATGATCAGTTTTCCAGGAACTGTATACAGCGCAAAAAGGATCGTTACTTTTAAAGAATTCCAGAATTCCTTATCCTGGGTAAATAACTTTTTGTAGTTTGCAAGGCCCTGGAAGGTTGCCTTTGCACCAACAGTATAATCTGTAAAAGAATAAATAAAAGATGAAACAAAAGGATAAAGCTGAAGAATGGCAAAGCCTAAGATCCAGGGAAGGATATACAGGTATGCCTGATATTCCCTTTTCATGGTTTTTTTCCTGTTCATAATGACCTCCTATAGGCAGAAAAAGAGCGCCGCAAAATACTTTCGTGTCCTTTTTGCGGCACTCTCTGTTTTTGATCAAATGCTTATTACTGCTCCAGACCAGACAGCAGGTTGAGGGTATCAGCTGCAGCTTCCTCTGGGGTGCTTGCGCCGTAACCAATGGTCTCTACTGAGTCAAAAAGAATGGTCTTGGACTCCTGGGAAGAAGAAATCTTATCATTTGGAGTTCCGCCCATAGCTGCTGCAATATCAGCACCTTCCATGGTGATCTCACTTAAAATTCCCTTGTCAGAGCAGATTTTTCTTGCTTTCTCTGTTGGAGGAACGCTTCTTGTTGCCCCTAAGGTCTCTAATGCAGTATCATCATTGTAGAAGTAATTCATAAACTCTACTGCTGCTTCCGGATGCTCACAGGTCTTTGTAATAGCGATTACCTGAGGAGTATTGGATGCCCAGCCCTTTTCAGTAGCGCCGTCTAATACTGGAAGCTGTCCCATCATGTAGTTTGCTTCCGGATTTGCTGCAACCATAACATCAATAGTAGAGATGTAAGTTGGAGCTGCTACATACTTGCCGGCGATCCAGTTGGTATCAGACTGCAGGTTGTCACCTGTGTAAGATGCCTGATAGGAAGCAGGTGCAACTACTTCTTCATCATACAGCTGCTTTACATATTCATATACCGTCTTAAGATCATCTTCTGTTAAGTTCAGTGTCTTTGTGTCTGCATCAAAGAAGGTCTTTCCAAGAAGCTGCTTTCCATAGTTGAATACAACCATGTTTACAAGATATTCTTTGTTTGCGCACAGCAGATACATGCTGTCGTCATATTCACGGACTTTCTTACCCATGTCGATCAGATCGCTCCAGGTATATGGCTGGGAGAAATCAATACCAATGGCATCTGCCAGGTCTTTGTTTACCAGCATACCGGAACCGGAAATACCAGTTGGAAGTCCTAACTGCTTTCCATCATAGCGTCCGTTGATCTCCAGGGAAATGTAATTCTCATCGAAGTTTGAAAGATCCATATCGTAATCTTTATAATCGATGAAGTAGTCACCTGTAGATACATAAGTTGGGAACACTTCCGGGTCTACCTGAACAATGTCTGCTGCTGTTCCGGATGCCAGCTGGGTTGCCAGTTTATCATGGTAACCATCGCTGCCGCCGTACTCAGCTTCAATGGTGATGTTTGGATGAGCTGCCTCAAACTGCTCGATCACCTTTAAGGTAGCCTCATTTCTTTCATCACCGCCCCACCATGCAAAACGAAGGGTGATGTTTTCATCAGAGCTGCCGCCTTTGCCTGCTGTCTCTCCACCAGCAGCAGCCTGTGTGTTGTCTCCTGAGGATGAACTTCCACATCCTGCCAGAGTACCTGCTGCTAATGCAGCTACCAATGCTACGCTCACAAGTCTTTTCTTCATAACCGAATCCCTCTCTTTTCTTTCATTTGATGATCTTATTGTAGTAAATTTTTCCTAAAACCGAAAGGAACCGGCTTTTTCATTTTTATTCATTTTTTACCGTTTTTTTGCAAAAGGTATCATTTCTTTTGATTTTTATTCATTCTTTGTTTTTAAATTTCTACTTTCAGATCTGTCTGTTCCGGTCGGACAGCACTTTCCGGCAGGCAAAATTCCATTACACAGCCCATTCCCTTTTTGCTGCGGATCCGGATCCCGGACTCATCCCCAAAATGAAGCTTTAAACGGCTGTTTACATTTGCAAGGCCGATGTGATGGACATTGATCTCCTTCATGGAGTCTCTGAGACGTTTGGTTTCTGCCTTGTCCATTCCCACCCCATTGTCAACCACACGGAAATAGACCTTGCCGCCGCGGCAGAAGATCTGGACTTTAATATAACCCCTGTCTTCTTTATAACGCACACCATGTAAAATACTGTTTTCTACTAATGGCTGGAGCATCAGACGGAACACCCGCAGATCCATCAGTTCCTCATCTACCTCATAATAGATGATAAATTTCTCCCCAAAACGGAATTTCTGGATCGCCACATATTTCTTTAAATACAACAATTCTTCCCTGAGGCTGATCGTTTCTGTGGCATCTGCCAGTGCGTATTTTAAAATATCCGATAAATATTCCAGGATCGTCACTGACTCTTCCGAAGAAGCACTGGACTGTACCTGAAACTGAAGGGTCTGTAAGGTATTGAAGAGAAAATGCGGATTGATCTGTAACTGAAGGGCTGTCAGTTCTGCCACTTCCTGATTATGGCGCTTCTCTGTCAGCTCTGTTTGCAGCTTTACTGTGTTTAAAAACAGATAGATGATATTATTCATAAGAATATCATACTCATCTTTTACTTCCTGACGGGGTTCGGAAGGATAAACTCCGCTTTCCGCATCATAAAATACCTGGATCATATACTCGATCTGGCGGAAGGTACGCACAGTGGTAGTATAGGCTAATGCCATCATGGCAATGGTATTTAACACAAATACTGCCAGGAAAGCCCCTGCCACCTGGATGATATTGTTCATTTTCGCCTGCCTGGAGATCAGGGACACAAGGAGAAGGTCATACTGATCATTGACAGCCGTATGGACCAGATAGGATTTTCCATTGATCTTTTTCCAGCTGTTTTCCTGTCCGCTGTTTTTAAACTTTGTACCGCTAAAACTGTCTGCTGCCCCGTTTTCATCATTCCAGGCAAGGATCAGCTGGTCTTTTTTATCCAGATAAAGAACCGTTTCATTGTCTTTTTGCAGGATCGCGTCCAGACTTGCCAGATAAGCGCCTACATCAATATTCATGACCACTACGCCTTTTTGCAGCTTCATTTTCTGGTAAATGGTGATCATGCTGCGCCCATATCCTGTATCTGCCGCTGCCCTGGTCTCCATCAGACTTTCTTCGTCCGAGCTCATGGAACGGTAACTGCTGTACCAATTGTTCTTTCCTTTAGGCTGCAGCTGCTCCAGTCCATAATCTGAAGAAAAATAGTTGTTATACCCATCCAGATACAGATAAACCGACTGGATATATGGGTAAGCCCGTATAATACTGCTTAACGTGGATTTAATATTTCGCAGATAGATCGCGTCACTGTAAGGGATCCTGGTCTCCCTCTGCATCAGTCGTTTTAACGCGATCAACGTATAAGCATTATTGGTCAGCTGTTCATTTTGATACGCTACATTGCTGACCATCATCTCCAGACTGTTATTTACACTGGAAAGAGTATTCTTTGCCCTGGCATCTAAGGACCGGTCCAGCTGATAATTAAAGGAGATCATAGCAAAGGAAAAGATCAGGATGGTAGGCACCATTAAAAGCATGAGATACCGAAGAAAACGGCGTATAAAAAATCTTCGTTTCATCCCTTTTCAAGCACCTTTCCGTTTCTGTATTCCTTGGGAGTCATTCCAAAATAGGCCTTAAAAGCCCTGGAAAAGTTCTTGGGATTATCATAGCCGATATAATAAGCAATATCATAACTTTTATATTGAATGTCCCCTAACAGCTCACAGGCTTTTTCCATTCTTGTCTTAGTAAGATAATCAGAAAATCCCATACCGCATTTTTCCTTGAAAATACGGGACAGATAACTGGGGCTTAAAGACACCTGGACTGCCGCATCTTCCAGAGAAGCCTCTTTATAATTTTCTTTTATGTACTCTTTTACTTTGGAGATCACCTGGTCGTAATAAGTTACCGGTGTTTTCTGGGTAACTGCGTATTTCTCATCTAACTGCTGCCGTATTTTTCCAAAGCAATTTAAAATATCACCGCTTTTGATAGGCTTTAACAGATAATCTTCTACCCGGTACTGGATGGCATACCGGAAATACTCATAATTCTGATGGCTGCTGATAAATACGATCTTGATGTCACTGTCCTGAAGCTGTTTACAAAGCTCTAACCCGTTCATCTCCGGCATTTCAATATCACTCATAAGTACATGGACCTGATGGGTTTTTACGTATTCCAATGCCTTTAAAGGCCTGCTGAACCACGTTACCTGAAATCCTAACTGTTCCCATGGAAACAGATTTGCTATTCCTTCTACGATCTTATCCTCATCATCTACGATCACCAGCTGATACATATTTTTCCTCCCTTTATCCCTGATGTACTCCCAAATTGCTTTATTTTAAGAATACATCTTGCTTGTAAATCCATTTACAGCAAAAAGGAACCGGTCCTGACAACCAGGGACCGGTGTAAAACTTTCCTGATATTTAATTATGCCATACAAAAAATGAAAAAACAATGATTACTCTAACAAACGTTTTAACACTTTTCCACTTTCATTTACAGGAAGTGTATCCTCAAAAAAGAAAAACTTTGGGATCTCACCCTGGGAAAGGATTGTTTTTAACTGACTGCGAATCTCTCCCGTCTTTTTTTCCAGATTTTTTCCCCTTTCTTTCTCTTTTGGCACGATCCAGGCAGCCAGATACTGCCGTCCCTGTCGCTCTACCGGTTTTACTGCTGCCTCTGCCCCGATCCCCAGTGAAAGGATCACCTGTTCTACACGGATACAGGAGATCTTCTGGCCATTAATACTGCAAATATCATCCTTTCTGCCATCAAAACAAAAATAACCTTCCTCATCCAAATGGGCATAGTCTCCTGCGCTTGCTTCTTTTCCTGTTCCGATCACACCCCATTTCGTATTTACCATAAGCCTTCCGTCTTCCAGCTGCACATCAATTCCCGGAAACGGCCTTCCGATCCTGGTCTTATCGTCATTCATCTGTGTATCACGGATATAGGTAACATAGCTTAACTCACTGGCACCATAATAAAGCGTGATCTCTGCCTCTGTAAAAAACTGTTTTAACTGTGCTACCTCTTCTTTTCCAAGGCTCTGAGAACCGCTTAAGATGGTCCGGATCTCTGGCAGAGGAGCCTGTTTTTCATGGCATAATGCCTGATATAATGCCCGCAGTTTTGCCGGGATCAGGTAGATACCATTTGCCTGCCACTGTTTTATATTCCGGATCCACAGCCTTGGATCAAAACGCTCCTGGGCCAAAATAGTTGCTCCTGCCGCTAATTGCCCCATATACAGGTTTAAATTTCCTGTAAATGCAAGACTTCCCTGCATAAACAGGCGGCTTTCTGAATTTATATGAAAAATCTCATTCTGCACAGGAAAATAATCATACCAGCTTCCAAAGGTCCTGAAAAGCAGCTTATTTTTTCCTGATGTCCCTGAAGTCATAACTGCCATACAGGCATTTTCAGGCCATGTTTTTTGGGTCCATTCATCCACCGGCACTGTGGCATCTGCAGGAAGGATCACCGGGATCCAGTCTGTTCCCTGACAGGCCAGAAATTCCACCAGCTGGTCTAAAATACAGGTTGTCTGGATGATCCGAAGCTGCTTTTTGGCGTTCTGTTCCCCAAATTCCTTTTTCTCCTGTTTTAGCATTCCCTGCTTTTCTTTTGCCAAAGCATAAAGCTGGCTGTATGTAAGACTTTTGCCTGTTGTACAAAAAGCCTCTTTTTCCGGGGTTATATCCTGGATCTGCTGTATCAGTTCCAGATAGTTGGTGATCTTTTCCATGGATTTTATCTCCGCAATATACGTTTCTTTATACTTTTTCCACCAGAAGGGCCGTTCCGATCCCGCCTGCTGCCGCTACTCCGCAGATGCCAAATCTTCCCTGGTTCAGTTCCAGATCCTTTAACAGATGTAACAGGATAATGGCTCCGGAAGCGCCGTAAGGATGACCGTAAGCAAGGGCTCCTCCCAATGGATTTAACCGCTCTCTTATTCCAGGGAACTCCCGCTCTAAAAGTACATCGATCACTGCAAAGGCTTCATTCACTTCCAGACTGTAGATCTCATCTATAGAAAGAGCGGTTTGTTTTAACAGCTTGCGGATCGCCAGAACGGCTGTTTTAGGACTCATAAAAGGATCACTGCCAATAGCTGTGCCGAAACGGAACGCTGCCTGAGGCGTCAGACCATGTTTTTTTCTGTATGCTTCAGAACAGAGGACCACAAAAGCTGCCCCGTCATGCATCAGACATGCATTGGCAGCTGTTATAATCGAACCGCCTGGCAGTAAACAGGGAAGCCTGTCTAAGAGTCTCTGGCTCATGGAAGGTCTGATCCCTTCATCTTTTTTGCTGTCTGCAATGGAAAACTGGATATCAGATAAAATCCCTTCTTTTGCCGCCTGGGCAGCTCTTTTATGGCTTAACAATACCCAGGGATCCATTTCTGCTTTGGTGACATTTTCTGTAAGAGCTGTTTTTTCTGCTCCCTCTAGCATGACCTGCTCTCCCTGAATGTCAGGAATAAATTTTGCCACTGTATAGCTTTTTCCTTCCTGATAGTCCGGATGATTGGAATTCCACATGCGGACCGGCTGGGTGGAGGAACTTTCAAAACCTCCTGCGATCACCAGATCTGCTAGACCACTTTCAATCTTCGCTGCTGCAGCAGTAATACTTTCCAGGGCGGAACCGCACTGAAGGTCTAAAGTAACTGCCGGTATCATTTCATCCAAACCAGCTGTAAGCGCAGCAAGGCGGGTGATATTTCCCCCGCCTGCTACTGCGTTTCCGCCAATGATATAATCGATCTCTTCATCTTTTAATGAAAATCTGTTTTTTATCTCTTTTAAGACCTGGGCACCCAGAACTTCCGCCGGAATATGCCGGTATATCCCGTCTTTTACACCAATAAAACTTCTAAGTCCTCCAAGGATCCATACATTTTCCATTGTCTGCTCTCCCTTATCTATCTAATACCCAGGTCTTTTTTGAACATTTTAGTCTGTTGGAAACAGTCTGCGAAGAGGTTTTGCAATTCCTGCTGCTGCAAAACATTTAACAATATCAAGAGGAATAAAAGGAAGCACTGCCTGGATCATAATAGCGCCCCATGGCTGATTGGTCACATACTTCATCTGAACTGCACCAAATAAGTAGATTACCGGAATTCCTACGATAATGATAAATGCAGTCTGCCATCTTACTTTCTTTACTTTACAGCAGAACATGGAGATCAGAACAGCTGCCACCAGGTTGCCATAACGGTATCCGCCTGCCGGTCCTAACAGTTTTCCCAAAGATCCGCCAATTCCCACAACACTTAACAGGATCCATGTGACCATAACTGCCAGAGTCTGTAACGGAGAAAGGAGCAGACCGATCAGGTTTACCATTAAAGTCTGGGCTGTAATACTGGCTGTTGAAAAGGGAAGCGGTATTTTAATATACGTTGAAACAATAAGAAGTGCTGTCATTAAAGCCATAATCGTAAGGCTTCGTATATTCCAAATACTGTAAGATTTCGTTGTGTGAACTGTTTTTGATGCGGTCTGACTCATAGCTGTCCGCTCCTTTCTACTCTTTGTACTCTGTAATTTCAGCTTTTAAAATAATATTTTGAGGCGTCCTCAGATGGATTTTCTGTACCTTTTTTAATGCCTTTTCCGCTTCTATCTTCGGATCATTTTCTTCATCTGAAGATAAAAATTCAAGCCACCCGGATCTTTCAATCTGCAGAGGGGTAAGAAAACGGAACTCTGCCTGAAAAGGGATTTGGGGTGATAACTGTTTTAAGATCTTATTCGCCATCAGAAAACCCGGAACAATAGCACCTTCCCCCTGATGAATGGGATTCTGGTCCTTTACTTCCCTTAAATAGCGATCGGTCTCCTCCCTGGTGACCTTAAAGAGATGATCTTCTTTTTCTGTTTCCATATTTTCCCAGCTCCCCAAAGTCATCCTCTGACCCGGGTTGATCAAAGTCACATCTAAAAGATCTTTTTCCTCTCCTGCAAAAGAACAAATGTGGATCTTTGCCAGCCTCCCGTCCTTTTTTAATATCTGCAAAGGAAACTGGTCTGAAGTTTTCATTTTCCTGTTTCCAAGACTAAACCTGCACTTTGCGATCATCCAGCCCTGACAGTCAGGAAGGGTTGAAAGGAGACCTTCTAATACAAGCAGACGCTTTGTATACTCCATTGCAGCTATATTGTCCTTTCCTTATATTCTTTATATCTTTTACATAACCTGTTTCCGAAAACGCTTTGAGTATAGCAAAAAGAAAAGATAATGTCAACCAGTTATCGCAAATGGTTAACATTATCTTCAGCTTATTAACAATCATATCTCATTTTTACAGATCCCCTGCTTTTTCAATTACCTTACACGGGCTTTTGCAGTATAAGACTCTACATCCACCTTGATTACCGTCACAGCATCTGCCATTTTCTCGCTGATCCTATGTTCTTCTCCAGTCTGCAGTCAATTTCTACAAAAACATGATCATTTTTTCGCAGGCAATCCAGTTTATGCCCTTCCTTCGCTCCATGGACATAAAATGTCAGTTTTCCATCTTTCATTTCATATCCATAATGAAGGGGCACAACATAGGGATAATTTTCATCAAACATTCCCAAATGCATGTAACGTGCACCTGCAATAATGCTTTCAATTTTATCCAGATCTAAGATCTCTCTGTCTTTTCTTCTCATTACCAAATTATCTCCGTATACATAACAGAAACTCTATCATTTTATCTTAAAGGGATTGCAGAATTTCAACTGCTCTTCTGATCTCTGTCTCATCGGTGCGATAGATCTGAAATTCGCTCAATTCTTTAAGTCCCATATGTACCCGCTCATTTCTATAATGCATGCCGCTTAAACAAAGCTTTTTACCAGACATATGAAAAGCGTGTGCTCCTGTTATCTTAGCAATTTCTGCTATATTCGCTGAACTGACCCCTGCGCCAGCCAGTATGGCAGGTTTGCAGTAGCTGTCTATGCCCTCACACTTATCAGCAGAAAGCTGTACAAGCCTGCGAAGAAGTTCACATCCGGCAACACAGTCTGCCTCCTGCCCTGATGTCAGGATCGTATCTACTCCCAGCTCTGCTGCTCTTTGTAATGTGACAACCGGGTCTGCGCATACATCAAACGCACGATGTAACGTGATCCCACTGTTTCCTGCTGCCTCGATCATCCCACGCATCTGTTCTTCATTGAGAGTACCATCTTCCTTTAAACTTCCGATCACCACTCCATCAGCACCGGTCTGCGCAAAATAGCGGATATCATAAAGCATCTGCTCATACTCATAGTGTGAGTATAAAAAGTCACCAAATCTTGGACGTATCAATACTCTGACAGGAAGTCCTGTTTTCTCTTTGACCTGTTCAAATAAAGTGTAGCCCGGCGTGGTCCCACCGATCACAAGGTTTGCGCATAATTCCAGGCGGGTTGCACCGCCCCTTTTTGCCGCCAACGCTGACTCTACGCTGTCTACACACACCTCTAAAATATAATTCTCCATCTGTGGTTCCTCTTGATCATACAAACATTTATTTCATGGATCAATCATTTATTTGTCTTCTACGCAAACATCGATCTGGCAGCTTTTCATTGTCTCTAATGCAGCTTTATGCTTTTCTGGTGTCACTCCGGCACAGCAGCTGGCATCTACAGAGATTGCAGCCTCCGGATACTTTGCTTTCAGGATCAGGGCATTGGATACAACACAGATATCTGTACATACACCGATCAGTTCCAGTTCATCTTTTTCATCTAATCCGTTCCAGTTCATCCAGCCAAACGTGGGTTTATCTATGTATTCACAATTTCCTGTTTCCAGTCCGGGAACGATCTGCCATCCATCGGTACCCTTAATACAATGCTTTACCGGCAGCTTCTTTCCCTCTGGTGTATCCAGATAATTCTCCCCGTGGGTATCTCTTGTAAAAATGATCCTGTCTCCGCGATCTGCATACTCTTTAATCTTAGCTTTAACATTCGGTACGATCATCTGTGCATCTTTATTTCCCAGTGATCCAGTCACAAAATCATTCTGCATATCAATTACGATCAGTACGTTACTCATATTGTCTGTCTCCATTCCGTTTTTTCTCTTTATTATACCACGACTACTTTCATATAAGACAATCTTTTTGAAAACCTATATTTCCATCGATAAACGGAGCAAAAAAGCCAGAAAAGAATACTATTCCAGCCAAAGAGCTACTTGGAGACAGGTAAATCCGGCAACTTGCATAATGCCAAGTAATAAAGCATATAACCGCCAAAAGAGTAAGCAGGAATGTAACAGTTTTTTGCAAATGGCAAGGACCGGGACCTCTGCCCAAAGCAGCCACGATTGTAGATGTAACGGATGAACCTTTCCGGAAATGATACTCTGATTGAAAAAAGAGCCTCTGGATCCTTTGCTTTCAAGATCAGGGCCTTGGACACAACACAGATATCTGTACATACACCAACCAATTCATTTCATCATCTGTAGCAAATCTACCCCCGTTCATCCAGCTAAACGTCAGCTTATTTATCAATCTATGATCATATATCCTAAAGCTTTAAGAACATCCAATGCTTTTTGATAATTTTCTTTTTTCATTAAAACATAATCCGTATTATATGTAGACACTGCAAAAATTGAAATACCATTATCTGCCAGGGCTGCCGCAATCTTAGCCAATATTCCTATTAATGAGAAATTCAAAACGCCCTGGATACGAAACGCTTTCCATCCATCATCCTGCTGGATCACATTTGCCGGAACTTCATCTGTGATACATACAAGAGACTTCTCTTCGTCCGTCTTTCCAATAAAACTATATTCCGAATTCAAATTTACAAGGGAATAATCCTCCACCTGACATACCGAAAAATTATGATCGATCTTTTTTATTTCCATCATAAATATTATCTCCTTGTGTAATCAATTTCACATCGGTGTTCTAACTTCGATCAGATGACCATCCAGGTCATAAAAGCGAACAACCTGATGCCCACAGCTGTGGGTCATAAGTTTATTGACATACTGGATAGACGGATACAGACGCTCTAATTTTTCTGCAAATGTTTTAAGATCCTTTTCTTCAAAATATAATTCAGAAGAATTGTGTTCCGATACTATCTCTTTTTTCAAAAAATTGGCCCAGATCTTTTCATCCTGAAGAACAAGCCCTTCTGTTAAGATCACATTTCCGTCCTGATCAAGAATTACATCCAGGCCAAATAAATCATGATAAAATGTTTTTGCTTTTTCAAGGTCTTTCACAACGATTAAAATATTTTTTAATTTCATAGATTATCCATTTCTTCCTTTTTCATTTTCTGTATTTAACACCCATGCAAATGCTTTTGCAACTCTCAAAGTCGGATCTTTAAAATGACCACCCTGATTCCATTCTAAAGTGCATTGTATTTCTTCGGCCTGCATCCATGCATATAATTCCCGAATACAGTCTCCTACTTTTGACATAACTGAATTTTTTGTTTTTTCTTCCTTATTGCCAAGGCTGAGATAAACAGACCGACTTTTTATTTTACGTTCTTTCAGATATTCAACAAATCCAGGGAACCAAACCGAAGGGGATGCTGCTGCAACACCATAAAATATATCCGTTTGACACGATGCCCATAATGCAAAAAGCCCGGAAAGAGAATAACCTCCAATGTAGTATGTCTTGTTCTTATCCGTACAGATCTTTAAGAGTTTTTCCAGAGTTTGCCAAGCCCCATCACCAAAGCTTTCGTTTCCAAATACAGCCGGTGCTTTCCATGGAGTTAGTTCCTGGTACCAGTTATTAACCTTTACAACGATAAATCGAAAATCCTTATTTATAAGGTTTCTGATTTCTGTAATCTCATTTTCAATGTCATGCAGATCATGATCACCTACTAGCTGAATTAAAACAACATCCGCCGTTGGATTTCCGTATTCATATATCGTCATCCGATTATCAAGAAATTTATTCATAATCTGCCTCACAACTTTTCAAATATACTCAAATACCGCACCGGTACCTCTTTTGTCAGCCATACTACATTCACCGACAAATAAAACAGATAACCATCTGCTCCTATCTTTCCTGCATTCATCTGATATACAACCGATTTTTCATGTCGGCTCCCAACTATTTTTGCAGTCTCATAGTCTTTTGACAGATGCACATACAATCTGGATTGCCGAAATATAATTTAGCATTATCAAGAGCAATTAATCCCTCTGCCATTGTTAGACATTTCTGATCTTCTTCAAACTCATAAATGCTCCGCTCTGTTTCAATTCGAATCTTCCCATCCTGAATTTGCAGTTTACCGCACGATGAGTGCATGTATTCATCTGACGGCAAAAAGAAATAGACTGCGTATTTGCCAGGCTTACTGTCCGATTGAAAAATCATGATAAGACCTGACTGATCTACATAGTATTCCCGCCAGTCTTTATATGGCTTTCCATCTCTGTTGCTTGCAACTCGCATAATTCCTGTATATGTTTCTTCTAGATGCATTATCTTGTCTCTCCTTTTCCTTTAAGTATAGCACATATCACTTCCTTTACGAATAAACTAACAGTTGAAAACACATTTCATTTTCAAAGCTATCCCTCATATTCTGAACATCAAAATATCAAGGAGGACAAAAATTAAAGAAAAATCTATAAAATAGTATAACACAAAATAAGAGTGACATGGTGAACTGATTGAAATGCTTCTGATTTTTGTAACGAATGATTGAATGATAAGGAGAGATTCGATACGATGAGAACAATATTTGCAGAATACAATCCACAACGAAACAGCATTGATGTATATACCAGTGCTGGCTATATGCTCCGCATTGACTGTTAGGAAGCTGAAAAGAATTTAATAACTACTCCCGGATCAGAACGTGCATTAACGTCTCTTGCTGTCGATGAACCACTTGAATATGTAAAATTATATCTTGATGGGAATTTACAGATGTGGGTAGATGCAGAAGATTCACGCTGCTAATATTAGCCTCTACTTTGTAACCTTAGTTCCGCCGAACACCTCCGACATAGGAATTCTTTCAAGCATATCATCTGTTTTTTTCACTTCTTCTGGTGTCAATAAAATATCAGATGCACCCGCATTTTCTTTCAAACGTTCCAGTTTTCTTGTCCCCGGAATCGGAACAAGATATGGCTTTTTATCAACCAACCATGCCAGAGAAATCTGGGCAACTGTCGCATTCTTTTCTTCTGCAAATGCCTGTATCCACGCTAAAAACTCCTGATTTTTCTCGTAAGAATCTTTTTGGAATTGCGGCATAATTGAACGGTAGTCTATATTTTTCTCAAAAACAGATTGTGCATTGTATTTACCAGACAAAAATCCATTTGCCAGTGGTGAAAACGCCACAAATCCTATATTTAATTCTTCCAGTACCGGGAATAATTTTTCATGCCATCTCGCCATCATGGAATAGCGGTTTTGTATTGCTGTTACCGGGCAGACTATATCCACTGCCTGTGCAATCAGATTTATCATTTCCGTCTTATCTACCGATGCACCATACGCATGGTTCATTCCCATGCATCCAAGTCCTATTGCGGAAACTTTCAGGTCTGTTCCTAAAATCTTTTTTCTCATTTTTTTAACTTATACATCCTGACTATTTTTCTGCATATATTGCTTCACATATTTTTCCTATTTTTTCTTTATAGTTCCCCGTATGAATTGGAGGCATCTATTCCCGTGATTTAAAATCATCCATAACCAGTGGAATCATTTTTTCAGTAAATTCCCGACAATTATCGCAATATCCTTTTTCTGCAAATATTTTCTGCAATGTATCCAAACCAAGTTCCTGACAAAATACATGAATTGCATTTGCAACTGCATCAGCATCTTTTAGTGCATCTCCGGTAACATTTATTCCCATGATTTCTGCCATTTTTTGAATATTTTTCTGAGCATAAAGTGCAAAATGACGAACCACTGTAGGAAGCACCATCGCACAGGCATTTCCATGTGTAATATGATATAAAGAACCAATTGCATGGGCAACCGCATGTCCATTTGGAACTCCGCCATTCGCCAGTGCATTGTGTGCAGCCCATGACATTTGTTCTCTTGCTTCCAGATTCTCAGGTTCTTTTACTGCGACAGGCAGCCATCTCCATATTTTATTCAAGCAAAGAAACAGAATCTGATTTGTATATTCATTATTAGCAGTTCCTACAAGAATTTCTATTGTATGTGCTAAAGCATCTATTCCACCACATACTGTTGCAGCCGCAGGCATACATCACAGTGAATACCCTCAACAGAAAGAGCTTTTATTACATTTTGGGTAATAGAATGTCTGACAACGTGATGTCCTGTAACAAGCAGACATTTTTTTATCTCATATTTCTTTAACAGTCCGCTTACTTTTTGTGCGGATTTACTCCCAAATATAATCTGATGTGGTATAAAAAAAGATGACACCCCATTCTCAAGGATTTGAGATATAATCAAGAGGATAAGGAGAGTGGACAAAATGGCAGGAAACAGACAATATGACCATGAATACAAAGTACAGGCGGTGAAACAGAACAGTACGTAAACAGCCATCTGGAGTATGCAGGATGTTCGCAAACGATATTTACTGAGAAAGCACTTGATGAGATCTATCGCATTTCAACCGGTATCCCAAGAATGATCAACCGTGTTTGCGAAAAGACGCTCATGTATGCTTTTCAAAAGCAAAACCGCCTGATTGATGATTACATGGTGAAATATGTTGCAGATCATGAACTCATCAACGGGTAGGTTCTGGCCGGGGCATGTGCCCCGGCTTCCAGTAACAGATGGAAGACAATAACAAGAGCAGGTCAGTGACAAGAGAAGAAATCGAAAAACTCACCTTCAAAACCACTACACAACTTCTACACAACCAATACACAATTTCAAATATTTACCCGCAATATTCCCTGCTAACTTGTGATATTTAATCTATAACACATATAACAATAGAATAAACAAAGAAAAAGTCCGGAAACCCGCATTCCTGCGCAGTTTTCGGACTTATATCATTCATTATCAGTCTATACCATGATGTCAATTTTTAAAAGAAGTTTCATGCAACTGTCAGATTATTTACCCATTTGCTTTGCAACTTCTTCTGCAAAGTTCTCTTCTTTTTTCTCCATGCCTTCGCCGGTCTCGAAACGAACGAACTTCTTGATTGTGATGTTTGCGTTGTTAGCCTTAGCTACGGAAGCAACGTACTGGGATACGCTCTGCTTGCCATCTTCTGCCTTAACGTAAACCTGATCCATCAGACAGAATTCTTTTAATTCTTTGTTAATACGTCCCTGAATCATGCCCTGGATAACTTTCTCTGGCTTGGAAGCTTCCTTAGGATCGTTCTGGATCTGAGCGATCAGGATTGCTTTCTCATGCTCGATGAATTCCGGGCTAACTTCGTCACGGTTTGTAAAGGTTGGCTTTAATGCAGCTGCCTGCATTGCTACGTTTCTAGCCATTTCCTTAACAGCGTCATTGATAACATCAGTTTCAACGTCAACTAAAACACCGATCTTTCCGCCTGCATGGATGTAGGAAGCAACAAAACCATTCTCTTCTGTTACTTTCTCAAAACGGCGGATGTTCATGTTCTCACCGATGATAGAGATCTGGGAAGACAGAGCCTCTTTTACAGTCAGAGTAGTGTCTTTTGCCCACTTTTCAGCCATGAAGCTGTCCATATCAGCTGCAGAAGAAGCCAGTGCCTGAGCAGCTACATCTGCTACGTATGCCTGGAACTTAGCGTTCTTAGCAACGAAGTCTGTTTCAGCATTTACTTCTACTACTACAGCAGTCTTCTCATCAGCGGACATTGCAGTATCAACGATACCCTCAGCTGCAATACGTCCAGCCTTCTTAGCTGCACCTGCAAGTCCTTTTTCTCTTAAGAACTCTACAGCCTTTTCCATATCACCGTCAGTAGCTGCAAGAGCCTTCTTGCAGTCCATCATTCCGGCACCGGTTGTTTCTCTTAACTCTTTTACCATTGCTGCGGTTACTGCCATTTTGTCATCCTCCAAATATTAATTTAAAGTTTTTTGATTACGCTTCTGTGCTCTCTGCTGCGAAATCAGCTGGAACTTCGATCTCCATTGCGCCTTCTAAAACTTCACCCTGCTTTGCTTCGATAACAGCGTCAGCCATCTTGGAAACGATCAGCTTAACGGCTCTGATAGCGTCATCGTTGCCTGGGATCACATAATCAAGTTCTTCTGGATCACAGTTGGTATCTACGATACCGATCAGCGGAATGCCCAGAGTATGAGCTTCCTGTACGCAGATGTGCTCTTTCTTAGGATCTACGATGAAGATTGCGTCTGGGAGCTTCTTCATATCCTTGATACCGCCCAGGTTCTTCTCTAACTTATCCCATTCTTTCTTTAACTCGATAACTTCCTTCTTAGGAAGAACATCGAAAGTACCGTCCTGAGACATAGCCTCGATCTCTTTCAGTCTTGCAATACGGCTCTGGATGGTCTTGAAGTTGGTCAGCATACCACCTAACCATCTCTCGTTTACATAGTACATACCGCAACGCTCTGCTTCAGTCTTGATAGCTTCCTGAGCCTGCTTCTTGGTACCTACGAACAGAATGTTTCCGCCCTCAGCTGCGATGTCAGATACAGCCTTGTAAGCCTCATCTACTTTACCTACAGACTTCTGTAAGTCGATGATGTAGATGCCATTTCTCTCTGTGTAGATGTATGGAGCCATCTTAGGGTTCCATCTTCTTGTCTGGTGACCGAAGTGTACACCAGCTTCCAGTAACTGCTTCATTGAAATAACGCTCATGTTCTTTACCTCCGTTTGGTTTTTAGCCGGTTTATTGAGCTTAAACCGGTCGCATCCGCCTGCTTCTCATGCTTCCCGGAAGACCTGTTTTACAGGCACCTTTCCGTAGAATCCACAGACGTGTTTTTTATCAACTGTGTAACTATAACATAAAAAAGGACAGTCTGCAAGTGTTTTTTGCAAACTATCCTTATATTTTATTCTGATTATTCTGTTTTTACTGATCTGAAATATTTTTAACTTATTTCAAATTGGAATTAGAAGCCTTGATCGCCTTTAATTCGTCAAATACCACGTCATTCAGAACCTTAATGTAGGTTCCCTTCATACCGGAAGAACGTGACTCAATAACACCTGCGCTTTCAAATTTGCGCAGTGCATTGACAATAACGGAGCGGGTAATCCCTACACGGTCAGCAATCTTGCTTGCAACCAGGATGCCCTCATTTCCATCCAGTTCTTCAAAAATATGGATGATGGCTTCCAGTTCAGAGAAAGAAAGTGTGCTGATAGCAGATTTAACGATCTGTACCTTACGTGTCTCTTCTGCATTCTCTTCATTTACAGAACGCATCATCTCCAGGCCTACAACTGTAGTACCATATTCACTTAAGATAATGTCATCGATATCATACTGGCTGTCTGATTTGTAAATAAATAATGTTCCCAGTCTCTCACCTGCAATGTCGATAGGTGTAATGATCGCCTGGTATTTTTTAACATTCTCTTCTGCAAATCCAAGAGTTGCCAGGTTTACATTTTCCTTTGTAGACAATACACTGAGCAGACGTTCATTCAACATTTTATCTACATAACCGCCCACCTGATCTTCGATCAGCTCCTCAATCTCATCCACCCCAGGCCAGATACTTACACCAAGTACTTTGCCCTTCTTGCTGATAACAAGGATATTGGATAACAAAATTTCACTTAACACTTTGCAGATGTCATTGAAAACAACTTTATGGGAATTGTTGTTATGCAATAGCTTGTTGATTTTTCTTGTTTTGTCCAACAACTGAACGCTCATGACTGAAACCCTCCTTATCTCTAATGTACGTTCCACAAATATGCTTTACTAATAATTGAATTTTAGCACAATTTTTGTCCAATAACAATAGTTTTTTGAAGATTTCATGTTTTTCCGAAAACAAGAAGAAAAAATTTATTTCTGCTCTTCCGCCGGTTTATCCATACGGTATCCGCAGGTTTCATTTGCACAGAGAAGCTTATTTCCCTTCTCTACCATATAAGAACCGCACTTCGGACACTTTTCAGTGGAAGGCTTCTGCCAGGACATAAAATCACAGTCCGGATTTGCCTCGCAGCCATAGTACAGACGACCTTTCTTGGTCTTCTTGCGCACTACTTCTTTTCCGCATTTAGGACAAGGTACACCAATCTTTTCCAGATATGGTTTTGTGTTTTTGCATTCCGGAAATCCGGGGCATGCAAGGAATTTTCCATGAGGACCGTATTTTACTACCATGTTGCGGCCACACAGATCACATACCTCATCTGTCACCTCATCTTCGATCTTTACAGACTCCAGTTCCTTCTGGGCAATATTTACTGCCTCATCCAGATCCGGATAGAAGTTACGGATAATAGTCTTCCATGCAACTGTACCATCTGCAACACGGTCTAACAGTGTTTCCATGTTTGCAGTAAAACTTAAGTCCACGATACTTGGGAAGGACTTTTTCATAATACGGTTTACGACCTCTCCCAGTTCTGTTACATAAAGGTTTTTATTTTCCTTTGCCACATAACGTCTTGCAATAATGGTAGTGATCGTAGGTGCATAGGTACTTGGACGTCCGATCCCCTGCTCTTCCATTGCCTTTACTAAAGATGCCTCTGTATAATGTGCAGGTGGCTGTGTAAAGTGCTGGCTTGGCTGAAGATCTGCCAGTTTTAACTCCATTCCGCTTTCAATGGCTCCGATCACCTGTTTTTTCTCTTCTTCATCATCAGAAGCTACATAAACAGACATGAAACCGTCAAAGGAAAGACGGGATGCAGAAGTTGTAAACATATGTTTTCCGGCACGGATCTTTACAGAAGTAGTCTCATATACAGCAGGAGCCATACGGCTGGCTGTAAAACGCTTCCAGATCAGCTGATACAGACGGAAAAGATCTCTTGGAAGAGACTCCTTTACCATAACCGGTGTCAGTGTAATGTCAGTAGGACGGATGGCTTCATGTGCATCCTGGATCTTTCCTGTATTCTTTGCAGAAGCTTCTCCTGCTGCTGCGTAATTTTCGCCATAATGTTCTTTCACAAAAGAACGTGCTGCTGCATCTGCCTCATCTGCTACACGGGTAGAATCTGTACGCAGATAGGTGATCAGACCGATGGTTCCATGACCCTTTACCTCAACACCTTCATACAGCTGCTGGGCAATACGCATGGTCTTCTGGGTAGAGAAGTTTAATGCCTTGGAAGCTTCCTGCTGTAAGGTACTGGTTGTAAATGGGATGGGCGCCTTTTTGATACGCTCTCCCTTCTTTACCTCGTCTGCCACATAGCTGACACCTTCCAAATCTTTTAAGATCACATCCAGTTCTTCTTTACTGTGGATCGCAGACTTGCTTCCCTTTGCGCCTTTCTCATTTGCCAGGCCGTAGTACTTTGCATCCAGAGGCTTTTTGCTTCCTGCTACATTTAACATAGCATCCAGATTCCAGTATTCCTCCGGGATAAATGCATTGATCTCATCTTCTCTGTCACAGATCATACGAAGGGCTACAGACTGGACACGGCCTGCACTTAAACCTCTTTTTACTTTTGCCCAGAGAAGCGGACTGATACGGTATCCAACCATACGGTCTAACATACGTCTGGTCTGCTGTGCATTGACCAGATTCATATCCAGATCTCTTGGAGATTTTAAAGATGCTTTTACAGCATTTTTTGTGATTTCATTAAAACTGATACGATATACCTGTTTATTTTTAAGCTCATCCAGTTTCAGGGCTTTCATCAGATGCCAGGAGATTGCCTCTCCCTCACGGTCAGGGTCCGTTGCCAGATAGATCTTATCTGCCTTTTTTACTTCTTTGCGAAGCTTTGCAAGCACATCTCCCTTTCCTCTGATCGTAATATATTTTGGTTCATAGTCGTGTTCCGGATCAAAGCCCAGCTGGCTCTTTGGAAGGTCTCTTACATGACCGCCGGATGCATCTACTTCATAATTGCTTCCCAAAAATTTTTTTATAGTCTTCACTTTTGCAGGTGACTCTACGATTACCAGATGATTCGCCATTGTAAACTCCTTATTCCTGTTCCTATATTTATGCGCCATATCCCCAATCATCAAATCCTCCCGGAAGCTTTCACGGGAGTGTCCTATTAGACAGATATGCATCCGGAAACCGTGACAGTCCTTTAAAATAATCTTTTTGTATAATAAAGTCCTGCTGTCCTCACAGCATATCCACCCAGTTCTAATTCCAAAAGTGCATCCATGGACTGACTTACTGACAATCCTGTCCTCAATGCTATTTCCTCTATATGACGCGGTTCGAAATCCAAGCAACTATACACCATTTTTTCTTTCTTTGCAAGTCCCTTCTGCTTTTTTTCAGAAAGCTTTTCTTTTTCTTTTACAAAAATTCCCAGATTTTCCAGTACCGTTTCCGGCGAAAAAAGGACCTGGGCCCCTTCTGAGATCAACTGATTACAGCCTGTACTTAAAGCGTCTGTGATCCGTCCCGGAAGTGCATAGATCTCCTTTCCCTGCTCTAAACCTGCCTGGGCAGTAATAAGGGATCCACTTTTTTCTTTTGCTTCTATCACCAGAATAACATCTGACAATCCACTGATGATCCGGTTGCGAACAGGAAAGTTTCTGGGAACAGGAGGAGTTTTTAAACTGTACTCTGAGATCAGTCCTCCATGAAAAGGAATGCTCTCATACAGTTCATAGTTACTTCTGGGATAGCACTGATCTACACCACAGCCAAGGACTGCATAAGTCTTACCTCCCCCAGCTAAAGCACCCTCATGACCTGCGCCGTCAATTCCCAGTGCCATACCGCTGATGACCTGCACACCGGCAGCTGCCAGTTCCCGTCCCATATAGTCAGCAGTCTCTCTTCCATAGGCAGTACAGTTTCTGGCCCCGATCACAGCCGCTGTAGCCCTGTCCTCTGCGGGAAGTTCTCCTTTTATATAAAGCCCCATGGGATAGTCGTATACAGAATACAGTCTTTTAGGATAGTCTGCATCTAAAGGTGTAATAAAACGGATTCCCTTTTCACTTAGCCTGTAATATTCCTCTTCCAGTCTGGAAAATTCTTTTTTCCAGTTATCAAAACGATAGGCATTTTCTTCTTTTTTAAAAATTCCTTTTTTCCATAATTGTGTTCCTTCTATATAATATGCTTCTCTGAAACTGCCTGCCAGCTCTCCGATCCGACGTATCTGCAAAGCCCCTGCTTCCGGCAGATGACAAAGCCAGTACAAAGATACTTTTTCTAATGCTTCTGCCCCCATATCCGTTCCTCCAATGCACGATAGCCAAAGGCTTCTGATAAATGTTCTCTCTGTATCCATTCTTCTCCTGCCAGATCTGCAATGGTCCTGGCTGTTTTTAATACCCTGTGGTATCCTCTGGCACTTATCCCCCTTGCCTCATATACTTTTCTTGCAAACCGGCGCTCTGCTTCTTTTAACTGACAAAAACGCTGGATCTCCTTCTGTCCCATGCGGCTGTTACTGTGGATATCCGTTCCCTGGAAGCGATGATTTTGTATCTTCACTGCCTTTTCCACCCGGCTGCGGATCGTAGCGGAGTCTTCATTTGCCATGGTCTGGTCTTCCAATTCCAAAAATGAAACCGGCGCTGCTTCCACACAGATATCAAAGCGTTCTAAGATCGGTCTTGAAAGCCGGTTTAAATAATTTTGTATCTGCATCGGTGTACAGCTGCACCTGCTTCTGTCTGGAAAGAACCCGCAGGGACAGGGATTCATGGCTCCAAGGATCAGAAAGTCTGCCGGAAATTCGTAGCTTCCTGCTACACGGCTTACTGTAATACGGTGCTCTTCCAAAGGTTCTCTTAAAGCCTCTATGGCCCCTTTGCTGAAATGAGGCAGTTCATCTAAAAACAGCACACCTCCGGAAGCAAGGGATAATTCCCCTGGTTTAGGCACTTTTCCGCCGCCTGTAAGGCCCTGGGGTGAAATCGTATGATGTGGACTGCGGAAAGGTCTTTGGGAAAGCAATGGCTGTCCCTTGGGAAGTAATCCGCAAAGACTGTAAATCTTTGATATTTCTATATTTTCTTCCCAGGAAAGAGCTGGCAGGATCGTAGGAATACGCTTTGCCACCATGGATTTTCCTGTTCCTGCGCTTCCGCACATCAAAAGCCCATGTCTTCCGGCTGCTGCTACTTCTGCAGCCCGGCGCAAAACACTCTGACCACATATTTCTTTAAAATCAAATAGATACTCTGGTTTAAAAGTCCGTCTGTTTATATTCCCAGATATTCCCAGATCCATATCTTCCCAGTTATCCTGTGATAAAACTTCCTGTAAATGACGAAGGGACTGTATCCCTATGATCTGTATCCCTTCTACCAGAGTTCCCTCTGATACATTCGCCACCGGTAAAAGGCACCGCCTAAATCCCATCTTTTTTGCAGCCGATACCAGGACCAGCACACCCCTTACAGGTTTGACACTGCCGTCTAATCCCAGCTCCCCGATCAGCAGGGCATCTTTTAGTTTTTCTGCTGATAACAGTTCAAACGCCCCTAAAACAGCGGCTGCAATAGGAAGATCAAAGACTGTTCCCTCCTTTCGTCTTCCGGCCGGTGACAGGTTTACCGTTATTTTCTTTGCCGGAAGCTGAAAATCTGAATTTTTCAGCGCCGTTCTCACCCGTTCCTGAGCCTCTCTTACTTCCAGTGCCAGCTGCCCGGAAATAGAAAACCCAGGCAGTCCATTGGATACATCTGCTTCTACAGATACCAGAAATCCTTCCATTCCCCGGATCCCGGCACTGCTTATCTGCGTAAACATGCGCAACGCTCCCTTCTTTTGTTTTTTCGACAAATGGATACACTTTCCCCTGTCCTTCCCTGTTTATTTTGGGATTAAAATAGAATTAGTAAAAGTAAAAATAATAGATACTTTAGAATAATAAAGATACCAGCCGTATATATCACCTGAGGGTGACATCACCAGTGTATCCAACAAAAGAAGAAATTGCAAGCCTATTTTTACGAACTGCAACAAATCTGCAACAAATTTATCACTGAAACTCCGTCATAAGATCCCTGAACCGTAAAGGCAGGTGATTTCTCTGGCAGTTTGGATTTTTTCTCTCTTCAATAGCGATCGCTGTAAAAAAAGTCTTCCAAAGTTTGGCCCAGTTTTCCTCTGTTCCTTCCCTTTGCAGGCGTTCCATCTCATCAGATGAAAGTTCAGCCAAAAGCCATTTTCTCCTTCTTTCATGTATTACTGCCTTTTTTCTTCCTATATCACAGATCAGCCAGTTTTCTTCTCCCAGCCGGTCTGCAAAATAAGGTGCGATCAGTTCTAACACATCATTTTTCGGCTGTATCTTTCCGGCAAGAAAGCCTCCCTCCATCTGCGAAAACCGCAAAAATTCAATAAACTGATGTTTTTCATTATACACACTGCGACACAGCTTAAATATCTCATGGACTGCAGGGATCTGCAGCTGGTCTGCGGCCGATGCCCCCCGCAAAAACAGCACTTTCAGATACCGGTACATTTTATCCGCCCGCAAAACATCCTCGCTGAGACTGGCCACATATAACTGCTCCTGAATATGGGAATTCAATCGCTGACGTACTGTCTCCAATACCTTTTTCCCTTTTTCTTCTGATGGACTGCATTCCCTGTATACAGCAAAAAGCTCTACATTTTGCCCACTGTTTTTTATCTCCAGCCGCAGTTCATCCTGTGGTATCTTACTGACTCCCGCATCATAGATACCACTTAAGATCCCTGTATAACCAGGTTCGCACAAAAAGATCGTCATGTTCGTTTCTCCTGTATTTTCTCATAACTGTCCAAAGGCAGCACTTCCCGCTGCTTCCTTTACCAGCTGATCCTTTAAAAGAGAGTTTTTCTCTTCTTCCAGATGCATATCATCAAACAGGGAAAGCTGCCTGTAGCTGTTCCTGTTTTCAATGTCCCATATCTTCCGTCTTTCATCTCCTATAAGGGCACTGGTTATATGATCTTCATCCAGGCTGCAGGAGACTTCCATTTTCCCGGAACAGGTGATAAAATAACGGGCTCTTTTTAAAACCACACCGATCCGTTTTAAGCCATCAAAATCCAGTTTTCCCTGTTTTCTGGCAGCAATGATCCGTCTGGCTGATTTTACGCCCACTCCCGGCACGCGAAGAAGCTGTTCATAAGAAGCTTTGTTTACTTCTACCGGGAACTCTTTCAGATTTTGCAGCGCCCAGTCGCATTTTGGATCCAGTAACAGGTTAAAATTCGGTTTCTTCTCGGAAAGAAGTTCCTCTGCCTTAAATCCGTAAAAACGCAAAAGCCAGTCAGCCTGATAAAGCCTGTGCTCCCTCAAAAGGGGCGGTCCCCCCGGAAGAGACGGCAGATGGCTGTCTTCATTAACCGGAACATAGGCAGAATAAAAAACACGCTTTAGTCCAAAATTGTGATAAAGGGCCTGTGTCACGGAAAGCATCTGAAAATCATTTTCCGGTGTAGCGCCTACGATCATCTGTGTACTCTGTCCTGCAGGCACAAAGGCTTTTGTCCCATAATGGCGCTCTTTTAATGCCAGTGCCAGACTGTCTGCTTTGCCAAAAGGCATAAGAAGATCTTTCCCTGTTAATTCAGGCTGTATCAGAGATGCTCCTCCTGCAAAACCAGCCCTGTCAGAAGGGAACATTTTCCTGTATCCCCTGTCATACCCTAACAGACGTCCGGACAAAGCAATCCCCTGCTGTACCTGACGCATAGGTGCAAGTATCTTTTCCCTTGTTTTTCCAGGTGCCAGTTCTCTTAATCCTGCAGCTGTAGGCAGTTCCAGATTGATACTCATACGGTCTGCCAGAAATCCGGTTTTCTCTACCAGTTCCCTGGAAGCTCCGGGAATGGATTTTACGTGGATATATCCATTAAAACAGTAAATATTGCGCAGCTTATAAAGGGTCTCATAGATCAGCTCCATGGTATGATCTGCAGTAGAAAGGATACCGGAACTTAAAAACAGTCCTTCAATATAATTTCTTCTGTAAAATTCCATCGTCAGCTGGCAGACTTCATCTGGAGTAAATGCAGTACGCACTGTATCATTGGTACAGCGGTTTACACAGTATTTACAGTCATAAATACACTGATTGGTAAAAAGGATCTTCAGCAGGGAAATACAGCGTCCGTCTGCTGCGAAACTGTGACAGATACCTGCCTCAGAAGAATTTCCCAGATGACCTTTCTTTCCACGGCGCTGTACACCACTGGATGTACATGCCACGTCATATTTTGCCGCATCTGTCAGTATTTTCAGTTTTTCCTGTATTGTAAGATTTTCCTGTATGATCAACTTCTCATCACCGCCCGAACATTTGTTTGTTTTCTTATTTTATCACATGGGTCAGAGAAATGCAATGGAAAAACCGAACATTTGTTCCTGCTTTTAGGTAAAAATATAGCAGCACAGAAAAGTTTCTCTGTACTGCCATATAAAGTGCTACGATCTATGAATGCTTAAAACTAATCTCTGTAGCCGTTTGGATTCATACTCTGCCATCTCCAGGAATCTGCACACATTTCTTCAATTCCCTTTTCTGCTACCCAGCCAAGTTCTTCCTTTGCCTTTGTACAGTCAGAATAGCAGGTAGCGATATCTCCGTCTCTGCGAGGCTGGATCTCATATTTTAAGGTCTTTCCGCAAGCCTTTTCATAGGCATGGAGTACATCTAAAACGCTGTATCCAACACCGGTTCCCAGGTTGTAGATGCTGACACCTTCTTTTGCTTCCAGCTTCTTCATGGCTTTTACATGACCCTTTGCCAGGTCTACTACATGGATATAATCTCTTACACCGGTTCCGTCCGGAGTATCATAATCATTTCCGAATACATTCAAATGATCCAGTTTTCCAATGGCAACCTGTGCGATATAAGGTACCAGGTTGTTTGGAATACCCTTAGGATCTTCACCGATCAGTCCGCTTTCATGAGCGCCGATTGGGTTAAAGTAACGCAGCAGCATTACATTCCATTCAGGATCTGCTGTATGCAGGTCAGTAAGGATCTGCTCTAACATTCCCTTGGTGCGTCCGTAAGGATTGGTGATCTCTCCCTTCGGGCACTTTTCTGTGATCGGGATCTGTGCCGGATCACCGTAAACAGTTGCAGAAGAACTGAATACAATATTTTTAACTCCGTGTTTTCTCATTTCATCACAGAGGATCAAAGTTCCGGTAATATTGTTGTTATAATATTCAAGAGGTTTATGTACAGATTCCCCAACTGCCTTTAAGCCTGCAAAATGGATCACTGCCTCGATCTCTTCTTTATCAAAAATTTCTTTTACTTTTGGCTGGTCTAAAAGATCAACTTCATAGAATTTCAGTTTCTTTCCTGTGATCTGTTCTACTCTGTCCACTGCCTTTTTGCTGGAGTTATAAAGATTATCTGCTACTACTACATCATATCCTGCATTTAACAACTCCACACAGGTATGACTGCCTATATATCCGGCACCTCCGGTTACTAAAATAGCCATCGTATTATCCTCCTCGTTTCTTATCTCTTTCTTCCCAGGAACAAATTTTGTCCTTTTGTAATAGTATAGCCTGAAACCTCAATAATAACAATGCATATTTTTTCTCTTTTTTATGTGTTTTTATTGGATTTTTTCAAATTCTTCCCTCAATTTCCCAATTGCCTTTTTTTCGATCCGGCTTACATAGCGACTCGCCTATTGTAAACGATTTGCCCTAAGAAATTGCTTCCAGTTCACGGAAGCGGAATTTGATGATAATTTGTTTGTCCTCGGTCAATTCGACTCGCTCGATGAGACTGACCAGTAGTTCACGGCTGGTGTAAGCCGAATCTAAAAACTGCTGCACCAGTTCTCTTGCTCGGTCCTCGGTGCTGATCGGGCTTTCTTTTTGTGCTTCCAGCTCCTTCAGCTTATCTTCCAGAGAATTGCGCTCTATCTTGACTCGCTGATAGATGCGCTCAAAATCAGCTTCAGCCAACAGTCCGGTGAGCCGATCCATATACATCTTATCCAGATTGGCTGTCAGGCTGTCGATCTTGCCGTGCAGTGATTGGATCTCAGCTTCATGGCTTTCTGTCTGCCGAGCTTTCTCCACAGCATCCGCTGCAATGGGCTGAAGCTTCTTTGGATCAAGATAAGCTTCACAGACTTCTCTCACTTTTGCCAGCACAGCTTCTGTAACAACCTGCTCTTTGATAGAATGGCAGGAACAGACGCCCGCTTTCGTGAAGCGCTGATAGGTTCGGCATACGAAGAACAATCGATCCTCACCGGATACCGGCGGACGATTGAGCACCGCCATGGGGTAGCCGCACTCATGACAAAAAATCAAGCCTTTTAATAAAAAGTCGTAGGTTCTGCTGCGGGTGTGCTTTCGGCTGTTGACCAGCATCCGTACCTTTTGAAAAGTCTCTTTATCGATCAGCGGCTCATGGGTGTTTTCAACAACCACCCAGTTCTCACGGTCCTGTTTCAGACACTTTTTGGACTTGTAGCTGATCTTCACAGTTCGTCCCTGGACCATATTGCCCAGGTAGGTTTCGTTCTGGAGCATCTCAGAGATACGCTCACTGGACCACAGGCCGGCGTAAGGGCCTTTACGTCCCATGTTCCAACCGCAGTAGGTTGCTGGTGTAGGAACGCCTTCTTCATTAAGAGTTGCTGCAATCTTTCGGCAGCTCATGCCATCCAATGCCATGGCGAAGATCCTTCGTACTACAGGAGCCACTTTCTCGTCGATGACGATTTTATTTTTCTCCGTCGGGTGCATCTTGTAGCCGTACATGGGCTTTCCACCGATGAACTGCCCCTTCCGCTGCTTATCTCGCTTGACGGATTTGATCTTCTTGGAAATGTCCTTAGCGTACATATCGTTCATGATAGCACGGAATGGGGTAATGTCATTAGCTGTGGACTCCACACCGGTGTCTATGCCGTCCAACAAGGAAATGTAGCGTACTCTCTTTTCGGGAAAATATCGCTCCATATAATGACCGGTCATGATATAATCACGACCCAGACGGGATAGGTCTTTGGTAATGACCATATTGACCTTCTTGGCTTCAATGTCACCGATCATGCGCTGAAAGTCGGGACGGTCAAAACTGGTGCCGCTCCAGCCATCATCGATATAGGTATCGTAGACGGAAAGGCGATGTTGCTGAACGAACTCGTTGAGCAAGGATTTCTGGTTGGTTACACTCTGGGATGGTCCTTCGGTCTCATCCTCCTTCGATAATCGGATGTATAATGCGACATGGTAATCCATTGGGTTGCTTATTTCTAAGTACATAGGTTCCTCCTTGAAATAAGCAGCCACTCATCGCAAACATTGTACAACAGGCATCTCTGGTGTCGCAAGGATGCGGATAAGATAAAGCCGAAAAGACTCCTCCAGCAGCTCTGCGAGGCTCTTTTCGGCTTCGGTATATGTGCAATGCACTACAGGCAGGGTTTGTTTCATACGTTCTACCTCCTTTGTTCATCGTATGTAAAGGGGCAGATTTTCTTGCCTGTCCATGCTGTGAAATTAGGCCATTCCCTAAAAGTGTGCAGATGCACGGTTTTAGGGAATGAAAAGTGAGCTGCAGAAAAACAGATCACACTTTATCCATCTTGAATAAAAGGAAAAATCGTGTAGAATTAAGATAGAGTATATGATGTGGAGGACTCTTATGGGAGAAAAAATCTTAAGTTGGTTTGAAAGAATAGTAACAGGCGAAAAACGCAGATGGTTTTTTGCCGCAGTAATTGTTGCCATAATTTTGGGCGTAATCGTCTTTCCTTATATCGACGCAAATTTTCTTTACTACAACCGAATTGAAAAAAGAATTGACAACTTGACAAATCTTGTAAATTTAACTGGCGTGCCACTCGAAGAAAATGAGATGCTATATGAAGAATACTTAAGTATATTAGAGGAAGTGAAAACTGCACGTGAAAACGCTCTGTTTGGTTCAGGAAAAGCAGAGGATTCAAGAACTGATCGCATGTGGAAATTTGCTGGTGGAGCTTTCTTATGGGTAATCATTGCTGTCGTTTTACTCTTCTCCAAGAAAAAAGGAGAACAACGTACATTCAAACACTGGGTTAACAACATCTTTTCTGCAATTATTTGTTTGGTATTCGGTGGAATCTTAGGACAAGTATTTGTTTATATTCCCACGATTGGATCTTCAAAAGTCAATTTTATTCTTGCTCCTATTGCAGAGTTCATCGTCGTGTGGTTACTAATGGAATCACCAAAATCCAAAGCAAAAGAAAATTAATATTACAGCGTGCCTTAATCTTATTGATCAAGGCACGCTACTTTTATGGACTTCTTAAAAAGCTGTGTAATATTAAATTTAATTTTGAAGTAATCTCTAAACATCTGCTTGTGGTTTATCGGAACCATCTTGAACGGGTCAGTGATTAGCAGTTCTGGTTCAATCAGCAAACTCATTGCAAAGCAGTGAGCGAAAAACTCAGGAATGTCGCACTCAACAGCATCAACTCCAATTAACTTCATTACTAGAGCAAAATCTTCGGGCGGTATTTCTGGATCACCAGTCAAAGCAATGTTCACGCAATGACCTAGTTCATGGAGAAGCATACTCTGAGGAGTCGTTTCATGGTCTTTATGCGGAATCAGCATGTAGATATCCGCTGCCACACTACCATCGGTCATATTCATGCAACGACAAAATGAATCTTCTGTGCGGTGTTTTGCATGGAATAGGAAAATGAACAAATGCTGTTCACGTAGAACTCGCTTGGAGAAATCATAGACACGCTCTGCAACCTTTATAGTTTCCGCAGCCGCTTCTGCTGTCAGAAACTTATCATCACAATCGTCGTAATTCTCAGTGATATCATTAGCCAGAGCACTCAGCTGTGCAACATTCTCTTCCACTCTTCTACTGAACGACCAGTTGCGATAGAGGTACATCATGCAGGCCGCATTACCTTCCACAATGCTCCATCCAGGATGACGATCCATGAACGCCTCCATGATCAGCTGATCACATCTGGCACACAGTTCCTGATGCAGCTGTTCATAATCACGCTGAGAATAGGTTTCGACTGCCCGTTTCAGGTATACAGCCAGTTCACTTAATTTCTTGATTGTGTTCATTAAATCACACTCCTTTTAGGATATATTTTTTGCTAACCAAACCGGAATCGAACGACACTCCATCTTCTTAGGAGGGGAATGCTCCATCCTACTGCAAAAAGCCGCCTGATTTGCGTCAGACGGCTCTTTTTAGATCCCTTTATAAAATTCTTTCTCAAAGTCCTGAGCACATTGCTTCCGACAGGAATCAATGATATGACCATATCGCTCGGTAATCATTTCCGCCTGTGCATGACCGGAGTCACCTTGTACGGCCTTGATGTTGCCACCGGTCAACACCAGTTTGTAACTGATGCTGCTATGTCGCAAACTATGAAAGGACACTACCGGAAGTCCGAGTTGCAGCAATTGCTTTTCCAGCAAACGGGGCAAAGTTTCCTCCGAAAGTGGTCTGCCATTGGAATACCGCAGAATCAGATCCGGCCGGTTTCGCTTGACTGGTTTCAGTGTTTCCTTCCACTCCTGCAATGCATCCAGCACATAATCCGGCAGATATACCGTTCGGATGCTGGATTTGGTCTTGGGGCGTTTCAACACCGTGACCGTCCGCCCTTCATCAAAAACTGAGGGAAATTGGTAGAGAATATCCTTTCCGTTCAGCGCATCCACCGCATCCCTGCGGACACGTTTTAATGTCTTGCTGATAGAAACAGTCCCTTTCTGGAAGTCCACATCATCCCAGGTCAGCGCCAAGATCTCACCTTTTCGTAGGGAACCGGCAAAAGCCAGATGTATTGCAATAGAAAGCATATGGTTGTCGCAGTTCTGGATCAATATCTTAATCTCATCAGTGGTCAGCATCGGAATTTCGGTTGGAAAGGCTTTCGGAACACTTGCTTTCTGGAAAGGGTTCCTGGGCACATATTCCCACAAAACTGCCTGCTCAAATGCACTATGCAGCAGCTTATGAATGTTCGTCAGTACGGAGGGCGTGATTTTGGGATCAGACTGCAATTTTCCATACAATGCTGCAATTACCTTAGGGCTGAACTCCGTCAACCGCATACTTCCCATGAACGGAACGATATAGTTCCGAATGAGCCCTTCGTTGCTGGTGTAGGTAGAACAGGCCCAGTGGATGCGACCGTACAGTTCCACGTATTCCTCCAGAAACGGCGCCAGTGCTCCTTCCCGGTACTGTGCTCGCTCGTTCTCATGTTGCTGAATCAAGTCCAGTTGTTCCTTTCGCCTGAGGGCAGCTTCATAGGAATGGTAGGTCTCCCACTTTTGTTTCTTCTTGTCTCCATCGTATATGGTGTACACCACGCTGAAGCTTTTATTCCGTTGAACGATTGATGCCATGCTTGTTACCTCCTTCTTATCTTGGCGGTTTAAGCATAGCATCCCCAGTTTTAATATTATTTTTGACGGCAGGTGTCCAAAATGCAACATTTGAACCGTTATTATAGTTAAACCGGATCAGAGATTCGGAGAAGCAATTACAGAATAATCCGGACACCAAGGAGGCTTGTTATGATCCCAGAAGAAATGTTAAGCGATGAACTATTACGACAAGCAACAGAAAAATGTGCAGAGGCTATCATCGCCAATCTGCCAGCCCCTGAAGAGTGCAATCACAAGTTTTCCAAACGGTTCGAAGAAAAGATGCAGGCACTGCTCCACCCAAAGACCGTCTGCATCATAAGCCCAGAGTATATATCCAAATAGCAAGAACGGCGGTGATCTCAGGATCATCGCCGTTCTATTGTTCCGATATTTGTCGAATGTTGGTTGATATCGTTCCAATACCGATGTATACTTTAATTAGTGAAACTATATCCCATCGAATGTCTCCAAAATGTCTACACCTAATAGATCACAAATAAGAGGTAATAATATGGATAATGTACCAGAAAGCATCTATAACTATAGAATAAATAAAATCAACCTAAAAGATGGTACTCCCGTTGAACCGGGCAGAATCAATGTTTTTGTTGGTGCCAATAATTGCGGTAAAACTCAATTACTGAAGGATATGTTAGCCTATATGACTGGATCACGCACTGAACCAGTTTTACTGACTGATTTAGATTTACCGTATCCTTCTACTTGGGAAGAATTAATCGCTGCATATCCTATGAACATTGTAGATACAAACGGTGGACTGCAACAGCTCAGACATATTTCCCCTACATTAAATGCGCAACCAGCTGGCCCCCAAACTTTCAATCTTTTAAACACTTTAAAACAGCAGTTAAGAAACACCGATAAACGTGAGTTTCGTCAATCAACTGGCCAAGGAATGGTAACATTTTTAAATACGGATAATCGACTCAGCTTAACCCAAAAATGTACGGTGCAAAATCTACAGACAGTAGGACCTAAAAATGTATTAGAAGCACTATACCATGCAGACATCGCCGCCCCTAATCGTATTAGAGAACTGGTTAAGAGTACTTTTAACACGGATATATATTTTGATTACACCGATCCAGGAACTCTTCAGTTCAGAATTGGAAATGATTTTTCTACCATTTCCGAAAACTCTCGGGTTGCGTATTCACAAGTATCTCGATATCCAATTTTAGATAATCAGGGTGATGGCCTGAGAAGTTATGTTGGAATGATAAGTGCACTCATGTCCCTTTCCAAGCCCATCATACTTTTAGATGAGCCAGAGGCATTCTTGCATCCACCCCAGGCAATGCAACTTGGCATGAGCATTGCAAATCTGGTTAAAGATTCTCAACAAATATTCATTTCTACACACAGTGCTGATTTTTTGCGAGGATTATTAAGCTCCACGAATGATGCCGTAATTGTCCACTTGTCCAGGCCGACTGAAACATTAACAAAAGCGAATGTCTTAGATTCCGATACATTGAACACCATAATTAAAGATCCACTATTGTCTTCCTCAAGAGTTCTTGAAGGGATGTTTTATAAAGGTGTTGTGGCAACAGAAGCCGATGCTGATGCTGTATTTTACCAACGGCTGTTCCAAAAAATTGGTGCATCTGATGAGATTCATTTTGTAAATGCACATAATAAACAGACCCTTAAAAAAGTAATTCAACCATATCAGAACCTGGGAATTAAATTTGCATTGATAGCAGATGCAGATGTTATTCGAGATAAAGTTGAGTTTGAAAGCCTAATTGACGGTATTATGGAGGATACACAAAAAGAGTCAATAATGAGGGAACGTGAAATAGTATATAACTATTTTCAAAAGCTGGACAAACATACTATTCTTACTCAGTTAAAACAAAAAACGCAGGAATTTGCTAGTCAAGATATTCCTGCGTCAGATGACGATCCACAGAAAATTGCTTCTGCTTTGTTCGATTTCAGAAAAGGACTTAAGAAATTGCGAGATGATGCTGACGAACTCGCAAACCTAAAAGAATGGGGACGCAAAGCACTTGATGCTGATGTAGCAACACAGCAAGAATTCGACAAGCTGCTTGAGCATTGCGCAAGTTCTGGTCTATTTATCGTCCCCGTCGGAGAGCTGGAGTCTTGGTTGGTTGACTACGGTGTTGCAAGGAGTTCCAATAAAACAAAATGGATTACTCGAGCACTCGAAAAACTATTCGAAATAGACTATGATTCTGAAAAACGAATTTGGAGATTCATTGATGCTCTGAAAACATATCTAACGAGCACTTAACTGATGAGTGGCCGCTTAACTAAATAATCCAAAACACTGATGCCCGGGGAGCCTATATGGCCCTCCGGGCATCGTTTACATTAGTGGCGGCGCTATACATAGGACCTGGAAATGCCTAAAACTCCTGCTACTTCCCGCTGGGTGTGCTCTTTTCCCTTAAACAGTCCATAGCGCATGGAGATGACCTGTTTTTCATTTTCCGTAAGTTTCTGGTCAAAGGCCTGATACAGTTCTTTTATATCCTGATCCAGGATCAGCTGATCAATGGTCTTTGGATTTTCCATTTCGATCACATCCACCAGGCTGACTGTTTCCCCATCTTTATCTGTGCCGATCGGTTCAAATAAAGATACTTCTTTTGCCCGCTTTTTTCCTGCCCGAAGGAGCATGAGAATCTCATTTTCCACACATCTGGCCGCATAAGTAGCCAGTCTGGAACCTTTATCTACATCAAATGTATTTACTGCCTTGATCAGTCCGATGGTTCCCGCAGAAAGGAGATCTTCTGTATCATAGTCCTGACATTGATATTTTTTTACCACATGAGCCACCAGGCGCATGTTATGTTCGATCAGCATATTTCTGGCGGTCTGGTCGCCTTCTTTGCAGCGTTTCAGGTACAGCTTTTCTTCTCCGTGGGATAGTGGTTTCGGAAAAGTCTTCAAAAAAAGCCACCCCGCATGTTCTTACTAACATATTATGCGAAGGCGGCTTGCCCGGTGCTATTTTTCTATTCATCCTCATCTGGTCCAAATAGGCTTTGACACATGGGCATTCATACCGGCTGCAAGACTGTTCTGCACATCATCGGAGAAAGCATTGGCAATCATTGCAATGATCGGTATGGTACGTCCCAGCAGATTTTTACTCCTGCGGATCGCTTTTGTTGCTTCATAACCGTTCATATGAGGCATCTGGATATCCATAAGGATCGCATCATATTCACCTGGCCTTACATTTTCAATGAACACCAGTCCAAAGCGGTTGCTTCCAAGCCACAGGTTGTCCATAAAATCCGGTTTTTTGAACATGATCTCACTGTCAATGTAAAAATTGTCATGAACAGCCTGGATCCCATACGTATCTCATCTATCTCATTCTTCAGCTGCGTTATTTTCTTCTCCTAATGTAAACAAAGGCTCGTATTTGCGGCTGTCTATGCTGTGGTTATAAGCCATGGCCTCGTAGTCTAAAACCTGTTTTCTATGAGAATTTTCCTCATTCTCTGTTTCTGCCCAGGACTGATAATTTCCCTCATTATCATAAAATCCCAGGAAATGAAGGACCGGATAAGTCTCAGACAATTCTAACAGAAAACGGTTATAGGGTGTCATATCAAGACCTGCCAGTTTTAATACATAAGAAGACAGATACACTGCCCCCAGCTTTCCCATATCTTCAGACGGCTGTTCATAATTGGTCCAGATAATAAATGGAGTCTCATACCACATCAACCTGTCTTTTACCGGCACCTCATAACTTGGCGTGCCGTATACTTCATCAAAGAACTCATCTTCCACACTTGGCTGGTGATCACCGAACATAACAATCATAGTCGGTTCATCGCTGTGACTGAAATAATCCAGTAAATAGGCAAATGCATCATCGGAACGCTTTACTAGAGACAGATACTGATCTGCTTTTGGATACTTCCCTTCCATATCTCCCGTCAGCCATACTGTCTGGTCAAACTCATCAAATGTTCCCTCATAACCGCCGTGATTTTGCATAGTAACATTAAATAAAAACAGTTTTTCCTGTGGGTCTTTTTTCTCTTCTACTACCTGGATCAGCTTTTCAAAATCTGCCTGGTCACTGGTATAGTAACGCAGCTGTTCGCTGCCCTCATAATAATCACCATCTAAAAACTCATCAAATCCCATATTGGTATAGCAGGTATTTCTGTTCCAGTTTTCTCCCGGATATGGATGCATGGCTACTGTACGGTATCCCTGATCCTTCACTGTACTTACCATAGTCCATGCATCTGGTTTTACATTAAACTGGTAGGCAATGGAGTTAGACGGAAGCATGGCAACGGAATCCCCCGTTAAAAACTCGAATTCAGAATTGCTGGTCATAGAACCAAACACAGGCATACAAAGACTGCCCTTTACTGTATTTTCTGTCAGGCTGTTGATAAAAGGAAAATATTCCTGGTTTGTGGAAAAATCTCCAACCACCCGCAGGTCAGAAAGGCTTTCATTCATAATACAGATCAGATTTACAGGCTGCACCGTCTCTTCCCCGGCTCCCGTTTTCTGTGTGCCTTCGGCCTTTGCTTCCTTTTCCTGCTCTTCTTTCTCCGTTAATTCTTTATAAATGGCTTCCAGTTTTCCATGGCTGTATTCTACAGGAGGTTTTTTCACCACATACTGAAGGGACATAGCCGTAGATAAAATATAACCGCAGGAGTCATAGGTGTCGTTGACCGCCCACATATTGATCCCCATCTGATGGGCAGGAACTACACTGTGAAAGAAGCCAAATACAAAAGCTGCTGCTGTTCCTATACAGGTGCCGCCAAAGACCAGCCGTTTTTTGAGGCCTTTTACGTGGACCGGGAAGAACCAGAGGATCATATTGGCTCCGATCACAGCTTTGGCTGCCTGTATCATCTGCTTTGTAACATCAAATTCATAATTTCCCGACACAGTCATGGCAGTGCGAACTGCCAGCACATCCCAGATCATGATCGGCCGGTCACGAAAATCTACTACAAAGGTTTCCGCAAAAGAAAGGATCAGCAGGGCAATGGACACGACCGGCACAGATATCCTTGTGGTTCCTGTAATACCGGTAAGTACAAGGTACAATACATAAGCCCAGCATATATTCAAAGCCGCCATAAAAATGGAAATATTTTCCAGATTTCCCGTTACATACTCAAATAGATAATAAGATAAACAGGGAACAAGAAAAAGACACAGATAGCCTGTGCCTTTTATCATATATTTACATAGTTTCCAGATGATATTTTCTTTTTTTACGGTTTCTTCTTTTGTGGTTGTACTCTCTGCAGTTGTATTCTCTGAATTTCTTGTCTCTTCTGCCACCGGCGTCTATCCTTCTCTTCCTGTATCGCCACTTATCTGGGATATCATTTCTCGCATACTTTTTTGCATACTATTAAAAATTTTAACACAGTTTGTAACCACTTTCAAGAATCAATCTGAACGGATCTGTCCAATCCTGTTACAACCGGGTACTATATGGCAAAGCTGCTACAGGCGTATCACATACTTGCCTGTGATAATGCGTCTGTAGAAAATGATCGTCAGGACCGTTGCTGCGATCCATCCAAAAGGCCATGCCATCCAGATGCCTGTACTTCCAAAATACTGTGTCAAAAGCAATGCTACCAGGATACGCAGGATCAGATCCGGTACTGTAGCCATTACAAAATAATGCATGGCCCCTGCCCCGCGGATAATGCCGTCTGTCATTAACTTAATAGATATCATAAAATACATAGGACTTACAATATGTAAAAATTTCTGTCCTGCATTGATGGCATCGATACTGGAGTCATTTAAAAACAGCCCCATCATCTGTCTGCTGGCAAAGAAATAAAGGACTATAAAAGGAAGGGAAGCAATTACTGATAAACGGATACCGGTACGAAATCCCAAAGGCAGCCGTTCTTTCTTTCCTGCTCCCAGGTTCTGGGCCGTATAGCTGGAAAGACAGCTTCCAAGAGCCATAAATGAATTGATAGCAAAAGTATTTAACTTGATAGCACCGGAATAACCTGCGATCACCGCGGAACCATAGCGGTTTACGATCTCCTGGACAAACATATTTCCAATGGATAAAACGCTTTGCTGCATAATGCTTGGAATGGCAATGGCAGCGATCTGGGCTAACAGTACAAGGTCCAGCCACTGAAAAGTTCCCTCACAGTTTATCTTTTTCAGGCGCATTGCCAGAAATGTAAGTGCTAAAATAGCAGAAATACCCTGGGCAATAAAAGTAGCCCAGGCAACACCTGCTACCCCCAGTCCTACACAGGCTACAAAATAATAATCCAGGATGATATTTCCCACAGATGAACCGATCAGGAAATACAGGGGTGTTTTTGAGTCTCCCAATGCTGTGAAAATACCGGTACATACATTATACAGAAGTAAAAATGTGATGCCGTAAACATAGATCTTTAAGTATAACTGTCCGTCTGCAAAGATATTTTCCGGTGTGTGGACAGCCCTCATCATACTGCCGCAGAAGAAATAGCCGATGAGTGTGAGGAAAAAGCTCATAAAAGCGCAGGCAACAAAAGCCGTGCTTACCGCGGATTTCATCCTTGCCATATCCTTAGCGCCAAAAAGCCTGGAAACCACAACAGAGGCTCCCAGGTTGGTCCCTACGGCAAACGCCATAAATATAACTGTAATGGGATAAGACGCCCCGACTGCAGCCAGGGCGTCCTCTCCTGCAAAGCGGCCGGCAATACAGCTGTCCGCAATATTATAGATCTGCTGAAACATTACGCTGACTAACATAGGCAGCAGAAAACGCCATAAAATTTTATCCGGATGCTCTCTGGTAAGATCTTTCATCATAAGTATTCGTCCCCCCTTGATCTCAGCCAGGGGTATTTCTGCCTGTGGTCAGTTTCTGATCATCCTGATCAAAGCAGTTTCTAGTGATGGAACAGACGGATACCGGTAAATGCCATTACCATGCCGTACTGGTTGCAGGTATCAATAACCTGATCATCTCTTACGGAGCCGCCTGGCTGTGCCACATATTTTACACCGCTTTTATGTGCTCTGTCAATGTTATCTCCAAATGGGAAGAAGGCATCAGAACCTAAAGCTACGTCTGTAAGGCCGTCTAACCATGCTCTCTTTTCTTCTCTTGTAAATACTTCCGGTTTTTCCTTAAAGATCTTCTCCCATCTTCCGTCAGCCAGAACATCCATATAATCTTCACCAATGTATAAGTCAATGGCATTGTCACGGTCTGCTCTGCGGATGCCGTCAATAAATGGCAGGTTTAATACCTTTGGGTTCTGACGTAAATACCAGTTATCTGCCTTGCTGCCTGCCAGTCTGGTACAATGTACTCTGGACTGCTGTCCTGCACCGATACCAATAGCCTGTCCGCCCTTTACAAAGCATACGGAGTTGGACTGGGTGTATTTTAAAGTGATCAGGGAAATTACCAGATCCATAGCTGCTTCTTCGGTCAGATCCTTATTTTCTGTAACAATATTTTTAAGCATTTCTTTGTCGATCTTTAAATTATTATGGCCCTGCTCAAATACAACACCAAATACCTGCTTACGCTCTAATTCTTCCGGTACATAGTCAGGATCGATCAGGATCACATTGTAGTTGCCATTCTTCTTGGATTTTAAGATCTCCAGTGCTTCCGGTTCATATCCGGGAGCGATCACGCCATCGGAAACCTCACGCTTGATCAGCTTTGCAGTAGCAACGTCACACACATCCGATAATGAGATAAAATCTCCAAAAGAAGACATACGGTCTGCTCCTCTGGCTCTTGCATAGGCACTTGCCAGCGGGGAAAGTTCTCCCTGATCGTCTACCCAGTAGATCTTGCGTAAAACATCGTCAAGTGGCAGACCTACTGCTGCACCTGCAGGTGATACATGTTTAAAAGAAGTTGCTGCCGGAAGTCCGGTTGCTTCTTTTAATTCTTTTACCAGCTGCCAGCCGTTTAATGCGTCTAAGAAGTTGATATAGCCTGGGCGGCCGCTTAAAACGGTGACTGGCAGGTCTTTATTGTCATTCATGAAGATCTTTGCAGGTTTCTGATTTGGATTGCATCCGTATTTTAATTCCAGTTCTTTCATGTGAAATTCTCCTTTTTATACCAAATGTATTTTCAAAGTCTTTTTTGCAGGTTCTTTCTAAATCTACTGATCTGTATTGAGCTTTACTTATTCTTGTTTACAATACGGGACTCCCATTTTCCGGTTTCAATATCAATAAAACGGACAAACAGAGATACCTTATTGTCCTCGTTTAAACTGTTCCATACCTTATCTGTAAATTCATCAATATTGCCCTCGATCTCTACAGGCTTTGGCTCACCTTCAAAACTTGGAAGGGGATTGCCGTCGTGCATATAAGTATGGATGAAATGGCCCATTCCAGGAACCGGATTCTCATATGCGAAGGTAAAACGCAGGCAGGAGTCAGGATTTCCCTGGTTGCTCTTTAAAATGGACATGGCATAGCTGTATTTCTGATTTTCCACATGGAGAACGCCGGAAATACGTGGTGTGTAGTTTGGTGCATCCGGTTCAAATTCACGGCTGCGCAGGGACTGCTCAAAGGTAAGCTGATGATCCATTCCCTCATAAATGGTATCCGTCTGGTCACCGTTTGTAACAATGGTCTTATTTCCCAGTACACGCACCGGAGCGTAGATGATCAGGCTTGGATCCTCTAACTTTGCAGGATCAAATGCCTGGGTGCGGATCCCGTTTCCATCTTCTACAAATACACGGTTGCGGCTGTTGGAGCTGCGTCCCATGATAAAATAAGCGGTAACTGCTGTCTTGCCGTCCCTGCTTTCGCCAATGACAATTCCACGGCCCGGGTATGCATTCTCTTTTAATTCCTGTTCCAGATTTTTCATATACATGGTATGATCCTCCTGATTTCTATAAGGTGTAAGGTGTATGTATTCCCGCCAAAGCAGGAAACAGATCAGCTATAGCATTCAAAAAACCGCCCACCTGCACACGAATAACCTATTTCGTGCCCAGGCGGACGGCTCTCACTTCCTGCGTGCTCCCTGTGGTTGATCCACTTTCCGCCAGTCACACGCTGTGCTTTCTAACTGTTTTTAATATATATGGTTTTTACTAATAATGCAAGTGCTTTTTAGAAGTTTTACTTATTAGTTTTTCTTATAATTTATTCATTGCGGATCGCAGCTAAGGGGCTTAATTTCATAGCACGCATAGCAGGCATGAAACCGGCTGCCATTCCCACAAAAATAGCAAAGCCTATAGCTGCAAATGCCAGCCATAAAGGGATCCTGGATAAATTTCCGCTCATCCCCATCATATCAGACATGCTTACAAAACGGTTGACGATAATGGACACACCATAGCTTAACAGTGCTCCCAGCACGCCGCCCATAAAACCGATGAAACCGGACTCGATCAAAAACATACTGCGGATATTTCCCATATCACAGCCTAAAACCTTCATAACACCGATCTCTTTGGTCCTCTCATAAATGGACATCATCATGGTGTTTGCAATACCGATAGCTGCTACAAACAGAGACACAGCTCCAATGCCCCCAAGAACTGCCTGTACCATATTGGACTGCTGTCTGGAGCTTTCCAGCCAGTCCATCTGGCTGTTGACCTGATAGCCCTTATCTGCCAGGATCTTCTGCACCTGGGCCACATGTTCCATATCATCTACAAAGACTTCTGCACTGTTGTATACAATATAATTTAATGGCTTTCCTTTTTTATTCGTAGGCTGTCCCGGGATCACGGTTCCCTTTTTAAAAGCCTTTTTCAGCTGTTCTTTTAAGCCGTCAATATCTGCATATACAGACCAGGAATAATTATTCCAGTCATCGATGCCGCCTGCGATCAGTCCTGTTACAGGGATCATATATTTCTTCGGCGGTTTCACACTGTTTCCATCATCTCCCGTGCCGCCTCCCTGGCTTTGATAATAAGCATCCATATCAAAAACCACAAAGATCGGCTTTCCCATAAGATCCACATCCGGCAGTTCTCCCGTATCCCAGTAGCCTTTTCCTGTTTTCGCGTTGGTAAAACGCTGGAGAACACCATTTCCAAAGACCATTCCCATTTCACCGGGTGCCGGGATACGGCCTTCTCCTAAATTCAGCTGCTTTAAATAGGACTGGCTGACACCGGTAAGGCTGATATACTGAGCCTCATAAGCCCCCTGGCGCATCAGCACATTCATTTCCAGGACCGGAGATACACCTGTTACATAGGGGATCCTGGAAAACTCATCAATCACATCATCCGTAATATAAGATGGCTCACTGCTTTTAGATGAGGATGAAGAGCCGGAACCTCCCAGGATCCTTACAGAGTTTCCATTATCATTTGCATACACCTCTACGGTAGTCAGACTGCCCCAGGAAGCGATCTGTTCCATGGTCATCTCATTTAAACCAATTCCCAGGGAAACCATGACTACGATCGAAGCCGTTCCTATAATAACACCTAAAACTGTAAGAAATGTCCTTAATTTTCGTCTGCGCAGGTTATTGACGCTCATCATCAGAAGATCAGGAAATCTCATTTTCATCATCCTTTTGCTGTTTTGCTTCTTTGCGCTTTTTGATGAACTTCACTGCAAATACGATTGCTGCAATGACAGCCACAAAAGCCACACCGCCTCCCGCTAAAAGAAGCTTATTGTTTGCCCCGGAAGCAGGCTGTCCGGAAACATCCATATCTTCCGGCACATCCATATTCCAGTCTTCCTGGACCTCTTCCTCTACCAGAAGAGTCAGCTCTTTTTCCACCGGCTCTGCAGGCTGTCCATTTTCATCTTCATAGTTGATGATCACATGGACTGTACCATCATCTGCCGTTGCGGCGATACCGGAAAGCATGGTATCTACATTTCCTGTTTCACCTGGTTTGATATTTCCTACATAATAATCGGTCGGTTTAATGGAGTCAGCTTCAAAATTGACAGTCACATTATAAAGGACTACTTTTCCTGTATTGTTAATGCCGAACATAACATTGGACTCAGAACCTACGGTCATGGAGTCAGGCATTACATCCATATTGCTGGTGCTCAGTCTTGCATACTGCTTTACCGGGATATCCACGATAATGCTCTCTTCTGCGTTCTTAAATTCCGGGCTGTCATATTTTTCTTTTACTGTAATGCCATAGGAACGCTGGTCAACACCTGCTTTGGCTGTAAAACGGGCCCGGACCTCTGTACTTTCTCCTGGTGCCAGGGAATTGACTACTTTGGAAGCAGTTCCGCTTTCTGTGGTAAATACAGCGCTGTCAGAAACCTTTTCTGACTCCAGATTAAATAAAATATTGCTGGCAGGTACTGCAGAGGAGGCATTTTTCATGCTTAAAATAAGGTCGAATTCTTCTCCTGCATACACATCCGCCGGTTCTGTGCGGTAGCTGTCTACGATCACACGGGCTTTGGTACGGTCATTGGCATCAAAGTCACGGAGATCATCTTCTTTGTCCTTGGATACCACATGGACGAAAAATGTATTTTCTTCTGTGTGAAGATCACCTTCAGAACTTAAGCGGAAAGTAATGGTAAATTTAATAGGATAATACCCGGTATAAGAGTCTTTTCGGATAGCCATGCTGTAGTGGGCAGAAACGCTTTCTCCCGGCTGGATCCGGTCGTAGGTGCGGTCATAGTTGCCATCGTTGATTTCAAAGGGGAACTTGGTATTATCTTCCGATAAGCCCATGGATATAGTGATATCCTGGGCGGTAGTTTCACGCTTGTTGCGGAAATTTACATCAAAATCAAGGACATTGGGATAAACACCTCTTGGAGTAGACTGGTTTTCGCCTACTACAAAATAATTTCCCTCTTTTTTGTCTTCTTCATCATCTGCTGAGGAAGAAGCACTGGTGGAGATCCAGATATTAATGTAATCTACATCGGAACCGCCATCCCACTCCAACTGGATGGGAATGCTGTAATAGCCCTGTCCTGCGTCACGGCGTACTCTGGCAGAAAGGGAAACACTTTTTACATTTCCTGCCTTAATATTTCCCACATGTTTGGCAGTAAATGTAGTCTCCATGATCTCAAACGGATAATAGTCAATGGTATAATCATTTTCTCCGCTGCTTTCGATCTGCTGGAAATCACTGGTCTCAAGAAGACTGACACGCAGGTTGTTCATATCCTCATCTGTAGCACGGATGCGGAAAGGGATGCTCATGGATTTACCAATATTTCCCTTTGGTGCCTTTGTGGTGAATATGTAATCATTGCTGCTGGCATTGGTGTTATACCCCAGCTTAAAATCACCGGCATAGGCACTCAGGCAGCTGGCGGCAGCAAATACCCATATAAAGGCTAAAAGCGCCATTTTTTTCCATACACTGTTTCTCATTCTCACTCTCTCCTCTGACCCACTTCTATATTTACGATCTTGCCGTCTACGATCCGTATCCGGCGGTCCGCATAGGAAGCCAGGTTATTGTCATGTGTGACCATAACAAGGGTCTGATTTTGCTCCCTTACAATTTTTTGCATCAACTGCAATACTTCCATGGTTGTTTTTGAGTCCAGGTTTCCTGTAGGCTCGTCCGCAAAGATGATCTGAGGCTTTACCACTAAGGCTCTGGCAATCCCCACTCTCTGCTGCTGTCCACCGGACATCTGGTTTGGCATATGCTTTTCCTGTTTGTCTACTCCTACTAATTCCATGTACTCTCTTGCTTTTTTCAGCCGTTCTTTCTTTGGGACACCTCGAAATGCCAGGGGAAGTGCCACATTTTCTATGGCATTCATGGTATTTAAAAGGTTGTAGGACTGAAAGATAAAACCTACCTTCTCCCGCCTGAAAGCTACCAGCTGTTTCTCTGTCAATTTTTCTATATGTACATTTCCAATAAGGATCTCACCTTTGGTGGGCTTTTCCAGTCCTGCAAGCATATTTAAAAGGGTAGATTTACCGGAACCTGAGGTTCCTACGATAGCTACAAATTCACCTTTTGGGATCTCAAAACTGACTCCGTTTAATGCCCGGACTTTGGTTTCGCCTACGCGGTATATCTTATAGAGGTCTTTTACGCGGATGACCGCAGACGGCTCTTTTGGGGGTTCTGTGTTCACGAAAGAAAAGACTCCTTTCTGCGGCAGCAGGCGGAACCTTCGCAGCCGCTTGTTTTTCTCCTTTGCTCATCACATTATACCATAGTATCCCCGTTCAGGCTCTCTGTTTTTCCTTGAAAGTTCCTTAAATATTTCTTACTCTGTAATTGCCCGGGTACTGCACCATATGCGCAGGGACAATTTCATAAAATTTTACATTTTTCCATAATTGTGCTTGACTTCCTAGGAGTTTTGTGTAAGAATATGTCGAGGCACAAAATCAGTGCCATTCTGGCTAAGATCAGCTGTCGCACTGGTTCAGTGCTGAAGTATTTCCCAAAATCATGTAATTGAATATAAAAGGCAAAGGAGAATCACATGAGACACTTATTGAATCCCTTAGACTTCTCTGTGGAGGAGATTGATGATCTTCTGGCGCTGGCAAGGGACATTGAAAGCAACCTTCCAAAATATGCCCATGTCTGCGACGGCAAGAAACTGGCTACATTATTTTATGAGCCAAGTACCCGTACACGTTTAAGCTTTGAAGCTGCTATGTTAAACCTTGGCGGTAATGTTTTAGGTTTTTCATCTGCTAATTCCAGTTCTGCATCAAAGGGCGAAAGCGTTGCTGATACCATTCGCATGATTTCCTGCTATGCAGATATCTGCGCTATGCGTCATCCAAAAGAAGGTGCTGCTTATGTAGCTGCACAGAAGGCACGTATTCCTGTTATCAACGCAGGTGACGGCGGACATCAGCATCCAACACAGACTCTGACCGACCTTATGACCATCCGTTCCTTAAAGGGTCGTCTGGACAACTTAACCATTGGCCTGTGCGGCGACTTAAAGTTTGGCCGTACTGTTCACTCCCTGATCAACGCTATGGTACGTTATCCGGGTGTAAAATTTGTTCTCATCTCCCCGCCTGAACTTCGTATCCCTGACAGCATCCGTGAGGACGTTCTGATCGCTAACAACATTCCATTTGAAGAGATCGGAAGCCTGGATGATTCCATCGGTACTCTGGATATCCTGTACATGACCCGTGTACAGAAAGAGCGTTTCTTCAACGAAGAAGATTACATCCGCTTAAAAGACTGCTATATCTTAGATAAGAAGAGAATGGCAATGGCAAAGGATGATATGTTTGTTCTCCATCCACTTCCAAGAGTAAACGAGATCTCTGTAGAAGTAGATGACGACCCGAGAGCTGCTTACTTCAGACAGGCACAGTACGGCGTATACGTTCGTATGGCTCTGATCATGACATTACTGGAGGTAGAAAAGCCATGTTAAATATCAGCGGATTAAAAGAAGGAATCGTACTTGACCATATTGAGGCTGGAAAGAGCCTTGATATCTACTACCACTTAGGTCTTGACAAATTAGACTGTCAGGTAGCTATCATCAAGAATGCACGAAGCAATAAAATGGGCCGCAAGGACATCATCAAGATCGAAGGCGGACTGGATAAGGTTGATCTGGATATCTTAGGATACATTGATCATACTATCACTGTTAATATCATCAAGGATGACCACATTGCAGAAAAGAAAGCATTAAAGCTTCCTAAGAAGATCACCAATGTGATCCACTGCAAAAATCCTCGCTGCATTACCTCTATTGAGCAGGAACTGCCTCATATCTTCTATCTCAGCGATGAGAAGACAGAGACATACCGCTGCCAGTACTGTGAAGAAAAGTACAGCGATTTCAAATAAGGTATATAATTGCCCCCACCTGTCGGTGGGGGATTTTTTATGTCACCCAGCCGTTGACGCGCGTGACTCTGTTTTATTATACAAAAAGGACCAGACACATTTATCCCTTTTATCAGGATAAAACGTCTGGTCTTTTTTACATATCTTCTCTCTTATTTCATTTCCTTATTTATGCTCTGGCACGATCTCGATCCAGTATCCGTCCGGATCTGTGATGAAATAAATGCCCATAGCCGGATTTTCGTAGCAGATGCAGCCCATTTCTTCATGCTTTTTGTGGATGCCTTCGTAGTCATCTACATGAAAAGCCAGGTGGAACTCGCATTCACCCAGGTTATAAGGCTCTGTACGGTCTTTTAACCAGGTCAGTTCCAGTGTAAAGTCGGAAACTCCATCTCCTAAATAAACCAGCTTAAAAGAGCCGTCAGAAGCGTCCTTTTCCCTTACCGGTTCTAACCCTAATGCTTCTTTATAAAAAGCAAGGCTCTTATTAAGATCCAATACATTAAAATTAAAGTGATTAAACTTGATCATTGAACATACACCTTTCTGTATTTATAAGTATATCCCCTGTAAATGCAGGGGATATACTTGTAATGTCATCTTATTATTTATTCTTCTTTGGAACCATAGCTTCCATACCGCCCATGTAAGGTCTTAATACCTCTGGGATACGTACAGAACCGTCAGCCTGCAGGTTGTTCTCTAAGAATGCGATCAGCATACGTGGAGGAGCAACTACGGTGTTGTTTAAGGTGTGAGCCAAATACTTGGAACCATCTTCACCCTGAACACGGATCTTTAAGCGGCGTGCCTGAGCATCACCTAAGTTGGAGCAGCTACCTACTTCAAAGTACTTCTTCTGTCTTGGAGACCACGCTTCTACGTCGCAGGACTTAACCTTTAAGTCAGCTAAGTCACCGGAGCAGCACTCTAAGGTTCTTACCGGGATATCCATGGAACGGAACAGATCTACCGTGTTCTGCCACAGCTTGTCATACCACATTGGGCTTTCTTCCGGCTTGCAGACAACGATCATTTCCTGCTTCTCAAACTGATGGATACGGTATACACCTCTTTCCTCAATTCCGTGAGCACCTTTCTCCTTACGGAAGCATGGAGAATAGCTGGTCAGTGTCAGAGGCAGCTGTGTTTCCGGAGTAATGGTATCGATAAACTTACCGATCATGGAGTGCTCGCTGGTACCGATCAGATACAGGTCCTCTCCTTCGATCTTGTACATCATAGCGTCCATTTCAGCGAAGCTCATAACGCCGGTTACTACGTTGCTGCGGATCATGAAAGGAGGTACGCAGTAAGTAAATCCACGGTTGATCATGAAATCTCTTGCATATGCGATCACTGCGGAGTGCAGTCTTGCGATATCGCCCATTAAGTAGTAGAAACCGTTTCCTGCTACTCTTCTTGCTGCATCTAAGTCGATACCGTTGAAGCTTTCCATAATATCTGTATGATATGGGATCTCAAAATCAGGTACTACAGGCTCACCGAAACGCTCAATTTCTACGTTCTGGCTGTCATCTTTACCGATCGGTACGCTTGGATCGATGATGTTAGGAATGGTCATCATGATCTTTAAGATCTTCTCGGAAAGTTCTGCTTCTTTTGCTTCTAATTCAGTCAGTCTTGCAGAGTTAGCGCTAACCTGCTTCTTAACTTCTTCTGCTTCTTCCTTCTTGCCCTGTCCCATAAGAGCACCGATCTGCTTGGACAATTTATTTCTGCTTGCTCTTAAATCATCTGCTTCCTTCTGGGTGGTGCGGTTCTCTGCATCTAATGCAATAACCTCATCTACCAGCGGCAACTTGCTGTCCTGGAATTTATTCTTAATGTTCTGCTTTACGATGTCTGGATTTTCTCTGACAAACTTTAAATCTAACATGATGCTCCTCCTGGATCTTCATTTCCTTATTATATAGCGATCGTTTATATGGAATATATTCCATTCTTCGCCAACTGTTATTGAGTATATAACATTTTGTCACGATTGAAAAGACCTTTTTTACGTTTAAAAGCATTGAAAAGCTCTATTTTCCCTTATAACGCACCAGCTGCCCCATCAGTTCTTCAAAACAGACTCCATTTTCAACAGGGATCTGAAGTTCCTCGGAACGGCGGATACAATCCTTTACAAAGTCTGCTGCAAGGGCAACCCCTTCTGTCAGGCTTCCGCCCCTGACGCATACACCTGCCACAACAGAAGAAAATACATCCCCTGTGCCAGGACGTTCTGTACCGATCTTTTTACGGCGGATGTAAGTCATTGCTTTTCCTTTTTCAGCCACTGCATTGACCAGATACTGTCCTTCTCTCATACCGGTGATCACAACACCACAAGGTCCCATAGCAAGAAGTTCTTTCGCAAGTTCTTCTATCTCTTTCCGGGTCCAGCCTTCTTTTTTATAAGGACGGTCTGTTAAAATACAGGCTTCTGTAAGATTTGGCGTTAAAACATCTGCCATTTCTGCCAGTTCCTTCATTTTCCGGCACATGGCTTCTGTATAGGTAGCATAGGCTTCCCCGTGATCTCCCATGATCGGGTCTACGATCACCTTTGTTTCCGGTCCCTTAAATTCCGTGATCATGTTTTTGACGATCTGGATCTGACGTTCAGATCCTAAAAAGCCGGAGACAATGCCGTCAAAAGATAATCCCAGTTCTTTCCATTTTTCAACATAAGGTTCCATTTTATCCGTATAATCATCAAAGAAATAAACCGGAAAACCTGTGTGATTGGACAGCACAGAGGTAGGTACCGGACAACACTGGATCTTCAGTGCCGCTAAAACAGGCAGAGCCGCTGTAATAGAACAGCGGCCGTAACCTGAAAGATCATTGATCATTGCGATTTTTTTCTGGTGGTATTGTGTCATTGTATACTCCTGGATCTTATATATCCCAGTATCACCAGGATATATTTATTTTAATTTTTCAAACAATCCGGAACGGATCAGAGCCGTTCTTACCGGCATATAGATCACAACAGATGCAATGGTAGATGTAACTGCGTTAATAGAAGTTGCTGCTACATTCCATGCAAGTGTCAACTCTGCTGCAGGTTTTCCCATGATCCATAATTTGTAGTAATAACCTACTAACGGATCAAAGATCACATTAAATAACAGGCCGCTGACTGCTGCAGCAATCGCAAATTTTAATACTTTCCTGCTGTCTTTTGTTTCGTTGATATGTCCGATGTGATGTGCTACCAGACCGGTGATCAGACCGATGCAAAGCTTTAAGACAAAGGTCTTTGGTGCATAAAACACATACTTAGGATCAAAAAGATCGCCGATGGTCATACCAATGGCGCCGCCTAAACCACCGTAAAAACCGCCTAAAAGCAATGCGCCTAAAACGCAGACTGCATTTCCCAGATGGATGGAAGTTGCATCTCCGCCTGGAAGATAGATCTTAAACTGTAAAAATGTAAATACGACATAAGATAATGCCGCAAAAAGTCCGGTAAGAGCGATCTTATAAACTTTATTGCTCTTTGCCTCTGGTTTTTCCTGTACTGCCTGTGCTGTATTCATAACTTTCCTCCTCAGACCGGTTTTCTGTTAAAAATTTATCCGGTCATTTCATTAGAAGGTATACTAGCACTTTGCTGGATGGGGTTAAATATCCAGTTTGTATATTTTAAACCAGTCCAGTTTACAACAGCTTATCAGTCATGAGACTCCACGGTGATCAATACACCATCTGAAAAAGTGATCGTCCCCTCCTCTTCCACCAGTTCATTGCTGATGCAGAGGCTGGTGCCTATGGAGATATCCCGGTCCGTTAATGGATATTTAAAGCCTCTTAACGTGATCCCCTTTACTTCTTCTGTAAGGGGCAGGAAAGAGATATACTTTCCCCAGGTCTCTCCCTTTCGGAAGGTATGCTCCCCGTCGATCAGATACAGACGGTTCTGGGAGTCTACGATCTCTGCATAAGTACCTTTTTGCAGGCACGGAAACAGCAGATGGATATTTCCGACCATATGATCTAACCTTCCTCCTGTAGCTCCTAATAACGTAATATGGCTGCAGTTCATGGCAAGAGCCCGCTTAATGGCAAGTTCTGTGTCTGTATCATCCTTTTCCGGCTGATGTACTTCCCATACGATGTGTTCCATTTTCCGGTAATAGGCCAGTATCTCCGGGTGGACCGTATCAAAATCCCCTACGATCACATCCGGGATGATATCCAGCTCTTTTGCAGCCTCCAGACCACCGTCTACGGCCACTACCTTTTCAAATTTATGCTCTTTTAAAAAAGAACCGGCGAAAGCAAGGGAAAGCTTCCCGCCGGTTAAGATCAGACAACGTTTCATTTCTCGTATTCCTTAAAGATCTCATTAAATTCTTTTACTCTTGCTGCCGGTTCAGAACCAAATACAGCAGAACCTGCTACAAATACATTGGCACCTGCTTCCAGTACCTCTCTTACGTTAGCTGCGCTGACGCCGCCATCTACCTGGATATCGGTATTAAGGCCTTTTGCATCACACATAGCACGTACCTGTTTTACTTTTTCCAATGTATATGGGATAAATTTCTGGCCGCCAAAACCTGGGTTTACAGTCATGATCAAAACCATATCCACCTGTCCTAAGATACATTCCAGAACAGATACAGGAGTTGCAGGATTTAAAGCAACGCCTGCCTTGCAGCCTGCTTCTTTGATCTGGTTTACAACGCGGTCCAAATGGGTACATGCTTCTGCGTGTACAGTAATGATGTCTGCGCCTGCTTTTTTAATATCTTCTACATAGCGTCCCGGCTCTTCCACCATCATATGAACATCAAAAGTCATATTGGTAACTTTTCTTAAGCTTTTAAGGACAGGCATTCCAAAAGAAATACTTGGGACAAAGGCTCCATCCATTACATCCAGGTGCAGATAAGGTGCTCCTGCTTCTTCGATTTCATGGACCTGTTCTCCCAGTCTGGTAAAATCTGCCGCCAGTAATGACGGTGCTACTTTGTACTCCATTGTTAATATCTCCTTTTCTGTTTCAGTTCTTCATACATCAGGCGGTAATTGTCATAGCGGCTTTTGCTGATCTTTCCCTCTGCCACTGCGTCTTTTACGCCGCATACTTTTTCTCCTATGTGGACACAGCCTAAAAACTTGCAGTCATCTTCATACTGGGCAAATTCCGGAAAATAATCCTTTAACTCATTTGCCTCTATATCCGGTGTGAACATGGAGCTGAAGCCCGGTGTGTCCATCATATAAGTATCTTTTTCCACAAAAAACAGCTGTGAATGGCGGGTGGTATGTTTTCCACGCTCGATCTTGCGGCTGATATCTCCTGTTTCCATATCCGCTTCCGGCTGGATCCGGTTGGTAAGAGAAGATTTTCCCACGCCCGAAGGACCTGCTAATACAGTGGTCTTTCCGCGAAGAAGGCTTCTCACCTGCTCAATACCGGTTTCTTCCCTGGCACTGATAAAATATACAGGATAACCTGCAGCCTCATAAATACTGCGGTACTGGTCCATCAGTGCCTCATCTCCCAGATCCTGCTTATTAAAACACAGTTTTACCGGGATATCTTCCATGGACATCATGACCAGAAACCGGTCCAGTAAATTTAAGTTCGGTGCCGGATGGGTCAGCGCAAACAGGACTAATGCCTGATCTACATTGGCTGCTGCCGGACGGATCAGCTCATTCTTTCTTGGAAGGATCTCATCAATATTTCCTTCCATTGTCTCTTCATCCAGCACGGAAAACTCCACATCATCCCCTACCAGAGGTTTGATCTTACGGTTTCTGAATACACCTTTTGCCTTGCACTGGTATACTTTATTTTCACCGTTATTTACGTAATAAAATCCTGCAATTCCCTTGATTATCTTTCCTGTCATTATCTTTCTCCTCGCAATTTTTACCTTAAATGTTCTCTTAGAGTCTTTCTGTGCCTGATTTTGTGAGAAGATTTTTTGTCAGTTGTGCCCAAATTTCTGAGGCGTACGCGGTGCGTACGTTGATGAAATTCGGGTGCGACTGGCGGAAAATCGGCCGCAAAAGCAGGTGCATGAAAAACTCCGAGAGGACACTACCCTAACCTACCGGGAAGAAAGAGACCGGATAAGAGGCGATCACTGCATCCTTCTCTACATCTACCACTTCTACAGTACCATTTTCCACACCATATGCCCCACGGATCCTTGGGAATACAATGGGAATATCCTGGGAACCTACCACCAGTCTCGGACTGATCAGAGGGGTATAAACTTCTGCCCCGCTTGCGTCCTTCTGCTTTAACCGGATAGAAATTTTTACACTGCTTGTCTGGGAAGCAGGTCCGATATAATTGCTTAAAGAGCAGGTGGTATCAATGGAACCAATGTAATAATGGTTCTCTTCTGCCTGTGCCTGGGTGCTTCCCTCTTCTTCCATTTTATTGATCACATAATCAACCGTGGAAGAAGGCTCAAGAACTGTTCCAGGAAGGGCAGACTGGGTCAGAACTGTACCTTCCGGCTTTCCTGCATCATAATCATAGGTCACAGTACCTGTTTTTAAGCCAGCTGCCTTTAAAAGGGCATCTGCAGTTACTTCATCTTTGCCTAATAATCTTGGCACCTGGCCCTGGGCTGTTTTTGGACCTGTGCTGACTACCAGTTCTACTGTATCACCCACTTTGGCCTGTTCCGGGCTGTAGCGGATGACCTTTCCTGTATCAACGCCATCATTTGACTCTTCTTTTAAGGTTACTTTTAATTCTTTCTCTATAAGAAGCTTCTGGGCATCTTCACCGGAAAGCTGTTCCAATCCCAAAGATGTAAGATCTACCTTGTCGCTGCCCTTGCTGATGGTCACGCCTACGGTGCTCCACTTCTCAACCACTTCGCCTTCTGCAACATCCTGGCGCATTACCTGGTCCGGTTTGTAATTATCAGAATAATCTTCTGCTTCCACACTCATCACCAGGTTGTATTCTTTTAATTTTGCTTCTGCCATATCCTTTGGAAGTCCCAGGACATTTGGCATATAAGTCTGGTCATCTGCCAGGGAAACATTGATACTTTCTGTTGGTTCTTCGCTGGTGACCACTTCTGTTTCCTTGTTCTGATCTGTCTTGGACCAGAAAAGCCCGGTCAGTCTGGAAAATACAAAAATGACCACAACTGCCACTAAAATAGCCGCCACAATTCCCATGACCATAATGATCCGTTCAAACTGGGTACTTACATCTTTTTCCTTTTTCTTTACAGTTCTCTTTTTGTGAGTAGGCTGTTCTGGCTGAGATTTTTCCTCATATTCATCTTCATCCGAAAAATCCTCAGGTTCTTCTGTTTCATCTTCTTCCGGTTCCACTTCCTGCACTGCTGCTTCTTCCACGCGGCTTCTGCGCCGTCCCTGGATCTGCGCCAGTTCTTCCCTGGAAATAGGCCGGGTTATGGACGGATCATTTTCCTCATCTGTCTCCAGTCCGGATCCATAAATATCATAATCCGGATCTACCATTACATGACGAAGATCTGTGATCACATCCCCAATAGAAGGATAACGTCTATCCGGCTTTTTCTGGGTGCATTTTAAAATGATCTCCTCTAAACCGCGGCTTACCATTGGATTTAACTGGGAAGGAGGTGTAACTGCCTCCTCTAAGTGAGCAAGAGCAACAGCAACTGTATTGTCTCCTTCAAATGGTACTCTGCCGGTGACCATTTCATAAAGAGTGATGCCAAAGGAATAAATATCACTTCGCTCATCACAGTATCCGCCTCTTGCCTGCTCCGGCGAAATATAATGGACAGAACCTACCGCTGTCGCATTCATCGTCTGGCTGGATACAGCCCTTGCAATGCCAAAGTCTGCTACCTTGACCGTTCCATCTTTTGAAATGATCATATTCTGAGGCTTGATATCACGATGGATGATATGCTGCTCATGTGCAGCGGCAATTCCCTGTGCCACCTGGATGGCAATACCAATGGCTTCTTTATTTTCAAGAAAACCTTTCTTTTCGATATAGTTCTTTAAGGTAATACCCTCGATCAGCTCCATAACGATATAATGAAGGTCACCTTCGTCCACTACATCATAAACATTAACAATATTGGGATGGGACAGCCTGGCTGCTGCCTGTGCTTCCATTTTAAATTTACTGACAAAATTTTCATCAGAGGCAAACTCTTCTTTTAACACTTTAATGGCCACCAGGCGGTCTAAGGTATGACATTTTGCCTTATAAACCACAGACATACCACCGGAACCGATCCGTCCCAATATCTCATAACGGTCCTGAAGATAGGTTCCAGGATTTAACATGATCCCATCCCTCCTTCCTCAGGTTTTACCAGTACAACTGCTATGTTATCTGTTCCCCCTCTTTCATTGGCCTCAGCGATGAGACGCTGCGCTTTTTCTTTTAAAGACCCTTCAGAAAGGATAATGGAACATAGGGTATCGTTGTCTACCATATTGCTCAGTCCATCGGAACACAGAAGGATATAATCCCCCTGTTCTAATTCTTCCTCAAAGAAATCAGGCACAATATCAGGACGGATGCCTGCTGCCCGGGTAATAATGTTCTTTTTCCGGTTGTAATCCGCGCTTCCTCTCTGCATCATTCCCATTGCCACCATTTCTTCTACATAAGAATGATCCCGGGTGATCTGGCGGATAGAGCCGTCATGGATCAGATATAAACGGCTGTCTCCTATATTGGCTGCATACAGAACACCGTCTTCGATCACAGCAGCCACTAAGGTGCATCCCATTCCCTGAAATTCTTCTCTCTCTAAAGACATCTCGTAAAGGGCTTTATTGACTGTTTTTATCCCCTCTTTTATCTGGGTAACACAGGGACCGTCATGGCGGTGGGTTAAGTATACCACCAGGTTTTCCACCATGAAACGGGAAGCATAATCCCCCGCCTTATGACCGCCCATTCCATCTGCTACCAGGAAAAGATCCGGCAGGGAGCCTACTTTTTCAGGGGAAGCGTAGATATAATCCTGATTCATGGAACGAACTCTTCCTGTGTCTGTCAGTGCATATGCTTCCATATCAGATCTCTCCTTCCTCCAGATAGCTCTTTCTTAACTGGCCGCAGGCACCGCCGATATCACGGCCCATTTCCCTGCGCACCGTTGCGTTAATGCCATGTTTTTCCAGATAATTTTTAAACTGCTCAATTGCCTTCCGGTCAGATTGAACATAATCACGTTCCTTGATCGGATTGACCGGGATCAGATTTACATGACCATGCTGGTCTTTGATCAGCTCTGTAAGAGCCTTGGCCTCTTCCAGGTTGTCATTTACCCCTTTTACAAGACTGTATTCAAAGGTAAGTCTTCTTCCTGTTTTTTCAAAATAATAATGGCAGGCTTCCAGTACATCCTTTAATTTAAAACTGTTTGCGATGGGCATTAATGTCTTTCGCACTTCGTCATTTGGGGCATGTAAGGACAGTGCCAGTGTGACCTGAAGGCCTTCCTCTGCAAATTTTTTAATTCCAGGAACAATGCCACAGGTTGAGATCGTTAAGTTTCTCTGGCTGATATTTAAGCCCTTCTCATTTGAGATCAGGCGGATAAAGCGGACTACATTATCATAATTATCCATCGGTTCTCCGGAACCCATGACTACGATATTGGACACCCGCTCTCCTGTAATGGTCTGGATACGGTAGATCTGGTCCAGCATCTCAGAAGGACGTAAATTTCGCTCCATGCCATCCAGAGTAGATGCACAGAAGCGGCAGCCCATACGACAGCCCACCTGGGAAGAAATACATACAGAATTCCCGTGGTGATACTGCATCCACACGCTTTCGATCACATTGCCATCTTCTAATCGGAACAGGTATTTTCTGGTACCGTCAATAGCTGAAATGCGCTCTCCTGCTACCTGTAAAGCGGTAAGACTGTAATTTTCCTTCAGTTTCTGACGCAGGTCCTTGGACAGTGTGCTCATATCATCAAAGCTTTCTGCCAGCTTTACATGTAGCCAGTCATAAAGCTGCTTTGCCCTGAAAGATTTCTCTCCCAGGGCTGTCATCTCTGCTGTCACTTCTTCCAGTGTCATGGACTTTATATCTTTTTTACCTTTTGTATCGATCAGGTCTAACATATATTTCAATACTCCTTATAATGTACGCTTGAAAACACTGATGAAAAAGCCGTCAAAGTCTTCAAAAGGAGAAATGCCTGGAAGGATCTGGATCTGACCATTTTTAAGGTCTGCTCCCGGATATGTGTTCTCTTTCAAGCCCGCAAATGCTTCTCCCTTTAATGGAAAGGCTTCTGTCAGGTCTTCCGGCTTAAAAGGAAGATTTTCTGTGATCCAACGGGCATTTTCTGCATTTTCCTCTTTATTGATGGTACAGGTGCTGTAGATCAGACGACCGCCTGGTTTTACGTATTTCCATACAACAGAAAGGATCTCTCTTTGCAGCTTTGCCAGTTCTTTTAAGTTTTCTTCTGTGGTGTGATATTTAATATCCGGCTTTCTTCCAATAATTCCCAGACCGGAGCAGGGCAGATCCGCAATCACAAGATCCGCTTTATTTTCACTTGCAGGATCAAATTCTGTTGCATCCCACTGAACAGCCTTTACATTGACTGTCCCCATACGGCTGGCATTTTCTTCAATAAGAGCCACCTTCTGGTATGTAAGATCCCTTGCTTCCACACAGCCGGTCCCCTGTAATTTATCTGCTATATGAAGGCTTTTTCCACCAGGAGCTGCACATACATCCATAACATAGCTGTCTTTTTTCGGCGCAGCCAGTTCTCCTACTAAAGCAGAGCTGATATCCTGCACTTGGATCCAGCCTTTCTGAAAAGCTTCCAGGCTTTCTAAATAGTCATAATCAGATAATGCAAGCATCGCCTCAAAACCTTCTACCGGTTTTGCTGTAGCCTGCTGTGCCTTCAGGGAAGCCAGGATCTCTTCTTTGGAAGCCAGATTAAAATTACAGCGCACCCATACAGGGCGTTCCTTTAAGAAAGATTCTGCAATCTTTTCTGCATTTTCCTTTCCCCAGTCTTTTTCCCACATGGAATACATCCACTGCGGAAGGCTGTAACGTAAATACGGACTGGAAAGATCCAGATCTTCCTTATTTCTTGCAATGGTACGCAAAACTCCGTTTACAAAGCCTTTCAGCCCCTGAAAATGGTGGTGTATGGCCAGTTTGACTGCTTCATTGCAAACAGCACTGTCTGGTACACGGTCCATGTAAAGGAGCTGGTAGACGCTCATCCGCAGGATATTACGGATGAGCGGTTTCATTTTTTCTGTTTTTGTTTTTGAATAACTGTTTATGATATAGTCGATCTGAAGCAGATATTCCAGAGTTCCTTCTGTCACCCTGGTGATAAATGCCCGGTCTGGTTTTTCCAGATACTGGTATTTGCTTAAAGCCTGATTTAACACCAGATGGACGAAATTGCCCTTATCCAGTACCTCTGTCAGGACACCCAGTACAATCTCCCGGTTTTCCAGGCCTCTGTCTATGGCTTTTGCCATATCATGTTCCCCTTTCTAGTCATTTCTGCGTCTGTTTCCAAACAGGAGCATAAGTCTTAAAAGCTGCAGCAGGGATGCTGCGGCTGCGGCAACATACGTCAGTGCCGCTGCATTTAATACCTGTCTGGTCTGTCCTACTTCCCGGCCCTCTAAAATACCGATGGAGTCAAGGAGCGCTACCGCTCTGTGAGAAGCATTGTACTCTACAGGCAGTGTAATGATCTGGAACAGAACAGCCAGTGAAAACATAAGGATGCCAAGATTGATCAGTCCGGTTCCTCCTAATACGATACCAAGGATGATCAGGAGCCATGAGATCTGGGAACCGAAATTAGCTACCGGAACTAAGGCTGCACGCAGTCTTAAGGGCACATAATCTCTTGCATCCTGAATAGCATGGCCACACTCATGGGCTGCCACACCAATAGCTGCAATAGAGGTAGAACCATAAACTGTATCAGACAGGTTGACAGTCTTGCTTCTTGGGTCATAATGGTCCGTCAGTCTTCCTGATACATGGCGCACCGTCACATCATAAATTCCCTGGGACTGTAAAATCCGCTGTGCTGCCTGGGCACCGGTCATGCCGCAGCGGCTGGCTACGGAAGAATAACGGCCATAGGTAGCATTTAACTTTGCAGATGCTCCCATAGAAAGGAGCACGCCGATGATGATCAGGACATAAGTTGGGTCAAAATAATACATAGGCATGTAGCCGTACATAAGATCACTCTCTTTCTATTCCATACAGTGATGGTTGTGTTTCCCACAACAGGATCTTTACTCCTGATGTCCCAGGATCTCTCCCGGTGTAATAGTAAAGCCACGCAGCAGTGCATCTGCTGCCATACGTTTCTTTCCTTCTAACTGAAGTTCATTGATCTTTAAAATTCCCTCTCCTGCTGCGACTGTAAATCCATGTTTGTCAGCCTGAAGGACCTGTCCCGGAACTGCATCTGTAGGAACTGCTTCCTCTAATACATCTGCATCCCAGATTTTTAAAGTCTTTCCATTATAAAAAGTATAAGCACTTGGCCATGGATTTAAGCCGCGGATCAGACGCTCAATGGCTGTGGCTGACATGGTCCAGTTGATATCGCCTAAAGTCTTTGTAAGCATCTTTGCATAGCTGGTGCCTGACTCGCCCTGAGGAGTTCTTGTAATAGTTCCCTTTTCCAGTTTTTCAAGGGTAGACAGGATCAATGGACCGCCTGCTTCACTTAACTTCTCAAATAAGCTGCCGCTTGTTTCCTTTGGATCTAAGGGGATCACCTTTGTCTCTAAGATGTCACCTGTATCCAGGCCAACATCCATCATCATGGTCGTAACACCGGTCTCTTTTTCGCCGTCGATCACAGCCCACTGGATCGGTGCTGCACCACGGTATTTTGGAAGTAAGGATGCATGGATGTTTACACAGCCATATTTTGGCAGATCCAGGATCTCTTTGGATAAGATCTGACCAAAAGCGATAACAACAATGGCATCTGGTGCTTCTTTCTTTAATACTTCTACAAATTCCGGTGTTTTTACCTTTACAGGCTGGTATACCGGAATGCCATATTCTAAAGCCTGGATCTTAACCGGAGTCATCTGGACATCTTTTCCTCTGCCCTTTGGCTTATCCGGCTGTGTCACAACAGCTGTTACCTGATGCCCCGCTTCAACTAATGCTCTTAATGCCGGAACGGAAAAATCCGGCGTTCCCATAAATACAATACGCATGTATATTTCTCAGTCCTTTCAAAATCGGCGTTTACTCTTCTGTGATCGTTTCTTCACTTTCAGTTTCTGTATCCATCAGTTCGCCCTCTACCAGTTCAGTATAAAGCTGACCGTCTAAATGGGCACATTCATGGCAGATGGCTCTTGCAAGTAAGCCTTCGCCTTCTACTTCGATCTCATCCATGTTCTCATCTAACGCTCTTACTACTACATGGTTTGGTCTTGTAACAACGCCTGTTTTTCCAGGAACGCTTAAGCAGCCTTCATAACCGGTCTGCTCCCCGTCCTGCTCAATAATTTCCGGGTTGATCAGTACATACTGATATCCGTCTTCTACATCAATTACTACAATTCTTTTTAAAATACCTACCTGTGGTGCGGCAAGACCTACACCGTTTGCCTCATACATTGTCTCGAACATATCTTCGATCAGTTCTTTTGTACGGTCGGTCATCTCTTTCACCGGTTTACATTTCTTATTTAAAATTTCATCCCCAATAACGCGGATCTGACGAACTGCCATTTTTATCTCTCCTTTAAATATCGTAATTAAGTCAGGTCAGACTGGAAAACAACACTTTCAAGCCCTTGCGCTTCTTTTAAGCATTGTTCCGCCATTTTCCTGATGTGTATCAGTATATCATAGTTTTCCTGCTTTATATATAAAATTTTTCTATAAATATCATTAACTTTGAACACCGGAGCATTTACAGGGCCTATAAACTGGATCGTTCCATCCTTTGACAGATCCTCATTTTGCCCGATCCACTGCTTCAGACACTCTTCCAATAACGCTGCCGCCTGTTCTAATCGTCCCTCATTTTTATCTGCGATCTGGATGGTTAAAAGCCCTACTGCTGGCGGATATCCAAGAAGTTTCCTGAAATTCATCTCCTGGGTATAAAAGGCTTCATAGTCCTGGGCCGCAGCTGTCTGGATGCTGTAATGATCCGGCTGGTAGGTCTGGATCACCACATTTCCAGCTGCATTTCCACGTCCTGCTCTTCCTGCTGCCTGAGTCAGAAGATCAAAAGTCTCCTCACTGCAGCGGTAATCACTGGCATAGAGGGAAAGATCCGCTGCCAGAGCACCTACCAAAGTGACTTTTGGAAAATCGTGGCCTTTGACGATCATCTGGGTGCCAATGAGGATATCTGCTTCTCCTCTTGCAAAAGCAGATAAGATCTGCTGATGACCGCCCTTTTTAGAAGTAGTATCCAGGTCCATGCGCAGGATCCGGGCTTTTGGAAACATCTTCGTGGCCATCTCTTCTATTTTCTGGGTTCCCGTACCAAAAGGGGCAATATATGGGGAGCCACAGGAAGGGCATGTTTTCGGCTGGCGGATAGTATAACCGCAGTAATGGCACATCATCCGGCCGTCTTTGTGATAGGTCAGCGTCACATCACAGTGAGGACATTTTACCGCTTCCCCACAGGATCGGCAGGACACAAAAGTTGCATAGCCCCGTCTGTTGATAAATAACATGGCCTGCTCCCCTTTTTCCAGACGGTCTTCTAACAGTTCTTTTAATCTTGCGCTGAAAATAGACCGGTTGCCCGCTTTTAATTCTTCCCGCAGGTCGGCGATCTCCACCGTAGGCAGAACAGCATCTGCTTTGGCACGTCTGGTCAGCTTATAAAGGTCATATTCCCCTCTTACTGCTCTGGTATAGGTTTCCAAAGAAGGCGTTGCAGAGCCAAGGACCAGCATGGCTCCTTCCATTTCTCCCCGTTTTCTTGCCACTTCCCTGGCGTCATATCTGGGAGAAAGCTCACTTTTATAGGAATTTTCATGTTCCTCATCAATGATCAACATTCCCAATCGTTCAAAGGGCACAAAAAGAGCGGATCTTGGACCTATGATAATATCAATATCCCCGGTTCTGGCCCGTTCATACTGGTCAAAGCGCTCTCCTGCGGACATCCGGGAATTTAGTACAGATACCCGGTCCCCGAAACGAAGATAAAAACGCATGACTGTCTGCCAGGTAAGGGAGATCTCCGGGATCAGAAGGATGACCTGCTTTCCAGCCCGGATCACATGACTGATCAGTTCCATGTACACTTCTGTTTTTCCGCTGCCTGTGATACCGTGGATAAGACATGGTTTTCGGTCCCCATTGTCATATTTTTCACAGATATTAGCTGCGATCCTTTGCTGATCCTTATTTAGAACAGGCGGTTTCCACTGGGCTTTAGAAGCGTCTGTTAAAAGGCGGCGCATTTCCTCTAAGGGATTGCGGTACTGGTTCACCACCTGGACTGCAAGAAGTCCCGCCTGTTCCAACGGCCGGATGGCTGCCGCCGTCAGGTTCAGCTTATGAAGGGTATTTTCATAAGGAAGGTCCGGATTTTCTTTTAAAGCATATAATAGTCGCAGACGGGCCTTGTATTTTTTCCGCTCTGCTGTCTGGATCGCAGCTTCCAGAGTCAGCGCATCCACCAGAAGATGGATCTTACGCTTAGGCGCTTCCCGCACCTTTTGCTTCACCGGAAGCACTGTTTTTAATGCCTGGTTCATAGTAGAACCATACCGTTCCTTCATCCACCATGCCAGGTGGATCAGCTGGGACTGGGCGGTAATGCTTCCTTCTACCAGAGAGTCGATTTCTTTTATTTTCGATATGTCGTATTCCGTCTGGTTGGTCAACTCCACCACATAGCCTTTGCGTTTATGGCTGCCTGCGCCAAAAGGAATATACACCTGCTGTCCCGCAGTGATCTGCCCTAAAAGGTGCTCCGGGATGCGGTACTGGAAAGTCTTATCTACGCTTTCGTGGGATATGTCGATGATGATATTTGCATATTGATAGATGGTTGGCTGATATATTGTATCTGTTTTATTATCTGTATTATAATTCAAATTCTGTCACCTGATTTTAGGCTTTCTGCATTTTCTGGTTGTTTCCGTACCTTTTATTGTAACAGAAAATGAAGTTCATGACAACGCAAACAGCCTGAAGTTCATCGTTTTTCACGACTTTCTTCAGGCTGTCTTACTGGATCTTATACTTTTTATACTTCTTATACTTCCTGGTACGTTTTATAATTCAGGTAATCTCTCTGCCTCTGCCAGATCCAGCAATTTTTCTGCTATCTGTTTTTCTTTTCCCGGATAGCAGATCTTAATAAGATTTTCTGCCTTTTTAAGTATCTGCGCTTTTGTAAGAGGGTAATTCTCTCCTCCTGACGGATCAGATACCTGTGTTTCCAGAACAATACCATTTTCTAAAATGACCTTCATAGAACATCCCCAATGAGCCGGATATACAGCCGAAAAAGCTTCATCCGGCATCACCGTTACTTTTTCTATAAGGCATTGCATAGAAGGATCTTCTACTGTCTGATCTGAAAACTCGCTCATAGTCACTTTTCCAAAAAGGAATGCTGCCGCTGTACAAAATGGAATGGAAAACTTTGCATCTATGGTATTTTGCGGATGTAAACAGCCATCACTGACTGCACATTGCTTATATCCCACTTCATAGGTCTTGATCTCAATCTCCCTGATAGCTTCTGTCAGCCTTTTTCTCTCTTCTTCTAAGGTCTTATGATCGTACTCTTTTCCAATTTTTTCCAAAATACTGTCTCTTAATTTCAGACTGCAATCTATAGCACAATGGGCACTGCGGCAGCAGGGATATGGCTTCATATCCATATGAAGGATCTCCCAATCTATACCAAGACCTTTACTGACTTTTACTATATCACCAGTATCAGACATAGCCGCCAGTAAACCGCCATCCTCTGCCTCCAAAATATGCTCCGGTCCGGTCATTCCGGCTTTTGCTAAAAATGCTGCATCCAGACCATTTACAACCGCTCTGGCCGGGTGGAGCACTTTGCAGGTGCTTCCATCCCCTAAAAAGGCCCATCTGCCAAAACTCTGGGTTCCTGCCATCCCAAGAGCCGATACCAGCTCATCTGCATTCAGCCCCAGAAGCTTTCCGCAGGCAGCTGCGCAGCCAAAACCTCCGCAGGTAGCAGTGGCATGCCAGCCCTTTTTTCTGTGACTTGTTACTCCCAACGCCATACCGATCCGGCTGACGGTTTCATAGCCACATACCACTGCTGTGAGAAATTCTTTTCCAGAAGCATGGACATACCGGGCACAGCTCCATGCAGCCGGGATCAGGCTGGCGCTTCCATGTGTTTTTGACGCCGGATGGACATCATCCAGTTCCAGAGTATGGGCCAGCATGGCATTTATATAAGCAGCTGTAGAAATATCCGTTTCTCCTTCGCTTCCCCAGATCTTACCGCCTGTTCCGTTATTTCTCTCTAAATAAGAAGCTTTTACTTTTTTAACCAGCGGATCATCCACAGCTCCCAAAGCAGCGCTGATCAGATCCAGGACCCGGAAAGATACTGTGGTTTTTACTTCTTCCGGCAGGTCATCCCAGCTAAGTTTTTCTATAAACTCTGCCAGTTTACGCATCTCACTTTTCTCCATAAATGCTCCTTCTATTCCCTTACTCTTTGGATCTTTTTGGGATATCATCTTGCTTTTACTTCTTATTATTTTTCTTCCTTATAAAAGTTGATCAGAGAACCTGCAAGAAGTACCTTCTTTTCTGCTTCTGTTACATTTTTAAGTTCCAGTTCCATTGGTCTGGTGCTTCCATCTGTTCCGATCACCGTAGCTGTTACCTTTGTGGCTCCTTCTTCTACTGCTTTGCGGATGCCTGGAAGATATACATATTCTCCTGGTTCCAGAACAATTTCCTTATCCGGATTGGTAAATGGCAGAATGCCCCAGTTTACACAGTTGCTGCGGTAACGCTTGGTTGCATACTCAATACAGATATTGGCAAGTCCTCCAAGAACCTTCTGGCAGCTGGCTGCATATTCTCTTGCAGAACCGTCACCTGGGCGTTTTGCATAAAGGACAGAGCCAATTCCTGTAGTCTTCATCAGCTCCTCTGTATCTGCTGTTACTCCTGCTGCTTTTAATACTTCATAAACTTCTGCTGTCTTTTTTGCATCCCCGTTTCTTCTGGCTGTTTCATATTCCTGAATGGCTTTTGCATTTCCCACATAGTGAGGATCCTTGCGGATCAGTGTAAATTCAGAGATCTTATATGGATTAGAGCGATAGGATGCAGTTTCACCAGAAGGGATCAGTTCATCAGTAGTAGTTACTTCATCACGGATCACGCTGGCTACCTGAAGCAGTAAGTTGTCTGTAAGGGCAACCATCTTTGGCCAATCTTTAATGGAAGGACCATAAACGATCTCTGTCTCAGGCTTTGGATTTTTATAGCCGTTGTATACAATATTCTTATAAATATCACTGTTAAAATGATACTCTGGAGTGTAATATTCTACCGGCACATCTTCTGCGGAAGTCAGATAACCGCCGTTAAATGCGGTTGCTGCAATGGACTTGGAGTCCATAAGCGCAACGGAAGCGATCTGGCCCGTTGCCGGATTGGAGCCTTCACGGTTGGGGAAGTTTCTGGTACTGTGGCGGATGCAGAAATCATTATTTCCCGGAGCATCTGAAGCGCCAAAGCAAGGGCCGCAGAAAGCGGTCTTCACTCTTACGCCGTAAGTCATCAGGTCATTTAATACACCTGCTTTATTTAACTCATACATGATCGGCTGGGAAGCCGGGTAAATATTAAGCGGGAATGTTCCCAAGCCTTTGTTTAATTTCTTTGCAATGGTATCTACTGCACAGATATTTTCAAAGGATCCTGCTGCACAGCCGGCAATAGCGCCCTGGTCAACCTTGATCTTTCCATCATGGATCTTGGAAAGCAGGTCTAAATGGATATCCGGGTTGTTCTCAAATACACGCTTTGCCTCTTCTTCTACCATAGACAGGTATTTTTCCGGCTCTGCGATCACATCTGCCAGAGGATATGCATTGCTTGGGTGGAACGGAAGGGCGATCATAGGAACAATGGTATCCAGATCGATCTCTACGATACCGTCATAAAGGGCTGCATTTCCCGGCACCATTTTCTTATAATCATCTGGACGGTTATGGATCTTAAAATACTCTTCTGTCTTTTCATCGGTGGACCATAAAGAAGAAAGGCAGGCAGACTCTGTAGTCATGGTATCAATACCATTTCTGAAATCCATGGACAGGCTGCTTACACCAGGTCCCACAAATTCCAGGACTTTATTCTTAACGAAATTATTCTTGAATACTTTTCCGATGATGCTTAAGGCTACATCCATAGGTCCTACCCATGGCTTTGGAGCACCTGTTAAAAATACAGCGATCACTTCCGGATAATCGATCTCATAATACTTTCCAAGCATTGCCTTTGCCAGTTCCGGGCCGCCTTCACCGATGGATAAAGATCCCTGTGTTCCATAGCGGGTATGGGAGTCAGATACAATAGACATATCCCCGGACTTCACGATCATTTCACGCATATACTGGTGGATCACCGCTTCATGAGGCGGTACAAAAATGCCTCCGGATTTTTTACAGGCTGACTCCGCATATTTATGTACATCGGTATTAATAGTGCCGCCTACTGCACAAAGGCAGTTATGGCAGTTGGTAAATACACAGGGCATTGGAAATTCCTTTAAACCGCTGGCATAAGCAGTCTGAAGGATACCTACATAAGTATTATCATATACTCCCATGGAGTCAAACTGAATCTGTAAATGTTCCATATTATCAGAATGGTTATGCTTCTTTAACACCTGGTAAGTCAGTGTATTTTTAAATGCCTCTTCCTGTGAGATAGCTACTGCTTCTTCTTTTGATGCAATCCTCTTATTATCAATAATGATCTGTTTTCCGCTGTGTAAGGTGACCATACTCATTCTCCTTTTCTTCTATAATTTATATGTATTAACATGTCCTGATCTGAAATTATCCCACATCTTGTACTAACAGGTTTTCCATGCAATGCACACCGGACTTTCTGTAGCGATCTTCCTTCCTGTATCTTTCAACGTTCCATCTTTTAGGATCTCAAAAACAGTAATGGTATCAGAAAGCTCATTTGCTGCCAAAAGTCTGGTGCCTTCCGGGTTTAATGTAATAAATCTTGGCTGCTCTCCGCCTGTTTTGATATTCTGGATATAAGTCATATTTCCTGTTGCTTCATCCAGATGATAAACCGTAATGCTGTCATGTTTTCTGTTGGAAACATACAGTGTATGACCTTCCGGATGGATATCAATGGCACTTGCCCAGCCATCTCCTGCATAATCTTCCGGCAGACTGGTAAGAAGCTGTTTTAATGCCAGCTTACCTGTCTTTTCATCAAAATCATAAGCTGCTACGGTACTGTCTTTTTCATTTACACAGTAACAGTATTTATTTCCCGGATGGAACACGCAGTGTCTTGGTTCCGCACCGGTACGGCCTTTCTGGATAAATGTTTCTTTCAGACTTCCCTGTTCTTCGTCAATGGCAAACACGGTCAGTTTCCCGACTCCCTGCAGTCGCCCCTGGGAAGGGACCACCAGCCAGCGTCCGCTTCTGTCTTTCATGGTCTGGTGAGGATGGGAAATATAGCCGGGACCGCCATTTCCTGAAATAAATTCCAGGTCATGAAGTTTTCCCAAAGATCCATCTTCAAGGACTGGGATCACAGATACGCTTCCTGTCTGGAGATTGGCTACATAAAGCCATCTTTCTTCTGGGTCTAATGTAAGATGCACCGGATTGGTACCATATGTTTTTACTGTATTAAGGTACTCTAAGGTACCATTTTCCCGGATCTTAAATGCGCTTACCTGGCAAAAATCTCCATGTATGCTGTACAGACGGTCCTGTGCTTTATTCAGACAGAGATAAGAAGGATTTACCTGACCTTCCAGGATCTGTACCAGCTCCCAGTTATCTCCATCAACCTTGTATACACTGATCCCTTTTCCTCTGGCTTTTCGCTCTTTTGTGGTACGGCAGCCAATATATGCAAATTTTTCCATTTTCATCTTCCCCTTCTGTATTATGTTTTCTTAAAATTTATCCAAGGAATTTAAGCAGTCCGGCTAAAGTCAGAACAAACACCAAAGCTACCATTCCAGCAGAAAGCATAAATAACTGTCCAAATAATTTCTGCTGTTCTTTCTCATCACAGCCAGATTCCTGGGTGTAACTTGCCATGATCAGGCTTCCGCCTGTAGACAGAGGACTGATACCTGCTACCGTAGCGCTGCATACGATGGCTACGATCATCTGCATAACAGAGGCACCGCCTACCTGTGCTGAAATATCCGGAACGGTTGGGATCAGCGTTGGGAATACAACTCCATTTGCACTGGAAAACCATGACATCAGACCGCCTGTAAATCCCATAAGCGGCGCTGCTGTAACAGAGTTCATAAAAGATGCAAGGATATTAGAAAGCAACTCAATACCGCCCATTGTCTGGGTAATATTCATCAGTACGCTGACACCTGCGATCAGGATCAGTACATTCCATGGGATCATCTTGATCGCTTTCTTCTCATCTGCAGTTCTAAGAAGGATAAGAACAAGTGATAAAGTAAAGCAGATCAGTCCTACATCATAAGAAAATCCAACTACCATAACCACCATGATCAGTAATGCCACCAGGCTGATGGTCTGTTCTTTTGTAAAATGTTCTTTCACAGCAGCAGCTTCACCGGCACTTCTTCTCAGTTTATAACCGCCTAAAACAATATAAGTAACAACTGCACAGGCAAAGTTGGCAATGGAAACTCCAATAAACATGTTCATTCCAACGCCTTCCATATTCATCTGTGCCAAAAGATCATTTACAATGATACCGGTCAGTGCAATAGGTGATGCTGTGCCTCCTACTGCTCCAAGGATGGCCATTGCTCCCATAAGCACCGGGCTTGCATCCATCTGTACTGCCAGTGATACAGCAAACATAACTGTGACTGACTGTACGCTGATAGCACCAGGGCCTGCAGCGGAAAGGATAAAACTTACAAGATAAATAATAACCGGAACCAGGAATGTATTATTTCCGCAGAAGCTGATCAGCTTTTTGGAAACTTTTTCCAGCGTTCCGTTTTGCTGCAGCAAACTGAAAAATAACATGGTTCCCAACAATGTGCTAAACAGTTTATACGGAAAGCCGCCATAGATCTTTCCTGACGCCATTCCCCCTATAGTTCCCAGGATCAGTGCCAGTCCAAAACAGACAATACCTACATTCATCTTTCTTACAAATCCCAATATGATCGCGCCAACCAGACAGGCCAGTGCCAATACCTGTAATCCCATATGTAATTCCTCCTGAATGTTAAAACATTTCCCCAATTATCTTATTTTTATGAAGTTACTTCAGATCATTCTCTTATGTATACAAAGCCATCCATGATCCTTCTTGCTGTTCTTGTAACGCCGCCTTTTAACACCTTTTCTCCATCCATCTTAATATCTACATCCGTAATACCGCTGGAATGTCCCAGACGGATGATATCACCCTCTAATGGAGCTTTTAATGTTTCATAAACGATGGTTCCAGGGATCCTTGCAGCAGCACCTGTTCCTACAGCTACTGTCATAGGATATGCCTTATGCAGGGCACCTACGGAGATTGCTCTTACACACAGATCCATATCTTCGGCCTTTACTTGATTTTTGTCCATATCTGTGTAATCCTGAGGCGCTGATACAATGGATACCTTTGGTGCAGAAGTAGATTTCGTTCTGGCATCTTCCCATTTTTCCACAAACCCGCACTTAACAGCTGCCATTCCACGGATCCGTTCAATATGTTCCATAACATCTGCATTCTGGTTTAATTCCACCAGTTCCGTTCCTTTAATTCCCAGATCCGATGCCTTGATAAATACCATAGGATTGGAGCAGTCTAAAACCGTTACCTCTGCCGGACCATATCCCGGTACATCAAAAATCTCTTTTTTCTGTCCTGTGGGGAAGAGCTTTCCTGTTTTAGAACCTGCCGGATCTTCAAAATACATATCAATACGGGAACCTGTTCCAGGAACACCCTTGATCACTTCATCCCCATACACATCTGCATGGCCATCTTTTACACGTACATGTTCTTCAATGATCTTGTTGGTATTGGTATTTAAAATACGAACTACTGTGATTGGCTCTACAGCCGGAACCAGGCCCTCATCAATGGCAAATGGACCTACAGCAGATGAGATATTTCCGCAGTTGGCGCTTCCATCTACCCTTGGAATGATAATGTCTACCTGGCGGAATGTATAATTTACATCTACATCCGGGCGGTCGGATTTGGAAATAATGGCAACCTTACTTGTAGATGATACGGTTCCGCCCATTCCATCGATCTGTTTTACATCCGGGGTTCCCATGACTTTCATAAAAATGTCATCCCAGAGACTCTGATCTTCCGGCAGATCCTTCTCATGGAAAAATACGGCTTTGCTGGTACCGCCTCTCATGTAAACACAGGGATATTTCTTCATATACATAAAACAAGTCCTCCTTTATATTGATTTCTATACGTTTTTCTTTGTTTAACTGTATTATAGGCCTTGCTATCCATTCTGTAAAATTGTATAATTTCATTATATTACATTCCATTATGGAATGGTTTATGTTTATGGAAATTTGCCTGACAGGAGGTTGGTTTATTTATGGATGAACAGGATATTGAACTTTTAAAAACATTGATCGATACACAGAATATTACAAAGACAGCAAAGAAGCTTTATACCACCCAGTCTTCTCTCACCAAACGAATCCAGAAAATGGAGCAGGACCTGGGATGCCAGCTTTTTATCCGTTCCCGCAAAGGCATTCTCCCTACACCCGCTGCTGAGGGGATCTTCCCGGAAATTGAAAAGATCTCCCAGTCCATGGAACACATACGGGCCTATGCCCTTTCGCTCCAGGGGGAGATCTGCGGTTCTTTAAAGATCGGTGTTTCTGTTAATATTGCCCGGTATAAACTTCCAGCTGTACTGAAAACATTTATGAAAAAATATCCAAAAGTAGACATTTATGTGACTACAATGCAAAGTACCCAGTTATACCGTGTACTGGCTGATAATGAGATCTCTATTGCATTGGTCCGTGGCAATTTTAACTGGCAGGATGGGGATGTTATCCTTTCTAGAGAACCGGTATGTCTGGTACGAAATCAGGAAATGGCTGAACTCTCCTTAAAGGATATCCCTTATATCGGACGTCATACGGACTCTCCTTTTTACGACCGCATTGAACAGTGGAAACAGGAAAATGGGTGCGCCAACTGCCGCACCCAGCTTTGGATCGATGATATTTCCAGCTGCCTGGAAATGGTGGAAAATGGTATTGGCTGGTCTATTTTGCCGGAGATCTGTTTAAAAAATTATAAAGGGAGCATCACGCCCCTTTTCTTTCAGGACGGATCTCCCTTTATACGTACTTCTCATATTTTATATAAAAGCCATTATTTTGAACTCCCTCAGGTGCGGGCCTTTATACAGACTGTGCTTGCTGAGGAATACTTTAATGCTTAAATACAGCACTATTTTCCCAGTACCTCTTTCCCCAGAGAATCAGCAGCAAGGATTGCATCGTAAAGCTGATCTGCAGTTACATCTGCTACCATATTATGTATGGATTCGCCTTCTACACAGGCATGCTCTGCAATGACCTTTACCTGTTCCTTGGTTGTTACACCAATTTCTTCCAGAGTAACAGGAAGACCTACTTCCCGGCAGAAATCCTGAACTTCTTTAAACTCTGCCTTTGGAGCGCCCTCTAATATCAGCTGTACCAGAGTACCATAAGCAACGCAGTTTCCATGTGGTGCACTGTGTCCGCCTAAAGCTGTCAGACCATTATAGAATGAATGGGCAACAGCCAGACCGCCATTATCAGCGCCTACACCAGACAGGTATACATTGGCTTCGATGATAGCATCCAACGCTGGAGTAACCACCTGATTTTCACAGGCATGTTTTGCAGCTGCGCCATACTCTTTTAAAGTCTCATAGCAAAGTTTGCACAGTGCCATTGCAGATCTTGTAATACCACCAAATTCCAGGCTTGGCGCATCGGTACGCTGACATGCTCTTGCTTCAAAATAAGTTCCAAGAGCATCACCCATACCTGCTACCAAAAATTTAACAGGCGATTTTGCGATCACATCACTGTCCACAATAACAGCTTCCGGGTTCTTTGGATAAAATAAATAGCTGTTAAATGTCTCATCATCATTGTAAATAACAGAAAGTCCTGTACATGGAGCATCTGTCGCAACGACTGTTGGGATAATTACCACCGGAAGTTTTTCATAATGAGCAGTAGCTTTTGCTGTATCAATGGCTGAACCACCGCCAACACCTACTACTACATTCAGTCTATTTTCGCGGACAATTTTTCTCATCCGTTCAATCTCACCAACACTGGATACACCACCAAAAATCTCATACTGGCGGATATCTTCTGTTCCTTCAAAACTCTTCTCAATCTTATCATGGCACATTTTGTATCCACTTCTTGAACAGACAAACAAGAATTTGTTTCCAAGATCTTTCATTTCCTCATGGAATTTAAACAGAGAATCCTTTCCCTGTACATATTTCTGCGGCGCACGCATCATTCTCAGTCTTGCCATAATAATTACCTCCTGTTTTCACATTATTTTGAGATCATTAGTTTGTTAATTTATTATCACATGCATATATTATACTACCAGTCACCCTAAAATGCCAAGAAATAATTTACATAGAACATGTACAAAATTTTAAACAGAAATCCTGTTTGCCTCTTTTACATACTAACCTGGAGCTTCTGCATAATAAAAAAGACAGCTGCACCAACAGGTATGTCCTGTATAGCTACCTCTGTCTTTTTCATATTACTGATATTTACTTACTTCCAAGATCTCCTCTGCCTTCTTTACTTCTTCTGCAGTAGGTGTTCTCACACCATCCAAAGTATAAGGAATTCCCAGTTTCTGCCATTTAAACAGTCCCAGTGTATGATATGGAAGCACCTCTACACGTTTGACTGTCTTTAATTCCCGGATCAGATCACGGGTTCTTACCAGTCCTTCTTCGTCATCGGTCAGATCCGGCACAAGTACATGGCGCAGCCACATATCTTTTCCGTGGTCTGACAGCCATTTTGCCATCTGTACGATATTATCGTTTGGACATCCGGTTAATTTTTTGTGTTTTTCGTTGTCGATCTCTTTAAAATCAAGGATCACCAGATCCGTTACTTTCATCAGTTCTTCAAATTTGCTGATAAATGGTTCTTCCAGTGTAAAAGGATTGCCTGCTGTATCCAGAGCTGTGTGAACTCCTTTTTCCTTGGCTTTCTTAAAAAACTCTGTAACAAAGTCGATCTGGAGAAGAGGTTCTCCTCCGCTGACGGTAATACCGCCGTTTGGCTGTCCTTTTTTATTCCAGTAACTCTTATAACGGTACACATGGGAAAATAATTTATCTGCAGTCCAGGGAGTACCTCCCTCTAATTTCCATGTCTCCGGGTTATGGCAGTAACGGCACCGCATGCGGCAGCCCTGAAGAAATACAACGAAACGGACACCTGGACCGTCAACCAGTCCAAAGGTCTCCATAGAATGAACAAATCCTTCCACGTCCTTCTCCTTATTTTCTGAAAATGCATTCCATAAATATTTATAACGGTCCAGAACATAATGTCCTGAACCGTTACATCATTATATGGATCTTTGATCAATAGCGGAATGCTATTTTATTTCTCAGTTACATTAAATGCAGCCTGTATTAAATTACATGGTTGCATGGCAGGTTCTGGAGATAACGTCCATCTGCTGCTCTCTTGTTAAGTCGATGAACTTAACAGCGTATCCAGATACACGGATAGTGAAGTTAGCATACTCTTCCTTCTCCGGATGCTCCATAGCATCGATCAGCTTCTCCTTACCAAATACGTTTACATTCAGGTGATGAGCGCCCTGATCGAAGTAGCCGTCTAATACCTGTACCAGGTTATCTACTCTTTCTTCTTCGCTGTGGCCTAAAGCATCTGGGTTGATAGTCTGGGTATTGGAGATACCATCCAGAGCCCACTCGTAAGGCAGCTTAGCTACAGAGTTTAAGGAAGCCAGTAAGCCGTTCTGCTCTGCGCCGTAGCTTGGGTTTGCACCTGGGGACAGTGGCTCGCCTGCTCTTCTGCCATCTGGCATGCTTCCGGTAGCCTTACCATATACTACGTTGGAAGTAATGGTCAGGATAGAAGTTGTAGGCTCAGAATTTCTGTAGGTGTGACGTCTCTTTAACTTCTCAAGGAAGGTCTTTAACAGCCATACAGCAATCTCATCTGCTCTGTCATCGTCATTACCGTATCTTGGGAAGTCTCCCTCAGTTACGAAGTCAACGATCAGGCCAGTCTCATCACGAACAGTCTTAACCTTTGCGTACTTAATAGCACTTAAGGAGTCAACTACATGAGAGAAACCAGCAATACCGGTAGCGAATGTACGTCTGACATCGGTATCGATCAGAGCCATTTCAGCAGCCTCATAGAAGTACTTGTCATGCATATACTGGATCAGGTTTAAGGTATTTACATATACGCCTACCAGCCAATCCATCATTACCTCGTACTTACGGATCACTTCATCATAATCAAGGTATTCAGAAGTAATTGGTGTGTACTCTGGACCAACCTGCTCTTTGGACTTCATATCACGTCCACCGTTCATAGCGTACAGTAAGCACTTAGCCAGGTTTGCGCGGGCACCGAAGAACTGCATTTCCTTACCGGTCTGGGTAGCAGATACGCAGCAGCAGATGGAGTAATCATCGCCCCACTCTGGCTTCATTACGTCATCGTTCTCATACTGTACAGAGCTTGTATCAATAGAGATCTTAGCTGCATACTTCTTGAAGTTCTCTGGCAGTGCAGAAGAATAAAGAACAGTCATGTTTGGCTCTGGGGATGGTCCCATGTTCTCTAAGGTGTGCAGGAAACGATAGTCGGTCTTAGTTACCATAGAACGTCCGTCTACGCCGATACCACCAACTTCCAGAGTAG
>ERZ773156.55-NODE-55-length-161998-cov-34.5676_pt1 | contig 161998 bp, 155 predicted proteins | sample MGYA00511895_ERZ773156 | MGnify/ENA primary metagenome ERZ773156 (study PRJEB29015, sample SAMEA2737850) | human gut metagenome | biome: human gut; feature: human-associated habitat; material: faeces | place: China | collected 2012 ... | reverse complement strand
TGAACTGAAGGTCCTGATTGAGCAGATGCGCGAGCAGATCCAGAATATCGAGTAATTCCTTTCAGGGTGGTATTGCCTCGCATACCACCCATTACTTTTTCTAATCCTTTCTTAGCCCTACTTCCTTTCTATCCCGCCTTATATCAAGCCTGCCTGGCATGCGTTGATAATTTTCTGTAGGGCAAACTCCCTCACCTTAGAAAATCTCAATCGTGATCTTCCGCACAAATCGCTAATCTCCTTCTCTTCATTCCGGAGGGTTTATGCTGCTTCACATTCTTTATCTTATTGGCATTACCGCAGAAGCCATGACCGGCGCGCTCGCTGCCGGACGTCGCCGTATGGACACCTTCGGCGTGATTATCATTGCCACAGCCACCGCGCTCGGCGGCGGGTCCGTACGCGATATCCTGCTTGGCCATTATCCGCTCGGCTGGGTAAAAAACCCTGAGTACGTCATTATCGTGGCAACGGCAGCCGTGCTAACCACGATTGTGGCCCCGGTGATGCCTCATCTGCGCCGCGTGTTCCTGGTGCTGGATGCGCTTGGGCTGATTGTTTTTTCCATCATTGGCGCACAAATCGCTCTCGATATGGGTGAAGGCCCGGTTATCGCCACCATTGCTGCCGTGATCACGGGCGTGTTTGGCGGGGTGCTGCGGGATATGTTCTGCAAACGTATCCCGCTGGTTTTCCAGAAGGAACTGTATGCCGGCATCTCCTTTGCCGCGGCAGTGCTTTATGTCGCCTTGCAGCACTATGTCACCAGCCACGATGTGGTGGTTATCTCCACCCTGCTGTTTGGTTTCACCGCGCGTATGCTGGCATTGCGCCTGAAGCTGGGCCTGCCCGTTTTTCATTACAAACACAATGCGCATTAATGTCAGAACGGGCAGGCGCCGGATAATCAGTTACTCGAGTAGTTGTAACCGTAGTGATGATAGCCGTAGCCGTAAGCGTTGCTTGCCCGCTTAACGACGCCGTTGAGAATCACTCCTTTGGTATTGACGCCACTCTGCTCCAGACGCTGTACACAGACCAGCATCTCCTTCACGCTGTTCATCCCGAAGCGGGCGACCAGCAGCGTGGTGCCTGCGCGACGGCCGACAACCGCCGCGTCGGTGACCGCCAGGATCGGTGGCGTATCGATAATCACCAGATCGTAGCGTTCATTCGTCCAGTCCAGCAGCTGCTGGAAACGCGTATGCATCAGAAGCTCCGCCGGATTAGGAGGGATCTGCCCGCGCACGATGGTATCGAACCCGCCTTTATCGAAGGTCTGAACGCCCTGGGTATACTCCGCCTTACCGGACAACATCTCCGACAAGCCGCAGGTATTGTCGAGCTTAAACAGATCATGGGCATACCCGCGACGCATATCCGCATCAATATAGAGCACTTTCTGGCCCGCCTGCGCCACGACGGCCGCCAGGGTACTGCTGACAAAGGTTTTACCGCTGTCAGGCGTGGCGCCAGAGATCATCAGTATATTGTTCGCTGACTCCATCATCGCGAAATGCAGGCTGGTGCGCAGGCCGCGAATCGCCTCCACGGAGAGATCGACCGGATTATCCGCCGCCAGGAAGGGGATATGTTTGGTCTTATGGCGCAGCCCTGGGGACATAAAGTCTTTTTTACGCAAACGCATCTTTTTAGCCAGCCATTCTGACAGCGGTACGGTGGCATAGACGTTAATCCCATGCTCCTCCAGCTGCTCCGGCGTTTCAATGCCCATACGCAGCATACTGCGCGCCAGGATCCAGCCCGCAGAGACGAACAGACCCAGGAGAACCCCCAGAACGACGACCAGCGCTTTTTTCGGCTTGACTGGCTGCGGCCGGGTCACGGCCGGATCGATAATGCGGACGTTACCAATTGCGCTCGACCGGGCGATGCTCAGCTCCTGTTCGCGGTTAAGCAGCTGCTGGTAGATAACGCGTCCCGACTCCACATCACGGCTCAGGCGCAACACCTCCTGCTGGGTTGACGGCATGGACGATACCCGTTTATTCAGGCGGTTTTTTTCCTGCTCCAGCGTCTGGCGTTTCTCAATCAGCGCCCGGTAGGTGGGGTGATCTTTTTTGTAGAGCTGCGAAATTTCCGCTTCCCGGAAGGTCAGTTCATTGAGCTGATTGTCCGCATTCACAATCTGCTCCAGCACCGCTTTTGCCTCCAGGTTCAGGTCAACGGAGTCGTTTTGCTGGCGATAGCGGTTGAGCTTCTCCTCGGCCTGGTCCAGCTCGCTGCGCACCTGCGGAAGCTGCTGCTTCAAAAATTGCAGGCTTTTCGCATCCTGCGCCGCCTGGCGAGCCACGTTCTGTTGTAAATAGTTGTCGGCGATGCAGTTAAGCACGCGAGCCATCTCGTCGGGGTCTTCCCCCGTGATGGTCAGGCCAAGCATCCCGCTGTCCTTGCTGCGCTCGCTCACGGAAAAACGCAGCTGTAGCGCGTCAATGGCCTCCAGCTCACTCTGCTGTGTAATCGTAAATTGCGTACCCGGCTTCGCCTGGATATCGGCAATGGTAATGGCGATATTCGCCGCGCTCAGGGGTTGTCCCACAACGCCCTGTAACGTCACATTATCGCCTTCCAGCTGATAGTGGCCCTTCTCGCCGACGGTCAGCGTCAGCTTTTGCGCCCGGCCCGCAACAGGGGGAAGATTGAGCATACGGATATCGACGATGCCAGGCTGTTGCCCGGTGAGCCGCGCCCAGCCGCGTCCGACAAGGGGAAAATAGTTTTCACTTACCTGCGTGCGCAGGTTCAGGTCATCAATCGTTTTACCGAGGATCATGCGCGACTGGAGAAGCTGAAGCTCCGGTGCCGACTCCGGCGAGGAGTCAGGGATGAACTCGCTAAGGTTACTGAGTAGCGCGTTGCCCTGCTTCTGTTCCACCTGTATCAGCGCATCGGCCTGATAAACCGGTGTGGCAAAGAGCGCATAAAGCAGGGCCACCAGCGTGAACAGCGCGGTAAGGATGAGAATGAATTTTCGGTGGTCGAGCAGCTCACCCAACAGGCGCACAAGATCGATCTCGTTATTCGCGGCAGACGCATCATGGGCGTGAAGGTTATTTGTTGACATAAAACGTAACTATCCCGTGTGATTAACTGAGCCGTTTCGCCCATTCCAGACTGGCCTGCTCCAGCAGCCCATAAACATATTCAAATGCGTCCCGGTTTTTACGGTAGGGGTCCGGGATCTCTTTTCTGCCCGTCCAGTGACCAAAGAGCATCATTTTGCCGCGCGCCTCCGGTGCGATAGCCGTGACCTGCTCGATATGTTCCAGCTCCATCGCCAGAATCAGATCGTAGTCGCGCACCATGGCGGGGGTGAGCCTGCGCGCCACGTGGCCCTCAAGCAGGGTGCCGCGTTCGGCGGCGATCTCTGTCGCCTGTAAATCGGCGGTGCGCCCTTCCAGGCCACACGTTCCCGCTGAATCGACCCGGGCAGCGGGAAGCAGCCGGCGCAGCAGCCGTTCCCCAATGGGGGAGCGGCAGATATTGCCGGTACAGATCACCAGGATGGCGTTAAACGTTAGTTTGGCCATGTTCTGATATATCTCCCTGTTTCAGTCAGGTCATGTACGCCGATAATGGTCGGCACAAGCTGAGAGATCACGCGGTTCCAGCGCACCAGCGGCGCGGTGGTGACATAGACGATGTCGTAAGGCTCAAGCTGAAATTCGGTGCTCAACACCATCGCGGTGGCATCCCGGGCGTTAAGCTGGTAGACGTTGGCGATTTTGCCGTTCTGCTTGCCCTGCAACGGACGAATCACAAAGATTCCGGTGGCGTCGGCCATATCCTGATTCACGCCCTGTGCATTACCCAGCGCTTCCGCCAGCGTCATGCCGCTACGGTCCATCTTCAGGGTGCTCTGTTTACCCACCTCGCCCATGACAAACACTTTCAGGTCGTCATTACGGGGAATGAAGAGAATATCGCCCGGATAGAGGAGTTTGTTCTGGGTGAGATCGCCGCGCTGCATCAGCGCGTAGAGCGAAATGTGCGTGTCCTGGCCGTTGTGGGTCAGCACCACATGGCGCCAGTCCGCCTCAGATGTCAGGCCGCCAGCCGCATTGATCGCATCCATTATCGTCAGCGGAATGTTGGTGATGGGCTGCTGGCCCGACTTAGCCACTTCGCCCGTCACGTAGGCTTTTTGCGAGCGGAATGCCGCGACGCTGACATCCACCTGCGGGCTCTCAATCACCGAGTCCAGCCGGGCGGCGATCTCATCGCGCACCTGGGCCAGCGTTTTGCCGACGACGCGGATTTTGCCGATATAGGGGTAGAAGATCGTACCATCGGCATTCACCCAGTTGCCCGTATCGCTGGCGCTGCGGTACTGACCTGCGGGGGTGGTCAGCTCCGGGTGGTCCCAGACGGTAACCATCAGCACGTCGCCGACGCCGATGCAATATTGGTAGTTCTGAAGCTGGCGATCCAGTTCAGGATTCGCGCGGGAGTCGACTTTGCCAGGCAGCAACTGCTCCACCAGCCCCGGCGTGAGGGGATAGACGTTGACCATCTTATTCAGATCGTAATTGCTGTCAGGCAGATCGATAATATCTTTGCCCTGGGTGCTAAGTCCCTGGCCCGGTACGATAGTACAACCGCTTAACGCCATCATAGCCAACGCCAGCACGGAAAATTTAACGTTTTTCATTCAGGAAAATCATCTGGTTAAGTAATGCCTGTTTCATCCGGTACTACTGCCCTACCGGGGTTTCGCGTTCTGACGTCATGTCATAGAGCTGATATTTACGGCCTAACATCTGGCCGCCATCACGCGTGAGAGGCGTCCACGAGACTACCGCCCGGTTGCGATTTGGGCCGATCGTCATCAGATCAAGCGGGATCGAGATGTAGAAGCCTTTGCTAAAGCCACCTTCGCCATAATCCTCTTTCGAGACGTTGGTCAACGCCGCCCAGACGCCTACCGTCACGCCGCTGTCGAATCGTTTCGCGACGTCGAGGGTGGCGCCTTTATCCTTCGCCAGGTACTGCCCGACGCTCAGCTTCATTAGCACACTGTTGAGCTTCGCCGGGTTCCAGTAGGCGGTGATAAATCCGGTTGGCACGCTGTAGTCGGTGAAGCGCATCATGTCGTCCCAGTCGCGCTGCTTGACGTAATTCGCATCCACGCCCAGCGCCCAGTCGCTATCCAGCGGGCGCCAGAGCGCCTCTGCTCCCACGCCGCCGTACATGGTTTCGAGGTAGCCGCCATAAATCTGGGCATAGAAGCCGTTCCCCAGCGCATCGACATAGTTGGCTTGTAAGTTGTTGATGTAGACGTCATTGCTGACATAATCGCGAATATGGGTTCTGACGCGCGGCAGGCTGGAGTCAGCGGGAAGTAGCGAGGATTTGAACTTGTCGTAGTTGTTATAGAAGTTGGCGAACACGCCGCCGTCGAGCAGCAGACGATCGGTCAGCCAGTAGCTGGCGCTGGCCATCACCCCCACCTGGAACATATAGAAATCTTCCGGACCGCCCAGCGACTGCGCCAGCGTCGGTTTAACGCTGTAGCTGAAGCGATCGGCGCGAATACGGTAGCCACGCCCGAATGCTGTGGTATCCACAGGCTCGACGCGCTGCTGCCTGAGCGCCTCCTCCTGGCCGAGCGGCTGCCCCGCCAACTGTTTGCGCAGGCTGGCGACATCGGCTTGCGTCGTGACCAGCGGCAGATGATCACGCTGCTGGGTGATAGCGATCGTGTCGACCCCGTCGGGCAGGTTATTGATCAGAATACGGTTGGCACGATCCACCGCTTCGCGCGGATCGCGATAGCGATACTGTTCGCCGGTCATGTATAAGGTATTGCCGTGCTGAAGGATCTCCGGCGCATCGAAGCCTGCGTTGTACTTAAGCGCGGTGAGCTGGTTCGCCGCAGAGGTATAGTCCAGCGTCTCGCCTGCCGGTGCCGGTTGCCAGGCCGGTTTCGGGTTATCACGCAGCGCGGGGCGCAGGTCGTTAAAGTTGGTCCGCAGGGTGAAGCCAAACATCAGCGTATTGCCGCGCTCGTAGCTGAGGTTGAGATCGGCCCAGTCGGCAACGCGATAGACCGCCCCCACGTTAATATGGCTCGACTGCTTAATGGAGCCGGCAAAATCATCGGCATAATTGTTGCCGTCATACTCAAGCTTCAGGCGCAGGGGCTGCCAGGGCGTCTGATACTGGAGACCGCCAAACAGAGACGCCGGACCACGAAACATATCGCTAAAGCTGATATCTCCGGCATCATGCGACTCGCCGCGGGTGCAATACTTATTGTTGTCATGGCAAAGCGGGTTACCCACGTTGTCGCTATTACCGGGATATCCCCAGGCTATTCCAAAGGTAAAATCGACCGGTCCGGCCATTTTACTGGCAACCAGATATTCACCATCGAACAGGCCGGTGCCTGCAATATCACGCTTGCCGAGCGCCACCTGCGGCAGGCTATAGTCCTCTTCCCACAGACGAACTTTAAAGTCGAACGACTTATCCTTGTAGCTTTGATCACCGCTGAAATCCTCGTCGCTGCTGTATTTACGGGTGCGGACGTCGGTATAGCGAATTGTCCCTTCCAGCCACGGGAAGAGCACGACCGAAGAGGAGTAAAAACGGTACTGGTTGTTATCGCGGTAGTTGACGCTGAATTCCCCTTCCCGGCCAAAGCGCGCGTCGGGCATTTGCATCAGGCCGGTGCCGCCAAAATCGGACTGTGACGGTCCGGTCGGATCGGGCCAGGTACGCAGCTCCGCGTGGCAGGCAGAAGAGATCGCCAGAGCAAGGCCGCTCAGTAAAAAAAGTTTGTTCATCAGTCAGGTATCCGCCGCGTCAGGAGCGCAACGATTTGCTCATTCAGACCGGTAAAATCGTCCAGTACCGCCCGGGGATCAAACCCCACCCACAGAACAGCGCCCGGCTCTGCTTCAATATGGCGTGCGTTCCAGTACGCCACCGGCGCAACAACCGTACTGCCGTCAGGATCGATAACGGTTACGTTATTCCTGTCGGCGCCGGCCAGCCGCAACTGCCCCTGTAAGTAGTCCCGGATGCTTGCGCCCGGTCGCCAGGCCCGTTTCCCCGGCGTGACGACCGCCCCCATCAGCGTGACGGTACGGGGCGCAGGAGAGAGCCACAGATCGTAACGGCCCTCAAGGGAGCGATCGCCGCGGGCGTCGGTACGCACGGCATCTGGGTCGAGGCTGACAAACTGCCGCCCGACGATCCGCAGGGAGCGGATCTGTGCAGCGACAGCGCGAATGGTCGCGATCCGCTCGTCATCGGCGCGATTCTGCCAGGCTGAAAGCGACGCCAGCACCTGCTGTTGCGTCTGTTGCGCGCGCAGCGTGGCGGAAGGGGTTGCGATGACAGCCCCCTGCCACCAGACGTTGTTCAGCTGCGGCTGGGTGACCAGCCGGGAGAGCGTATCAGCCGGTTCAGCAGACCACGTTTTGCCCGGCTGATGCACGGTAACGACACTTGCGCATAAGGCGGACAGGCTGAAGAGAGATAGCCCTACGCCAGGTAACCATTTTCTGAGTCTGTTCATGGGGCGGGCTTCAACATCGTCATGGCGACAGGGAATACGCCCGCGCCGAGCATCTGTTCGCTCTGGCGTACCTGGCCGGTAGCGGAATCAATCCAGAAGGTGTTATGCCAGCGACGATCGAGGCCGTCGGCCTGCACCGTCTCCTGCCAGACCTGACAACGTAGCGTGTTTCCGGCAAGGGTCAGGTTTTCCGTCCCGCTCAGGGAGAAGCGCGAGGTCAGGTGTGCGGAGCGATACCGCCCCTCTTCCTGCCAGCGCACATCACGCGACCACTGGCTGCCGTCGCGGAGCTGCGGCGTGTGGCGCAGCGGATCGTGCTCAAGATTGGTTACCTCAAGCAAGTTATAAGGAAGCTTGAGCGTGTGGATAAGGCGACCGTTATGCGTGACGATCATCGCATTATCCTGCGATAACCATTTACTGTTTCCCTGTTCGATGTATCCGAGAACCACCAGGATCCTCGGGCCATTATCCAGTCGCAGGTACATGGTTGAGTATGGGAGCGCCTGAATCTGCCCGTCCGTTACCGTCACATCCTGGCGCCCGTCCAGACTGGCGTTAAAGGTCTCAATAATGCTCTGCTGGCTCGGCGTACACCCCTGGATCAGCAGAGTCATGATGAGCAGAATAAACAGTCTCACCAGAAATCCTTGATTAAATAACATTGAAATCAATTAAATACCCGGCTTTGATATCGACGCCGGGTCAAGTCGTTGCGCTGTTCAGCGCAAGGTTATATCGCCTTGCGCACCAGCCTTAGCGGGTAACTGTCGTCGTGGAAGTACCATTGCTTGAGTCATCGCCACTGTCGCTTGCCGCGACAACGGCTAACGTCGCTACGCCGGCAATCGCAGCGGTGGTGACAACAGCGGTTGTCCCAATCGCCCCTGCCGCCAGTCCCCCCGTAGTGCCAGCGGTAGTTCCCACCGTTGCTCCGGTTGTTGTTCCGGTTGTTGCTGCGCTGGTGCTACCTGCTTCGGTGGTAGCGCCTATAGCAGGCAAGGCAGTCGCCAGCGTGAGTGCCGTCAGCACTGTACAAAGCGTCCTTTTCATTTTTGGTCCTCATTCAAATGAAGGAAAATATGAGCACCTGGAAACCAGGTCCCGGTTAACGGGCATAAAGCCCGGGGCTGAATTCCGGCCCGACAGGGACGGAAAATCATCCATGTAAAAGCCCTGGACTCTGAACACCAGCGCATATAAACCGCCAGGATATATTTCGGTACCCTTAATTGCTTCAATTGGAGTTCAGATAGTTAACTCCCTCACGGGGTGCAAAAAGAAAGGAAAACGCAGAAGTGATGCAAAATGCACCCCAGCGGTAACTACCTTAAAAATTTTGGATAAGATAATTCTTATAATAATTTGACGCAATGATTTCCGGCAGAATAAATATGACCAATTGTTAACCAGAAAAAACTCAATATATTATTAATTAAACATTTAACCAACTGAAATTAAAAGCAAAACCACGTCAAGCACACAGACTACATCACCTATAACGCCTTCATTACCGGCTAGTGTTCTCGATTAATAATGATTGAGATCAATTAAACCAACCTCTCGAGAAAAATAAAAACACAAGCAGAGCAAACCCTTAAATCAGGATCGGGAATAATATTTCCTCAAAATATATTTATCATGAATAATTCATTTATATTCATAATTACTGCGTATATAAACCGCGTCTCATAAATACGCTATTTCACGGCAGCGAAAATGTTTTCCTCCCTCGCCAGTCTGTTCAGGAGCGCACGCAGATTAAAATCCACCGATGTGCTCTGCGGCCAGCCACTTTGCCAGGGCATCAATCTGAGGCTGATGCAGCCAGTTTACGATCTGGCGGGCTTTCTCCTGCCCGACACCCGGTAGCATCCGCCACTCCGCTTCGCTTCGCTGAATCAGCGCCTGCCAGGTGCGATCCCCTGCCGCCTTGAGCGTCGACCGGGCCAGCGGTATTCCCATCGCGGTGATCCAGCGGATAAAAGGACGCTCCCGCGCCAGGTTAAACTGATGCCACAGCGCAGCGCCATGCGATGCCGATATCCCCGGCGTCGCGGTGAGCTGCGCCTGCGTGAGCTGTAGCCAGGAGAAGAGGTGCTCAAACCGATGCGCCTGATAGAGGGTCCGCCATCCTGATTCGCCCATACCTTCGATATCTAACGCCTGCCTGGAACTTAGCCACGTCAGCCGGGCAAAAAATTGCTCCATGCACTCCGGGGAGGCATAGAAACAGGTTAAGCCGTTATAGCGCGATGAGGGCGGCTGCGGTTTACGGCGATCCACATTGCGCCACACCACGTTATCCAGCCGGGGAATACCTTGTCCCGCCAGGCTTACCAGCACCTGATCGCCGGGGGCAATATCCAGCCTCTGCCAGCGGTTAACTGACCCTAAGCTGACGCGCTGTACGTGTTTATCGTCGAGCATCAGCGGCTCAAGCTGCGCAATCGCGGTGATCCGCCCGGTACGGCCAACGGTAAAGTGAATCGCTTTGACTTCCGTCACCTGGGCCACAGGAAGGTATTTCCATGCGACGACCCAACTTCCTTCCCCCGGCAGCCACTCCTCGCCCGGCGGCTCTGCCGAGGCGCGGACCACGATGCCATCCGTGGCGAAGGGCAACGAAGCCTTAAACCAGGCCGTCCGCTGCGCTTCCACGTCAGCCGCGTTTTTAACCGGCAGGGTATAGCGCGCCGTCAGGGTAAAACCAGCCTCCGCCAGCGCGGAAAGGCGTGCTTTCATCACTTTTGGGCCGTTCGGCCAGGCCCAGATAAAAATGCCTGTCTGCTTCAGCGCTGCGCGATCGGTCGCGCGCATCATCGCCCCCGCTACCTTCGCACGCGCGTTCATCCCCCCCATCCGCTGCTGGATATGCCCCTCGCGCAGCAGAAAAAGTTCCCCCTGCAACACGCTGTTGGCAAGCGGCCCGGCTAGTGTTTGCGGAATAGCGGGGATCATTCGCGCCTGTGCCGTCCACTCTTCCCCCTGTAAGCCGTCGCCCCGGCTGATCGCCTGCGCCAGCTTGCCGTTTTTGTAGACCAGGGTGACCGCAACACCATCCACCTTTGGCTGTACCCAGAGATCCTGCTGCGTCGCCATCCAGCGGCTAAGCGCCTGCTTGCTTTCTACCTTATGCACGCCGGTATGGGCGAAGGGATGCTTCACCGTCCCGCTGGCGGCAGGAGGATCGTCATGCAGCGGCTCATCGTGAAAACAGCGCTGCCACTGTTTTAAGCGGGCGTTAAGCCTGTCGTAAACGTCGTCGCTCACCTCGCTGCTGCCCTGCTTCCAGTAATCTTCATTCCAGCGGGTCAGCTGCGCCTTCAGGGCCGCGATCTCCTGCCCGGCTTTAGCCGGTGACCAGACCGGGCAGATAGCCATCGCCCCGCTGCTTAAGAAGATCATCAGTATGCTTATCCATTTCACCATTATTACCCCTCCCTGTTTTGCGAAGGGTATACCCTGCCCGGGAGCCGCAGACCAGCTGCAAAAATGCATTTTACGAGCGCGCTTCAGCGCATTGTTTTTGTTGCAGCAAAAGGAAGGTAAAAGCTGAAAACGGCACGCAAAATTTAATCATCCGGGGGAAAAAGTGTGACAAAGACTACGTCACACAGCGGCGACGTGTATAATAAGCCCGTATGTAGGACTTCTTCGTTAACACATACAAAAGACTCTCATGGCTCAAGGCACGCTTTATATTGTTTCTGCCCCTAGTGGCGCGGGTAAATCCAGCCTTATTCAGGCACTGTTAAAAACCCAACCGTTGTACGATACGCAGGTTTCTGTTTCTCACACCACGCGAGCACCGCGTCCGGGTGAAGTGCACGGTGAACATTATTTCTTTGTAAATCACGACGAATTCAGAGCGATGATTGGCAGAGACGCGTTTCTTGAACACGCAGAAGTATTCGGTAACTACTACGGTACTTCGCGTGAAACCATTGAGCAGGTTCTGGCGACCGGCGTGAACGTGTTCCTGGATATCGACTGGCAGGGCGCGCAGCAAATTCGTAAGAAAATGCCTGATTCGCGCAGTATCTTTATTTTACCGCCATCGAAAGATGAACTGGATCGCCGCCTGCGTGGTCGCGGCCAGGACAGCGAAGAAGTTATCGCGAAGCGTATGGCGCAGGCTGTTGCAGAAATGAGCCATTACGCGGAATATGATTACCTTATTGTGAATGATGATTTTGATGCCGCGCTGAGCGATCTCAAAACTATCCTTCGCGCAGAACGCCTGCGTATGAGCCGCCAGAAGCAGCGACATGACGCATTAATCACCAAACTGTTGGCAGACTGAACCCACTTTCAGTATCATGCCCAGTCATTTCTTCACCTGTGGAGCATTTTAAGTATGGCACGCGTAACTGTTCAGGACGCTGTAGAGAAAATTGGTAACCGTTTTGACCTGGTGCTGGTCGCCGCGCGTCGCGCTCGTCAGATGCAGGTAGGCGGTAAAGATCCGCTGGTACCGGAAGAAAACGATAAAACCACCGTTATTGCACTTCGCGAAATCGAAGAAGGTCTGATCAACAACCAGATCCTCGACGTGCGTGAGCGCCAGGAGCAGCAAGAGCAGGAAGCCGCTGAATTACAAGCTGTTACCGCTATTGCTGAAGGTCGTCGTTAATTAAACCTGCGGGTCGCCCTTGTATCTGTTTGAAAGCCTGAATCAACTGATTCAAACCTACCTGCCTGAAGACCAGATTAAGCGTCTTCAGCAGGCGTATCTCGTTGCACGTGACGCTCACGAGGGCCAGACACGTTCAAGCGGTGAACCCTATATCACGCACCCGGTAGCGGTGGCCTGTATTCTGGCCGAGATGAAACTCGACTACGAAACGCTGATGGCCGCCCTGCTGCATGACGTGATTGAAGATACCCCTGCCACCTACCAGGACATGGAACAGCTGTTTGGCAAAAGCGTTGCCGAGCTGGTGGAAGGGGTCTCTAAGCTTGATAAGCTGAAATTCCGCGATAAGAAAGAGGCGCAGGCCGAAAACTTCCGCAAGATGATCATGGCGATGGTGCAGGATATCCGCGTCATTCTCATCAAACTCGCTGACCGCACCCACAATATGCGCACGCTGGGCTCACTTCGCCCGGATAAACGTCGCCGCATCGCCCGTGAAACCCTCGAAATCTACAGTCCGCTGGCGCACCGTTTAGGTATTCATCACATTAAAACCGAGCTGGAAGAGTTGGGTTTTGAGGCGTTGTACCCGAACCGCTATCGCGTGATTAAAGAGGTGGTGAAAGCCGCTCGCGGTAACCGTAAAGAGATGATTCAAAAGATCCTCTCTGAAATCGAAGGGCGTTTGCAGGAAGCGGGCATTCCGTGCCGCGTGAGCGGTCGCGAAAAGCATTTGTACTCTATCTACTGCAAAATGGTGCTCAAAGAGCAGCGTTTTCACTCGATCATGGATATCTACGCGTTCCGCGTCATCGTCCACGACTCAGACACCTGTTATCGCGTGCTGGGGCAGATGCACAGCCTGTACAAGCCGCGTCCGGGGCGCGTCAAAGATTACATCGCCATTCCAAAAGCGAACGGATATCAGTCTTTGCACACCTCCATGATTGGCCCGCACGGTGTCCCTGTTGAGGTGCAGATTCGTACCGAAGATATGGATCAGATGGCGGAGATGGGTGTCGCGGCGCACTGGGCTTACAAAGAGCACGGCGGCGAAAGCAGCACCACCGCGCAAATCCGCGCCCAGCGCTGGATGCAGAGCCTGCTGGAGCTGCAACAGAGCGCAGGTAGCTCGTTTGAATTTATCGAGAGCGTTAAATCCGATCTCTTCCCGGATGAGATTTACGTTTTCACGCCGGAAGGGCGCATTGTCGAACTGCCTGCGGGCGCGACACCGGTCGACTTCGCTTACGCCGTGCATACCGATATCGGCCATGCCTGCGTAGGTGCCCGCGTCGACAGGCAGCCTTATCCGCTGTCGCAGCCGCTCTTCAGCGGACAGACGGTGGAGATCATTACCGCGCCGGGGGCACGTCCTAACGCCGCCTGGCTGAACTTTGTCGTGAGCTCAAAAGCGCGCGCAAAAATCCGCCAGCTGCTGAAAAACCTCAAGCGCGACGACTCCGTTAGCCTGGGGCGTCGTCTGCTCAATCACGCGCTGGGTGGCAGCCGCAAACTGGCAGAGATCCCGCCAGAAAACATTCAGCATGAGCTGGAGCGTATGAAGCTCGCCTCGCTGGATGACCTGCTGGCAGAGATTGGTCTCGGCAACGCCATGAGCGTGGTCGTGGCGAAGAACCTGCAACAAGGTGAAACGACAGCCGTTCCTGCCACCACGCAAAATCATGGTCACCTGCCGATCAAAGGCGCTGACGGTGTGCTCATCACCTTCGCCAAATGCTGCCGTCCTATCCCGGGCGACCCGATTATTGCGCACGTCAGCCCGGGTAAAGGGCTGGTGATCCACCACGAATCCTGCCGTAACATCCGTGGCTATCAGAAAGAGCCTGAGAAGTTCATGGCGGTCGAGTGGGATAAAGAGACGGCGCAGGAATTTATCACTGAAATCAAGGTGGATATGTTCAACCACCAGGGTGCACTGGCGAACCTGACGGCAGCGATTAACACGGCCTCGTCCAACATTCAAAGCCTGAATACGGAAGAAAAAGATGGCCGCGTTTACAGCGCCTTTATTCGCCTGACCGCCCGTGACCGCGTGCATCTGGCCAATATTATGCGCAAGATCCGCGTGATGCCGGATGTCATTAAAGTCACCCGTAACCGAAACTAGCATTATGAATTCAAAACGTTACGAGCGAATCTGCGAAATGCTCGCCAGGCGTCAGCCTGATCTGACGGTCTGCATGGAGCAGGTCCATAAACCTCATAACGTCTCTGCTATCGTCCGCACCGCAGATGCCGTCGGCGTGCATGAAGTCCACGCCGTCTGGCCAGGCGCACGTATGCGTACCATGGCCTCCACCGCCGCAGGCAGCAACAGCTGGGTATCCGTGAAAACTCACCAGACTATTGGTGAAGCGGTCTCGCACCTGAAAGGGCGTGGCATGCAGGTTCTGGCAACCAACCTCTCTGCTAAAGCCGTGGATTTCCGTGAGATCGACTACACCCGTCCGACCTGTATTTTAATGGGCCAGGAGAAAACGGGGATCACGCAGGAAGCACTGGATTTGGCCGATCGGGACATCATCATTCCGATGATTGGCATGGTCCAGTCACTCAACGTGTCGGTCGCCTCAGCGCTGATCCTGTATGAAGCGCAGCGCCAGCGTCAGAATGCCGGAATGTACGAGCGCAGCAACAGTATGCTGCCGGAAGAGGAGCAGCAGCGCCTGCTGTTTGAAGGTGGCTATCCGGTTCTGGCTCGCGTTGCGAAGCAGAAGAAATTGCCTTACCCCCACGTCAACGCGCAGGGCGAAATTGAAGCCGATGCCGAGTGGTGGTCCACCATGCAGTACGCAGGGTAAATCATGAAAGGCCGCCTGCTGGACGCCATACCGCTTAACAGCCTGACGGGCGTGGGCGCGGCACAAAGCAGTAAACTGGCGAAGATTGGCCTGCACACCGTGCAGGATCTCCTGCTCCACCTCCCCCTGCGTTACGAAGACCGTACTCAGCTTTATAAAATTGGCGATCTGCTGCCCGCTATTTACGCCACCGTTGAAGGGGAAGTGCTGAACTGCAACATCACCTTTGGCGGACGCAGGATGATGACCTGCCAGATCAGCGACGGCACCGGTATTCTTACCATGCGCTTTTTCAACTTCAATGCGGCAATGAAAAACAGCCTTGCCACTGGACGACGCGTACTTGCGTACGGTGAAGCCAAACGGGGCAAATACGGCGCGGAGATGATCCACCCGGAATACCGCGTGCAGGGCGATCTCAGCTCACCTGAGCTACAGGAGACGCTCACGCCGGTCTATCCAACCACCGAAGGCATTAAGCAGGCTACGCTGCGCAAGCTCACCGACCAGGCGCTGGAGCTGCTCGATACCTGCGCCATTAACGAGCTGCTGCCGCCGGAGCTGGCGCAGGGCATGATGAGCCTGCCGGAGGCGTTACGCACCCTGCACCGTCCACCGCCAACGCTTCAGCTTGTTGATTTAGAGAGCGGTAAACACCCCGCCCAACGGCGTCTTATCCTTGAGGAATTACTGGCTCACAACCTGAGCATGCTGGCCCTGCGCGCAGGTGCGCAGCGTTTCCACGCGCAGCCATTAAGCCAGCGTGATGAGCTCAAAGATAAGCTGCTGGCCTCACTGCCGTTTAAACCCACCGGCGCCCAGGCGCGGGTGACCGCCGAGATCGAACGCGATATGGCGCTGGATGTGCCGATGATGCGCCTGGTGCAGGGCGATGTGGGTTCCGGTAAAACGCTGGTCGCCGCACTGGCCGCTTTGCGCGCTATCGCCCACGGCAAGCAGGTGGCGCTGATGGCACCGACGGAACTGCTGGCAGAGCAGCACGCCAACAATTTCCGTAACTGGTTTGCCCCGCTGGGAATTGAAGTGGGCTGGCTGGCCGGGAAGCAGAAGGGCAAAGCGCGCCTTGCGCAGCAGGAGGCGATAGCCAGCGGGCAGGTGCAGATGATTGTCGGCACGCACGCCATTTTCCAGGAACAGGTGCAGTTTAACGGCCTGGCGCTGGTGATTATCGACGAACAGCACCGCTTTGGTGTTCATCAGCGTCTGGCGCTGTGGGAGAAAGGTCTGCAACAGGGCTTCCACCCGCATCAGCTGATCATGACCGCCACGCCGATTCCGCGCACCCTGGCGATGACGGCCTATGCCGATCTGGATACCTCCACCATCGACGAACTCCCCCCGGGTCGTACGCCGGTGACAACGGTCGCCATTCCGGACACGCGCCGCAGCGACATCATTGACCGCGTGCGCAACGCCTGCACCCACGAAGGACGTCAGGCTTACTGGGTCTGTACCCTGATTGAAGAGTCTGAGCTGCTGGAAGCGCAGGCTGCCGAAGCCACATGGGAAGAGTTACAGCTCGCCCTGCCGGAGCTGAACGTCGGTCTGGTTCACGGGCGCATGAAGCCTGCCGAAAAGCAGGCGGTGATGCAGTCGTTCAAACAGGGTGAACTGCATTTACTCGTTGCGACCACGGTTATCGAAGTGGGCGTGGACGTGCCGAACTCCAGCCTGATGATTATTGAGAACCCGGAGCGCCTGGGCCTGGCGCAGCTCCACCAGCTACGAGGCCGCGTGGGCCGTGGCGCGATCGCCTCTCACTGCGTGCTGCTCTACAAAGCCCCGCTGTCGAAAACCGCGCAGATGCGTTTGCAGGTATTACGCGACAGCAATGACGGCTTCGTCATTGCGCAAAAAGATCTGGAGATCCGCGGCCCGGGTGAACTGCTGGGCACGCGTCAGACGGGTAACGCCGAATTTAAAGTGGCGGATTTGTTGCGCGATCAGGCCATGATCCCCGAAGTACAACGCCTTGCGCGTCATATTCATGAACGCTACCCCGAACAGGCGGCAGCGTTAATTGAACGCTGGATGCCAGAAACCGAGCGGTATTCCAACGCCTGACGATCAGCCAAACATCGGCAGCATCAGGTAGAGCTTAATGACCAGCGCGTTGACGATATCAATGAAGAATGCCCCCACCATCGGCACCACCAGAAACGCCATGTGCGACGGACCGAACCGTTCAGTGATCGCCTGCATGTTTGCGATGGCCGTTGGCGTTGCCCCCAGTCCAAACCCACAGTGGCCCGCTGCCAGTACCGCCGCATCATAGTTTTTGCCCATCATGCGCCAGGTAACAAAGATGGCATACAGCGCCATAAACACGGCCTGTACCGCCAGGATCGCCACCATCGGCAGCGCCAGCGAGGCCAGTTCCCACAGCTTGAGGCTCATCAGCGCCATCGCCAGGAACAGCGACAGGCTGACATTCCCCAGCACGGACACTGCGCGCTCAAAGACGCGGTAGAAGCCCATCTGCGCCAGACCGTTGCTCAGGATCACCCCGATAAACAGCACGCAGACAAAGGTTGGCAGTTCGAAAGCCGTTCCCGCCAGCCATTGCGCAACGATTTTGCCCACGGTGAGGCAGATAGCAATCATGGCGATGGTTTCAATCATCACCAGCGAGGTGATGCTGCGGCCAACGTCCGGTTTTTCAAACGCGGTCGGCACCATTTCATCGTCTGGCCTGCCTTCCGGCGTGGTGGAGTGTTTCACCAGATAGCGCGCCACCGGGCCGCCAATCAGCCCGCCAAGCACCAGGCCAAAGGTCGCGCAGGCCATCGCCACTTCCGTTGCGTTTTCAAAGCCATAGCGTTCGATGAACAGCTTGCTCCACGCCGCGCCAGTTCCGTGGCCACCTGACAGGGTAATCGACCCCGCCAGCAGACCCATCAGCGGATCCAGCCCCAGCAATGACGCCATACCGATGCCGATGGCGTTTTGCATCAGAAGCAGGCCCACCACAACAATCAGAAACACGCCCAGCACCTTGCCACCCGAACGCAGGCTTGCGAGGTTAGCGTTCAGGCCGATAGTGGCAAAGAAGGCCAGCATCAACGGATCTTTCAGGGACATATCAAAATCGATTTCCCAGCCCATGCTTTTTTTCAGTATCAGCAGGGCCAGCGCCACCAGCAAACCACCGGCGACGGGTTCAGGAATGGTGTACTTTTTCAGAAAGGAAACACTGTGTACCAGCTTGCGACCAAGCAGAAGAACCAGCGTTGCGGCAACAAGGGTCGACAACGTATCGAGATGAATCATAAAAGGCTCCTGTTATGCGCGTATTCCATACACACGCGGCGTTATCCTGGGCCGGGTGATGCTCGTCATGAGCCGCCGGCGCGAAAAGTGTAATTTTTTTTTGCTGTTCGTTGTAGAAAAGCTGCTCACACCGGCAGATTTTCTCTCTTTTTTTTGCTGGCAATCGTTTGCTTTTACCAGGTGGTCAGCTAAAATGCCCGCTTTTCCACCGTGGGATTGCCGCCGATGTCTGTTAACACTCTGGAGTCTGCTGATGCGCAACCGATTGCGCAGAAGCAAAACAGCGAACTGATTTACCGCCTTGAAGATCGTCCCCCGCTGCCTCAAACCCTGTTTGCCGCCTGCCAGCACCTGCTGGCGATGTTCGTTGCGGTCATCACGCCGGCTCTGCTGATTTGCCAGGCGCTAGGGTTACCGGCGCAGGATACGCAACACATCATCAGTATGTCTCTGTTCGCTTCCGGCGTGGCCTCCATCATTCAAATTAAAGCCTGGGGTCCGGTGGGTTCAGGTTTGCTGTCGATTCAGGGCACCAGCTTTAACTTTGTGGCTCCGCTGATCATGGGCGGTACGGCACTGAAAACCGGCGGCGCAGATGTCCCGACGATGATGGCGGCGCTTTTCGGCACCCTGATGCTGGCAAGCTGCACAGAGATGTTCATCTCCCGCGTTCTGCACCTGGCGCGCCGGGTGATTACCCCGCTGGTCTCCGGCGTGGTGGTGATGATTATCGGCCTGTCGCTGATTCAGGTGGGTCTGACCTCCATCGGGGGCGGCTACGCGGCAATGAGCGACCATACCTTCGGCGCGCCGAAAAACCTGCTGCTGGCAGGCGTGGTGCTGGCGATCATTATTCTGCTTAACCGCCAGCGTAACCCGTACCTACGCGTGGCATCGCTGGTGATCGCCATGGCGGCCGGTTACCTGCTGGCGTGGGCGCTGGGTATGCTCCCGGAAAACACCACCCCACCCAACAGCGCGTTGATTACCGTGCCAACGCCGCTCTACTATGGCCTGGGCATTGACTGGAGTCTGCTCCTGCCGCTGATGCTGGTCTTTATGATTACCTCGCTGGAAACCATTGGCGATATCACCGCCACCTCCGACGTGTCCGAGCAGCCGGTCTCCGGCCCGCTGTACATGAAACGTCTTAAAGGCGGCGTGCTGGCGAACGGACTGAACTCGTTTGTCTCGGCGGTGTTCAACACCTTCCCGAACTCCTGCTTCGGCCAGAACAACGGCGTGATCCAGCTGACCGGCGTGGCCAGCCGCTACGTGGGCTTCGTGGTGGCGCTGATGCTCGTGGTCCTCGGCCTGTTCCCGGCGGTAAGCGGATTTGTACAGCACATTCCCGAGCCGGTGCTGGGCGGCGCGACGCTGGTCATGTTCGGTACTATCGCGGCCTCCGGCGTGCGTATCGTCTCCCGCGAGCCGCTGAACCGCCGCGCAATCATGATTATTGCGCTGTCTCTCGCCGTAGGGCTTGGCGTCTCCCAGCAGCCGATGATTTTGCAGTTTGCCCCGGACTGGGTGAAAAACCTGCTCTCTTCCGGCATCGCCGCGGGCGGTATTACCGCTATCGTGCTGAATCTCATTTTCCCGCCTGAAAAGAACTGATCCCCACACGGCAGGCTGTCAATGCCTGCCGTGACATCTCTTTACACCATTCCCGCCTTGAGCATTGCGCATAATTCGTGCATAACACCCTTATGTGCGTTTCGCGGGAAGGAAGACCATGAAATTTATTGGAAAGCTGCTTATCTATCTTCTGGTAGCCCTGCTCATTGTAGTGCTAGCCTTTTATTTTCTGCTCCAGACCCGCTGGGGCGCATCGCAGGTCAGCAGCTGGATCACGGTGAATACCGATTACGAGCTCAACTTTGACCTGATGGATCACCGCTTTTCATCCCCTTCTCACATCCTTCTGGAAAACGTTACCTTCGGACGAGATGGCAAACCGGCCACGCTGGTCGCTAAAAAAGTGGATATTGGCTTAAGCAGCCGCCAGATCACCGACCCGCTGCATATGGATGCCATCACCCTGTTCGATGGCACGCTGAATTTATCGCCGCAGACGGCGCCGCTGCCGTTCCAGGCCGACCGTCTGCAACTGAATAACATGGCCTTTAACAGCCCGAATACGGAGTGGGATCTCAGTGCGCAAAAGGTGACCGGCGGCGTCAGCCCGTGGCAGCCCGAGGCGGGGAACGTACTGGGGAAAAATGCGCAAATCCAGATGAGCGCCGGGTCGCTCACCCTCAACGGCATACCGGCCAACAACGTGCTGATTCAGGGACAACTCAACGGCAAAGAGGTGGCGCTGAATACCATCGGTGCCGATATGGCGCGCGGCTCGCTTACGGGCTCGGCTCTGCGTAATGCCGACGGTGGCTGGGTTATCAACACCCTGCGTCTGAATGAGATCCGCCTGCAAAGCGACAAATCGCTGCTGGATTTCTTCGCCCCTCTCTCCACCCTGCCTTCGTTACAGATTGGGCGGCTGGAAGTGACCGATGCCCGTCTACAGGGGCCAGACTGGGCGGTAACCGACCTCGATCTCAGCCTGCGTAACCTCACCCTGAGTAAAGGTGACTGGCAAAGCCAGGAGGGACGGTTATCCATGAACGCCAGCGAATTTATCTACGGCTCGCTGCATCTGTTTGACCCTATCCTGAACGCGGAATTCTCCCCGCAGGGCATTGCGCTGCGTCAGTTCACCTCCCGCTGGGAAGGGGGCATGGTGCGCACCTCCGGCAACTGGCTGCGCGAGGGTCAGGCGCTGGTGCTGGACGACGTTGCGATTGCCGGGCTGGAATATACGCTTCCGGAAAACTGGAAAACGCTGTGGATGGACCCGCTCCCGGCATGGCTGAACAGCGTGACGCTGAAAAAATTCGGCCTGAGCCGCAACCTGGTGATCGACATCGATCCGGCGTTCCCGTGGCAGATCACCTCCCTCGACGGTTATGGCGCTAATTTGCGGCTGGCGCAGGATCACAAGTGGGGCGTGTGGGGCGGTAACGCAACCCTCAACGGGGCGGCAGCAACCTTTAACCGCGTCGACGTGCGACGCCCGTCGCTGGCGCTGAATGCCAACGCCGCGACGGTAAATATTACCGACCTGAGCGCCTTTACCGAGAAAGGGATCCTGGAAGCGACCGCCACCGTGTCACAGCTGCCACAGCGACAAACCACCGTGAGCCTGAACGGGCGCGGTGTACCACTCAACGTTTTGCAGCAGTGGGGCTGGCCAGCGCTGCCGATTGCGGGCGACGGCAATATTCAGCTCACCGCCAGCGGAAGCGTGCAGGCGAATGCGCCGCTGAAGCCGACGGTGAACGGGAAGCTGAGCGCGGTGAATATGGATAAACAGCAGGTGCAACAGACGATGACGGGTGGTGTGGTGTCGACGGTGGCTCCGGCACAGTAAATAGCCGGGTGGCGGCTTCGCCTTACCCGGCCTACGATCTCATGTAGGCCCGGTAAGCGAAGCGCCACCCGGCATTTTTCCAGCTCAGAGGTGAACCATCACCTCATCCCCCTCGGCTTTCACCACCACACCCCACTCGCTGCCCGCATGTGAACCGCCTTTTACGCCGCCGACCTTCTGCACGTTGCGCAAGCACACCGACCAGTTTTGCGCATCTCCCGTGCCGGTAAAGGTCACGACGTCGCCCTGACGTGACGCCTTCAGCGTAAACAACACGGAACCGTCCGCCGCAGGCACTTCACTCACCGCCGTTGCGCCATCGCTCAGGTTGAAAAGCTGGAAGGCCGTCCCCTCGTGCCACGCATAGTCCGGCTTCTGGTTATTATTGCCGAGCGCCAGCAGCGTGTTGTCGCGCACATAGACCGGCAGGCTCATGAAATCGTGCTGCTGCTTATGCCAGCGGCTACCCTCGATTTCGTCGTTGTGCCACAGGTGCGTCCAGCGCCCTTCCGGCAGGTAAAACTGCACATCGCCCGCCTCGGAGAACACCGGCGCCACCATCATTGAATCCCCCAGCATGTACTGACGGTCAAGATAGTCACACGCCGGATCGTCCGGGAACTCCAGCATCATCGCCCGCAGCATCGGCGTGCCGAACTCACGCGCCAGAGCCGCCTGACGATACAGGTACGGCATCAGCTGGCATTTCAGCTGCGTGAAGTGGCGCACCACATCGCAGGACTCGTCATCGTACGCCCACGGCACGCGGTAGGATTTGCTGCCGTGCAGGCGGCTGTGGCTGGAGAACAGCCCGAACGCGCACCAGCGTTTGTAGACGTGCGCCGGAGCGGTGTTTTCGAACCCGCCGATATCGTGGCTCCAGAACCCGAAGCCGGACAGGCCAATCGACAGCCCGCCGCGCAGGCTTTCGGCCATCGATTCATAGTTGGCGTAGCAGTCGCCGCCCCAGTGTACCGGGAACTGTTGCGCCCCCACGGACGCGGAGCGGGCAAACAGCACCGCCTCTTCTTCTCCCACCGTCTCTTTCAGCACGTTCCACACCAGTTCGTTGTAGATGTAGGCGTAATGGTTGTGCATCTTCTGCGGATCGGACCCGTCAAACCACTGGACGTCCGTCGGGATACGCTCGCCGAAATCGGTCTTGAAACAGTCGACGCCGATCTCCACCAGGCCTTTCAGTTTGTCCGCATACCACCTGCACGCGTCCGGGTTGGTGAAGTCGTAGATCGCCAGCCCCGGCTGCCATTTGTCCCACTGCCACAGGGAGCCGTCCGGGCGTTTCAGCAGGTAGCCCTTCTCTTTCAGCTCGCGGAAAATCGGGGATTTCTGGCCGATGTACGGGTTGATCCACACGCAGACCTTCAGCCCTTTCTCTTTCAGGCGGCGGATCATCCCTTCCGGATCGGGAAAGGTCACCGGGTCCCACTCGAAATCGCACCACTGGAAGGCCTTCATCCAGAAGCAGTCGAAGTGGAACACGTGCAGCGGCAGGTCGCGCTCGGCCATGCCGTCGATAAAGCTGTTTACCGTGGCTTCGTCGTAGTTGGTGGTGAACGAGGTGGTCAGCCACAGGCCGAACGACCACGCAGGCGGCAGCGCCGGACGGCCAGTGAAGCGGGTATAGCGGTTCAGCACTTCTTTCGGCGTCGGGCCGTCGATCACGAAGTACTCCAGATACTCCCCTTCCACGCTGAACTGCACTTTGGAGACTTTTTCAGAGCCGACTTCAAACGAGACGTTTTCCGGATGATTCACCAGCACGCCGTAGCCGCGGTTGGTCAGGTAGAACGGGATATTTTTGTAGGACTGCTCGGTGCTGGTGCCCCCGTCGCGGTTCCAGGTTTCGACCGTCTGACCGTTGCGCACCAGGGTGGTGAAGCGCTCGCCCAGGCCGTAGACCGTTTCCCCCACGCCCAGATCCAGACGTTCAAACACATAGTTGCGATCGGTATTGCTGTCCTGTACGTAGCCGTTGTTTTTCAGCTGGCTGCCGGTAATGCGCTGGCCGTTGCGCAGGAAATCCAGAGCCCAGAACTCGCCTTTGGTAACGCGCACGCTGACGCTGCCGCTTTTCAGCTCGGCAAATTCGGCGTTGTTTTCAATCTCAACTTTTGCATCCTTCAGAACGTTCAGCGGATAGTGCGGGCCGTTGTTCAGCGTGCCCTGGAAGTGCTCGATGCGCACCCCCACAATCCCTTCCTGCGGAGCAAACAGGCGCACCGTGAACATCAACGTGTCGAGCTGCCAGGTGCGTTCGCGCACGTCACGCGGCGCCACATACACCACCAGGTCATTGCCCTGCTGCTCCACGTCGAATACCTGCACCGGACAGGTCACGTTCAGGCCCGGTTGAATAAGCCAGTTTCCATCACTGATTTTCATGCTCTCGTCCTCTTAGTTCTTTAATTCTTTGCTGACCGGCAGGTTTTCAAACTCCTGCTGATTACGGCGCGCGCCCTGTGCCAGCTCGCCCAGGATTTTGGTCAGGAAGGGGGTTTTCAGCGTGTAGTAGCGTTTGGCGATGATGGCGCTCAGCACGTAGCAGACCGCCGGGGCCAGGGTAAACAGGCCGATAATGATGCTGATGGTCGCGCTGTTCTGGGTTTTGGCCGCCGCGTCGTAGCCACCTCCAGCCAGCATCCAGCCGATCATCGCCCCGCCCAGCGCCAGGCCGAGTTTCAGCACGAACAGCGTGCCCGCAAAGCTGATGCCGGTCAGGCGTTTGCCGTTGGTCCATTCGCCGTAGTCGACGGTATCGGACATCATTACCCACTGAATCGGCGTCACGAGCTGGTGCAGCACGCCGATAACGAAGATGAAGCCGAACATCAGCACGGTGGCATGCATCGGCACGAAGAACATCGCCACGCTGACCACCGCCAGCGCGGCGTTGGTCCACCAGAAGATGCTCACCTTGCACTTCCAGTCGGTGAGCGGTTTCGCCAGCGCCGAGCCAATCAGGTTGCCGACGCAGTAGGTGGTGAGGAAGGCGACGAACACCTCCGGCGAGCCCACGATCCAGGTGCAGTAGTACATCATCGCGCCGCCGCGCACGCAGACGGCGAGGATGTTGAGGATGGTGAGCACGCCGACAATACGCCACTGGTCGTTTTGCCAGATGTCGCGCAGATCTTCACGCATGGAGGTGGTGCTCGGTGGCACCTGGATGCGCTCTTTGGTGGTGAAGAAGCAGAACGCCAGCATCAGGAACGCGACCACCGACAGCACGGCGATCCCGCCCTGGAAGCCGAACGCTTTATCGTCGCCGCCAATCAGGTTCACCAGCGGCATCATCAGCACCGTGGAGAGCATGCCGCCCGCCGTCGCCAGCACAAAGCGCCACGACTGAAGGGAGATACGCTGCGTCGGGTCGTTGGTGATCACGCCGCCCAGCGCGCAGTACGGGATGTTGACCACGGTATAGAGCAGGGTCAGCAGCGTGTAGGTGATGGCGGCGTAAACCATTTTGCCGTTGAGGCTCAGGTCCGGCGTGGTATACGCCAGCACGCAGACGATGCCGAACGGGATAGCGCCAAACAAAATCCATGGACGGAACTTGCCCCAGCGGCTGCGGGTGCGGTCGGCAATCAGCCCCATGCACGGGTCGGAGATCGCATCCAGCGCGCGGGCCAGCAGGAACATGGTGCCGACAAACCCGGCGGGAATACCAAAAATATCGGTGTAGAAAAACATCATATAAAGCATGACGTTATCAAAAATGATATGGCTGGCGGCGTCTCCCATGCCGTAGCCAATCTTCTCTTTTACTGACAGTACTTCGCTCATATTTTTATCCTTCACGCTGTAGGGGGCGCTGAGACCGGTTACCGTTTTTTAAACCATTGTTTCAGGAGCGGGTATTGCGTTTTCTGGTTAAGAGATTACGTTTCTTGTTTTTTGTGATCGGGATAAAAGTTGATGAGCACGAAATGCTAACCTGAGGATTTTCTTAAGAATTAGCTGAAACAGGGGGATTCAGGTCAAAAGAGAGGTGAAAAAAGTGGTGTGGGGTATGTGGTAAATGCCTGAAAGTAGCTATAATGCGCCCCGCCTCCATGTAGCAATGCAGGCGCGGAAGATCGTCATCTCCGGTGAGGTGGCTGGACTTCAAATCCAGTTGGGGACGCCAGCGTTCCCGGGCAGGTTCGACTCCTGTGATCTTCCGCCAAAAATACAGCTAAATCTACTTTCAGAGTTAATAACATGTATAAATATCTTCCCTCAGAAAGAATCGATATACTTGAAAATAACTTAATATGTTTTAATAACCCTTTAAATTTTAACGACCCATTTGAATTCAATACTTCTTTTAACTTTAGTAGCTTTGAATCCAATTTATACGATTCGTTAAGCACTGTAGACCTTCTTAAAGAATTTCCAGCTGAATTATTAAATCAGATTGAAAAACTGCCTAAAGAAATTGTCAGCAATATACTTAAAGATGCAAAAAAAGCAATGCTCTCGATGTATAAAAAAGAAAAAGAAAATATAATAAGAGCAGCAGATACTACAATGCAAAGTTTTAACTCAAAGTTGATAGGAATAACGAGAATTCTATCATTAACAGAAACCCCTACGAATATTTTGATGTGGGGACACTACGCACAGGCCCACAGTGGGTTTATCATTGAGTTTGATATCAATCATCCATTTTTCTCACAACGTCGCGGCCAAAAAGGTGAATTTGGTTATTTACGAAAAGTCATATATCAGAAAGAATATCCATTCTTGGATCCATTCTCAGGCGATCAAATAAATCATTTCCTAATAAAAAGCAAAGACTGGGAATATGAACATGAATGGCGAATGTTGTTACCACAGGCCAATTCTGGTAAAACAATTAATGTATGTGAAAAAGAATTTGATCTCTATGAACTACCATCCGATGCTATCAAAACAATAATTTTTGGTTGCAATACCTCAGAACATTTTAAAACTAAAATGTTCAGGTTAATAAGTTCACGAACCGACTATGAACATATCAGTTTTATACAGGCTAAAAAATCAAATTCAAGATTTGAGATTGTATTAGACCCGTTATAACTACTTTTTTAATCTATTTAATTCATTTCGACCTAAATTTTTTAACCAATTCCCCAAACTCATCCCTTCAGCCTTCGCCGCAGCCTCAAACTGCGCCTTCAACTCCGGCGTAATACGAATCTGAAAAGTTGGTGCTTTTCCGGATTTTGACTGATTAGGGTCGCGTTTAGCTGTTGACATGTACGTACCTACAAGAGCAAGATATCTTCACTGAGGTACGTACCTTATCATACGAAAACCTCAAATTGAAACGCCCTCGTCAAGTGCTCGCAACACCGGACGAGAGCTAACCACACCAACTATCAAGGAGTTGATTATGGCTGATTCGCATTCTACCCCAGACACCGACCAATCCGGAACCGAGCGTTCGTTAATTGTGGGATACCGCCCGAATGTTTTCGACAAATCTACGCCGAAAATCATCCTTTCCGGCAAGTGGCTGCGCGCGGCGGGGTTTGATACCGGGCAGCAGGTCACGGTAAAGGTCATGAAAGGATGCATCGTTCTGGTGGCGTATAACGAGCAGGAGCAGCGTTTGCAGGACGATTATAAACGGACGAAAGCAAAGCTTATTGAGATAGAGGACGCGCTTGCAGCGATCCAAATTCCACATGCTGGAAAGCGCCTCGCAAAATCAAATACAAACCATCTGGCTTAACGGCTGTTTCTGTCATACTACGAGCTTACAGGCATCAACCTTATGACGCGGAGGCAGCATGACATATGAGGAATTAATAAATTCGCCAGCCGGTGAGTTTGTCATGTTTGCCAGCAAGGATGGAAAAGTTCGCATTGAATGCCGCTTCGAAAGCGATACGTTGCGGCTCTCACAGGCTACGATCTGTGAGTTATACGGCAAAGCCAAAGCAACGAACAGTGGACATATGAAGAATATTTTTGATGAGGGTGAACTGGTCGAAAATTCAGTTGTTCGGTTTTACCGAACAACTGCCAGCGATGGTAAAGTATACAACGTTCAATATTTTAGCCTGCCCGTTATTCACACCATCGGCTATCGTCGGCTTATTAAAATGGGAAAAGCAGGCTAAGCGACAATTCCAGTACATGTTCGTTATTTAATGATATTCACCATTTTGATACTTGATACATTTTTTATGTCATTATTGTTCTTAAAATGGAAGAACAACCATAAATCAACTTTATACTTTTTTGATATCAATTCATACCACATATATCTCGCAACGATAACTTTCTTTTTAAGCAGGCAAAGTTCTTCAGCATTCCCATTTTGAATGGTAAGTCACAATTTAAGATCTTAATGAAGCGTAGTTTCCCTCAGTCTATAAAAGGAGATTGAGATGGCTATACCTGTTTACTTATGGCTTGAGGACGATGCAGGCCGGAGAATTAAAGGCTCTGTCGATGTAAAAGAGCGCGAAGGCTCAATAGAAGTTATTGAATTTATGCACTCAATCGAACAACCTATTGATAAGCACTCCGGAAAAATCACTTCAAAACGTATTTGTAGCACCTATGCATTCATGAAAGAGATTGATTCCTCATCCTCATATCTATACAAGGCCTTGAGCACTGGACAAACACTAACAAGAGCAGAATTTATATTTTACAGGATCAACTATAACGGGCTCGAAGAGGCTTACTTTAAGACAACTTTAGAAAATGCAAGAGTAGTTCAAATTGAACCACTCATGTTTGACATTAAACTACCGCAAAACGAACGCTATACACATTGTGAATATGTAGATCTAACATATGAAAAAATAACATGGCATTACATAGATGGAAACATCATTCATTCTGATACCTGGAAGGAACGCGCTTAAGGAGAAAGTATGTCCTGGGAATATAATGTAAAAGAGCACAAATTTTATCTTGATGGTGTTTATCAGTTCGATGCAGATTATGCAGGAGCAAGTGGTTACAAAAACGATCCATCTCAAGAATGTGTAAAAAACAGTGGGCCTCTACCTCGAGGGAAATACACAATTGGTTCCCCTCATAATTCTGCCCACACAGGAAAATATACCCTCAGCCTCACGCCCTACTCGACAAATGATATGTGTGGCAGAGACTCATTTAAAATTCATGGCAAAAGCAGTTTGCACCCTGATGACTCTTCAGAGGGCTGCATTATTGCTCCTTTGAGTGCGAGAAGAAGCATCTGGAAAAGCAACGATACGGTGTTGATTGTCAAATGAAGCGTTTAATTTGTTCATTGCCATTACTCGTTGCAGTCAGTTCGCACGTCTCAGCATCTGAAATGACCGGCTTCGCAACACAGTATTACGATGAAGACGGCTCGCTGACGGAAATTTCAACCATAGTGCCCCTTTCCCCGACCATCACGATCGGCAAGAAAACGGTTCAAATGGAAGTTACTCATCTGTCTCAGATTTTCAGTACATACGTGGAGAAAGACAGCTCCGCGCACTGGATCTGCCTTCATGACGACGATGGCACCAATTATTGGTTCATTTCAGATAACGAAATGGGTGCAGGGCTGTTAACTGCGCTAGCCATATCCAGGGATGGCATCCATAAAGAGTGTGTGAATACAACGGAACGAGTCAGTGTCTCAGTCTCTGGCGTTCCATTGTTAAATGCCACTCACGGGGATTTAGTTGAATTGTTCGGCAAAAAAGCAATCGGCAACAGAAAAAAGATCCTGCTTTATCAGGAGACACCTGTACAGGATGGATTTGTTCAGAACAATACCGTCTCTTATTACTTTGATGGCGAAAAATTGCGCGGCGTAATTATCGGGCAAATAACCAGTAACTAGCTTGCAGGCTCCCTCTTTTACAGAAGAGGGCGTTAAGCCTGTCCACTCAACCGCATATGCAACAGCGGAAACGGATTCCCCTGTCCGTCCAGTGCCGAGCGCCCGACCTGCTCAAACCCCATATGACGATAAAACGCCACCCCCTGCGGATTCTGCTCGTTCACATCCACTTCATTTACGCCGAATTTTGCGATGGCATATTGCAGCAGCATTTTCCCAATACCCCTCCCCCGGCTCGCATCATCCACAAACAGCATTTCAATGCGATTTTTATCCACGCCCAAAAAGCCGTGAATAATACCCACGTCATCCCGGGCAATCACAACCCTGAGATTAGGCAAATATGCGTTGAGCAATAACGGACGCAGCGCCGCGATATCGCTTTCCTGCAAAAAGCGGTGCGTGGCGCGAACTGACGACTCCCAGACTGCGACGAGGCGTTCAAATTGCGAGGGGTGTGCGGCTTCTATTTTCATGGTGATATTCCGGTTGAGTAAAGTTTCAGGGCAGCAATGTAATGATATTCAGCTCTGCGACGTGCGCCACACGCCAGGCGTACAACCATACTCCGTCTGGAAATGACGAATAAAGTGCGCGCAGTCGCTGAATCCCATCCGCTGCGCAATATCCGTCACGCTTTGCTGCGAGTTCTTCAGCAGCCAGCAAGCATAGCGCAGCCTGGCGCTGCGGATAAATTCGCGGGCCGTTTTGCCGAATTCTGCGTGGAACAGACGGTTGAGCTGGCGTTCACTCAATGCCACTTCTCGCGCAAGCCCGGCGGTGGTGAGCGGCCGGGTCAGGAACTGTTCAATCAGCATGACGGCGCGGCGCAACCGCGAGTCAGGGATAAGCGCAAGATTCGCCGGACGTGGGGTGGCAATTTCATGCGGAACGAGCGACAAACGCTGGCAGGTGGTGCTGGCGATATCATCCCCGGCATGGGCGCGGATAAGCTCAGTTGCCAGCGTCAGGGTGGAAATACCGCCCGGGCAGGTCAGCACATCGCCATCGTCGATGAAATCATACCCTTGCTCAGCATAAACCAGCGGGAAAGCCTGCCGAAATGCATCAAGGTGGAAAGGATGGATGGACGCTCGTCGTTCATTCAGCAATCCTTCCTGTGCGAGGACAAAACTGCCGGTGCCAATGCCAATGAGCGGAACCCCGGCATGGTGGGCATGTGCCAGATACGCTTTATCCCCCTGATACCCTAAGTCCAGATACTGCAATTCACCGCCGATAACAGCAAGGTAGTTAAAACTGTCCGGCGGCGCATGGGTGGAATCCGGTCTCATGATAATCCCCGCATTGCTGATAATCGGGATATCAGGAAATTCACTTATCAGGCTGATTTTAAATGCTAATTTATCCTGAGCTTTCGCTGCATAACGCAGCGCCTCCAGCAATCCGGAGACGGCCAGGAGTGAATAACGGGGCCATAATATCAACCCAATATGCAGACACTTTTCCGGTACTGATTTCCCCCTATCGGAGGAGTCAAATACACTTTTCATTTACTTGCCAAATTTAAAATTAATTACATTATCGCAACATGATCTGTCGCACTTTATATTTCTAAGATAATCCTGATATTTTAAATCAAGCATAAATGAGAAGGGAGGAAAATATAATGTTTTTCTCGTTTATATCATTCTTTTTTTGAACCACGACACACATATGTCGGTAATGTTCCTAAGGTAAAGATATAGTTACCATTATGTTGTTCATTGATCCGCATATAAATACTCTTGCCCGGATAGACAAAAAATTGCGGTTCATATTTTTCCAGCCAGCTGTCGTCAACATTATCGTCCGGGAACGTCATATTTTTTTCTGACGTCAGCAAATAGAGATGATCTTGCCTCTCCACCCGAAAGGAAATTTTCCTGTCGATGGTTTTACCCGGATCGCTCTTTGCCCGGCCATTCATGCTCAGGGTGCCGAATTTCCCGTCGAAGGTGTAATTCAGCCAGACCGTCAGCGTCTCATCCGGATGGTGCTGGACCAGATTAGCCTGGCATGAAAAAGGCTGAACGTAAGTTCGGTGCCACAGGTAATAGCCCGTCAGCACGCCTGCGGTGACGAGGCCCGTCACGATGATATACAGCATCTGCCGAAAACGAGTCATGCTAGCTATCCTTCAGGAAATAATCAGATATACAGCGGTTCGGTTCTTTCATTGGCCGGTCGCAGTGAATAACCGATGCACGAGGAAGCAGAGCGTACCAGCTGATGTAAACCCAGGGATATTGCGCGCATTCAGCCTTGAATTGTTCCACATAGGTCAGCGCGGAAGCGCGTTCAGCGTGAGTCTGAATGTCGTTCGCAAGATAAACGCGACAGGCTCCGACGGATGCCGCAAAACGGTAATCCTCAACAAAACGGTTTTCTGTGGCGTTCATATATCCCGTCACGCCTGCCCCGGCCAGGACGATCAATAGCCCCATGACAACAGCCAGCCAGCGCGTGGGCTTCCTGGCAACGGGCGTTGCTGGCGCGGAGGATGCAGAGACCTCCTCGATCGCTGGCGCCTCCACACATTGTTCCTCTGCGGGTTGAGGCGCGACAGGTGAAGACTCTCTGACGGTTATTTGCGTGTCGCTTGCCAGCGTCAACCCAATCCGCGGAATGGTAACGATAGGGTCAGTTTCAAAACCAATCTTTTTGAGCCCTTTGCGCAGGATGGAGATGTTCTGGTAATAGGTATTGGAGGAGACAAGCATGCCGCGGCTTTGCCAGACAATATCAAGGAACTCTTGCTGAGTGACAATCGACCCCGCTCTGTCGATTAATAACAACAGGCATCGGCCTGCTGGCGAATTTAACACAACCACACGGTCAGGATTGTTGATATCACGTAACGTGCTGGCCGCAGGATGAAATTCGACGATATTATTTATAATGTAATGCTTATGCATAGGGGCAGTATGAATTCTCCGGTTAACAGATGTTGAACCTGGGTCACCGCATGTATGGGATGACATTCACGTCGGGATTAATGTGACTGATTAACGGCATGCTGTATATCTTCGCCATTGGCGAAAAATCTTAATTTATATTTCATCCCTTAAGCTTCACTGAACCTGCATAAGAACTCAACCCTTGTAGAATGCGGCTTGCAGAGCCACTTCATCCGCGATCATCCTCATTATGATGTTTTGTGAAGTGAATTTCCGCTCCACAGAAGTATCTGACTACCGGCAGCATCTCATTTATCAGAGCCTCACCTTTTGGCGCACTCCTCGCCTCTTGACATTGACAAATATCTACATAAAAAAACATTGTACGCCACGGACATGCGTGTCTGAAATATTCAGCACCCTTAAGCCTTAAGTTTTCTCAACCTGACCAATATCAATAACTTATATGGTTTTTGTATGCTTTTCAGCCACCTTTCTATCAGTTTTTATCGATGATAACATTCGTAAATTGTTATTCCCCGTCAGCAACTTCACACCCGCACTGACACCAGACGACAAACTCCTTACAAAACCTTTATCAAAGCTAAATTTTCATTAAAAATAGCGGCTATCATAATTTACAGAAAGCGAAGCGGAATAAGACCAATCAGAGGGAAGCGTCGTAACCGGTCTCGATCTTAGTAATTAATACAATTTTAGATTAATTCAGATTACCTCTTTATTGGCCGACGTATAGTAGGCCTACACTATGCAATACGTCATTGCTTCGAGAATACTGGCGATAACCTTATAAATAATTCGCCTGATTACTATTATAAATCGAGGAATAACATGACGAACAATAGCCAAATAACACAGCATATTACTGTTGCATTGATGGGCGGCGATCATTATGCAAGAAACGGCATTAAAACGTTATTAAGCAGCATCCGCGACGACCTTCACATCATTATCATCGAAGGAGGTTATCAGGAACTGGATAAGGCGCTGTCGTCGATTCGTATCGATATCTTATTTATATCTGGCGCAGAGAAATACCATACAGGGTATGACTCACTGAAATATTTAAAAAAAATCAAAGCCACGCAGCCTGAAGTGATGATCTGCCTGTACTCAACCTCTGCCCATTCCCTGTTATGGGTCCGGGAAGATATTGATGCCTATATCTCGCTACAGAACACGGTTTATCAGTGGCGGATAAAGCTAGCAAAAATGGTCGATAGCCATTATCGGCCCCAAAAGCAGCCAGCGGCGTTATCGCTGACGCCTGGAGAAAGGAGGGTATTAAAGGAACTCAGGAACGGACTGGATATACGTTACATCGCAGAACTGGAGAAACTTTCTTATCGCCGCGTGAGCGCCTTAAAAAGCTCAGCGATAAGGAAACTCGGGCTCAGGAATAAGACAGATTTGCTGGTCTTTTTAACCAGTTAGACCTGCCGCTTTCAGAGCAAATCTCGTAATAAAAAAACCAAGGAACTATGAAATGAAAGCACGCCTTACTTGCCATTCTCTGCTGGCATTAAGCATTGCCGCCCTGCTGCCAGCGGGCTCAGCACAGGCCGCCACCACCAGCGGCGGCACGGTTAACTTCAGCGGTAAAGTGGTGACCTCCGCCTGTGCCATCAGCGCCGGTAGCGCCAATATCGACGTCGACATGGGGGAAGTGCGTACCGCCACGCTGGCTGCCGCAGGCAGTGAAGCCAGTACCGCAAAAGCCTTCTCCATCACGCTGGAGGATTGCGAAATCGCCGATACCTCCGCGTCCACGGAAAATAACCCCATCGCCGCAACGACCGTGGCTATCACCTTCACCGGTACGCCGGACAGTACCGATGTCAATAGCCTGGCCGCGGGAGTAAACGGCGGCGCGGGCTCGGCGCAGCATGTCGCTATCCGTCTTTATGACGAACAGGGCAACGTCGTCAGGCTGGGTGAGCCGGCAGCAGCGATCCCCCTGCGTGCGGGGGCGAACACCCTGAACTTCAGCGCGAAATATTACTCCCCACTGGGCAACGCCACGGCGGGTGATGCCAGCGCGGTCGCCACCTACACCGTGACCTATTCGTAATCTTCAGGCCCGGTCTGCTGGCCGGGTCTGACTCAGCTTTCAGGAGACGCACAATGCGCGTAAACACATGGATTTGTCTGGCTGGCACGTTATGTTCATCCGCCGTGTACGCAGGCGGCGTGGGGTTAGGGGCAACGCGGCTGGTCTACGCAGGCGCGGCTACGCAGATGATGATGCAGGTAAGAAATACCCACCCTGATGCCACGTTCCTGATCCAGTCATGGATGGAAGACGAGAAAGGGAGCCGTACCAACGACTTCGTCATCACGCCGCCGCTGTACGTCATGAAGCCCGCCAGCGAAAGCGCGGTGAAAATCATGTTCAGCGGCAACGCCCTGCCATCCGATCGCGAGACGCTGTACTGGATGACGGTCAAAGCTATCCCACAGCAGGTTAAAAACGGTTCCGGCAATTCGCTGCAATTCGCCTCTGCCAACCGCATCAAGGTCTTTTATCGCCCGGAGCGGCTCAGGGAAGGTGCAGGGGAGGCATGGAAAAACCTTGCCGGCGCCTACCGCGCGGGCAAGGTCACGCTGACCAACCCAACGCCGTATTACCTCACCACCATTAACGTGAAAATTGATGGCAGGCCGGTATCGCCCGTCATGGTACCGCCGAAAGCCAGCGTGACGCTGGCAGACACCTTCAGCCATGCGAGCAGCATGAGCTACCAGACGATTAACGATTATGGGGCCTGGACGCCCGTCACCCGCACGTCATTGTCCCAATAATAAAAACAGTAAGGCGTGACCACATGAAAATTAAAATCCTGTGCGCCACGGCGATCGCCCTGGTGATTCGGCAAGCCGTGGCTGCCGAAAGCGAGCTGCAATTTAATCCTGCGTTTCTCAACGGCGAGCGCGCCAACAGCGCCGATCTCGCCTGGGTCAACGCCGGGAGCGCGTTGCCGCCGGGCGAGTACAATCTTAACGTGTATATCAATACCCAGTTCGCGTTCACAGGTAACGTCACGTTTCGCGTCGCTGAAAGCACCGCTGGTGAAGCCCTGCCGTGCCTTACGCCTGCACAATTCGCCGCACTTGGCATCGACAGCCGTCAGGCTAAAGGGGGTGAGCTGCCGCCTGCGCAGCGCTGCATTTTTTTAACCCAGTCATTCGCCGATACCCGGTTTGATTTTGACCAGAGGACGCTTACCCTCAACTTCACCGTACCGCAAAGCGCGATGCGCGCTCTGCCGCGCGGATACGTCAGCCCGGAGAGCTGGGAGTCCGGCATCCCTGCCGCGTGGCTGAACTATGTGGTCAATGGCGCGAATAATGACTACCGGGGCGAGACGCGCACGCGGGAACAACAGCTGTTTGTGAGCCTGAACAGCGGCGCCAACCTGGGTGCATGACGGCTGCGTGATTTCACCACGTGGACCAAAGAGAGTAACGAGCTCACCCACGTCCAGACCTGGCTACAGCGGGATATCCGCGCCCTGCGTGCCCAGGTTTATGCCGGTGAAACGTTCACCTCCTCGCAGGTGTTTGACGCCGTTGGCCTGCGTGGGATTGCCCTGAAGACCGATGACAATATGTTGCCCGCCAGCCTGAGCGGTTACGCGCCTGAAGTGCGCGGCATCGCGCGCAGCAATGCCACGGTGACGGTTCGCCAGAACGGTAACGTCATCTATCAAACCTCCGTTCCGCCGGGGGCGTTTGTGCTGAAAGATCTCTATCCGACCTCTTCCGGCGGCGACCTCGCGGTCACCATTCAGGAGAGCGACGGTAGCCAGACGCAATACACCCTGCCCTTTGCCAGCGTGCCGAATCTGGTGCGTAACGGTCAGGTCAAATATGCTCTGGGTGCGGGGAAATACCGCCCTGCGGGCAATCAGATCTCGCCCTCCTTCGCGCAGGGCGAGCTGTTCCTGGGCTGGCGATACGGCCTCACGTTTTATGGCGGGGCGCAGTTTTCCGATCGCTACACCGGCCTGGCCTTCGGGATCGGGCAGAATCTCGGCCGCTTTGGCGCCTACTCTCTCGACCTCACCCATGCCCGCAGCCAGCTGGCTGATAACCAGCACTACACCGGTGATTCGGTGCGCCTGCGGTACAGCAAGCTGCTGAACGATATCGGTACGCGAGTCAATTTCTTCTCGCTGCGTTACTCAACGGCAGGGTTTTATACTCTCAGCGATACCACTTACAAAGGCATGGCGGGCGGAGCGCCAGAACAGACCGTGGAAGACGATGGCACCGTCACCACTCACTACGACACGGTTTACAACCTGCATATGTCGCGTAAGGCAAAAAATCAGCTGCTGTTGTCGCAGCCGATGGGCGAATACGGCGCGCTGTCGCTGTCCTGGGATCAACAAACCTACTGGAATACGTCAAAAACCACGCAAAGTTTGCAGTTCGCGTGGAACGCGACGTTTCGTAACCTGTCGCTTGGCATCAGCGCCCAGCGTAGCTCTGGCCTGTACGACAACAAGAAAGACAATATCCTCGCGTTGTCCCTGTCGGTGCCGCTGGGTAATCCGGCGCTGTCGACCCGTCTCCGTTTTACCGCTACCCATGCGGATCCCGCTGGCACCACCGCCAGTACCGGTGTCAGTGGTTATCTGCCGGGGCAGGAGAATCTTTTCTATAGCGTCAACCAGCGCTACAGCGCGCAGCAGCACTACGGCGGCGATGCCGCGCTGCAATACGAGGGCGCGTGGGGAGACTATAACCTGGGCTACAGCTACGCCGGTGACTCCCGCAACCTCAGCTACGGGATGAGCGGCGGAGCGGTGCTGCATGAGGATGGTCTGACGCTGAGCCAGCCGCTCGGGAACACCAATATTCTGGTGAAAGCCCCGGGCGCCAGCCATGTCGCCGTGCTCAACCACAAGGGCATCAAAACCGACAGCCGGGGCTATGCGGTGATCCCGTACGCCACGCCGTATCGCGTTAATCAGGTTGCGCTGGATGTCACCACCGTGGGCAATGACGTGGAACTTGAGAACGCCATCGCCAATAAAATTCCCACCGACGGGGCACTGGTTCGCGCCACCCTCACCACGCGTCAGGGAGCAAAAGCAATGTTTATCGTACGTCACGCTAAAGACGTGCTCCCCTTCGGCACGCTGGTCTCGTCAGAGGATGACAAAGCCAGCGGTATCGTCGGCGACGGCGGCAGCGTGTATCTGACCGGCCTGTCAGCGCAGGGAACCTTGCATGCCGTATGGGGACGCGACAGCGCCCAGCGCTGCACGATCCGCTATGCGTTGAACCCGCAGAATTATCACGCCCGCACCGGGCTTTATTCCCAGGAGGCCATATGTCAGTAACCGTCCGTTTCCTCCCCCTGATCCTGCTGATGGTCATCACCGTCCCCGCGCGCGGCTATGACGTGCTGGTTTCCGTGACCGGCAACGTGATCGGCAATACCTGCATTGTCTCGGAAGATTCGAAGGAGCAAAACGTGCCGCTGGGCACCCTCGGCGTGAAGCAATTTAGCGAGGCGGGGGCGGTCAGCAATATCAAAACGCCCTTCACGCTCACCCTTGAAGCGTGCGGCCCCACCTTTGCTGGCGTGAAAATCCGCTTCAGCGGTACGCCGGATGACGAAAACCCGCAGCTTCTGAAAGTCGCTGACGGCGGCGCGACCGGCGTGGCAGTGCAGATTCTGGATAAAGACAGCGTACTTATCCCGCTGGACACCCAAACCGCTGCTTACGGCGCGGCGGGGGATGACAGCGTAAAAATGACCTTCTATGCGCGACTGGCCGCCACGGGTGCGCCGGTCAATGCCGGAGACGTTTCGGCAGTGGCGACCTGGACGACGGAGTATCAATAATGCGTTTACTGTTTTTAGCCCTGTTTTTCATGTCCTCTCAGGCACTTGCCCTCTCCTGGACATCGGATATCACCCTTTCGCCAACACCCATGTCATGGTCCGGCCCGGCAGACTCCATCGTGCCTGGAAAGACGATCGGCTCTGAATGGAGCGCCACTGCGAGCGTCTCGGAAGTGTTCTGGTGCGGCCTGGTATTTACCTGCTCCAAAGGGACGCTGGAGCCGAGCAGCAGTATAACCGCCACCGGCATCACGGTTATTCTTGATGGCGCAAATTACATGGTATTTGAAACGGGCGTGCCCGGCATCGGCTTCATTCTTGGGCTCAAAGATTATAACGGCACCACCTATGTGCCGATGCAGACGGGCATTACGCAGAGCTATCCGGCCGATGGGACTAACGGTTACGCCACCGCACTGGGCTGGTCGGCAAAAGTGACGTTTATCAAGACCGGCGTTCCGCTGAAATCCGGCGTATACCAGACCCCGACCATTAACGCGGCGATCCTGACGGCCTATAACAACGAAGTGAAAACCGCGCAGGTGATCATCAACCCCACCACCATCACGGTGACGGCAAGCGGCTGCACGGTAGGCACAAAAAGCGCCAACGTCGACCTGGGCACCATTGATGTTCACACGCTGCCCAGCGTAGGCAGCACCTCGCCGTCGGGGGAGTTTAACGTCAGCCTGACCTGCGATGAGAACGTGGCGGTTAATGCAGTGATGACCGATCAGACCACACCGTCAAATACCTCGTCGGTCGTGACGCTGACCGGGGACTCCACGGCCTCCGGCATTGGCGTGCAGTTTTTCTATAACGGTACCGGGCCGCTGATGATGGGGCCAGACAGCTCGGCCGCAGGCACGACGGGACAGTTTTTCATCCAGACCACCAGCGCAGCACAAACGCTGTCGCTGCCGTTCCAGGCGCAGTACATCCGAACCGGAGACCTGGTCCCCGGCTCGGCCAATGCCCTGGCAAGCATCACCTTTTCGTATCAGTAGGTTAGTGCTTCACCCACACCAGCTGATCGACCCGGAAGCCCAGACCGCGTGCGGTGTTCAGGTAGTCCTGTTTTACCGCATCCGGAATGGTCGGGGTGCGCGATAAAATCCACAGGTAGTCACGGTTCGGGCCGCTGACCAGCGCGTACTGGTACTTATCGTCCAGCTTGATCACGTTATAGCCGCCGTAGAACGGGCCGAAGAACGATACCTTCAGCGCAGCCGTAGTCGGTTCGCCGGTAAAGTACGCCTTTCCTTCGCTCTCATTCCATTTGTTCTTCACCGGATCATAGCCGCGGTTCAGTACGCTGATACCGCCATCGCTGCGCTTGCCGTACGTCGCGGTGACCTGTTCCAGACCGCGCTCAAAGCGGTTTTCCAGTCGGGCGACTTCATACCATTTGCCGAGATAGCGGCTGGCATCAAAGCCGGTAATGGGCTGCACGCCTTTCGGCGGCGTGGGAGATTTACAGGCAACCAGAGTCAGCGCAATGGCGACACCGGTAACTACAGGCCATAGCCTCATGAGAACTCCTTTCATTTACGCGGTTGGACGTTAAGTGTAGCGCACCCGTGCGGCGCTTCATCCCGTCGGAGAATATTCGTAGTATATTGAGACAACTCCTTCTCTTCGGATGCAGACATGGCTTACTCCATCGGCGAATTCGCCAGACTCAGCGGCATCACCGCCACCACGCTGCGGGCGTGGCAGCGACGCTATGGCTTGCTCAAACCCGAGCGTACGGACGGCGGTCACCGCCTGTACAGCGATGAGGACGTTCAGCAGGCGCTGAAAATCCTCGACTGGGTAAAAAAAGGCGTACCCATCGGTCAGGTTAAATCACTGCTGGAACGCCCTGCGCCGCGCCGCGCCAATAACTGGCAAACCCTGCAACAGGCCATGATGCAAAAGTTGCAGGAGGGGAAAATTGAATCCCTGCGTCAGATGATTTACGACGCCGGACGCGAATACCCAAGGCCAGAGCTGGTCACTAACGTGCTGCGTCCGTTGCGCAGCCAGATATCGGCCAACGTCGCCGCCGCCATGACGCTGCGTGAGATCCTCGACGGCATCCTCATCGCCTATACCTCGTTTTGCCTTGAGGGCGATAAAAAAGCGCCGGGCGATAACATCCTCATCAGCGGCTGGTACCTCAACGACCCGTGTGAGATCTGGCTTGAAGCCCTGACGCGCACCGGCCAGGGCCACCGCATCGACATCCTGCCGGTTCCCCCTGCCGCGCTGGCCCCGGAAATTTTCCCGGATCGCAAATGGCTGCTGGTCACCAGCGGCAAACTCACCGCCGCGCGGAAAAAGCAGGTTGCGCAGTGGCAGCAGCAGGTTTCCCTTGAGGTAATTATCCTCTGATTATTTTCTGCTGTGGCAATCTTCACGAAAAGTTGAATATTTTTTCGCGCAGCGAGTGCTAACGTTTTCCTGTCACCGACAACTCAACAGGAAAACACGATGAAAAAGACACTCCCTCTGATGATGCTGGCTGCCATGGCTTTCGCGCCTGCCGCATTCAGCGCCCCGGCAGGCACCCTGAGCGTCCACGTTCTGGACCAGCAAACCGGTATGCCGCCAGCAGATGTGACCGTTACGCTGGAGAAGCAGGAGCAGGACAAGTGGACCCCGATTGCCAGCGGTAAAACCGACCACGACGGGCGCATTAAATCGCTTTATCCGCAGGATCAGGATATGGCACCTGGCGTGTATAAAGTGACCTTCAAAACCGCCGATTACTTCCACGGCAAAAAGCTGGACTCCTTCTTCCCGGAAGTGCCGGTGCTGTTCACCGTCACCCGCACCAATGAAAAACTGCACATCCCGCTTCTGCTCAGCCAGTACGGTTACTCAACCTACAAGGGCAGCTGATTGCTCTTGATTTTAAAGACGATTAAAAAATAATCCCGCCAATACTTGGACAAACTCGCATTGTTGTGTAATTTTTAGATATGAGATCGGGAGGTGCACACTATGACAACAAAACCTGTGCTGGGTATTAGCGGATGTTTGACCGGTTCCGCCGTTCGCTTTGACGGCGGGCATAAGCGTATGGGCTTTGTGATGGATGAGCTGGCGCAGTGGGTCGCTTTCCGCCCGGTATGCCCTGAAATGGCTATCGGCCTGCCCACGCCTCGTCCGGCGCTGCGCCTGGTGATGACCACCGGCGGCGAGACAGAAATGCGGTTCAGCAAAGCGCCCCACGATGACGTCACGCAGAAGATGGCCGCATTTACGGCAGATTATCTGCCGAAAATCGGCGATCTGTCGGGGTTTATCGTCTGTGCAAAATCCCCCAGCTGCGGCATGGAGCGCGTGCGGCTGTACGACGAAAACGGCAACCGGGGCCGCAAGGAGGGTGTCGGGCTGTTCACCGCCGCCCTCCTTGAAACTTTCCCCTGGCTGCCCGTCGAAGAAGACGGTCGCCTGCACGATCCGGTACTGCGGGAAAACTTTGTTGAGCGCGTTTTTGCCCTCCACGAACTGAACGTAATGCGTAAAAATGGCCTGACGCGCCGTGCTCTGCTGGACTTTCACAGCCGCTATAAGCTTCAGCTTCTGGCGCACCATCAGGCAGGCTACCGTGAAATTGGCCCGTTCGTGGCATCACTGCACGAGTGGGACGATCTGGACGCGTTTTTCGTGGCCTATCGCGACAAACTGATGACCATCCTGAAAAAACCTGCTTCGCGGAAGAATCACACTAATGTGCTGATGCACATTCAGGGCTATTTCCGTAACCAGCTGAACAGCCGCCAGCGCGGGGAACTGCGTGATGTGATCCTGCATTACCGGGACGGACTGCTGCCGATCCTCGCGCCGCTGACGCTGCTTAAGCATTATCTGGCTGAATACCCTGACCGGTATCTGATGACGCAAAACTACTTTGATCCCTATCCTGATGATTTGGGTCTGCGTCTGGCCGTTACCTGATAAGAAAGAAGCGAAGGCCCCATTGACCCACAGAGGCCCAAAGCTGTACCCCGTTTAGACGACACCCTCACTGTCGTCTTTTTTTTGCGCTCAGCGTAAAATACTGTAATTCTGTACAGGTTAAGCGTGCACAGCGGAGTAACCCGATGATCAAAAATCTGCATATTCAAAACTACCGCTCAATTCGCGATATGTCGCTTGAGCTGGAACAACTCAATATCGTGTTCGGCCCCAACGGCACCGGAAAATCCAATATTTATAAAGCGATTTACCTGATGCACAGCGCGGCGCAGGGGCAATTCTCCCAGGCGCTGGCAAACGAGGGCGGCATTTTGAAAGTGTTCTGGGCGGGCAAAACCCGCAGCGACCAGCTGCGGCGCATGAACCTGGCGGTGGAAACGGAAACCTATGAATATGAGCTTCAGGTCGGGTTCGTGGAAAAGCTGCCCTACCCCTCACAGTTTCAGCTCGATCCGGTGATCAAAGAGGAATCTATCTGGCTGAGCGGCCAGCACCGTCGTCCGTCGTCACAGCTGATGAAGCGTAAGAACCAGGCCGTATTCCTGAACAACGTACATCACGAAAAAGTGACCCACAGCGGTACGCTGTATGAGAACGAGTCAGTGTTCGGTCAGCTCGGTGAACCGCACCTCTACCCCGAAGTGTCGCAGATGCGTGAGTCCCTGCGTAACTGGCGCTTTTATCATGAGTTTTCCGTTTCATCCGGCTCGGCGATCCGCGCGCCGCAGGTGGGTTTCCGCTCCCCGGTGCTGGCCAGCGACGGCGCGAACCTGGCCGCCGCGTTTCAGACCATTGTCGAAATTGGCGACGAGCTGCTGCTGATGCGCATTCTCGACCAGGCCTTCCCCGGCTGCGTGTTTTACAGCGACAACACCGGCGGGCGCTTCCGCATGATGATGCAGCGCGAGGGGCTGAGCAGACCGCTGGAACCGGCAGAGTTCTCCGACGGCACGCTGCGTTTTTTATGCCTGGCGGTGGCGCTGTTAAGCCCGCGCCCTCCCGCATTTATCGCCCTCAACGAACCGGAAAACAGCCTGCATCCGCAGATGCTGCCCGCCCTGGCAAGCCTCATTGCCGAGGCCAGCCGCTATTCGCAGATCTGGCTCACCAGCCACTCGCCGGAGCTGGCGCATTTGATTGAGAAGCACCGATCGTTTTCGCTGTATCAGCTGTCGATGGCGGAGGGGGAGACACGGATGGAGCGGCTGGGGTAATGCACTTCTTTTATGCTGTCACCACTTTCAAGGTCGCCATCTACGACGAAGATGATTTCCGTCGGTATATACCTTCGGCGAATTCTGCGCTCGCGACAGATTATCCAATTTATTGTTGCCAGTTTCTGATGCCAGGATAATCTGTAAACGTTGGTTATCAGATGAGAAAATTAAAATGGATATTGTACTTTTCCCTGGTCAGAACGCCCGCGCATGGGCTGAAACAATGATAAATCTTGAAGCCCGCAAGCTCATCAATACTGCGAATATTGTCGGAGGGCAACATCTCAGCGACGGACTCGCACGGATTAAATTTATGGATGATATTCGGCAGTTTGTGATGCAACAATTTAGTGCTACCCGGGCAGCCAGAAGTGATGAGGAGTGCATGGAATGCCTGAAAAACATCCGGGCTGAGAACGAAAGTCTTCTTGAGCAAAGCAGAATGCTTCGCTCCCGTACAGCTCAGCTTTTTGCTCAGATTGAACTGGTTAAAGAAAATAACAAAGTCGTCGGTTACGTTATCTCATCGATTAAGGTTGTGCTTTCAGGGTTACAGATTGTTGCAGGTGTTGGTGCAATGATGACAATGAATCCAGTGGGTGCGCTTGCAGGAGCGATTTTGGTTATGGATGGTGCAAATGCCATTTCAAAAGAAATTAACAGAACGCTTCAACATCAACCAAACTCCGAAGGTATGCTGGCAGATGGCGTCATGGATATCGCTCAGTTTATGGGATTTAAACGTGAATCAGCACTTGGGGTATTCAATAGCGTAAGCCTGGCAGCAAGCGTCTATACGGTATTTGGCGCCATCCGGAAACCCGAATCATGGCGTCTGTTTCGTTATCTCCCGCTGGATTTCTACCGCAAAGTCGACGGAATGAATCGCGCAGCGCTCACTATGAAAATTGTCGGCTGGGGTGTCTCTGCAAAAGTCTCGTTTGATTTAATTTCTAATGCGTCTGGACAGAACTAATGTATTTCTTTCTGAAGCGCCAGGCTTTGTAGGTAATGATCGGGGGTTGAAAAAACCAGGCAATAATCAATACGATGAAAAGAGAAATGCCACCGGAAACAATATTATAATGTTCAGCGAAAAAAAGAAGCGCCAGGAAAATCAGGGCCACAGTCGCAGTAATACACAGAACCATGATAAATCGCTTACCTAACTCAAGCACTACCTCGAGCAGGGATGAACCATAACGGCTAATGTTTCGGTTCAGATACGCTAATTCTTTTACGGTGAAACCTGATTCAAGTAACTGCGTTTCAATATTGTTCATGCCACTACCTTTTCTTCTGGAAAGTAACGTGGATTATCTTAACCGGAAGAGAAGTGCTTGTAACCCGTCTGATGCATATCCATTGCCGCCAGCTTTAAAGGCAAAGAAGCCGCCCACGTCTTTTTATTCCATCGCGCCAGCATTATTTTTCGCTGCATACGGCTTAACGCGAAACGTCTTACGCCACTCCGCCGGACTGACACCAAAGCGCGCCTTAAACTGCTGCCGATACGTCACCGCTGATAAAAACCCCACCTGCTCAGCGACGCTTTCGATTGGCAGACTGCCGGACTCCAGCAGGATCTGGCTGCGCCGCAGGCGCTCGGCGGTAAGCCAGTCGGCAACGCTCATGCCCGTCGCCTTGATAAAATGGCGGGTCAGCGTGCGTCGGCTCATCGACACCACGTCCGCCAGCGAATCCAGGTTATGCGGTTCGGAAATGTGCTGCTGAAGGTAGTCAATGAGACAGTTAATCCGCCCGTCGCGGGTATCTTTCGGCACAGGTTGCGCAATAAACTGCGCCTGCCCGCCCTCGCGGTGCGGCGGGACGATCATCCGGCGGGCAATCTGATTGGCGACGACGCTGCCAAAGCGCTGGCGGATGATGTACAAACAGCAGTCGAGCGCGGCGGCGGTACCCGCCGAGGTGATCACATTGCCGTCATCCACGTAGAGGGCGTTGATGTCCAGTCGAACGTCCGGAAACAGCGTCTGAAACTGGTGTTCAAACTCCCAGTGGGTGGCGGCCCGTTTGCCGCTGAGTATGCCCGCATAGCCCAGTACAAACGATCCCAGACACAGCCCAACAATTTCCGCCCCGTTGTCTCTGGCCTGAACCAGGCTGTCGAGCAGCGTCTGAGGCGGGCGCTCCAGCACGTGCTGCCAGTAGGGTACAACCACAATTTCAGCCGATGCGATTGCAGAAAAATCCTGCGTCGCATGCAGGGCAAAACCGTCTTTCGAGGTCAGGAATCCCGGTTTTTCAGCGCAGATCGTAACGTTAAAGCGCTTTTCCCCGGATACCGTATCGCCAAACAGAATGCAGGGGACGGAGTAGTGGAACGGGCTAAACCCGTCCACCGCGACAATAGCAACGTTAACAAGCGGCATCTGTCTCTCCTTTCCCCTTTAACACTCAGAATATAACGGTTTCGCCGTCCTGAGGAATGCTCACCGCGTCACTTATCTCGTTGGCGTCAACATACTCGCGCAGCGCGCGGCGGGTCAGCAGGCAGTGGTTGATAGCTTCCATATGGGTCGCCACGATTTTCGCCTGCGGCAGCAGGAAATGCACGTTAAGCAGATCTTCTTCCCCCATGATAATCGGCCCAAACCCAATGACATGAGCGTAACCGGCGTTGAGCACGACGATATCCGGCTGGTGCTTTTGCAGATCGGCCGCCACCGCATCGCGCCAGATGGTATCCCCTGCGATATAAAGCGTCTTCTCATCGGGATGACGGAACACCACGCCGCAGGCTTCCCCCAGAAACTCTGCCAGCTCCGGCACGGCGTAAGCGCGGTCAGTACCGTGCTGGCCGCCGTGGGTTTTCACTATCCGGATATCGCCGTATGTTGTTTCCCCGGTCATGATCGTCAGGTTGGTAAATCCCTGGCTGCGCAGCAGCGCGGCATCGCTATCATTTTGCACGTAGATCGGCTTGCCTTTGGCGATCAGCTCAACGGCGTACTGATCCCAGTGATCGGCATGGGTATGGGTGACGATCACCGCGTCAGCATCCAGAAGCGTTTGAACGTCAACGGGAAGCTCGACCATCGGGTTGCGAATATCAGCCCGCGCCGTGCCGGGAAAACCCGGATAAGTGCCTTTTGGCGCCAGCATTGGGTCGATTAAAAAGCGTTTTCCCGCGTAAGTGATCAGTTGGGTGGCATTGCGAATTTGCGTAATGTTCATGGGCTATCCTCCGGTTGGTATGAGAAGGAGAATAGCCCCAGGGTGCCGTTAAGAATGTGGGCCAAAGGGCGATGATCGATGAAATCGGGTCAATCGATAAACCGCTTGCGCACCCTTTCCAGCGGGGCAATCAGCAGATTGATAAGCGGCTTACGATCGATAACGATATCGGCGTTCACCGTCATCCCGCCCATCAGCATGCGCTTTTTCTTGTCCGGGTCGGTAAACCAGGAGGGGACGCGCACTTTAGCCAGGTAGTAGTTCTGCCCTTCCTGGAGCGGGATCAGCGCCGAATGGGCATCAATGTTTACCTCATAGAAATCGGACAGCGTCGCCTCCACCGAACCGTATTTGTCCACGGGCCAGGAGTCGAAGCGCAGCTTAACCTTATCGCCTTTCGCCACGCGCCCCACCCCCGTTGCCGGAACATACAGGTACCCCTCCATCGTCGCCGCGGTATTTTTACGGATCACCACCACCACCTCGCTATTTTGCGTAATGGCCCGGCCAGGCGGGAAGTTAATCGCCACCACGTAACCATCGGAAGGGGCCAGCATCGCCATGGTGGAACTTCCCCGGCTGGACAGGTTGCGATCGATTTCGCTGATGCGGTTTTTCACATACAGCTGCTCTTCGCTCAGAGAGTCAATTTGCGACTGGGTGCTGTCGGTCAGGCTGGTTTTGCGTGCCTCAAGCTCAAGAATAGTGCTCTCCTCCAGCGTCAGGTTGAGCTGCGCATTGAGCACATCATTGTGGCTTTTATCGAGATCCACTCTGGAGACATAGCCCTTCCCGGAGACGGATTTCCACGCCTCGTAGGTGTCGGTGCTGTTTTTTAACAGCGCGCGCAGCTTCTTCACCTTATCGCGGGAAACGGCGATCTGCTTGTCGGTGAGAGCCAGCTGCTGCGCCAGATTTTTGCGATACGACGCAATCGAGTCCTCAATGGCCTGAATGCGCTGCTCGCTGCGCTTCTTCTCCGCTTCCATCTGCTGGCGGTCAAACTGCACCACCGAGCCCTGCTTGCCGCCATAGTCCTGCGACACGGTGAACAGCGGATCGTTTTCCTTCACGTACTGGCCGGGCCGGACGGCAAAATCGACAAGGGTACCGGACTCCCTGGCGCGGACTTCCACATCGCCCTGCGCCGGGATCAACACCCCGCGTGCCAGCGTGGTTTCCGAAAAATTAAAGACAATCGCAAAGACCAGCAGGCAGAGAAAAAAGGCGATGAACAGCGTCAGCACGGCTTTCAGCCGTGGCGCGTTGATGTGATAGCTTTTTGAGAAGTGATGCGGGATCAGCGCCCGCCGCTGTCCGCTTCGGTTTTTTAATTTCACGATATGTCATCCATGATAAATCACTGAAAGATCATCCCATGCACTCCAGAGCGTGGGGGTTTTGCGCAGCGCGTTCAGCGTGTCGGCGGCGGCCTGACGGTAATCCTCCGGCGCATACGCCTGACTCTCCAGCCCAAACTCCGCCGCGTGCAGCGAACAGATCGGCAGCAGCGTTCGGACGCTGTAGCCATAGCGCGATAAAAACCGCGTTGAGACGTCCGTTAACCACGCCTTTTGATCCCCTGCCTGGGTGGAGAACAGCGGCGCATCCGGCAGGCGTTCTTCCATCAGCAGCACCGTCACCAGGCGGTGAGGGGCGAAAAACGAGCTGGCGCGTCGGCCTTCGTGCGCGGCCATCAGCTTATGCAGCGCAGGGTGACGGGTAATAAACTGAAAGCGCACATCGGCTGGCGCGGTGGCGAGCAGCGCATCCACGATCAGACCAAAGCCCGCCCAGCGCATGCCCAGTAGCAGGGTGCGAGATGAACTGTAAAATGCCTGCTCCCGCGTCCACTGCGCCACGTACCCGTGCAGATCAAAACGAACGTTGCGCGCCCAAAGCGCGGGCGGGAAGATCTGCTCCACGAAGTTAAACCCGCTCAGCTCATGCGCATTCTGATGCAGAAAATCAGCCGGAACATCGGCCTCCGGGCAGCGCATAAACTGGCTGTAGTTTTGCGTGATCCGGTTTGCCAGCAGCGTGCGCCCGGCCTGGCGCGCGCAGAGTCGCGCATAGAGACGCGGCAAAAGCATCATTGCTCACTCTCCCGCAGGGTGCCGTTTTCCATGGTATAGAGACGCCCCTGACAGCCCACCACGTCCGGCGAGTGGGTGACAAACACCAGGCCAATCCCCAGGCTACGCAGGTTCGCCAGCACTTTCTGCGCGGTCGTTTTATCCAGGTTCGCCGTCACTTCGTCACAGAGCAGAAGCTTAGGCTGGCTGTACAGGGCGCGCGCCAGAACCAGACGCTGCATCTCCCCGGCAGAGAAAAAGGTGTTCCCCGGCAGCATCTCCGTTTCGTAGCCGTGCGGCAGCCGGGCGACGACGTGGTCCACCTCCGCCAGCCGACACGCGGCAATGACCTGCTCTTTATCCGGTGCGCTGTCAAAGCAGGCGATGTTGTCCAGAATCGAGCCGGTGAAGAGAATATCGTCCGCATGGACGATGCGGATGTGCTGACGCAGCGAGGAAAGATCGCACTCCTCAATGGGGATCTTATTGATCCGCAGCGTGCCAGACGATGCCAACAGCATGCCGGAGATCAGACGCAGCAGCGTGGTTTTTCCCGACCCGCTCTGGCCCACAATCACCGCTTCTTCGCCCTGCTTCAGGGTCATGTTGATATGCTGTAGCGTGGCCTCCCGGCCAGGATAGGCAAATGAGACATCCTCAAATTGCAGACAGACCGGCGAGGTGACAATCCGCTTCCCAAACTGGCTGGTTTCAGAGGGGGCAAACAGCAGGTCGCCCACGCGATCCAGCGGCCCCTTGAGGGCATTTTTGTCCAGCAGCTTCTGCGCCACCTGCACCATGGCATCGGAAAAATAGCGCTTATAGCTGATATAGGCGTAAAGCATCCCGATGCTCATCTGCCCTTCCAGGATCAGCCACGCGCCAAAGCAGACCACCAGCAGTTGCTCGGCATTGATCACCAGCAGCGAAGCCACGTCAAAGCGGGCCAGTAGCCGCTCTTTACGCATCAGCCCGGCGATGTGCTCGCGCTGGGATTTGTCCATCACCGCGTCCCGGGCCTGCTCCATGTTGTTCGCTTTGAGCGTTATGATCCCTTTCTGCGTCTCCACTAGCAGGGACTCATACTGGGCGGTGCGCTCGATGGAGTCATCCACCGCGCGTTGATAGGGGCCGATCAGCGAAAAGCGGATCAGGAAAAACACGCCCATCAGCAGCATTGTCAGCAGCGCAATTTTGACGTTATACAGCAGCATAAACAGCAGGCTGGTGACGGCGATCAGGCTGGAAAAGAGAATTTGCACGTAACCATTGCTGATGAACTCCGCGCAGGCGTGGAGCGATTTCTCAATAGCCAGCACGATGCCCGGCGGGCGCGAGCGGAACCAGCTGGTCTGGGTGCGCAGCATGTAGTGGCGCACGGACTGGCTTAAATCGTCATAGGCAATGTTACGCATCAGGATCTCAAGCAGCTGCTTGAGGAATTTACCGATGACTTCAAAGATAAAGACGATAGCGAAGATCGCGGTGAGCAGGATCACCAGATCGCTGTCGCTGCGGGAAATGGCCTCATCCATAATCAGCTGCACGTAGGTGGGGCTTGCCAGCATGGTGATGAGAGTAAAAATACAGAGCACAAACAGCAGCAGCTGGCGCTGGAACAGGCTCGGAGATTTATTGGCTAAACGGCCAAGCGTGAGCTTTTCATCCGGGGATTTCTTTTCGAAGCACGGCGTGGGCTTAAGCTCAAGCACATAGCCGGAAAAGAGTTTTTCCGCCTCTTTCAGACGGTAACGACGCACGCCGCTGGCCGGGTCGTGAACGGTCACGCTGCGGCTGTCGATCTTCACGATGACCACGAAATGGTTGCTGCGCCAGAAGGCGATGAGCGGCAGCTCAGACGTTTCTATTTCAGTGATTTCGCCTTTAAGCACCCGGCCAGACATATTTTTATCGCTGGCAAGGGTCATCAATTCCGCCATTGAGGTTCCCGCATCGGCGGAAACGGAAATCTCCCGGCGCAGCTGGCTGACGGAGACATGGTGGTCGTAGTGCCCCAACACCATCGCCAGGCAGGCCAGTCCACATTCGGTAAATTCATGCTGGCGAATAACAGGGGTCTTACCCTGTTTTTTATACTGAAAGAGCGAAAACATAATGATCCGTGGCTGAAATAAAAAAATGGCCCGGCAATGCGGGCCATGCGTACAACGTGCTTCTCGCTTAGGCGCTGAAGAAACCGCCGATGAAGCCGCCCACCAGGCCGAATACGCCGCCGATGGTGCCGCCCAGCGCGCCTAACATCTGGCTGCCCGCGTTATAGCCCGCGCTTGCGCCCTGAATAGCGGCAGCAAACGGATCCCAACCACCGATGATGGCCTGTGCTTTTTTGAAATCGATAACTTGCATGATACTTTTCCTGTTAACGTGAATTAGTTGTAGCTACCAACCAGCGCGCCCAGGAAGCCCATTGCGCCACCCAGAACTCCGCCAACCACACCGCCAACCATGCCCATGATGCTGGCGCCAGTGTCGTAACCCAGCTGTGCACCTTTAACCAGACCAGCGAACGGGTTTAACGCGCCGCCAATAATGTCTTTCGCTTCTACGAATGAAATCGCTTTCATTTTTATCTCCTGTAGTGATGGATCTTTAGCATGATGCTAAAGGCTAATTTCCTTTTATGAAGGAAAGCGGTTGCTACGGGCAGGTGGTCAGCGGAATGATTTTATTGCCATAAATAATCATCCGCCTTGCAGCCTGCCCGGCATTATCTATTTCCAGCCGTTGCCCCGGTGGAATATATTTTGAATTGTTGTATTGCGTACTGCACCCGACCGAGGAAACATATTTAAAATAGGTATTCCCGGTATTACTCACCACCCCGTTGCTAAACGCATAATCAAAATGTCGTGTCCATGGTCGGACAATCAAAATAGCCTCAAGCGAGACCACCACATCCGACTGGATGCGCTGGCCTTTGCGCGTGATAACCTTTGCCTGGAGCGGCGTCTCGGTGAATTTTACGCGATAGTATCGCTCTTTGTTGTCATGCGGGCCGGTATAATAAAATTTAAAACCCGCGCGTTCACCGCTCCCCAGCGTTAATTGCTTAGGCGAATACATGACTTCGCCGTCTTTTATTTCGGTTTCTTTTCCCTTCTCTTTAGGAACGTCTACCTGAATAAGCGACACGGTATAATTCTGACGCTCGCTGGTATCGTTTTTTATCGGCTGAAAAACAACTTCACTTTCGGGAAGAAAATCAATATTCAGACTTTCGATAATTAAAGCATTTGCCCCTGTGGAAATGAAGCAATTTATTGCAAAAATAGCCAGGAATTTTCCAGTCATGGTTGATTAATTCCAGGATGCGCTAACATCTATTCTTCCCTGCGCGGTTACTTCACCAAACCAGCTATTTCCGTCATAGGTGGTTTTCGATACCGGATTATCCATAACGAATTGGAGGATCAGCGGTGTTTTCCAGAGCCACATATCGGTCACGCCGGAACTCATTTTGTCCCACTCTTCCGCATGGGTGGCCGGCGCCGGGATCGACAGTACTTCGCCTTTACAGTTGTGCGCCATCAGCGTCTGGCTTTTCCCCACCAGCACGTTGCCCGGAATGGGAACCGTGAAGCCGTTGCCGCTAAAGGCGCAGTAGTCCACCCCATTCAGGCTTTGGGTAGGCCCGGTGACTTTTACCGTGACCGCAATCGCCGCATCTTTTTGCGCCCCGCTGTAGGTGATGGTGTAGGGGATCTCAATGGGCGCTTCGCCGATAATGCCTTTCCCTGAGCCGCCCAGACCGTCAGGATCGAGGGTGTAATCCGGGTTGTCTGGCACAATTTCCAGCCCGGGTTCGATCGGGTTAATCACCAGGCCGCCCCCCGGCTGGAAGCAGAAATCCGCCGCCAGCGAGCTGTTGCCGGGCGTCAGACACAGGCTGACGATATTGCCAATGTTGCTGCCGTCCCCCGCCTGCGCCACGCTCAGAATTAACGCTTTCGGCAAAAAGATTTTAAGGTACGCTTTGCCGCCGTTTTTCTGCGGCGCTGCAAGGAAGGTGTTCGCCAGGACACGCGTATCGCTCAGGATACCGCCGGAGATACTGTACCAGGTGTTTTCATCGAAGGTCAGCTCGGCGGCAAGCCCGGTGCCGCCGCTCATGTGCGATTGCAGCACGCTGTTGACGTGGGAAGAGGTGAGCGCCAGCCCTCCGTTGTAACCGGAGATATCTTCCCCAACAAATGTGTATTCGAGCAGGTCGCACAGGACGCCAGAGACCGTGTTACGGGTGTACTTGGTGCAGGTGGCCCCCGTTGATCCATCGACAATCGTCACCTCGCCGCTGATCGGGTCAATACCCAGGTTAAGCGCTCTGGAGTTGGTCATGGTCAGCGTGCCCACCTTGTGAAGCGTATTGGTGGTGGTCACTTTGTTGATGGAGCTGATTTGCGGCGTGGAGGTGATGGTCACTTCATCCCCTGGCGCGGCGTTGAGCAAATAGTTAAAGAACGGATCGCCCAGTACCCAGCGCCCGTATGACGTGCCGGGCTCCATCACCGGCGGCTTAACCACCATCGACGTGTCGGTATAGCTGGTCGTCGGGGTGTACCCCGTGTTGCCGCAGGACGAGGAACACGCCGTCCCTTTAAAGAACGGAGAAGCGCTGGAACCGGTCACCGAAAAGTCGATAGTTAACGCGCTGCCTGCCGGGCCGTTGAAGCTGTTGTCCGGGATGTAAGTGGCGATACCGTTATTCGTTTTCGCACTCAGGGTCGGCCACTCGCGCGAACCGTGTAAAAACGCGGTCGACGTGCTGTTCAGACTAAACAGCCCTGCGCTGTTTCCCGTACCGTTATTGTCCGGGTTATTAATGGCGAAATAGGGCAGCTCCTGCGCCTGGGCCGCCGCGCTCATCAGCAGTAAATTAAGAGCGAATATCTTTTTCATCGTCACGTTCCTGCGTTCCTTTTGCTTCCTGCCAGACGAAATCGCCTTTGTCGCAGGAGATGTCCCCAAGCCACAGCGCACCGCGGTTAGACTCGATGTCCAGGCGCACTTCGCAGACGCTGTCGTCCGGCGTGGCGATACTCAGGACAGGGTTGTTCTTATCAACGTCGATCACGAAGCGTCCGTCGTTTTCCGTCCGGGTCAGCCCGACGTGGTTTTTGATCTGCATGGCGCCAATCGGGGCCCCGTTTGCATCCACAAGACGACCAAACAGAGTGACGATTTTCTTCACCTGCGGCTTCATCACCACGGTATTGCCCGGATAAACCGTGATATGGCGACGCGCATTCGCGCCAATCTCATAGCTTTCCGTACCGGTTTCACTGTTCATCACTTCCAGGTCATAAGCCTGGTATGCCGACAGCGACAGCCAGGTCTTATCCCCTTTGATGCGTTCTGCCCGGCCGTTAAGCTTCAGGGTCAGCGCTTCATCAGATTTGAGACCGGTACTGACAATCACCCCTGCGCTTTCGGTGCCTTTCCCGGCGGCGATGGCCTCTTTGGACCAGCCCACGCTGCCGTCACTGGTCAGCGTGGAGTTCCAGCCTTTACTCATGCCGCTCTGGACGCTGAGGATGTTGCTGTTCCACGGCGTGTCGAAGTTCACGCTGCCGCCGCCGCTTACGCTGCGATCCTGGCGGCTGTTAAAGGCTTTTGAGACGTTGGCAGTAGCCGATTTCAGGTAATCGCCTTCAAACTGGCGGCTGGCGCTGACGTTCAGCGCCGTGCCGGTATCGCGATTGTGGGAAACGCCAACCGACACGGTATTGCCGAGCGGTATAGCGAAATCGAGCATCACGTAACGATCTTTCTCTTCGTAATACCCGTCGTATTTGTTGCGCGACATTCCCACCCGCAGGCGCGCCGTACCGTAGCGACCGGCGTATAACCCCTGGGAGTAGTCCAGCTGATAGCGTTTATAGCGATAGAGGTCGTCCTCCTGGCGCATCAGGCTCAGGTTGCCCGCCGAGGGCAGACCGAACGACGGCAGGCTAAAGGAGGCGCCCCAGGTATTGCCCTTGCTCTCATAGATATCCAGGAACTTGCCACTGGAGAGCTGTTCATGGGAGTACCACACCGAGCCGATCTGCCACGGCAGGCTGAGATTCGCCCCATAGTTGGCGCGATACGTTCCGTCGGAGGCGGCCATGGTCTGGGTATTCACCGAGAAATAGCCCGTCAGGTTCAGGGAGGCCCACAGCTCGCTGACGATGTGTTCCCGCATCATGTAGGTGGAGGCGTTCCAGTCGACCATCCCGCTGCGCTTGCTGAACGAGGCTCCCACCAGCGACATGGTGTCTTTATGTTTGGTGTCGTAATCGTAGTAGTAGGTGTTGTCCTGCTCGTTTATGCGTTTCGCGTATTTTTTATAATTGACGACGGATTTATCGCGGCTATACATCCCGCCCCACATCTGCCAGCGCAGCGTTTCCGACACGTTGCTGGAGAACGGCTTATTTACGGTGTACATGCTACGCGACACGGTGCGGCTTCCGCTCACCACCTCAACTTCGATGCTGTAGATCCCGTAGGGCAGGCTGCTGGTGTCAATTTCATGGTTGCCGACGTCAAAGCGCTGAATGCCGATAAGCTGCCCGTCACGACGAATACGGGCCTCGCCCGCCGTGGGGAAATAGACCACCACCGGCGTCAGAGAGAGCGTGTTATCGCGTTTGCGGGAGTTGGCCTGGTTGCCCATGGAAACGCCGTAGACTTCACCGCCGGAAATCCCGCTGACGCTCGCCAGAGACTGCATCGCCCAGCCGTTCAGCATGCCTGCGGCGTAGCGCATCCCCTGATAGTCGCGCTCCCACATAACCGCATTCATCTGGGTATCGCTGCTGCTCTCGTTGACGTAGCCAGAGCCGTCGATCAGCACATGATCGACGCCCATTGAGATCCAGTTTCTCGCGTTCAGATAGCCCGACGACCAGCTGTCACCGTAGCCGCTCTCGGTGTGATACGCCCCGAGGTTGTAGGAGAACGTGCCGCTCAGGTCGTCAGACTCCGGCGCATCAATGTCCACCTCACGCGGGCGAATATTCACCCCGTAGTCGCTCTGCGACAGATTCAGCAACAGGCGCATTTTTTTCTGATCCAGCTCGAACGCGGACCCCGTACTTACCGGAATGCGCATCTGGTCATCAAACTGCTTATCGTTAATGCTCTGCAATAACGTTCTCATCTCTTTTGACAGACGAATGCCGTTATCAGACTCCTGGACCTGAACGTCCCTCAGCCCCAGCTTCAGATCCTTTGCAAAGAGCGTCACGTCACCGATACGAACATATTCGCTCGCCGTGCCTTCGTGGTTCCCTTGTTGTGCTGAGTGTGGACGCGTATTCACCAGATAGACGGGAATTTTGATCCCCTGCTCCAGCAGTGCATAAAGCGAGTCGGGAAAACGGTAATTAGCGATAACCACGGAGCTTGAGGCTGCATGCGCAAGCGCGGGCAGCGTGCCGGATGCGCAAGCCATCATCACCGGCAACACTAATTTATTTTTAACCATGCATCCTTACTTAACAGGAATGAACTGTTTCAGGTCCCATATTCCGAGATGAAAATGGTTATCCGTAACGTTGATATCCTCAATAGCGCGCGAGGTCTCTGGCATCAGGTAGAAGTTTTTGCTACACGGCGTGCCGGGGGATTCCGGATTCGGCTTCAGGCAGGTCCCGGTCGCATTGACGCGAAACGAGGTGTTCCCTTTATTGGTTATTTTTCCCGCCACATAGACGAAATCAATCTTCTTATCCCGGGGCTGAACCACCAGAATGGTGCTCACCACCGCGCGCGTCTTCCCGGTGCCGTTTTTTGGCGAACCGCTGTCCACCTCTTCGCTTACCCCTTCATCCGTGAAGGTAATGCGGTAGTAACGCTCTTTGTTATCGGCGTTTCCGTGATAGTAAAATTTGACGATATTGCTGGTACCGGCGGGCATCACCATGCGCGTGGGCGTCAGCAACAGTTCGTCCACTTTCTCCGGATTAATGACGATCCCTTCATCCATTGGGCTGCTGATCCGCTGTGCGCGAACAGAAACAATACGCACGCTGTCTGCTTCGTTTTTTATTTCCTTGGCGGTGGAGTCAGCATCCGCAGAAATAATGGTGGTGACTTTTCCCACATTAATGGCCAGCGCGGAGGAAGAGATAAATAATAAAAATAAGAAGGCGGATTTGAGGTTAAACATGCTATTTCCCTAAACAGGGGCTTGCGCCCCTGGATCGATCAGGCCTTAGCCCCAGGTTGCGCGGAACGCAACAGACACGGTCCCTTCCCACAGGCTGTTGGTCAGGTCTTTGAACTCTTTCGCCGTACCGGCATTGTCCTGAGCGGAGTCAACGTAGAAGACGAATTTGTCCTGGCCGGTAATTTCGGTATCTGCCGCCGCGCCTGCGCTGGTGGTCAGGTTCCACAGGCCAGAAGAGACGCCGGTGTTAGAAGAGGAATCAACCAGCGTGGTCCATGCGGTTGATTTCGCCCCCACGGTGCCACCGATAGAGCCCAGGTCGTTACCGCCCCAACGCGCACCCACTTTCAGCTTGGTCGCTTCACCACCCACGCTGAACAGCGTGTTGTTTGAATCGTCGAGGATAGCTTCGAGTTTGAAGCTGGTCGCCGTAGAGTGATCGCCACGGATAGCCACATCAAACAGACCGGTGTCGGTGTTGAAAGATTTGGTGTTGGCGCTGTAAACAAAGTTCAGAGCACGCGTTGGCGTAACAACCAGATCGGATTCGCTGTCTTTGGTCGCGGTTGCCTGCCATGTGGCAGAAGCCGTCGTTTCTGCTGCATTAACTGCGCTCAGGGCAGAAACAGACAGCAGGGAGCCCAGAACGATAGCGTTCAGTTTGTTCATTTATTTAGTCCTTCAAAAAAGAATCCACGTGTATAAAAAGGGGAGCCCCTTTTCCGAGGCGGAGTATAGACAGCCGCAAAATAACGAGGCAATACAGAAAAATTCACTCGACGGAGAGCAACAATAAAAATATAAATAAATTTCTCGTATCTTATTGTTACGTATTGAGTAAATTACTCACTTTCCCGAGTAATAGATAAATATCGATTTTTTAATAAAGAGAAATATCAGGACGTCGGGACAGCCACACACATCATTACAGGCAACACCAGCCCCTTAATTAACCACGCATGTTTTTTTACGCTGGTAATATAGAAGAAGTTGATATTATCAAGTAACATTTCGTTTACAACGCCATCCGGCGCCGCATCATCTTCAGATTTATTCAGCTTTTTATCCTTAATATAAAAGATATTGCTTCCATCGACTTTTTCCACGCTGAGCGTGTAATTTCGGTCAATCAGGTAGCTTTTGCCCTCTTTCTTGAGCACGCCTTTATGAATAACCGTCACAACATCTTTGTTGTTAAACAGGAAAAGCGTGGTTAGCGACATATCGGTTGACTCACCCGTGGAATAGGTTTTCCAGGAAATGGTATCTGACTGGCAGCCAAACCCCTCATCCTGCGCTCTGGTAAAATAGATCCATAACAACGCGATGACAGACAGCGCCAGTACGATACTGAACAGTACACTCATTTTAGTCCTTGACATATTTTAACTCCCGGTCAGGCTTCTGTAAGAAATGCAGTTCTTATAATCGTCGATACTGTCCTGCTGATAACAGATGGCCAGGAAATAATTTTCTATCTGCGACTTTTTAAACCTGGAATAGTAAGCATCTGCAACCTGATGTTGACAGTCGATATGTTGACTGGCGATGACCTCTTTTACGTGATTAAAGTAGTGCTGTCGCGGCTGATACATATTCTTATCGATCAGGTATACCGTACACCGGTCCACTTTACCGAGCAGATGCATATCAGAATCTTTCAGGCTCTCGGCATAGGAATCCCTTTGGTGCAACAGTAAAACAGCGGTGCCGATAACGGTAATCAGTAATAAGGTGCAGAGAGAAATAAAGAGTCTGTGCAGCGATATTAATTGTTTAGGCGGATCGGCATCTTTCTTATGCGCTAGCGTATCGAATGCTTCAGAGGCAGATTGTTCACTAAGCGTTGAAACAACCGGCGGCCTGACCGTGTGGTGTTCAATATGCGCGGCAAGGCTAAATCCCTTGCCACGTATCGTTTTTATCAGTAAAGGGTCGCATCCTAATGTACGAAATGCTTTTCTGATTTCACTTATGGCAACATTCAGACTCACCGAAGAACCAGAGAAACCATGATCCTCCCAGACCTTCTTTATCAGGTCGTCTCTGTCGAGAGTTTTACCATTATTGATGATAAGTTCATAAAGCAGACGACCCGCCTGGTTAGATAACTTAATGGATGACTCTTCCTCTCCATTAATCATGATCATACCGGTGTCGACTTCATAAAGCATTGTAAGATCAATGAGATACTTCATATTATTATTACGCCATTGTTAAAATTATGTGCATTTGCCAGGCAATAATAAGTCTAAAGTTTGTGTGGTCAAGTCGCGTGATATTAATTGAGAGATGAATTCATAAAGCTTCATTAATTAACAATTATTAAATCATTAATAAAAATATTTGAACCAACGCATTTAGGTTAAAACATTAAAAAAAACTAACACACAAGATTATAATCTTAAACTTTAGAAATTGTTGGAATAATGTTTTGTTATCTACTTTTTTAGTGCAACATAATATCGTCAAAGCATTCTCCCGAGTCGCCATGCGTCTAGCCGGTACATCAGGGACATGTGTAGCCGATTAACATTCATTTTAAATAACACAAATCTTCATGGAGTTTATCATGTTCAAATCGATCATGACCGTATCACTGCTGGCCGCCGCTATTGCCTCTACCAGCGCAGTGGCCGCAGACAATTCGGCGGGTGGTATTATTAACTTTACCGGCGCTATTACCGATACAACCTGTACCATTAACGGCGGTAAAAGCGCAGACTTTACCGTTGCGCTTTCCCCTATTTCGGTAAAAGATGCGGGCACCACGGTTGGCCTGATCACTAAGAATAAAAAATCTATTGCGCTGACTTTCTCAGGTTGTTCACCAGCAGCCGGAACGACCGGCACCCCGCTGAAAGTGTATTTCTCCAGCGCGGATAATATTTCCACTGACGGTAAATACCTGCTCAATAACAGCGTGAACGAAAGCGATGCCAGCAGGGCACGTAATGTCGGTTTTGCGCTAGTGGAGCCAGGTTCGTCCACGCCAATTACCCTGAACCAGCCTTACACCACGGATATTATGGGTACAGCGACCGCGCCAGATTCCGAGACGCTGATGCTGGATGTTTATTATTATAAAACGAACGCCGCTGCCGCCACCGTGGGCGAGTTAAGCTCCAACGTAACGTATACCATTTCCTACCTGTAATAATGATTATTCAGGCTCTGTTTTCGCAGAGCCTGTATTTAAGGTTGCAATCATGCGCAAGGCAATTTTGCTGGCAGGTTTACTGCTAAGCACCGGTCACTCGTGGGCCAATATTGTCATTAATGGCACCCGTGTCCTTTATCCTGAAAATAACAAAGAGGTGATCGTCCAGTTAATGAATACGGGCGATGCGCCCGCTCTGGTGCAATCCTGGATAGATGACGGTGATATTAATTCCACGCCGGAAACAGCCAATGTGCCGTTTTTGCTGTCGCCGCCAGTGATAAAGGTTAACGAACATAATGGCCAACAGCTTCGTATTAAAAAGCTGCCGTCCAGCTTGCCTGCGGATCGCGAATCCGTCTTTTTCCTGAATGTTCTCGACATTCCGCCCAGACCTGAAAATCTGCAAAACCAGAATACCGTTCAGCTGGCGATTAAATCCCGTATCAAACTTTTTTACCGGCCCGCTGCGCTGAAAGGCACGCTGGATGACGCGGTGGCGAAACTGACGCTCGCCGCCGAAGGCGATCGCTTTCGTATTACAAATAACAGTCCGTTCCATATTACGGTCGCCAATATTTCGCTGGGTAAAACGAAATTGCTCCAGGAGTCCCCTATGGTTTCCCCGTTTGGGCAGCTGACGGTCGCCGCAAAAAATACGGTTAAGCGCGGACAGACCTTCCAGCTGATGTATGTGGACGATCTTGGCGCGTATAAAACCCGGACTTTCACCAGTCAGTGATCGGAAAGACTCACCATGAAAATGAAACAAAACAGACTCTGTCTGCTGGCAGTCTGCACGCTTCTGCTTTCGCATAAATCAGGGGCCGTCTCGTTTGATCCCTCCCTGCTTGCTGGCGCATCCGGTGAGTCCGATCTGTCTCGCTTTTCCGAAAACAACGCCATGCCTGCCGGCAGCCAGGAGATGGATATCTACGTAAACGGCAGCTGGAAGGGACGTTATACCGTCATCTACGGCGAGCAGCGTGACGACATCCGCCTTGCCTGGAAAGATGCCCGGTCGCTTGGCATCAACACCACGTCCGTGCCTGCGCCCGCCATTGCGCACGGGCAGGTTCAGCTGCGCGATCTGGTTCAGGGCGGTGAAGTCAAAACCGATACCAGCACCCTGAGTCTGACGCTTACCGTTCCGCAGGCGGCCGTGCTGCGTACTGAAGAAGGTTACATTGCCCCCCAGTTCTGGGACGAGGGGATACCGGCGTTGATGCTCTCGTGGAACACAACCTGGTACAACACCCGCGCGAAAGGCGCTGCGAAAGACACAAATGATGATTTTTATGCCGGGCTGGATTCCGGCGCCAACCTGTTCGGCTGGCAGTTTCGCGACAGCAGTGCCTGGCGGAAAACGGCCAGCAGAGAGAGTAGCTGGCAGAATAATACCCGCTACCTGCGCCGTCCCCTGGCCTCGCTGAAATCCAACCTGACGCTGGGTGACTTTTATATTCCTGGCGATCTGTTTGATTCCCTGCGCGTGCGCGGCGTGTCGCTGGCGTCGGACATGAAGATGCGCCCAAATTCACAGCAGGGTTTTTCACCGGTGGTTCACGGCGTGGCACGGACGAACGCCCTGGTGAAAGTTATCCAGAATGGCAACGTGATCTATCAGGAGAATGTGCCGCCGGGCCAGTTTACCCTCGACAGCATTCAGCCTACCGGCTCCGCGGGCGATTTGCTGGTGGTGGTGCGTGAAGCGGACGGTTCACAGCAGTCCTTCACGGTGCCGTTTTCCGCCGTACCCGGGATGCTAAAAGAAGGGGTGAGTCAGTACAGCGTGGTGGCGGGTAAAGTGCATCAGAACACGCTCGATGCCGAACCCGCATTCATGCAGGCCACGCTGCGCTACGGGTTTAATAACCTCATCACCGGGTATACCGGGACGATTATTAGCGATAACTACCAGGCCGGGCTTGTCGGTACCGGGTGGAACCTTCCCTTTGGCGCGGTCTCGTTTGATGTCACCCACGCCAAAACCACCCTACAGGATCGCACCAGCAGCGGTCAGAGTTATCGCGTGTCGTACAGCAAATTTATCGATACCACCGCCACCAACTTCACCCTGGCGGCCTATCGCTATTCCACTAAAGGCTATTACAGCTTCAGCGACGCGCTCTATTCGCGCGAAGGGTATCAGCGCCTGAGAGCGCAGTACGACGACTATGAAGATCGGTTTGGCGTTGCGCCCGACATGTCGCTAAGCACCTGGGACGCCATGCGCGCGGCGCAGCCCAAGAATACCTTTACGCTTAACCTTAATCAGCGCCTGCTCAATAACTGGGGCACGGTGTTTGTCTCCGGCACACAGCGCGATTACTGGAACTCACAGCAAACCACGCGCGAATACCAGATGGGCTATTCCAACGCCATCGGCCGCGCCAGCTATACCCTGTCGGCCAGCCGGGTACGGAACAGGGACAGTGAAGAAGAGACGCGCCTTTACCTCTCCCTCAGCCTGCCGTTCTCGCTGTTTGATAATAATGCGTGGATCACCTCCAGCCTGACGGCCAGCGATTCGCATTATGAGCAGAGCAATATCAGCATGAGCGGGAACGCGCTGGCGTCGAACCGCCTGAGCTATACCCTCTCCGGCAGTAATGCGCGGGGGGGTAAAAATGCGGCAAGCGTTAACGCCGCGTACCGTTCGAACTTCGCAACACTCGGTGGCTCTTACAGCGAATCCTCCGACTACCGCCAGACCGGGCTCAGCGGACGCGGCAGCCTGGTGGCCTACCCGTGGCACGTTCTCGCCTCAAACGAAACCGGCACAACCATGACTATCGTCGATGCGCCAAAGGCGGAGGGGCTGATGGTGAACGGCGATGAAAGCATTATGACGAACCGCGATGGCGTGGCGCTGGTGCCTTACGCCACCCCGTATCGCAAAAACGCCATTACGTTAACTGAAACTGAAAACAGCGCTGGCGCGGAAGTGATCGGCAATATGGCTAACGTGGCTCCTTACGACGGGGCGGTGAGCTATATCCGCTTTGAAACCGACAAGCGCCAGTCATGGGTACTTCATGCGACGCGCGCCGACGGCAAACCGCTGCCCTTTGGCACCGAAGTGCTGGATGAACATGGTGAATCTGTCGGGTATGTCGGACAGGCCAGCGTACTGTATATCCGTGCTGAACAGCCGCCACGCGCGCTCAACGTGCATCTCCGCGGCGGAAAGTGCGAAATCTCCTCCCCGGCCTGGGGGCTGAACAGCCCCTCATCGGTTTGCCATTAATTACGGATTATCAAAATGTTACGATCATTCATGTTCCTGCTCCTCACCAGCGTTAGCGGGATGAGCTATGCCACCTGCTCCGGCAGCAGCATCGTTTATGGCACACCGATTACCATTGATTTATCGGATAAGCTGAGCCCGGCCACGCCCACATGGACCGGCAGCTTCACCACCCAGTACAGCGGCTCGTTCAACTGTACGACGGGTAATAGCGAATTTTCTTACACGCCGATCCTCTCGACCGACAGCAAATACGCGACCATCCTCGGATTCAGCAACAACAAGTATATGGTGCGGGCGGAGATCACCAATCCCCCGGCCAATAAAACCCTGTCTGCCAGCGGTAGCCATACGGCGTCTGAGCTGAATACACCGTTTACGGTTCGCTTCACCATCGTTAACCAGAGCGGCACCACCCTGACGGGGGATACGGCGAACATGAGCGACGTTCTGTTCGTCAGCGACATGAGCGGGTTATCTATCTGGGAAATCATCACCTGGCCAATCAATCAGGTCATCAAGATAGCGCAGTGGTTATTCAGCGGGTTCAAGTGGCCTTACGACAACCGCGATATGTTTGGTCAGCCGATGATCATCAAATACGCGCCAAAACTGACTACCTGTTCCTTTGATAATGCGGGGCTGACCGTGGCGCTGCCGACGCTCGGCATTCCCCAGCTCAGTGCATCCTCACAGCCGGGGCTGACGCCTTTTTCACTGAACATGAGCTGTCAGAACGTCGGGGTTAATGGCAATTCCGATCGGGCAATTGAGATGTTTCTGTCCAGCACGCAGCTGCTTTCGACCGACAGCTCGGTGCTGATCGACAGCAGCAGTAGCGCGGCGCAGGGCGTGGGGCTCCGCCTGATAAAACGTGACGCCCCGCAAACGCCGATGACCTTCTCTACCTCGACCACCAGCCGTGGCAACGCCACAATGATCTTCAGCGTGGCGGCTGGCGCGGCGCTGGACGAACATTTCACCCTTCCGATGGCGGCGTACTATTACGTGTGGGCACCCGCCCAGGTGAGCCAGGGTAAGATCAATACATCGGCTACGCTGAATATTATCTACCCCTGATGTGGACTATTCCTCCATCTTTCCAACCGCCTGCACATACTTAATCAGTTCGCTGTGGTTGGAAAGATTCAGCTTTTTCATCGCATTATGCTTCTGCGTCGCAATAGTACTGACCGAACGGTTTCGATGACGGGCAATCTCCGTCGTTGAAAATCCTTCCACAATAAGATGAAGCACCTCCCACTCTCTGGCCGAGAGGATGGAGCGCGCCCGGGAGCCGGACCGCATTACCCGCCTGAGCCACGAAGAGATCGACGGTTTTTGCCCGTCCGCCATGAGCAACGCGGGTAATTCCTTTTTCAGTTCAGTCAATTCATCCTGCTGACTGATGGTTAATTCAAATTTCATCTCCAGAACTTTTTTTAACAGCCCGTAAGGCAGCTCGGGCACCAACAGAACACGCCTGACGTGATGGGTTTTACATAAAGATGTAAAACGGCTGCTGACCTCCGCACTCCACTCTTTATGATTAAGCAGATAATTAAATTCAGTGAAGAAAACATCCACGTTATTATCCGCCACCGCCGCCAGCGCCTGTTCTGTGGAATCGACCTGAGTAATGTTCAGTACGTAATCGGGTAAAAGATCCTGGAGCGCCCGGAATATTATCTCTTTAAATATATTTATTTTGTAAAACACCATTACCCTTACGATACGTTCAGTATTATTCATGTCTTTTCTAAATTCTCGTGACCGGAGGAAAATGATAATAGTTTATGTACTCACCACTCACAACCTCTTCGCGCCAGGATTTTATCCTTCTCAGGCTTAAAAATCTGAACAAGGACATTAAATTCATAGAAAAAATTCTATTTTATTCTGCGCGCCGTTTCCCCTTGCAGATAAAGCCTTGTCGATAACTCTGCCACGATCACAATTTTTCTTACAGGAATAGCATTAAGCCACTGAAAAATCGGTGGATTAACCCCATTAATTAACCGCCCGATGCTTATTATCCGCTCATTTACAGAATAAAAATCTGGCATGAATATTATTAGAAGATTAAAACAATTGCATATACCATTAAAACCCTTTTTCAATTTTATCTTCCTCTAATAATTGGCATCAGCTTTACTCGACGGTTTGTATTGGCTTACATTGATGCCATCGCATCGCGTTATTTAAAAAAGTGCTCGCTATTCTTTTAATAAGAGAGTGCGAACCGCCATTTTCTCTTATATGGACTGTTTACTCAGCGAAAGGAGAATGCCAATGCAAAATAAAAAAACAATTCACGTTGCCGTTGTTGACAGCTGCGAATTCACGATGATTGGCCTGCAATCGCTTGGAAAGCGTGAGCCTGATGAAAAACACGACGTTATTTTCCATGGGTTTACCCATATCGAAGAACTTGCTATGAGTGAACAACTCTTTGATATCATCATTTATGATCCGTTGAATACGCGTCATTTCCGGGTGACGACGAATGACGACATTCTCTGTATTAAACAGAAACAAGTGACAGCGAAGATCTATATCTATTCGTTATCCGCCGGCTATTTGAAATTCAAACATGTTGATGGAGTCATCAGCAAAAGAGTCTCCCTGGGGGATATCAAAGCGCTGTGGCAAATACTGATGAGCCAGACGCCGCAAGAGTCTGGCCGTTACAACGTAGGCATGACGACCCGCTTACGCACCCCGGCGAGGCTGTCCAGCGAGGAGGCAAGCGTATTGCGCGGCTATTCCTGTAATCTCAAAACCAAGCAAATCGCCCGTCAGCTGGGGTGTAACGTCAGGCTGGTTTACTTTTATAAGAACAACGCCATGAACAAGCTTAAGGCCGTGCGTGGTCCCTCGTTTTACCAGAGCATTCGCTGGATCCTGAATTAAAAATTTGACCGTGTGTCGTTTGCCTTTTGTTCCCGTGTCCGCGGGAACCTTTTTTCATTTCCTGAAGGCTGTTCCATGTATACCGTTCTTCCCTCTCCCCTGTTGCAACGTATCTCAGGGCTGCGATTCCAGCCGCTTGTCGATCTTCATTCGGGCCAGGTGTTCGCGCATGAAGTTCTCGTGGAGATCCGTAACGTCAATCTTGAGGTGCTGTTTGCCTCGCTGCCCTCGCGCAGCGCGCTGCAAATCTTCTTCTGGCAGGCCAACACCCTGTTACAGATACCCGCCCGGGACGCTTACTGGCTAAACCTTCCGGCAGAACACCTTCTCAACGAACGCGCTATCCGGTTGTTGCTGGCGTTACGCCATCAGCAGCGGTTAACGATTGAAATTCAGGATCCCCTCACCATCACACGGCTGAGCGAGGATGAGCAACGTCGCCTTCATGCCACGCTTGTTCGGTTAAAAGAGGCGGGATGGCAAATCTGGCTGGACGATTTAACCCGGGAGTTGGCGGAGGCGTTCGCGCGACTTGCGCTGCCGCTGGATGGGGTGAAAATTGACCGCTCAGCGCTGCGCGAGCGCGCGCCGCTTGCCCCGTTTGTACAGGAGGTCAGGGCAGGTATCGCGCAATCAATTCTTATAGAAGGCATCGAAAACTCGCGGGATCTGGCGCGCGCCCGCGCGTCCGGCGCACAGTCTGGTCAGGGTTTTCTGTGGCCCGAAAGCCGAACCGATGCCCGCGTAACGCTTTGACGGCCAGCGGAGCGCTGGCCTTTTTACCGGGGCTTACCAGCCCGGCACCGCGCCACCGTTAAAAATGGTCTCCGCCGCTTTCGCCACTTCCGGCGACTGATAGGACTGGATAAATTCCTTCACGTTTTCGGCGTCTTTGTTCTCTTCACGCGTGACCACAATATTCACGTAGGGTGAGTTTTTGTCTTCGATAAAGACGCTGTCGTGTACCGGGGAAAGCCCCGTTTGCTGGAGATAGGTGGTACTGATGATGGCCACATCCACTTTCGGATCGTCCAGCACGCGCGGCAGCTGCGCCCCTTCCAGCTCCATAATCTGTAAGTTTTTCGGGTTCGCGGTAATATCCAGCGCCGTTGGCAGCAGGCCAACATCCGGTTTAAGGGTAATCAGCTTCTCTTTTTGCAGCAGCAACAGCGCGCGGCCAAGGTTGGTGGGATCGTTTGGAATCGCAATGGTTGCGCCGTCCTTCAGCTCAGAGACCGATTTAATCTTTCGGGAGTAACCCGCCATCGGGAAGACGAAGGTATTGGCCACGGCGACCAGCTTGTAATTGTGCGCCTTGTTATCTTCTGCGAGGAACGGGCGATGCTGGAAGACGTTGGCGTCCAGTTCGCCCTGGTTGGTGGCATCGTTGGGCAGCAGCGAGCCGCTAAAGCCCACCAGCTCAACATCCAGACCGTATTTCTCCTTTGCCACCTTTTTGGCGACTTCCGCCACGTCCTGCTCAGCGCCATTGATCACGCCGACTTTAATGTGTCTGGCATCATTGCCGCCCTGATCACAGCCCGCGAGCAGCAGGCCAGTCAGGAGAAGCGCACCCAATCGAAGTTTCACGAGACAGTTCCTTTTGATAGACGTTTTGAAGACTATATCGACAACGAGACGGCAGGCTAAAAAACGAAAAGGAATCAGTAAGACGGTTAAGTTATATGCGGCCTGTTGCCGGGTGGCGCTGCGCTCACCCGGCCTACGTGACGGGGGAAGTGTAGGCCCGGTAAGCGTAGCGCCACCGGGCGATGGGCATCAGGCTACGGTAGTCCAGGCGCAAGCAGAACCGCTTCCCTCACGCCTGCCGACGCAGCGGCGCTTCGCGCAAAAACCACGACAGCACAAACGCCAGCACCATAATCCCCGCCGCCAGCATGAATACCGCATGGATCGCCGAGCCGAACGCATCCAGATAGTCCAGACGCAGGGCATCAGGCAGATGGTGTATGGCAACGGGATTAAGTTCGCGCGGCAGTTCCGCCCCTTCCGGCAGCCTGTCGATCAGGCCTGATTGCAGAATATGGGTGAACACCGCGCCAAACAGCGCAACGCCAATCGCCCCGCCAATGGAACGGAACAGCGTCACCCCAGACGTCGCGACGCCGTATTGATCGGCTGACACGCTGTTCTGCACCGCCAGCACCAGCACCTGCATCACCAGTCCCAGCCCCATGCCCAGCACGCCGGTAAACAGGTAAAGCTGCCAGGTTGGAGAGGTGATTGAAATGCGCGTCAGTAACATCATCCCCACCACGCCGAGCAGCGTGCCGAGGATCGGGAACAGACGATATTTCCCGGTACGGCTGATGATGCGCCCGCTGATAATGGAGGTGAGCAACAGCCCCCCCATCAGGGGGATGAGCTGCAAACCGGCCTGCGTCGGCGTGGCGTCTTTTACCACCTGTAAATAGAGCGGCAGGAAAGTGACGGAGCCAAACAGCGACATGCCGATAATAAAACCGATCAGGCTACAGAGCATGAAGCTGCGGTCGCGGAAGAGCGACAGCGGGATAATCGGCTCCCACGCCAGCCGCTCTTCGTAGATAAACCCGGCGATCCCCGTCAGGCCGAAGGCCAGAATGCACCACAGCTGCGGGTCGCTCCATTGGCGGATCGTCCCCCCCTCGGTGGTAAACAGAATGATGCACAGCAACGCCATGCTGAGGTAAATCGCCCCCAGGTAATCAATCTCATGCTTGCTGCGTCGCGCGCTGCCGTGGAAAACCGCGCCAATCACCAGCAGCGCAAACAGCCCCAGCGGCAGGTTGATGTAGAAAATCCAGCGCCAGGATGCGTGCTGAACGATAAACCCGCCGATCAGCGGCCCTATCACCGTCGCCAGGCCAAACACGCCGCCAAACAGCCCCTGATAGCGACCCCGATCGGCAGGCGGGATCACGTCCGCCACGGCAGCCATGCTGATCACCATCAGACCCCCGCCCCCCAGCCCTTGCAGGGCGCGCATCAGCACCAGCTGGGTCATGTTCTGCGCCAGACCGCACAGCGCGGACCCTACAAGAAACAGCACAATCGCGATTTGCAGAACGATTTTTCGGCCAAACAGATCGCCGAATTTGCCGTACAGCGGCACCACGATGGTCGAACTGAGAATATAGGCCGTTACCACCCACGAGAGCTTATCCAGCCCGCCCAGCTCACCGACGATGGTCGGCAGCGCGGTGGAGACAATGGTCTGATCCAGCGCCGAGAGCAGCATCACCAGCAGGAGTGCGCTGAACAGCAGCTTAATCGACGGCGCCTTTTTCGCAGGTTGAGTCATTACGTCGGACTCCATAAGACATCACTTGAAATTAATTAATCGTATAATTAATATTTGTGGAAGTGATGAATAAGATCAAGAGATACGGTGACCATGCCAGCACAAAAGGACAATTCTGAACCCCGCCGCCCCGGTCGGCCACGCGGCGGCAAGCGCGTTACCGCCAGCCGTGAACAGCTGCTGGACATCGCCCTGAACCTCTTTTCCCGCCAGGGGATCGCCAATACGTCGTTGAACGCCATCGCCCGCGAAGCAGGCGTGACGCCCGCCATGCTGCACTACTACTTCAACTCCAGAGAACAGTTACTGGATGCGATGATTGAGGAGCGCTTCCTGCCGTTACGCGAGCGGATCGGGGCGATTTTCGCCGACAACCGGGATTCGCCGGTGGATGCCCTGACGGAAATGGTCAGGGTGCTGGCCGAACTGGCGGAAAAGTATCGCTGGTTTGCCCCGCTGTGGATGCAGGAGGTGATTGGCGAGATGCCGGTACTGCGCACCCATTTGCAGGCACGCTTTGGCGATGAGAAATATCACACCACGCTGGCAACCATCAAAGGCTGGCAGCAGGAAGGAAAGCTGAATCCGGCGCTGGCCCCCGAACTGCTGTTCACTACGCTGCTGAGCCTGGTGCTGGTGCCGTTCTCCCGCATGCGCAATGACGAGAGGCTTAGCGCCCTCTCGCCGGAGATCGTGGTGCGCCACGTGTTAGCCGTGATAGGCACCGGGATCGGCGGTTAAAGATTTTTGGACAGATAGTGTCTCTGCATTCCCTGATAAGGGTAATCCTGCAAGGACATCTGCACCTGATAACCCTGTTTTTCATAGAACGGACGCGCCTGGAAGCTGACCGTATCCACCAGCGCGTGACGACAGCCTTTGCGACGGGCCTCCTCTTCAGCCGTTTTGATAAGCTGGCTTCCCACACCCGTACCCCGCACGCTGTCACTGACCCACAGATAGTCGATGTTCAGCCAGTCGCCTTTCCGTACGCCGATTAACCCGCCCAGCATGACGCCATTGTCGTCTCGCATATATACGCCAATATCGCCACTAAACGTCGCCAGATCTAAATACTGCGCGTTATAGGCTCTTAGCCCCGTTAATAATTCTTCTTTTTCTTCAGCCGTGACTTTATCTGTAATGCTCAGGTGCATAAATCTCTCCTTATTTTCAGCGCAATCTGAATATCTCACAGCTTAACCTTCATAAAAACTCCTTATTTCCTCCATTGTTTAAACAAGGAAATATTCATTCAATATGTAAATAAAAAAAACCTTTCCAATAGGCTCCGAAAACGTATAATGAGAACGATCATTCTCACTTTTTACGGTAGCCGACGATGAGCACAAAGCTGGAAGAACGACAAAAACTACGGCAGTACGAAATCATCACCGCCGCGCGCCGCTGCTTTCGCGCCAGTGGATTTCACGCTGCCAGCATGTCGCAGATCGCCAGCGAAGCCAGGCTCAGCGTCGGACAAATCTATCGCTATTTCAGTAACAAAGACGCGATCATTGAAGAAATGATCCGGCGCATTATCGACTCACGTATTGAGGAGATGCAGGGCAAAACCCTGGTTGAAGGGATGCCGCAGGCGCTTGCCTGGCGCCAGACGCTTAACGAAGATGATGACGCGCTAATGCTCGAAATGTCCGCAGAGGCCACGCGCAATCCGCTGGTGGCAAACATGCTGATCGAAGCCGAAGCCCGCATGTTCGCCAACGCCTGTGAGCACCTTAAAAAGCAGTTCCCCCACCTGAGCGATGAGCATATTCGCTGCTGCGTGGAGATTACCGCTGTGATGATCGAAGGCACGATTTACCGTCGACTCACGCCTTTAAAAGTACCGTCAGAACAATTAGAGCCCATATACCAGAATATTTTAAATATGCTTTTCTCTGCGAAGTAATCGCATGTGAATAATTAGCGGAAATAATTAATTTCCCTTTTTTCATTTCTGGCTCTGCCAGAGATGCGGGATCGCTGTGCTTTTAATTAGCCCTCCTCCCTGTTAAGCGATTAACAGGGCAGGCTTCGTTCACCCTGGAAAAAGATTATGAAAACCATAACAACCTCCATCGCAGCATTACTCCTCCTGACAGGGTGCGATAATGCGCAAACATCTGCTCCTCAACGTCCTCTTCCGGAAGTGGGGATTGTCACACTCATGAGCCAGCCGGTGTCCGTCGTTAGCGAGCTGACCGGCCGCACCGCCGCCGCGATGAGCGCCGAAGTGCGCCCTCAGGTGGGCGGCATTATTCAGAAACGGCTCTTCACCGAAGGCGATACGGTCAAGGCCGGGCAGGCGCTGTATCAGATCGATCCTTCCAGCTACCGCGCCGCTTATAATGAAGCTGCCGCCGCACTGAAACAGGCGCAGGCGCTGGTGCAGGCCGACTGCCAGAAAGCCCGACGCTATGCGCAGCTGGTGAAGGACGACGGCGTATCACGTCAGGATGCGGAAGACGCGAAGTCCACCTGTGCGCAGGACAAGGCCAGCGTCGAGTCAAAGAAAGCCGCGCTGGAAAGCGCCCGCATTAACCTCAACTGGACCACCGTCACCGCGCCGATTGCCGGACGTATCGGCATCTCCTCTGTGACTCCTGGCGCGCTGGTGACCGCCCAGCAGGATACCGCGCTGGCCACCATTCGCGGGCTGGACAGTATGTACGTCGATTTAACCCGTTCCAGCGCCGATCTGCTGCGTTTACGCAAGCAAACCCTCGCCAGCAACAGCGATACGCTGAACGTGTCGTTGATTCTCGAAGACGGCAGCAGCTACAGCGAAAAAGGCCGCCTGGCGCTGACCGAAGTGGCGGTGGATGAGTCTACCGGCTCAGTTACCCTGCGCGCCGTCTTCCCGAACCCGCAGCATCAGCTTCTGCCGGGCATGTTCGTCCGCGCCAGAGTGGATGAAGGCATCATGAATGACGCGATCCTCGCCCCGCAGCAGGGCATCACTCGCGACGCCAAAGGCACCGCCACCGCGCTGGTGGTGAACGCCAGCAACAAGGTCGAACAGCGTCAGCTGGAGACGGGTGACACCTACGGCGACAAATGGCTGGTGCTGAGCGGTTTGAAGGCTGGCGATAAGCTGATTGTGGAAGGCACCGATAAAGTCACCGCCGGGCAGGAAGTGAAAGCTGAAGAGATGAAAACCAACGGAGGAAACGCCTGATGTTTTCCCGTTTCTTCGTGCGTCGCCCGGTCTTTGCCTGGGTTATCGCCATTCTCATCATGCTCGCCGGAATGCTGGCGATCCGCACGCTGCCCGTTGCGCAGTACCCGGACGTGGCTCCGCCGTCGATCAAAATCTCCGCCACCTATACCGGTGCCTCCGCACAGACGCTGGAAAACAGCGTGACGCAGGTGATCGAGCAGCAGCTCACCGGGCTGGATAACCTGCTCTACTTCACCTCCACCAGCAGCTCGGACGGGTCGGTGAGTATTAACGTCACGTTTGAACAGGGAACCGATCCGGACACCGCTCAGGTACAGGTGCAGAACAAAGTCCAGCAGGCGGAATCGCGCCTGCCGACCGAGGTGCAGCAGTCCGGGATCACCGTCGAAAAATCCCAGAGCAACTTCCTGCTGATCATGGGCGTATATGACAAAACCGACACCGCCAGCAGCTCGGATATCGCCGACTGGCTGGTGAGTAATATGCAGGATCCGCTGGCGCGCGTGGATGGCGTCGGTAGCCTACAGGTGTTCGGTGCAGAATACGCGATGCGCATCTGGCTCGACCCGGCGAAGCTGGCGTCGTACTCGCTGATGCCCTCCGACGTGCAGAGCGCGATTGAAGCGCAGAACGTGCAGGTTTCCGCCGGTAAAATCGGCGCGCTGCCCTCGTCGAACGCCCAACAGCTGACCGCCACCGTCCGCGCTCAGTCGCGTCTGCAAACGGTCGATGAGTTCAAAAAGATCATCGTCAAGAGCCAGTCCAACGGTGCGGTGGTGCGCATCAGCGACGTCGCGCGCGTGGAGATGGGCAGCGAAGATTACACCGCCACCGCGAAGCTGAACGGCCACCCGGCGGCGGGTATGGCGGTGATGCTCTCACCGGGCGCCAACGCGCTTAACACCGCCACGGCGGTAAAAGATAAGATCGCCGAGTTCAAAAAGTCGATGCCGGAAGGCTACGATGTGGCCTACCCGAAAGACAGCACCGAGTTCATCAAGATCTCCGTTGAGGACGTGATTCAGACCCTGTTCGAAGCCATTATCCTCGTGGTGGTGGTGATGTACCTGTTCCTGCAAAACATCCGTGCGACGCTGATCCCGGCGCTGGCGGTGCCGGTGGTGCTGCTGGGCACCTTCGGCGTGCTGGCGCTGTTCGGTTACTCCATCAACACCCTGACGCTATTTGCGATGGTGCTGGCGATAGGGCTTTTGGTGGATGACGCCATCGTGGTGGTGGAAAACGTCGAGCGTATTATGCGCGACGAAGGGCTGCCCGCCCGGGAAGCGACCGAAAAATCGATGGGCGAAATTTCCGGCGCGCTGATCGCCATTGCGCTGGTGCTCTCTGCGGTATTCCTGCCGATGGCCTTTTTCGGCGGCTCCACCGGGGTGATTTACCGTCAGTTCTCGGTCACCATTATTTCGGCGATGTTCCTCTCCGTGGTGGTGGCGCTGACCCTGACGCCCGCGCTGTGCGGCACGATCCTGAATCACACCGCTCCGCACAAAAAGGGCTTCTTCGGCGCGTTTAACCGCTTCTACAGTAAGACCGAGCACGGCTATCAGAACAAGGTGCTGCGCGCCCTGCGCCGTTCCGGTGGCATGCTGGTGATCTACGCCCTGCTCTGCGGCGCGATGGGGTTCGCCATGCTAAAACTGCCGGGCAGCTTCCTGCCAACCGAAGACCAGGGTGAAATCATGGTGCAGTACACCCTGCCTGCCGGCGCAACCGCGGTGCGTACCGCCGAGGTAAGCCGCCAGGTACGCGAGTGGTTCCTCACCAAAGAGAAAGCCAACACCAACGTGATCTTCACCATTGAAGGCTTCAGCTTCAGCGGCAGCGGCCAGAACGCCGGGATGGCGTTCGTCTCCCTGAAAAACTGGTCAGAGCGCAAAGGCGATGAGAATACCGCCCAGGCCATTGCCCTGCGCGCCACGCAGGAGCTGAGCACCATTCGGGATGCTACAATTTTCGCCATGACGCCCCCGGCGGTGGATGGTTTAGGCCAGAGCAACGGCTTTACCTTTGAGCTGATGGCCAGCGGCGGCACCGACCGCGACGCGCTGCTGAAACTGCGTAACCAGCTGATTGGCGAAGCCAACCAGGACAACTCGCTGCACGCCGTGCGCGCCAACGATCTGCCGCAGATGCCGCAGCTTCAGGTGGATATCGATAACAACAAAGCCGTGTCGCTGGGGCTGTCCCTGAGCGACGTCACCGACACCCTCTCCAGCGCCTGGGGCGGGACCTACGTGAACGACTTTATAGATCGCGGCCGCGTGAAAAAGGTCTACATCCAGGGCGACAGCGACTATCGCGCCGTGCCGTCGGATCTCAACAAGTGGTATGTGCGCGGCAGCGACAGCACCATGACACCGTTCTCCGCCTTCGCCACCACCCGCTGGGAGTACGGCCCGGAAAGCCTGGTGCGCTACAACGGCTCGGCGGCGTATGAGATTCAGGGCGAAAACGCCAGCGGCGCCAGCTCCGGCACGGCGATGAGCAAAATGGAGCAGTTGGCAAACAGCCTGCCGTCCGGCAGCACATGGGCGTGGAGCGGTTTGTCGTTGCAGGAAAAACTGGCGAGCGGCCAGGCGATGAGCCTTTATGCCCTCTCGATCCTGGTGGTGTTCCTGTGCCTGGCAGCGCTGTATGAGAGCTGGTCAGTACCGATTTCGGTCATCATGGTGATCCCGCTAGGGGTGCTGGGCGCGGCGGTTGCCGCCTCCCTGCGCGGCCTGAACAACGACGTCTATTTCCAGGTGGCGCTGCTGACCACCATCGGTCTGTCGTCGAAGAACGCCATTCTGATTGTCGAGTTTGCCGAAGCCAAAGTGGCCGAAGGCTACTCCCTGACGCGCGCCGCCCTGCGGGCCGCCCAGACGCGTCTGCGTCCGATCATCATGACCTCGCTGGCGTTTATCGCAGGCGTGACGCCGCTGGCGATTGCCACCGGCGCCGGGGCCAACAGCCGCGTGGCGATCGGTACCGGTATTATCGGCGGGACGCTGGCCGCGACGCTGCTGGCCATCTTCTTTGTTCCTTTATTCTTTGTACTGGTGAAACGTCTGTTCTCCGGTAAGCACGCAAACCGGAGGTCATAATGTTTCGTGTAACCGTATTAACATTAGCGCTGCTGAGCGCGGGCTGTGTGTCGTTAGACCCAACGTATCAACGCCCGGACGCCCCCGTCCCGGCGACGTTGCCTGGCGCCCATGGCGAAGCCAACGCCGTGGTGAGCCAGTGGCAGCAGGTGATGAATGATGCGCGGTTGAAAAGCGTGGTGACGATGGCGCTCAACAGCAACCGCGACGTGCAAAAAGCGATTGCGGATATCGACGCCGCCCGTGCCCAGTATGGCGAAACGCGCTCGTCCCTGTTCCCGACGGTGGACGCGGAACTGAGCCACACCCGCAGCCGCACGCTGGCGAGCGGTGTCGCGACAAGTGACGAAGCCAACGGCGCGGTCTCCAGCTTCGAACTGGATCTGTTTGGCCGCAACCAGAGCCTGTCGCGTGCCGCGCGTGAAACCTGGCTTGCCAGCGAATTCACCGCGCAGAACACGCGCCTGACGATGGTCAGCGAGCTGACCACGGCCTGGGTGACGCTGGCGGCGGATAACAGCAATCTGGCGCTGGCGAAGTCCACCCTGGAGAGCGCCGCAAACTCACTCAAGATTGTGAAGCGCCAGCAGGAAGTAGGCGTGGCAGCGGCAACGGACGTCAGTGAAGCGATGGCGGTTTACCAGCAGGCGCGCGCCAGCGTGGCGAGCTACCAGACGCTGGTGATGCAGGACAAAAACGCTCTCAACCTGCTGGCGGGCGATACGGTGCCCGAGAACCTGCTACCCGACACGCTGGAGAGCCTGAGCGATAATGCCATCACGCTGATCCCGGCGGGCGTCAGCTCCAGCGCGCTGCTGCGTCGTCCGGACATTCAGGAGGCGGAACATAACCTGCTGAGCGCCAACGCCAACATCGGCGCGGCGCGCGCCAACTTCTTCCCGACCATCTCGCTCACCGCCAGCGCGGGCGTCGGCAGCGATTCGCTGTCGTCCCTGTTCAGCCACGGGATGAAGGTCTGGTCGTTTGCACCTTCAATCACCCTGCCGCTGTTCAGCGGCGGCAACAATATGGCGCAGCTGCGCTATGCGGAAGCCGAGAAAAAAGGGTTAATTGCGACCTATGAGAAAACCATCCAGAGCGCGTTCAAGGACGTGGCCGACGCGCTGGCCCGGCGCGAAACGTTGAGTGAACAGCTTGATGCCCAGCGTGAATACGTGGCGGCGGAGCAAAAAACGCTGGATGTGGCGACGCGCAGTTACAAGGCTGGCGCGGGCGATTATCTGACGGTGCTCACCGCGCAGCGGTCGCTGTGGTCGGCGCAGGAATCACTGATTGCCTTGCAGCAAACCGACCTGGAAAACCGCATCACGCTGTGGCAGTCGCTGGGCGGCGGGATCCAGTAACCTCATCGGTGGGCGATTCTCATGCGCAGAAAAGAGAAAATCATACTTTCGGCTGGAATCGCTACACTGAATGTAACGATATATTTCATGGGAAGCATGTGACGTTAACTGGAGGTTTCGATGAAAGCTGCGCACCTGGTTTGCTTGCTGGTTTGTCTGCTCTACCGTAGCAGGTGATTTACTGATTGATATTACAACGGTGGATAACCCGCATAAGCAGATGGCCGGTACCTCCTATCTGATTTATATCAGGACAGGCCCAAATAATCCGTCAACCACAGATATTGAATATTAATAGATGTGTTTACCCCAATCCGAAAAGATTTCTTGCCGCCCCGAAGTGCTTAATTGGATATTCTGTATTGTTATATTCCTACGGGGTTCTCCTCAGCATTTAATTTGATTCGTGAATACTTTTTATATATTCATTTATTCAGTGAATAAATAATATTTTTTAATATTTTTCCTCTGCCTTGTGGAATGGTATTTTAATAACCAGCCTGAAAGCGTATTATTTTTATGTACCTTATTGCTTTATCAAAAGGATATTTGACGATGGCAGGACAATCAGACACGGTTCAACAACAGGATACCCTGAATCGTTATTTACTGTATTTCCCACGAAGTAAAACCGTTTCACCGTCGTTAATGATCAGGGTTTTTTACAGACCAAACACCGGCTGTATATGTCGTCAAAACCGTTTGATGATCCGCGAATTTTGCCGGGCGGACCGGGGATTCAATATCGTTTAGACACTGGTGAAATGGATGAAATTACGCCAGACGCGCCAGGATGGTCCTGGGGAATGGTTTATTTTACACAGGAAGGTTTACAGGGAAAAACCATGCGCCGTGAGGCTAACTATCAGGGCTTGCCGGACAAGGTGCCTGAAGTGAAGGGGTACACCGGTTGGGACCATATGCGTTGTGACATGGACGTGGGGAAATAACTCATGAAAGGATTATGTGTAGGGATTATTACTACCGCTGTTTTATTTGCGGCGGCTTGTAAGGCTTCAGAACCGCCAACACAGGTGGTTTATCGGTTTGACGATCACCGTTATCTGGAGCTGAAGGGTTGGGACTGCGAAGGTGAGCTCTGGTATACGGATACAAAACAAGGCGTTCACTCGCAAATCGCCAGCCAGTTCTATCGAATTTTCACGAAAAGATTCGTACATCCTTCCGAACGTTATATTGCTATTCCGTGGTGGGGAGAGGTAACTGGGGGATTTTCTGTGTCAAAAGATTATGGACAGACGTGGGAAAGAGGCGGTGCTTCTATGTCTCCAGGTGAGAATGAGCCAGATGGTAGTAATGCTCCTTACTACGATGATGTTCTTTCTTTCACCGTCGTTAACGATCAGGGATTTTTACAGACGAAACACAGGTTGTATATGTCGTCGAAGCCGTTCGATGACCCTCGTTTATTGCCGGGGGGGGCGGGGATTCAATATAAACTTGGCGATGGAACAAAAGGAGATATTAAGCCCGGTTCAGGGGGGTGGGCTTGGGGAATGGTTTATATGACTAAGCAAGGGCTTAAAGGAACAGTTCAGGAACTTCAGTCCAACTGGCAGGATCAGCCGGACAAGGTGCCTGAAGTGAAGGGGTACACCGGTTGGGATCATATGCAGTGCAACATGGATGAAGGTCGTTAGTTATGAATATATTAAGAATGATTTTTGTTGTTTTCTTTGCTTTTAATTTAACTGGTTGTTTTACAATTAGTTTATCAAACACCATTAAAGATAGCAAATATAGCACAGAAAAATTCTTATCCGATACAATAACTGATGTTTATATTGATAAAAACTCTCCTCATTCTATTCAACTGGGTGGGGTGAATAGCTCTTTTCTGGTGTTTGATGATTCGGATGGGTTGAAAACACTTCTATCTTCATCTTTGATGAATGTTGATAACTTATCATTAAGGCAAAATGGTGAGTTTAGTTTGTATGACGAAGGTGATTATACAAAAGTTTATGGGAAAGTAGATTTTGTTTATTCATTTAAAAACTTAGATAAAGCTAATGAATTGCTTTCTAACACAAAATGCCAATTAAATGAGATGAATGAATGTGTTTTTGAGATCAGTGAGTTATCTGGCGATTACAATCAGAAGCCTGTGAGAGTTGAAGAACAAAATATTATCCACTTACAAAAACCAGTAATATTGGCTATGAAAAAGTATACTGAGCACACGCCTTTAATGTTGCTTTATCCTGTGACTATTCTCCTTGATGCTGTGACCATTCCAGTGCAGATTTTCATCATTCCATTTGGGATGGGTACTGTAGGTAAATAAGGACATAACCATGAACGGCGTAATTCGACTGAATGACCCGCTGGTGAGCGACGGGAAGGTGATTAAGGCGTCCGGCGCGCAATTTATGGGCCGGCCAGTGGCCCTTAAAGACGATCTGGTGACTTGCCCTGAGCATAAAGGAACGTTCCCTATCAACGAATGCCACCCGACCTGGACGATGAACGGCCGCGGCGTGGTCGTGGATGGCTGTAAAGCGGCGTGCGGCTGTGCCATTCGCACCACGCTCCCCACTGCGGGGGCTGTTTGATGAACTGGTGGTTATTCTCAAAACAGAATGAATTTGACGAGAAATATCCCTATTTGTGGATATGTCTCTTATATGTGGTCGTCGTGGTTATCTGCCTGGCCGTCCGGGCTGTCACCTGGCCGGGTAATAAACATGTCGATCTCGATTTTCTTGCCCAGTCTGTGGTGATTCCGGTTGTTTTCCTGACGGGGTTCGTACAAGTATTCTCTGCCGCGTATCACGGGCTCAGGCACTACATGGAAACGCGGTTGCTGATTGCGGCCGAACAGGAATACAAGGTTGTCAGCTACGCCAGGGGCAACATTACCCTGGCACGCTGGTCCGTGCTGACTCCTCCAAAGGCAACGAAAGAACTGGCGCTGAGTATGCTGAAACTGGAGGGAGAGTTTCCGCTGGCCGCTAAAATGCCGTTGAAAATCGAACTGGAAGCATCGTTCGATTTCACGAGAGCCGGGCAGGCAATGATCCACGTTCTGGAGCCGATGGTAGGAAAACTTTCTCAGTACCAGCAAATTGAAGTGCTTGTGTGGGTTCGCGGTGGGGACGAATCCTGTAGCGATGAACTCCGTCGTGTGCTCGAACGGTTAGCAATCTCTACTAAAAAAATTACTTTTTTGCCTGAATGTCCGGACTATACGCAAGTCACGGAATGGATAAAGCAGACTAACGGGTATGTTGTTGAACGGCTGCTTATCAGTGTAGACCTTCATTCTGACGAAGAAGAGTCTAAACAGATGGAAAATGTTACTGCGCTTCTCTTCACGAATTACTACGTCAAAACAGAAGGAGAAAAACGGGTTTATCTTTATCAGCCGATGACGGGGGTTACAGACGTTGAAACAACAGTACCTGTTTATCTGCGAGCGGAAGTTGTCAGTAAACCAAAACAACTCTGGTATACCGGACTCTCTCGCACGGAGAAGTACCCGCTGCTGGAAGTGCTGGATGAGAAAAAGGCCGTACCGGACAGGCTGGATCTTGAAATGTCACTCGGTGAGCATTCTGCCGGGTACGTCTGGCTGATGCTGGCATTGGCATCAGATGCAGTAGTGTATGCGCAGGGTGATCAGCTGGTGGCAGCTTCCGAACAGAACAGGTTTTCAATGACGGCTCTGTCGTCCCGATTAACTCGCCAACCTGATTATCCCCAGCAGAAACGATACACGACACCGTGGGAAGTTTGTGGGATCGCCGGGCTGATGTTCTTTTTTGGAATTATGATAACCATTGGCACTTTTGGTGAGGGCGGTAAATCTATATCCGGCTGGTTTTTAATTATAGTGGCTGTTCTATGCATAGTTATATTTTGTGGTATGGGGGCATTTTTTACCTGGTTTTATGGTGATAAAGCTCGTGAGCATATGGGAATGTAACAATGAATTTATTGCTCTGATTTTACCTTATAAAGCTGTTTTTTATTATAATGGTTTAGCTGTAGGCGCAATACTTGCGTTAATGGCAGTGTATGTTGATTTATCATTTGATTACAGAAGCAGAAAATACTGGTGTGTGCGCAATAAATTAAAGACATTGAAGGATTCTCCGAAAACCTACCTGTTGTAACTGTTGAGCTACTGTATTGCGTTGGCAGTCGGGTCTTAGACGCAGAATGCGTAAATTCATACTTTTGGCTTGAATCGCGTTGATGAATGTAACGATATATTTCAGGGGAAGCATGTGACTTTCAAAGGAGGTTTCGATGAAATCTGCACACCTGGTTTGCCTGCTCGTTTGCCTGATTTTCGCTGCGTTTGTTCACGCGCAGGAGAAGAGCGCTCCGGAGAAAGAGGCCCAGATAAAACAGCAGGTCATGAAAGATGTAAAGAAAACCTGTACCCCGCAGAAAAAGCAGAGCGATAAGGCCTGGCAGGCGATGATTTTGTCGTCTGAGGCCAATCAGCTGCTGATCAAAAACGCCATCACCGCCGTGAAGCGTGACAACCTGGACGCCTACTGGGATGCAGTCAGTCAGGTGGATTGTATGGAAGATTACTGAGGGTTGAGCGCCGGGTGGCGCCGCGCTTACCCGGCCTACATCACACGTTTAACGCTTCCGCACATCCGGAATAATCAAATCCCCGCGCAGAACGTAGGACCCGAGCATCTGCGTTTTCTCTGTCAGCCAGCTCACGATGCGCGCCGCCATGGCGTCCATGGAATACTCAATGGCCGGGATCACCGGAATACCCGGCAGATGCAGCGAACCGCCGAGGCTAAAGACCATGATGTCTTCCGGTACCGATTTATTAAACGCCTGTAACTGCGGGATCACCCGCTGGGCTTCCTGCTCATCCGCCACCAGCAGCGCGTTGAAGTTCAGCGTGGACGCGTTGTTGAGTAATTCCTGAAGCGCAACGGACGATGAAGTTGCGTCCATAAACACGAGGTTGCGATTAAAGGGCAGGAAGTTTTTCTCCAGCGCATGTTTATAACCCAACAGCACCTGATCGGCAAAGCCGCTGCCGTGCGGGTGGATGAGCGCTATCTGGCGACGCCCCTGGCTGGTGAGATAGTTGCAGGCCGTTTCAGCCGCGAACGCGTGATCGAACTGAATGCTGTTGGCGTTATCGGCTTCCATACAGTCGACCAGAATCACGTTGTCCATGTCCACGTCCAGCGGGAAACGCGCGCCAATCACCAGAATGTCATCACATAAGCCGCAGGAGAGTTCTTCAAGGGCGTTCATCACTTCTGTTTTCGTGTGTGCGAAACGCAGCAGCAGATGTTTTTGATGCTGGCTGAGGTGTTTTTCCAGCGCGTACAGGTAACCGGTGGTCTGGTTAATGTTTTCCTGCGCGCAAATCACCCCAATGCAGCCCGTCGACTGGCTCAGCAGCGACTGGGCGATCACGTTGGGACGATAGTTCAGCTCGTCCACCGCTTTCAGAACAGCCTGGCGGCTGGCTTCTTTAACGCCACGCGACCCGCTCAACACCCGTGATACCGTGGCTTTGGACACCCCGGCCAGACGCGATACATCGTTGATTGTAGACATCTCTCTCCCCTGTCAGACGCAACTGGCGTCTGTAATTTCCATCACCGCTACGGCTCACATTATAGCCAGAACGGAGTATATCCGTTTCCGTTTTCCATGGAAACCGATTTTCCGTTTCCACTCAATTTGATGCCAAAACAGCCAAATTATGTGACCCACATCCGGTTAATTAGCCTCATAAGTAAGGGATCTTGATGGTTGTCACACTTCTGTCTTTTATAAATGGAAACCGGTTTCCGTATCATGTCCAATCATCCTCGCAATAACTTTTTACATTTTGAGGATGGTTGTCGATGTTCAAGATTATGCTGTGCTGCTCTGCCGGGATGTCCACCAGCCTGCTGGTCAGCAAAATGATCGATGTTGCAAAAGAACGGGGCTTACCCGTGAAGATAGATGCGTATGGCGTATCCGAATTTGATACGCAGTTTCCGCACTATCAGGTGGTGCTTCTCGGACCGCAAGTGAAATACATGTTAAAGACACTCTCAGACAAGGCAGCGACGCAAGGCATTCCGGTGCAGCCCATCGACATGATGGATTACGGCATGCAGCGTGGCGATAAAGTACTGGACTATGCTCTGTCGCTTATCGAAGCGGCACACTAAAAGGTGTTCACATGAGTTCGTTATATCAATCTATGGTCGCGGTCATTGAGCAATCAATTACCCCGCTGGCCGCGAAGCTGGGTCAGCAAAAGTATGTGATTGCCATCCGCGACGGCTTTACCGCCGCGCTGCCGTTCATGATCATCGGCTCGTTTATGCTGGTGTTTATCTTCCCGCCGTTTTCGGCGGATACCACCAACAGCTTCGCCCGCGGCTGGCTGGATTTCTCCGAGACCTACCGCGAACAGCTGATGCTGCCCTTTAACCTCAGCATGGGCGTGATGACCTTCTTCATCTCGGTGGGGATTGGGGCGAGCCTGGGGCGTCAGTTTAACCTCGATCCGGTGATGTCCGGCCTGCTGGCCTTTATGGCCTTCCTGCTGGTCGCAGCACCCTATGCCGATGGCAAAATTTCGACCCAGTATCTCTCCGGCCAGGGGATCTTCACTGCGCTTATCACCGCGATCTACTCCACTCGCGTGTACGCGTGGCTGAAGCAGAACAACGTCACCATCCGCTTGCCGAAAGAGGTGCCGACCGGCGTGGCGCGTTCGTTTGAGATCCTGATCCCGGTGATGGTGGTGATCGGAACGCTGCACCCGCTGAACCTGTTCATTGAAGCGCAGACCGGGATGATCATCCCGCAGGCGATTATGCACCTGCTGGAGCCGCTGGTGTCGGCGTCTGACTCCCTGCCCGCGATTCTGCTCTCCGTGCTGCTGTGCCAGATCTTCTGGTTCGCGGGTATCCACGGCTCGCTGATTGTCACCGGCATCATGAACCCGTTCTGGATGGCGAACCTCTCGGCAAACCAGGCGGCGCTGGCGGCGGGCGCGGCGCTGCCGCACGTTTATCTGCAAGGTTTCTGGGATCACTACCTGCTGATTGGCGGCGTAGGCTCGACCCTGCCGCTGGCGTTCCTCCTGCTGCGTAGCCGCGTTACCCATCTGCGCACCATCGGCAAAATGGGCGTTGTGCCAAGCTTCTTTAACATCAACGAACCGATTCTGTTCGGCGCGCCGATCATCATGAACCCGATGCTGTTTATCCCGTTCGTGTTCGTTCCGCTGGTCAACGCCTGCCTGGCGTACGGCGCAACTAAACTCGGCTGGCTGGCTCAGGTGGTTTCGTTAACCCCTTGGACCACGCCCGCGCCGATTGGCGCCTCGTGGGCGGCGAACTGGGCGCTGAGCCCGGTGGTGATGTGCCTGGTCTGCATGGTGATGTCCGCCCTGATGTACCTGCCGTTCCTGCGCGCCTATGAGCGTACGCTGATTAAAAACGAAGAGCAGAAAGCCCAGGCTGCAACCGTGGGTGCCGCTGAAGCCACAAGCAATTAAGCAAAGAGGAAGGGTCATGAAATACGCATTTCCCGATAACTTCTGGTGGGGCAGCGCAAGCTCCGCTCTCCAGACGGAAGGGACACGAGAGGGTGAAACCACGTGGGACTACTGGTTTGCCCGCGAGCCGAACCGTTTTCACAACGGCGTGGGGCCGCAGCACACCTCCACGTTTTATCAGCACTGGAAAACGGACATTCAGCTGTTAAAGCAGCTGAACCACAACAGCTTTCGTACCTCGATTAGCTGGGCGCGCCTGATCCCCGACGGTATCGGTGAAGTGAACCCGGACGCGGTCGATTTTTACAATCAGGTTATTGATGAGCTGAATGAACAGGGCATCACGCCGTTTATCACCTTGTTCCATTTCGACATGCCGATGGCGATGCAGGAAATCGGCGGATGGGAAAACCGCGACGTGGTGGACGCTTACGCCCGCTATGCGCAGATATGCTTCGAGCTGTTCGGCGACCGCGTGCTGCACTGGTTTACCTTCAACGAGCCGATCGTGCCGGTGGAAGGCGGTTATCTGTATGACTTCCACTACCCCAACGTAGTGGATTTTCGTCGGGCAGCCACCGTGGCGTATCACACCGTGCTGGCCCATGCGAAGGCGGTTCAGGCCTACCGCGCCGGGCACTACGCGGGGGAGATCGGCATCGTGCTGAACCTGACGCCGTCTTACCCGCGCTCCCGGAACCCGGCAGACGTGAAGGCGGCGCACGTTGCGGATCTAATGTTTAACCGCAGCTTCCTCGACCCGGTCCTGCGCGGCGAATACCCGGCGGATCTGGTGGCGCTGCTGAAATCTTACGACCAGCTGCCCGCCTGCAAGCCGGAAGACGGTTTCCTGATTGCGGAAGGGAAAATCGACCTGCTCGGCATTAACTACTATCAGCCGCGTCGCGTGAAGTGTCGCGACAGCGCGGTGAACCCGCAGGCGCCGTTTATGCCGGAGTGGTTCTTTGATAGCTACGAGATGCCGGGCCGCAAGATGAACCCGTACCGCGGCTGGGAAATCTACGAGCCGGGTATTTACGATATTCTGGTTAACCTGCGCGACCATTACGGCAACCCCCGCTGCTTTATTTCGGAAAACGGCATGGGTGTCGAAAATGAGCAGCGCTTTATTGAAAACGGCCAGATTAACGATCAATACCGCATTGATTTTATTTCTGAGCATTTATCGTGGCTGCACAAAGGTATTAGCGAAGGCTGCAATTGCCTTGGCTACCATATGTGGACGTTTATTGATAACTGGTCGTGGTGTAATGCGTATAAAAACCGCTACGGTTTTATTCGGCTCGATGTAGAGACGCAGCAGCGCACCATTAAAAAAAGCGGAGAGTGGTTTGCCGCCACCGCCTTAAATAATAGTTTTGATAAAGAGTAAAGATAATGATCGCACTAGAAGAAGCCGTAATGGAAATTATCGTCAACGCCGGGCAGTCCCGCAGCCTGTGCTTTGAAGCCCTGCACGCGGCGCGCCAGGGCAACCTTGACGAGGCCAAAAGCCTGCTGCGCGAAGCCGACGGCTACGCGCGCCAGGCGCACAAGATGCAGACCAAACTGATTGAGCAGGACGCGGGCGAAGCCCGCCAGCCGATGACCTTAATTATGGTGCACGCGCAGGATCATTTAATGAATTCGCTATTAGCGCGTGAATTATCTGAAGAGATTATTCATTTATATCAGAGATAGTCTATGGCGAAATAATTTAATGTAATACCTCTGTACCTAAAACTAGAAATCCACTTGTTCTGATGATAGCGACATATTCTGTCAGATCGGAGCGGGATGGTTATTGTCTGAATAAAATTAAACTATATTGAGATAACCATGAATACGATTAAAAAACTTCCATTAACCATGGCGGTTATCGCCGCGCTTTGCCCAATTTCCGTCCTCGCTCAGGAATTCACTCAGGAGCAAATCGACGCCATTGTGGCGAAAGCGGTGGATAAAGCCCTGGCCGAGCGTCAGGCTAAAATGGATGCGGCGGTCGCGAAAAAAGCGGACGTGGTGACCGAGCCGCAGAGCGCGGCGCAATCCCCGGATATGGCGATCCCGTTCGGGGTTAAATTTACCGGCTACGCCCGCTACGGCGCGCACTTCCAGGCTGCCGATCAGAAATACGTGGCTGTCGATGGCTCCTACAACGGCGCGTCCGCGATCGGTCGTCTGGGTAACGAAGGCAACGGCGGCGAGTTCCAGCTCTCCAAAGCTTTCAAGGGCGAAAACGGCGCCATCTGGGACATCAACGTGATGATCGACCACTGGGGCGACGAAGTTAACCTGAAAAAGGCCTACGCGGGGGTGACCAACATTATGGCCTCCAACCCGAACGCCTATTTCTGGGCCGGTCGCGACTTCCACCAGCGTCCGCAGCAGGGTATCAACGATTACTTCTGGATGAACCACGACGGCCAGGGCGCCGGGGTGAAGAACTTCGACATCGGCGGCGTGCAGTTTGACGTGGCCGCCGTAGCAGCGGTGGAATCCTGTAGCCCGGAAGTGATGGAGGACGAAGCGAACCCGTCACGCATCACCTGTACCGGCGGGTCCGGCACGGGCGACAAAGGTAACTACGCGGCCACCTCTAAAATCCACGGCATGAAGCTCGGTCCGCTGGATCTGGAGCTGTACGCCAACTACGGCTTTGATTCAAAAGCGGTAGAGAGCGACGAGCGTCTTAACGCCTGGCAGGGTGGCGTGGTGCTGAGCCACACAAACGACAGCGGCGTGAACAAGGTGATCGCCCGCTACTCCGATAATTCGGACAACAGCGTGTTCAATAAAACCGAAGACCTGACCACGGTCTACGCCAGCTTCGAAGGGCTGTACAAATTCACCCAGGCGACGCAGGTGGAGTACATCCTCGCCTTCCACGATTACGACAATAGCCGCGATAAGACCGACAACCGCAAGAACTACAATGCCATCGTGCGCCCGATGCACTGGTGGAACGACGTTCACTCCACCTGGCTGGAAGCGGGCTGGCAACACGTGGATTACGACAACGGCGGCGACAACAAGGGCTGGAAGTTGACCCTGTCGCAGAACATGTCTATCGCCATGGGGCCGGAGTTCCGCCCGATGCTGCGCTTCTACGTGACCGGCGGCAAGGTGGATAACGAACGCACCGCGCGCGTGAACAACACCAAAGATGAGACGCTGGACGACTTCAACGTCGGCGCGATGTGGGAGGCGTGGTTCTAAAGTAAAAGCAAAACGGCAACGAAAGTTGCCGTTTTTAGTGTTCGCTCCCTCTCCCCGTGGGAGAGGGCCGGGGTGAGGGCATCAGGCCGCACACAACCATGCTATGCTGTTGACCGAATTAACGACAACATAACAGGGGAGAACATGGGTTCCACACGCAAAGGGATGCTCAACGTCCTGATCGCCGCCGTTTTATGGGGCAGTTCCGGGGTTTGCGCGCAGTACATCATGGAGAAAAGCCACATTTCTTCGCCTTACCTGACCATGGTTCGTCTGCTGTTTACCGGCGTGATCCTGTTGACGCTCTCCTTCGTTCACGGCGACAAGATTTTCTCGGTCATCAAAAACCGCAAAGACGCCCTCAGCCTGCTGTTTTTCTCGCTGGTTGGCGCGCTCACCGTGCAGCTCACCTTCCTGCTGACGATTGAAAAATCCAACGCTGCGACGGCCACCGTGCTCCAGTTTCTGTCGCCGACCATTATCGTGGCATGGTTTGCGCTGGCGCGGAAAACGCGTCCCGGCATATTTGTCTTATCCGCGATTTTCACGTCGCTTGTGGGTACCTTCCTGCTGGTCACCCACGGCGACCCGACGTCGCTCTCCATCTCGCCTGCCGCGCTGTTCTTCGGTATCGCCTCAGCGTTTGCCGCGGCGTTTTACACCACCTATCCATCAACGCTTATAGCCCGCTACGGCACGCTGCCGATTGTCGGCTGGAGTATGTTGATTGCGGGATTAATGCTGACGCCGTTCTACGCCGGACGCGGCACCACCTTCGTGATCGACGGCGGCCTGCTGCTGGCGTTTTTCTACCTGGTGGTGATTGGCACCGCGCTGACGTTCAGCCTGTATCTGAAAGGCGCACAGATGATCGGCGGGCCGAAAGCGAGCATTCTGAGCTGCGCCGAACCGCTGAGCAGCGCGCTGCTGTCGGTGGTGTTGCTGGGGGTGGCATTCACCCTGCCGGACTGGCTGGGGACGCTGTTGATTGTGTCGTCGGTGGTGTTGATTTCGATGGATTCACGCAGAAGGGTTAAGGCATCGGCGTAGCCTGATGCCCTCACCCCAACCCTCTCCCACGGGAGAGGGAGAAAAGCACTACTTCGCCTTAACCTTCCCCGCCACCAGCAGCGCCGTCAGCAGCATCAGCGTGCCGGAAATCACCAGCGGTGACGTCAGCCCCAGATGGTCGAGCGCTACGCCGCCCACCGCCGCGCCGCAGGTGTTCGCCAGCTGGATCACCGCTACCTGAATCGACCCGGCTTTTTCCGCCTGATCGGCAAGCGAGCGGGTGATCCACGTCGACCAGCCCACCGGCACCAGCGCAAAGGCAAAGCCCCAGATAATCGCGATCGCCGAAGCCACCCACTTATCGCTACCCCACAACACCAGCACCGCGGCGCTGATCGCCAGCACCAGCGGGGCACCCGCCAGCGCCACCTTCAGGGAGCGCTTCAGGAACTGAGACGACAGTGAGGTGCCGACAAAACTGGCGATACCGAAGCTCAGGAGCACCAGCGTCAGGCCGTCCACGTCAAAGCCCGCCATGGTCATATACACCGGGCGGATATAGGTGAAGAAAGCAAACTGCCCGGCAAAGGCCATGAAGATGGCGGTCATCCCCGCCAGCACGCCCGGACGTTTCAGCAGCGCGAACATGTTCTGTTTGTGGTGCGCCGCTTCCCCCGGCAGGGACGGCAGCGCTTTCCACACCCAGATAATGCACAACACGCCCATCACCGCCGCCGCGTTGAACACGTTACGCCAGCCGATAATCCCGCCGAGGAAGCTGCCCAGCGGCGCGGCAATCACCAGCGCGATAGAGACCGCACCGAAGATAACGGAAAGCGCTTTTGGCACCGTCCGCGCGGGCACCAGGCGCATGGTCAGCGAGGCGGACATCGCCCAGAAGCCGCCTAACCCCAGCCCCAGGCAGGCGCGACCCAGCAGCAGCAGGGTGAAGCTTTCAGCGAAAGAGACCAGCAGGCAGGAGAGCGTCAGCAGCACGCTGAACAGAATGACCACTTTACGACGGTCAATGGTGCCGATCGCCTGAGTGATAAACAGGCTGGCGAACATCGCCACAAACGCGGTGACGGTAACGGACTGCCCCGCCACGCCCTCGGAAATGCCCAGATCCTGCGCCATCGGCGTCAGCAGGCTCACCGGTAGAAACTCGACGGTGATCAGGCAGGCGACGCAGAACGCCACGGAGAAAACCGCCGACCAGTTGGGGCGCGACACCTCTTTGGTCTGCGGTCTGGTTGTGGGCTGGATATGTTCTGTCATGGCATCACCTGAAGATAAAAACGTGCGGAAAAGTCGCGCAGTTTATCATCAAAAGTGTGACGAATTTAACGTTTCGACAACTTTTCTTGCATCGCTGCATTCGCCAGCCCAACGATCCACTCCTGGTGCCCGTTGATCATCGGATTCGGCACGGTGCGAGCAAGTTCCTGTGCAGGAACGCCTTTCTGCGACTCCTGAGTCAGAATACGGACGCGGTTTCCCGGCAAGTCTTCAAACAGCCAGGCGTGGATCACATCCAGACGCGAGCTGGCATCGCCCTCCACCCAGCCGTGCCAGGCGATCCGTGCGGCTTCGCCGTCAACGGGCGGAACATACTCCGTGACCTGCGCCTCAACCGGGAAGCCAAAGGTCGTAAAGCGGAAGCGGGCGTTGGCGCTCAGTTCCGGACCGCTGCCGTCGTGAAAACGAATATCTTCGGCGTTACTGTAGTAGTTCGGCCACAGGGTAGTGTCGTTAAGCTGCGCCCAAATCTCTTTTGCGCTCAGCCCGGCGACGATGATTTCGTTGGATGCAAAGTTATCGGTTGTGCCTGGCAGGTAGTCGTTTGGCCAGATAATGGCGGATTGTTTCATGGTTCACCTCATCAGCGAGTGGATGAAGTGATGGTGCGCCTGCGGCAGATATAAATCTAATGACGATGCTTTATACTCTTCATCACGTTTCGTGATATCAGTGCAGATAAAACACGCCCTCTTCCGGGAGGAAAAGCTGGTTATAGCGCAGCTGGAAGGCGTCAAGCTCCTGCGGATCGGGCTCTATCTCGCGCATGAAGCCGAGCGCGAGGCGGATTTGCGCATCGGTGATCGGTGCGGCCAGGCGGGCTTTACGCAGCATGCGGTGCCAGGTATGCAGATTCTCTTCGCTACCGTCGACGATGCAGACCTGCCAGATAAGCAGGACCTGGGCGGCGTTTTGCAGGTGCGCTTCGTCTGGGCGCTCAAGGTAGCGGATAAACTCATTGCCCGGCGTTTTACCGAACTGGTCGATCATCGATTCTACCGGCATCGGGGTGATACCCAGCCGTTCGCTCAAGCGTTTGATGGCGCGGCGGGAATCCGAGGTCAGGACACGAAACCCAACTACAAACACCACGGCAAGCGTTGCCAGCATTATCCAGACCATGCGTTCTCCTTAGACTAGCCGCCCATCATAGCGGGAAACGCAACGCGTCGACAGCGGGCAGCGCCATAATAGTGAACGGAAAAGAGGTAGCAAAACATCATGAAAGCGGATCTGCGCACGCTGGATCTAAACCTGCTGAAAACGCTTGACGCTCTGCTGGATGAACGCAGCGTCACCCGCGCGGCGGCGCGTCTTGCTCTGACCCAGCCCGCCGTGAGCGGCATGCTCAACCGCCTGCGGGACTACTTCGACGATCCGCTCTTTATCCGCGCCCCGCACGGCATGGTGCCAACCACGCGCGCGGAAGCGCTGGCCGCTCCGGTGAAGCGCATTCTCGCGGATATCGACGTGCTGCTTCAGCCCGTTGCCTTTGACCCAAATACCGCTCGCCTCACCTTCACTCTTGCCGCTACGGATTATGCACTTCGGGCGGTTGTTGTGCCGTTTATCGCCGCCCTTAAAACACAGGCGCCTGGCATACGCGTGCGCGTGGTGCCCGTTACCCCCGGTAGCCTTGTCAGCCAGCTTGAGCAGGGCGCAATTGACGTAGCGCTTATCACCCCCCACACCACGCCCGATGAGCTTCACAGCCGTGCGCTTTATGATGAACGGTACGTATGCATGATGCGCGCCGATCATCCAAACGCCGGAGAGCCAATGACGTTAGACCGATTTTGCGCCCTTGAGCATGTGCTGGTCTCTTACGAGGGAGACGGCTTTCGCGGGGTAACCGATAGCGCGCTGGAGAAAATTGGCCGGACGCGGCACGTGGGGCTCTCGGTGAGCCACTTTTTGGTTCTGCCGGACGTGCTGGCCCTCAGCGATATGATTGCCGTCGTGCCGTCACGCATCGCGGAAAATCAGACGGGGATGTTCATCTGCGAGACACCAGTTCCCGTGCCAGGCTTTACCAAGAGCATGGCCTGGCACGGCAGATCGCACCGCAATCCCGCGCAGGCGTGGCTGCGCGGGCTGTTGCTGCAAACCAGTCAGCGGGCCTGAAGCCCCTTAAGCAGCGCCTCGTGGAAGCGCTCAGGATCCTGCATCTGCGGCGCGTGGCCCATGTCGTTAAATTCCACCAGCGTAGCGTGCGGGATGCGCTTCGCCGTCTCCTTTCCCAGCACCGCATAGTTGCCGAGCGTTTTGCGGATCTCAGGCGGGGCGAGATCTTTCCCGATGGCGGTGTTGTCCTTCGTGCCGATCATCAATAATACCGGCATGCTGAGTTCGCTAAATTCGTAGATCACCGGCTGGGTGTAGATCATGTCGTAGAGCAGCGCCGAGTTCCAGGCCACACGTTCTTTTCCCGGCCCGTTGTTCAGCCCGGCGAGCATGGTCACCCAGCGTTCGTATTCCGGCTTCCACTCTCCGGCATAGTAGGTATTTTTCTCGTACTGACGAATGCCGTCGGCACTGACCTTCAGCTCACGCTGGTACCACTGGTCGACCGTAATATGCGGCACGCCGCGCGCTTTCCAGTCTTCAAGCCCTATTGGGTTCACCATCACCAGCTGCTCCACCTGCTGCGGCCACATCAGCGCGTAGCGGGTCGCCAGCATGCCGCCGGTCGAATGGCCGATAACCGTGACGCGATCGACGCCCAGCGTTTTCAGCAGCGCGTGGGTGTTATCCGCCAGCTGCTGGAAGGTGTACTGATAATGCTCCGGCTTGGTGGATTTGCAGAAGCCGATCTGGTCGGGTGCGATCACGCGATACCCGCTGGCTGAAAGCGCGCGGATCGTGCCGTCCCAGGTACCGGCGCAGAAGTTTTTGCCGTGCATCAGCACCACGGTGCGGCCGTTGGGTTTTTCCGGCTTCACGTCCAGGTAAGCCATATCCAGAGGCTGGTTCTGCGAGGTAAAGGTAAAGTGTTTTACCGGCCAGCCGTAGTCAAAACCTTCCAGCTTCTCGCCGTAGGTAGGTGCATTCGCGGCCATTGCGGGGGAGGCCAGCGCCATCAGCAGCGCCAGGCAGGACAATCGTCGGGTTAACATGCAAGCTCTCCGTTAGCAAAAGGGGCTAAGGCTGCACGAAAGGCGGCAGCAAAAACACTGTAGAGCATGGAGAGGAGCGGGTGTGTAAAGCGGGGTAAAGGTGTGGCGTACAAATAAAAAAGCCCGGCATCACACACCGGGCAAAGAAGTTACCTGCACACTCAGGCTACTTTTAATTTCTGCGCACGATTCTCACGGCGAATTTTACGTTCTTCCAGCACCGCGACCATCGCCATCAGGACGATACAGCCGATCGCTGCCGCATCCAGCGCCGCGAAGGTGCCCGCCCAGCCGGTGAGGCCGAAAATCGGCGTGCCGTCGGCGATCATCCCCAGGCCCAGCTTGGCGAAGCTGTCGCCGATCAGGTAGGCGAAGGTGCCCTTAATCCCATCGGCGGCGCCGATCGCTTTTTTCGGGACAAAGCCAACCGCCGCCACGCCGATCAGCAGCTGCGGACCGAACACCAGGAAGCCGAGCGCGAACAGGGACGCCAGATAAACGTACTGGTTGCTGGCGTGCTGGTAAACGCCGAGCGTGGCGATAATCAGCGCCAGCGCGATGCAGGCCACCAGCGCGCGACGGCCGTTGGCGAGGTCGGAGAGCCAGCCCCACAGCAGCGTGCCGACCAGCGCGCCCACTTCGAACAGGGTGAAGCCCTGAATCGCCACCTCTTTAGAAAGCTTCAGCTCCTGGAAGGCGTACACCGTTGACCACTGGTCGATGCCGATGCGCACCACGTAGAGGAAGATGTTTGAGAAGCAGAGCAGCCAAATCACTTTGTTTTTCAGCACGTACTCAACAAAGATCTGCCATTTGGTCATCTCGTTCTCTTCGGTCTCTTTGTCCTCTTCGCTGATCTCCTCGCCGAACAGCTCTTCGGCTTTGCCGAGGCCGTACGATTCCGGGGAGTCGCTGCCGTAGCGAAGGCCGATAAAGCCGACGATCAGGGCGATAATCGACGGGAAGATAAACATGCCGATCACATGGCCGTCGAACAGGTAGTTTGCGCCGAACAGCGCTACGCCAGCCGCGCCCGCCCCGCCGAGGTTGTGGGAGATGTTCCACATGCCGAGGTAGGAACCACGCTTGCGGCGCGGGGTCCATTTGGTAATGGTGGAATAGCTGCACGACCCGCCGGTACTCTGGAAGAAACCGCTCAGGGCGTAGAAGGCGATCATCAGGAACAGGCTAACGGAACCCGCGCCCATGCTGGCGCTGAAGCCGAGCATACAGATGGCGGAGAGGATCAGCATAAACGGCAGGAACTGCTTGGTGTTTTTGCCGTCTGCATAGTACGAGACAACGGTTTTCCCCACGCCGTACGTAATGGAGAAGCCCAGGCCAATCATCCCCAGCTGCGTCATGCTCAGCCCGTAGGTCGAGATCATGTCGTTCTGCGCGATGTTAAAGTTTTTGCGGATCAGATACATGGTCAGGTAGCCGATGAAGACCACCAGATAGGACTGCATGAACGGTTTGAACCACATCTTGCGCCGCACGTCGAGCGGCAGATCCAGGGTCGGCTTGCGCACCTGGTTTAAGAAGGCCAGCATGGTTGGTTTACTCCTGAGCTGATTTTTGCAGCATTGTAAAAATCAGCCGGGAGAGATGCCTGAGACAGCGTCCAGGTAAAACCGGGAAAATTTCTTAGTTTTGCGCGTCTCGGCAGCAAAAGGTGAGGCGCGTCACGCTTCACGCGGGGCCTGCGCATGTAAAAACGGCAGCAGCAGCAGGGCGGAAATTCCCGCCGCGATGGCGATCACCGCGAAGAAGCCACTCCAGTGCCAGATGTCGATGACCCGCGCCAGCGGCCAGCCGGAGAGCGATGCGCCAAGATAGGCAAACAGCCCGACAAAGCCCGTCGCCGCGCCGGCCGCCTCTTTGTGGGAACACTCCGCCGCCGCCATGCCGATCAGCATCTGCGGGCCAAAGACGAAAAATCCGATGGTGAAGAAGCACGCTGCCTGCATCACGTAGCTGGCGAACGGCATCAGCCATAGTGAGCCGACGGAGAGCAAGATCCCGGCGGCAAAAATCAGGTTCATCGGGCCGCGGTTGCCGTTGAACAGCTTGTCCGAGCCCCAGCCCGCCACCAGCGCGCCGATAAACCCGCCCAGTTCAAACATGGTCACCGCCGAGTTGGCGGTCACCAGATCCACGCCGAGCGTCTCGGACATGTACAGATTGCCCCAGTCGTTAATGGCCGCGCGCACCACGTAGACCAGCACGTAGCAGAGCGACAGCAGCCAGATGTAGGGGTTTTTCAGCACGTATTTGGTGAGGATCTCCTGGCGGGACAGCCCGGCCCCTTCCTGCTGCTGGGCGATCTCCATCTCGTCGTGCCGCCAGTCGCCCACCGGTGGAAGGCCGACGGTTTGCGGCCTGTCGCGCAGGCGCCAGCAGAGGAACAGCCCGGCAATAATCGCCAGGCCACCGGCAATCATCATCCCCGCGCGCCAGCCGTAGTGCAGCGCCGCGGCACCCACCACCATCGGGATCAGCGCCCCGCCGACGTTATGCGCGGTGTTCCATATCGCCCACCAGCCGCCACGCTCGTTGCGTGAGTACCAGGCGGTCAGCAGGCGGGCGCAGACCGGCGCGCCCCAGCCCTGGAAAAAGGCGTTCAGCGCCCACAGCAGGGCGAAGGCCCAGAGCGAGGTGGAGAAGCCAAACAGAATATTCACCACGCCGGTGGCAATCAGCCCGACGCCCATAAAATAACGCGCGTTGGAGCGATCGCTGACGATGCCGGAGAAGAACTTCGACAGGCCGTAGGTGATATAAAACAGCGTCGCCAGCAGGCCGATATCGGTGCGGGTCATCACGCCGCTGGCGAGAATTTCAGGCGCGGCGGCGTTGAAGCTTTTGCGGGTAAAGTAGAACAGCGCGTAGCCGAGCCAGATGGTAATCAGGATATGGCGACGCCAGTAGCGGTAGCGGGAGTCGATTTCCGCTTTGTTGCTTAGCGGGGCGGCGCTGGCGGGGGTTTTAAACATGATGCGTCCTTAACGGCAAACTGACGCTGACGCGCGTCCCGTGGGTGCAGGAGAGGCTCAGCGTGCCGCCAAGCGCCTTTACGCGCTCGCGCATGCCCGCCAGGCCAAAGCCCTGCTGCCCGGAGCCCGGCGGCAGGCCGCAGCCGTCGTCTTCAATCACCAGCATCAGGCGCTCGTCCTGCTGCCAGCCCTGGATCGTGACCGCGCTGGCACTGGCATGTTTGACGATATTGTTCAGCCCCTCCTGACAGACGCGGAACAGGGTTACGCGCTGGCCTTCGCTCAGCGCAGATTCGTTAATTCGCCAGTCGAGATGGCTGACAATGCCGCGGCTTTCCAGCTCCATCTCGCGCATCAGGGAGCGTACCGCCTGCTCCAGGGAGAGATCGTCAAGCTGGCGCGGGCGCAGCCGCCCTAACAGGCGACGAACGGAATCATAGACGCCCAGCGAAAGCTGTTCGATATGCGCCCCGCCCTGCTTCACGCCCGCGTTTTCTGCCGCCAGGCGCTGAACAATGCCCGCCTGGGTACGGATGGCGGTGATGGTCTGGCCGATGTCGTCGTGCAGCTCGCGGGCAACCTCTTGCCGCACGCTCTCTTCCGTCTCCAGCAGACGCTCCGCCAGACGGCGGTTGCGCGCCAGCTCGTTTTGCAGGGACTGATTCAGCTCGCGCAGGCGCTGTATGCCCGCGCCGAGCAGCAGCCCGGTCAGGCTCTGGGCCAGCAGGGAAAGCAGTAAATCTACCGGATGATCGTGCCAGGTCTGGCTGGCAATCAGCGCGATGGCGTTCATCAGCGTGGCGATCAATGCGCCCTGCCAGCCGTAGTGCCAGGCAAGGGCGATGATCGGCAGCGCCAGACAAAACGGCGTGAAGCGTGATAATTCAGCGGGGAGACCAAGCTGGAGCCACAGGCTCACCACAAACAGCAGCAGATACCAGATGAGATGCCGGGCGCGCCAGTTCACCGGCTGGGAGACCAGCGCCGGGCCGAGCGGCTGCCAGACAGTGCTTGTAAGATAATGCCAGATCACAAGGCAGGTCGGGGCCAGCGTCAGGCCGCCGGTAAGGGTCAGCAGCAGGGCGTTAAGCACCTCCTTTTCACCCACCCACGGCAGGGACTGCAACAGCGCGGCGGCAATTAGCGCCGCCCCCTGACGCAGCAGCGTGCGCCAGTCGCGCTGGTGACGGTAGCGGGAAATCAGGGCGACCGGGATAAGCGTGAGCAGGCTTCCGGTCATCAATAACGGCAGATGCGCCAGCGCCACTTCCTGCGCCAGCCAGATCAGCATCAGCCACTCTGCGCCCAGCAGCACCGGCCAGTAGCCGCGCGGGCATTGCAGCATCAGCCCCAGACGCAGGCCAAAGGGGAACAGCAGCACCGCCAACTCCGGGCGTTCCACCAGATGCAGGCTGATACTCCACAGGCAGAACCACGCGGCGGAGAAGATAAAAAAGCTGGCGACAACGGCGATCAGCCGCGAAAAAAGGGAGTTCATTGCCAGCTGTCAAACATACGGCGCGCCAGCTCGACATCGTTACTGACGTTGAGTTTTTCCATCAGGTTGGCGCGATGAACGTGAACGGTCTTTGGCGACAACCCCAGCTCTACGGCAATCTCTTTCACCGACATGCCCTGGGCAAGTTTCTCTGCCACCTGACGCTCGCGTCTGGTGAGTGGATCCTGCCGTCCCGCCGCCAGCTTGATGGCGATATCCGGCGTCAGGTAGCAGCCGCCGGTGGAGACGGTGCGCACGGCGGCGATCAGCTCATCCGGGCTACAGCGTTTTGAGAGGAACCCGCGCGCCCCCGCGTTGAGCGCCTGCTCGACCAGCGCCGGGCTGTCGTGGACCGAGAGCATAATGGTCGCCATTCCTTTCGGCAGCTGGCTTAACAGCTCCAGCCCGGAGAGATCCGGCATCGAAATGTCGCAGATACAGACCTGCACCCCGCGTCCCGGCAGGCCCGCCAGCGCCTCGCGACCGGAGCCAAACTCGGCCACGACCTGCAAATCCGGTTCGAGGTTGAGAAGCTGGGCAAAGCCGGAGCGGACGATAAGGTGGTCGTCGATAAGGGCGATGGTGGTCATGTGTGTTCCTGCGGTCTGAAAAAGCCGGATGACGCTGCGCTTATCCGGCCTACAAGAGCGAAAGACGCTTACCTTAAGCGATTTACTCGAAAAACACCGCAATTTTGTTAAACATGGTGGGATCGGACTGGTTGCGCGCCACGTTGGTGACGTCTTCCAGCTTGTCGATCTGCGCTATCATCTGCTCCAGACGCTGGTCGTCGTTGACCAGTAGCCAGATGCGGCTGTGCTCGCTGCCCTGAATTGGCAGGCAGAGAATGCCTTCCACGTTAAATGCCCGGCGGGCAAACAGCCCGCAGACGTGGGTCATGACGCCAGGGTGGTTGCGGACGGTGAGTTCCAGAATGACGTTATCATGTTGTTTCTGCATGGCTTATTCTCCCACCATCTCAGTATTTGCCGCACCCGGCGGCACCATCGGATACACTTTTTGTTCAGGGTCGATACGCACGTGGATCAACGCCGGGCCAGGGCGAGAAATCGCATCCTGCAACGCCGCGTGGGCATCTTCTTCGGCGTTCAGATCGCAGGTGTGCAGGCCAAAACCAGCGGCAATCTGCATGAAGTTGATCATCCCCGGATAGGTCGCCGCAAACACGCCCTGCTTATAGAACAGGCTCTGCTGCTGGTGTACCAGACCCAGCGCCTCGTTGTTCATCAGAATGATTTTGACGTCTAACTGGTTTTCGGCCGCGGTCGCCATCTCCTGAATATTCATCATCAGGCTGCCGTCACCGGAGAAGCAGATCACCTTACGGTCCGGGTTGGCGAGCGCCGCGCCAACCGCTGCTGGCAGGCCGAAGCCCATGGTGCCAAGGCCGCCGGAGGTCAGCCACTGGCGCGGGCGGTTCAGCGGATACGCCTGGGCAGTCCACATCTGATGCTGGCCGACGTCGGTGGTGATAATCGCGCTGTCATCCACGCAGGCGGCAACAGCGTTGATAAGACCATAGTGGCTCAGCGGGTCGCCCTCGGTTGGGATAGCGCCCGGGAGCTCGCGTTGCAGATCGGCCACCAGCTGGCGCCAGTCGGCGCGGTCGGTTGCCTCCGTCTGCGGGATCAGCTGCGCCAGCACCTCGGCCACGTCGCCCTGGATCGCCACGTGCGGCTGCTTGATTTTACCCAGCTCGGCGCGGTCGATATCCACGTGAATGATTTTGGCGTTCGGGCAGAACTGCTCGGTTTTGCCAATCGCCCGGTCATCAAAACGCGCCCCCATAACTATCAGCAAATCCGCCTCTTGCAGGATGTAGTTGGTGCTGCGCGCGCCGTGCATGCCCAGCATCCCTAAAGACAATGGATGCGCTTTGGGCAGCATACCCAGCGCCATCAGGGTCATGGTGGTCGGCAGGTTGGCTTTTTCCGCAAACTGGCGGATTTCATCCGCGGCGTTGATCGCCCCGCCGCCCAGATACAGCACCGGGCGTTTGGCGGCGTTGATCATTGCCGCCGCATCGCGCACGCTCTCAGCGCTGAACTCCGGCGCGGGGGCACGCTCGCCCGGCTCCGGCAGAATGTCGATCTCGATCTCTGCGGTCTGGACATCCTTAGGAATGTCTATCCACACCGGGCCCGGGCGGCCAGACTGCGCAATGCGGAACGCATCGCTGATAACCTGAGGCAGCTCGCTGATATCGCGAACTAAATAGTTATGTTTGGTGATGGGGATAGAGATGCCGTAGGTATCGACTTCCTGGAACGCATCGGTGCCGATCATCGAGGACGGCACCTGGCCGGTAATGCAGATCAGCGGAATGGAGTCGAGACGCGCGTCGGCGATGGCGGTCACCAGGTTAGTGGCGCCCGGCCCGCTACAGGCCATACAGACCGCCGGTTTACCCTGGGTACGCGCCATGCCCTGGGCGATAAAGCCTGCGCCCTGCTCGTGGCGCGCCAGCACGTGGCGGATCTGTGTGCTTTGGCTTAACGCATCATACAGCGGCAGCACGGTCCCACCCGGGATGCCCGCAACGGTGGTGATGCCCTGTCGTTCCAGTAAATGAACAATCAGCTGCGCGCCTGTAAAACGCGTCTTGGTGGATGTTGTGCCCGAACTTGCCATGCTCCAGTCCTTTTCTTCTGAGCCAGCCTTCCGGGGAGGGTCCTAAACGAAAAACCCCGCCCGGTTTGCGCCGGCGGGGTTTTGGATTCGTGTGTTGATCCAGTCCCTACGGCGCATTGCCGACGACCACCACCACACGCACGACGACCACTGCGGCAGGTTGCGCAGTTTTTAGTAGGGTCGAAGTGAAGATGGATGAAGTCATTGGGGACCTGTGTTTGGAATCATTGATTGGATTTATACAAACACAGGTTTTCGGGCGTGACAATGGAAATATTTTCATCTGCGCAAAAATGCGTCAGGGATCACGTTTCAGTAAGTTGCTCGCTCATTCCAGGCATCACTATAGATGACATTGCCGTCACAATACTTCCAGGTGATTTTCTCGTAGCGTATAAGAACCGTTTTAAGGTGTGTTCCGGTGTTTGCGCCGGGATACAGGTCTGGTGTGATTGAGGTTATTTTCACATTCTCAAGGAGGATATTAAAATATTCCTATTCTAAACCCGCCTCATTAATCTGATACATCTTAATAGTGGCTGACTTGAGCATTCTTCCCGTACTCAGCGCCCGAAATAAAATCGGGGTTACACGATCAAATTCCTTCTGAAACATGACGGGCATGTGTATGCGCGTGCCCGTTAATTTCCGGTATTTCCGTCGACTGGAATGTTGACATTATGAGTGAACGATTTGAGTTCAATTGCACCTTCACGCCCTGACACAAGGCAAGAGCCAACCATGGGAGAACCATTTTCATCTGTTAAAAACAAATAAGCTGGGTTTGACATAAAAAAATCCTTTTTATATTATTTAATCGTACTTATCAAAGTGGCCGAAAATTATCGGATGTACAATAATAAATACAATGATAGAAATGAATGTTAGTAATACCCAGTGGTCAGGCACCAACCACAGGAACAAGGAGGCGCACGCAAAAATATAAACAGGAAATAAAATATCCGTAAATAGAATTGATAACAGACTCTTAAACATGCTCCTTGCCCTTTAAGTCTTTATAAATTGCATCGAAATCCTTATAGAATCCCAACTGCACCTTCTTAATGAGTTCAGACAGGAAAGGCTCAAAAAAGTAGTAAAGCATCTCCAGTTGTGCGGCATAGAGGGTGGCGTAATACTTAGGGTCCAATGTTTTCAGGCGGCGAGCAGCAAGAGCGCACTTCTGTTCCGTTCCAATCAATTGAAGCGCCATGACAACGTTAGGTACGCGGCGTGCAAGCCGTTCGACGACGATTTCAGACAGCAGGCCTGATTCGGACAGGGATTTGGCCAGACCCCATGCTATTGCTAAACGCGCGGCCTTGCTGGTCGGTATGTTATTAACAAGCCCTGTTACTTTTGAATCTATCTTACGAACGCGATTGTGTTCATTCCCATTTTCTGAATCGGAAATAACATGTTCAAAATAAAGATAGAGCATGTGTGCTATTACATCGCGATAACGGTAAAGCGAGAGGATTGAGAGGTACATTCTCTTTTCTTCGGAGAGAAGCTCGTCACACACATCGTGATAGCTGGGGGTTAAGCATGATGAGTACCAACTTACACGCTCAATTCCTGAGTAAATATCAGAGCCAATCCCCTTTAATGCTCGCCATGTTCCTGCAACACCTTGCTGTCCATAAATAGCCAACTGCCTTTCACTCTGGAACTTCATCTTTAAATAATCAGATGCTTGCATAATTTATCCACACAATGATTGCGGCCATAGAAATATACATTGAAAAGTCCAGAAATACAAACCAGTAAAATTGCTTTACATAAACATTCACATAAAAAATAAGTCAGTACGATTTTATTTATTAAGGTTATATACGAAACAACTTAATTACTTGAAGGGCATTAGCGGTTTTTATTAGGTCACACATTTTTAGTTTAATCATTGCAAAATGAGTCTAATACCTATCTCTATAAAGAGAGTTGCATAAGCGATGCTATCCCGTTCACAACGAAGCTAAATAGCAGAAACCTCGCTTTTACAGCAGTCTTTTTATGGGCAGACCAGAAAACAAAAAACCCCGCCTAAGCGAGGTTTTTATCAGGGTTTTGCGGTTGGTTGCCGCAGAACACACTGTGTTACGTCAACGCGAAAAGTATACGCGATCGAAGACGAACGCGCAATTCCGGCACGGATTTTGACGTTTTTGAGTATGGATCGCCTTCCAAAATTTGTCCATAAAATACTGTTCATACATACAGTATTTATCTATACTGAGGGTGTTCGCAGTGAGCGAGGGGGCCGCAGTTTACCGGCGCAACGAAGTCCTGGCTGAAACGGGTGGTGCCGTCAGTGCCTTAACCCCTGAAGTGAGCACACTGTGTTACGTCAATCCAGGTGCTGGCCACAGGCGGCGGAAAGGTACGCCAGCATCGTGCTCCTTTTAACCAAAAGGAGACGCGTATGAGCGTCGTGGATATGGTCATACTTGTCCTCAAACTCATTGTTGCTGTATTGCAACTGCTTGATGCTGTCCTGAAATACGTTCGGTGATTCAGGTTCAAGTCGCACCTGAGAGGGGCGGGCAACCGCCCCTCTTTAATAACGAGGGAATGCTATGTCGCGTCTGTTAATTGAGCCCGTCACGCCCGATGAACCCGGGTATATCGCCCTGAAGGCGGAGAGTATCGCGTTGAATTTCAATATGCTGCGCAGGCTGGAAGAGAACTGGCAGCGGGGTGAAAACCGCTTTAACGCGCCGGGTGAAAAACTGCTGGGGGCGTTTCTTAACGGCAGGCTGGTGGGCGTGTGCGGCCTCAACCGCGATCCGTTCAGCCAGCAGCCGCGCGCCGGACGTATTCGTCATCTCTACGTCAGCGAAAAGTGCCGTGGGCAGGGCATTGGCAAACAACTTTTGACCGTGGTGATGGCGGATGCCAGCATCTGGTTTGATTTTCTTAATACCCATGCGCCGGAAACCGCGTACGGATTTTACCATCGGGCGGGCTTCAGGCTGGTGTCAGACGAACCCCGGGTGACGCACCGCCTTTTTTGCGCAGTGTAAGCGGCTGGCAGCATCGACGGATGAATGTTACAGTTGGATGACATTTCACCAACCGATACGCCATGACCATCACCGTTTACTGCATTTTACTGTTCGCCGCACTGCTGCATGCCAGCTGGAACGCCATCGTTAAAGCCGGAACGGATAAACTCTACTCGGCGATCGGGGTCAGCGGTTCAGCCGCGCTTATTGCCCTGATTTTACTGCCCTTCTCTCCTCAGCCAACTGCCGCAAGCTGGCCATATTTGTTCGTCTCCTGTGCGTTACAGGTGGTGTATACGGTACTGGTGGCAAAAACTTATCAGGTCTCCGACATGAGCCAGACCTACCCCCTTATGCGCGGGACGGCCCCTATGCTGGTGGCGCTGATCAGCGTAATGGTGCTCGGGGATCATCTCTCCCGGTTTGCGTGGTCCGGCATTGGGGTCATTTGTCTTTCGATTCTGGCGATGGCGATGAACGGCTGCATGCAGTCACGCAAGGGGATCTGGCTGGCGCTGCTGAACGCCTGTTTTATCGCCGGCTATACCCTGGTGGACGGCACCGGTGTGCGACTCTCGGACACTGCGCTGGGCTACACGCTCTGGACCTTCTTCATGAACGGTTTCTGTCTGCTGAGCTGGGCAATGGTGGCGCGGCGTCGCGAAGCGTCCAGCTACCTGCGCCTGCACTGGAAAAAAGGGCTGCTCGGCGGCGTCGGGACGATGGGATCTTACGGTCTGGCACTCTGGGCGATGACCCAGGCACCGCTGGCTGTGGTCGCCGCACTGCGTGAAACCTCTATTCTCTTCGGCGCATTAATCGCATTTGTGCTTTTAAAAGAGAAGGTTGCCGGCCTGCGCATCGCGGCGGCACTGGGTATTGCTGCCGGTGCGATCCTGCTGCGCCTGGCGTAATTCGCTGGCAACATTAGTTGCCGATCTTGTTTACAAATCATGACTTCACGTCTTCTGTCATTCATCACAGTAATGCTTAAATTGTCATCTCTCTGTGGTAGATTCCTCGCACATTTATGGGAATGCATAGTCACTTATTCTTCATTTATCTCTTTTGGCAAAAGTATTCAGCGACATGAAAAAGCAACGGAACGTGAACTTATTGTTGATGCTGGTGTTACTGGTGGCCGTCGGGCAGATGGCGCAAACCATCTACATTCCAGCGATTGCCGATATGGCAAAAGATCTGAGCGTCCGCGAAGGTGCAGTCCAGAGCGTGATGGCAGCCTATCTGCTAACCTATGGCGTTTCACAGCTGGTTTATGGTCCCCTGTCCGATCGCGTCGGGCGTCGTCCGGTCATTCTGGTGGGCATGAGCATTTTCATGGTAGCGACGATGATCGCCATTACCACTCACAGCCTGACCGTCCTGATTGCCGCTAGCGCCCTTCAGGGTGTGGGCACCGGCGTCGGCGGGGTTATGGCGCGTACCCTGCCGCGTGATATGTACCAGGGCACACAGCTTCGCCACGCCAACAGTCTGTTAAATATGGGTATTCTGGTCAGCCCGCTGCTGGCCCCGCTGATTGGGGGTCTGCTGGACACCGTCTGGTCCTGGCGCGCCTGTTATGCCTTCCTGCTGGTGCTGTGCATTATTGTCACCTTCAGCATGGGGCGCTGGATGCCGGAAACCCGCCCAAAAGACGCGCCGCGCACGAAGCTCATCGCCAGCTACAAAACGCTGTTCGGTAATGGGTCCTTTACCTGTTATCTGTTGATGCTAATCGGCGGCCTGGCGGGCATTGCGGTGTTTGAAGCCTGTTCCGGCGTGCTGCTGGGCGCGGGCCTTGGCCTGAGCAGTATGGTGGTGAGTATTCTGTTTATTCTGCCGATCCCGGCGGCGTTCTTCGGCGCATGGTTCGCCGGACGTCCGAACAAGCGTTTCTCCACCCTGATGTGGCAGTCGGTGATCAGCTGTCTGCTGGCCGGGCTGATGATGTGGATCCCGGGGCTGTTTGACGTGATGTCGGTCTGGACGTTGCTCATCCCGGCGGCGCTGTTCTTCTTCGGCGCGGGCATGCTGTTTCCCCTCGCCACCAGCGGCGCGATGGAGCCGTTCCCGTTCCTCGCAGGCACGGCAGGCGCGCTGGTGGGCGGTTTGCAGAACATCGGTTCCGGCGCGCTGGCCTGGCTTTCGGCTATGATGCCGCAGACCGGGCAGGCGAGTTTAGGCTTGCTGATGACCCTGATGGGGCTGCTGATTTTGCTGTGCTGGCTGCCGCTGGCGTCGCGTGTCTCGCATCACGAACAGCCGGTTTAACCGCATGATGGCCCGGCTTCTCGCCGGGCTTTTCACAGACGGGCGCAATCATCGCCTGCAATAGCCGCTCTGGGGCAGGCCGCCACGCCCCCTCTTCCCCGTCATAAAACTGAACATCGGCGTTTATCGCATACGGGATGTTGGCATGTTGCAGCTCGCACGCCATAAACGTGGCAAACGCCATCTGCGAGGCGGTTGGCGTCAGGCTTTTCGATTCGCCCACCCCCCAGCCGCCAACCCAGCTCACATGCCCGGTTTTTTGTTGCCAGTGCAGCGCGGCGTTGATTCGGTTACGGATAGCCGCTTTCTCAGCCGCAGTTCCGGACGTCCACGGGTATTTACCGTTCGTTTTCAGCGGACCCCAGGGGAAAATATGCCACTCCGCCAGCAGGTAATTCTGGCTGTGCGCGGGCAGCTTCAGGGTGGATAAATCCTCCGGCGCGGCGCGCAGACGAGGGGCGATAAAAATCATGCGGCTGGCATCAATGGCGTGAATGTCTTTGATCGCTTTCTCATACACCCGGTTGAGCGAAGCAACGTTGTGGTTGAGCTTGTCCGCCGGTTCGTAGATCAGGTCAAAGCCCAGCAACGGCGAGCGCTGACCAAAATAGTGCGCCACGGCAATCCACCAGTTAATCACCTCTTTTTCGGTATCCGCTTTCGGGTCGTTTTTATATTCATCGGCCTGATAAGCGATGATGGGGATGACGCCGTATTGCTCGCATGCCTCCACCAGCTTACGCAGGTGAATCAGCCGCGCTTCCGTCGGTTCGCCCGCCACCCGAATACGGACATGGTGTATGCCTTTCGCCTGAAAATCACGGACCACCAATGGGTCGAACTCGCGGATACCGCGCTCGGTGCGTGCCCAGTCCACATCCATCCCGACGCCCAGCTGCCGCGCATAACGGGCAGCCGTCAGCGGCGGCTCAGCGGCAGTCGCCCAGCCGGAAGAGAGTAAGATCGCAGTGGCAATAAAAGGCTTTAACACGGTTTACCCTGGAAAAATCAAAAGCATTACCTGTATTTAGCACGCTTTTTCACATTTGGTGTAGAGCGAAAGCGTAATAATTCTTCAACCCGCCAGCTCTCTTAGCCAGCCGATAAAGGCGTCAATTTTCGGCCACTGACGGCCGGGAAGCGTTGAGACGTAATAATGCTGATGGCACTTGAGGGTTTCCCCATCAAAAGGTGCAATCAACTCCCCCCGTTCGAGACGTTTTTGCACCAGCCGCTTTCTCCCCATCGCCACGCCGACATTACTCATGGCCGCGATAATGGCTAAATCAGAACGATCGAAGCCAATACCCGATGATAACGGCATATTCACCGCGAAATGCTGCGCCCAGCTCAGCCACTCATCCGTACCGGAATCATTGCTCCAGGCCTGACGGTCGTGCAGTAACGTGCAGTGGCTGAGGTTATGGGGGTTTTTCAGCAGTTCATGCTCCCGGGCATACGCCGGCGAGCAGACGGGCAAAATCTCTTCATCCATCAAAAAGTGATGAGAAAGGTGGTTTGGCGGCGTATCGTCGAAATAGAGCGCCAGATCGATGCCGGTTCGCTGCATGTTGACGTAATCATTACCAGTCAGAATAGTAAGTGAAATCGACGGGTAGCGGCGGGTAAAATCCCCCAGCATCGGCACCAGCCAGCACTGGGCGATCGACGGCCGGGAGTACACCGTTAGCGTACCTGACAGCGCCTGGTTTTTAATGTCCAGGATCTCCTGATTCAGGGTGTCGAGGGACGATTTCAGCGTCCAGTAAACGCGCTTGCCTTCCTGCGTCAGCTCCACTTTACGGTGTGAGCGGACAAACAGCTGAATGCCCAGCTCCTCTTCCAGCAGGTTAATGCGGTGGCTCACCGCGCTGGGGCTGAGCGACAGCTCCGCCGCCGCCAGGGCGAAGGACTCATGCCGGGCAGCCACTTCAAAGGTGTACATTTTCGACAGCTGCCAGCCGTTTAACAGCCGGTTTCTGCCTTCATTCGCATCGGTCATCACAATTCCCACACGTAATTTCTGCGTTCAGCATACCGCTCAAGAATGAATTTATGTGAACCAGCGGCAAAATAAGTGCGCCTTTTAGAGTCCAGTCACTCAGTTGATCCAATCTGGCTCATCTGAACGCCAATTTATATCGTTTGTCAGCCCACGCCGTTTTTTCGTCCAATACCCCCAGATGACATAAGGGTGAGGTGAGATATGGGATCTCAGGTCTGGGTTGTGGCAACGCTGCTTGTCAGCATCGTGTTGATTGTTTTAACCATCGTAAAACTGAAGTTTCACCCGTTCCTCGCGCTGCTGCTGGCAAGCTTTTTCGTTGGCGCGATGATGGGGATGAGCCCGCTGGATATGGTTAACGCCATTGAGAGCGGGATTGGCGGTACGCTGGGCTTCCTGGCGGCGGTTATCGGTCTTGGCACTATTCTCGGCAAAATGATGGAAGTCTCCGGCGCGGCAGAGCGCATCGGGATTACGTTGCAGCGCTGCCGCTGGCTGTCGGCGGACGTGATTATGGTCCTGGTCGGCCTGATCTGCGGCATTACGCTGTTTGTTGAAGTGGGCGTGGTACTGCTGATCCCGCTGGCGTTTTCCATCGCCAAAAAGACCAACACGTCGCTGCTCAAGCTGGCCATTCCGCTCTGTACCGCACTAATGGCAGTGCACTGCGTGGTGCCGCCGCATCCGGCCGCACTATTTGTCACCAACAAATTAGGGGCGGACGTCGGGACGGTGATTGTCTACGGTCTGGTGGTGGGCCTGATGGCGTCTCTGGTTGGTGGCCCGCTGTTCCTGAAGCTGCTCGGCAACCGTCTGCCCTATAAGCCGGTTCCGGCGGAATTTTCAGACCTGAAGGTGCGGGAAGAGCACACTCTGCCGTCGCTGGGCGCCACGCTGTTCACCGTGCTGCTGCCGATTGCCCTGATGCTGGTGAAAACCATTGCCGAGCTGAACATGGCAAAAGAAGGCTCGCTGCATACCCTGCTGGAGTTTATCGGCAACCCCATCACCGCGATGTTTATCGCCGTGTTTGTCGCCTACTACCTGCTGGGGATCCGCCAGCACATGGGCATGGGCGCAATGCTGATCCATACGGAGCACGGCTTTGGCTCTATCGCCAACATTTTGCTGATTATCGGTGCGGGCGGGGCGTTCAACGCCATCCTTAAAATCAGTGGTCTGGCGGAGACGCTGGCGCATATTCTCTCGAACCTGCATATGCACCCTATCCTTCTCGCCTGGCTGGTGGCACTGGTGCTGCACGCCGCCGTGGGTTCGGCAACGGTAGCGATGATGGGTGCCACGGCGATAGTGGCGCCGATGCTGCCGCTCTACCCGAACGTAAGCCCGGAGATCATCACCATTGCCATCGGGTCCGGCGCTATTGGCTGCACGATCGTGACCGACTCTCTCTTCTGGCTGGTGAAGCAGTACTGCGGCGCGACCCTGAATGAGACCTTCAAATACTATACGACGGCGACGTTTATCGCCTCGGTGCTTGCACTTGGCGGCACATTCCTGCTTTCTTTCATTATCTGAGCGCGAAGAGACGTATTATGGAAAACGCAACTATCACTACTTTAACCGCACAGTTTCCTCTGGTTGAGGATCTGATTGCCCTGAAAGAAACCACCTGGCTTAACCCTCGCACCACGACGCTGGCGGAAGGATTGCCGTATGTCGGGCTGACGAAAGCCGACGTAGACGACGCGCACGCGCGCCTGAAACGCTTCGCGCCGTATCTGGCGAAAGCGTTCCCGGAAACGGCGGCAACGGGCGGGATTATCGAATCCGACCTGGTCGCGATCCCGGCGATGCAGGCGCGGCTGGAGAAAGAATCTGCGAAGCCTGTTACAGGCACGCTGCTGCTGAAAAAAGACAGCCATCTGCCGATTTCCGGCTCGATCAAAGCGCGCGGCGGCATCTATGAGGTGCTGACCCATGCGGAGAAACTGGCGCTGGAAGCCGGGTTGCTGAGCGTTGAAGACGACTACAGCGTTCTGCTGGAGCCGCGCTTTAAGGACTTCTTCAGCCAGTACAGCATCGCGGTGGGCTCAACCGGCAACCTGGGGATGTCCATCGGCATTATGAGCGCACGCATTGGCTTTAAGGTGACCGTGCATATGTCCGCCGACGCCCGCGAGTGGAAGAAAGCCAAACTGCGCAGCCACGGCGTGATCGTCGTTGAATATGAGCAGGATTACGGCGTGGCGGTGGAGCAGGGACGCAAAGCGGCGGAAAGCGATCCGAACTGCTTCTTTATTGACGATGAGAATTCACGCACGCTGTTCCTGGGCTATGCGGTTGCTGGCGAGCGCCTGAAGGCGCAGTTTATCGAACAGGGCCGCGTGGTGGATGCCGATCATCCTCTGTACGTCTATCTGCCGTGCGGCGTCGGCGGCGGCCCCGGCGGCGTGGCTTTTGGCCTGAAGCTGGCCTTTGGCGATAACGTCCACTGCTTCTTTGCGGAGCCAACGCACTCACCGTGCATGCTGCTGGGCGTTTATACCGGGCTGCACGATGAAATCGCCGTGCAGGACCTGGGTATTGATAACGTGACGGCGGCGGACGGACTGGCGGTAGGACGTGCCTCCGGCTTCGTGGGCCGCGCGATGGAGCGCCTGCTCGACGGGTTCTATACCCTCTCCGATCAAAGCATGTACGACATGCTCGGCTGGCTGGCGCAGGAGGAAAGGATTCGCCTGGAGCCGTCGGCGCTGGCGGGGATGGCCGGGCCGCTGCGCGTCGATGCCGATGAGAACGTTACCCACCTGGTGTGGGCGACCGGCGGCGGCATGGTGCCGGAAGACGAGATGGCGAAATATTTAGCGAAAGGGAAGTAATTATGCCGGGTGGCGGCTGCGCCTTACCCGGCCTACAGGTGCAAAATTTGTTGAATGTGGGTTACCGCAAACAGCAGTGACAACAACAGCACGGCCAGGGCGATGAGGAACTTATCCCGCACCGCTTTCGGCTGCGCAAAGTCGTTCTGCGACACGTCCATCAGGTTACGGCTGCGGGTGTAGCGCCATAAAATGATGGCTACCAGCGCCAGCACAACAATGGAGATCCAGAATGGCGCCCCCGTGCGGTGCCAGTTGTGCTTAATGGCAAGAGCGATCAGCGCGCCATACCCCAGCAGCGTGCGCAGCCAGGCCAGCGAGGTTCGCTCTGGCTGAAGGCCGGGGTCCGCTTCCCGCCGCGCTTTGCGGCTATCCGGCATACAGCACCAGTAACATCACTACGCCCGCAACCATCAGCAAAATCGTACTGATAATGAGCAAGCCGCGCGTGTAGGGGAGATCCTGCTTCAGACGCATCGCCTTTTCATTTCTCAGCCAGCGCAGATAGCCATAAATCGCCAGCACGCCGGCAATCAGGCACAGTAGCAGGGCCAGCACTTCGCGAATCAACGGGGTGGCAAAATCGGGGGCGAGCTGATCAAGGCCGACGCCTGCGGCCAGAAAGCCCAGGGCGGTGCGGATCCACGCTAAGAACGTGCGTTCGTTAGCCAGTGAGAAGCGGTAGTCCGGTGCTTCACCGAGGCGGGAAATGTTCATGAAAGTTCCTTGTCGTGCTGCATGCAGGCTTCAGCATAGCGTAATTCAGCCAGGACAAGGAGACCGGCATCAGGCGATGCCGGTCAGAAAGATTAGTGCAGCTCTGGCCAGTAATCCTTATTCGCTTCAATCAGATCGTCCAGAATCGCCTTCGCCACCGATGCGCTCGGTACGGTTTTCGACAGGGTAATCGCCTGCCAGAGTTTCTGATACGAGCGCTGCTCCCAGGCGTCCACCACCAGTTTTTCCACCGCCACCTGCTGGCTCATGAGCCCTTTCTGGAAGTGCGGAATATCACCCACGGTCAGCGGCTCCGGTCCGTTGTGGCCGACCAGACAAGGGATTTCTACCATCGCGTCAGCGTCAAAGTTATGGATAGCCCCATTGTTAGGCACAATCAGCAGCATGCGTTCCTGGGTGTTAAAGGCAATCGCGGTCGCCAGATCGACGATGTACGACGCATGTTCGTCAATTTCCAGTTCACCGGCAGCAGAATGACCGGCTTCGATAATCGCCCGGCAGGCGCTGAACACGTGCTTTTCACGGTGGTCCATGACCTCATTGGCGCGGGTACGCTCCGGGTTGGAATGGGCGACCACATAGTCCGGGAACAGGTAATACTTCAGGTAGGTGTTCGGCATGGTGTCCGGATCCAGCGCCTGTACGTCTTTGGCCTTGGCGAAGGTATCGTTCCAGCTCGCTTCAGTATGCACATCTTCCGAAGGCGGAACATAACCGTTTTTCGCCACGTATTCGCGCAGCTTCGGCATCAGATCGTTGCCGTTCTGATCTTCAATCGACGTCCACCAGCCGAAGTGGTTCAGGCCGTAGTAGCGCACGCGCATCTCTTTGCGGTCTTTCAGGCCGACGATTTGCGCCATACGTCCTTCAATGCCGATCGGCATGTCGCAGATGTTGAGAATTTTCGCGTTCGGACGCAGGCGGCGCGTGGCTTCCGCGACAATCGCCGCCGGGTTGGAGTAGTTCAGCATCCACGCGTTCGGGGAGTACTGCTCCATGTAATCCACCAGCTCCAGCACGCCGCCGATGGAGCGCATGCCGTAGGAGATGCCGCCCGGCCCGCACGTTTCCTGGCCCAGCACGCCGTGGCGCAGCGGGATTTTTTCATCCTTTTCACGCATGGGATATTTGCCAACGCGAATATGCGCCATCACGAAATCCACATCGGTAAAGGCCGCTTCAGGATCGGTGGTGTAACTAAATTCAATCTCCGGCGCCTGCTCCTTAAGGATGATTTTACACGCCTCGGCGATGATCTCCTGACGTGCTCCGTCATTGTCATAGAACTTCAGCGCACGCAGCGGGAAACGGTCACGGTTGGCTAACAGCATCAGGACGATACCAGGCGTGAATGTACTGCCGCCGCCTGCAATAACAACTGAGAATTTTTTCATGATATAGCCTCTGTCAGAGTGGTTTGTTCGTTTGTTAAAGGGGTTTTCATCAGCGATTCCAGCTGGTCGCGCACCTGAGGAACGTGCAAACCGACAATCACCTGTATGCCATTGCCGCGCCGCACCACACCGTGTGCGCCCAGGGCTTTGAAGACGTCATCGCTTTGGGTTTTCGTCATATCCACCAGGGCGATACGCAGGCGGGTGGCGCAGTTATTGATACTTTCGATATTCGCTGCGCCGCCGAGCGCCTGTAAGAACCCAGCGGCCTGTCCAACCTGCTGGCTGGCTGCCGCCGGGGCGGTGGTTTGCCCACGCGCGGCCTTATAGTCGGCCTTGCTGTAGAGCTTGATTTCGCTCTCTTCCCGGCCCGGCGTTTTGAGATTCAGACGTTCGATAAGCGTTCTGAAGACCACGAAGTAGATCCCGGTGAAGCAGAGGCCGATGCCAATTTGGGTGAATACCGTCGAGGCGTGGTTATGGAACATCGGGATCCAGTTTTGCGGCAGGAACTGGTCCAGCAGACCGCCGCCCATGTTCCCCACCACCCCGAAGATATACATCACCGTCGCCATCGTTGCGGCCAGCACGGCGTGGATGGCAAACAGCAACGGCGAGATAAACAGGAAGGTGAACTCCAGCGGTTCAGTAATGCCCACCAGCACGGCGGTAAGCGTGGCCGGGATCAGCAGACCTGCCACTTTGACGCGGTTCTCCGGTGACGCGGTATACCAGATAGCCAGCGCAATACCGACTGAGCCAAACACCTTAGAGTTGCCGTGCAGCGCGAATCCGCCCTCCGGGAACAGCGTTTTAAGCGGCACAGTGCTCTGGCTGAATTCCTGAAGGTGCTGTGCCCAGTAGACCTGAATGCCGCCTTCTACCGCAGCCGGGCCGAAGATAAACGGGCCGTAGACAAAGTGGTGTAATCCGGTTGGGATCAGAATGCGTTCCAGGAAGGTATAAACCCATACGCCCAGCGCGCCAGCGGTACGTAGAAAGACCTGCAACGACTCAATGCCCATCTGCACTTTCGGCCAGCCCAGCAGCGTCAGCCAGGCGCAGGGGATCATCACGAAGAACGCGAGGATAACGACAAACGAGGTGCCCTGGAAAATCCCCAGAAAGACCGGCAACGGCTTGTCGAAAAATCGGTTGTGGATGGCGGTGACGAGCCCGGAAATGATAATCGCCCCGATGATGCTGGTATCAAGCGTTTTGATTCCGGCAATCATCGCCAGCCCGCTGCCGGCAGTGGGTTCAGCAGAGAAGTCGACGCCAAAGAAGTGACCCCAGGTCATCCCCATCGCATTGATAAAATAGTTCCAGGTCAGGAAGCTAATCAGCACCGCCAGACAGGCGCGGCCCTGCGCCTGCTTTGCCAGGCCAATCGGTAAGCCGACAGCAAAAATCAGCGGCATATTACGGAACACCGCCCAGCCGCCCTCTTCGATGATGTGAACAATTTGCGCGAACAGATTATCAGGCGCGGTTAAGGCCTCACCGACAAACAGCGGATTGCGAAGCATGATGGCGATCCCAACCACGATCCCGGCAAAGGGAAACAGCAAAACCGGGGTGAACATGGCGCCGCCAAAACGTTGTATTTGACTGAGCATTTTTAAATCCTCATGAAACAACCTGTAGGGGATAGAGGCCTTTATGGTTTTTTACTGGCCTGAGGTGAGCATAAGAAGTTACTGATGCGGGAACATGGCGTGCCGCTGCGATTCGTGATCGCATTCATGGTTTTAATTTGACCAATCAGGTCTACTTTTTAAACTAAACATGGACAAGTTAAGACGTATTCCACGCCATGATGTGCGCAGAGAGGTCTACTGGTGATCTACAAATCAATTGCCGATCGGCTACGGCTGCGGCTGAATTCTTCGGACTACAACATTGGCAGTCCGTTACCCGGAGAAAAAGCGCTGGCAAAGGAGTTTGGCGTAGCCCGGATGACCGTCCGCAAAGCGCTGGATCTGCTGGTAAGCTGGGGGCTGGTTGAACGTCGACACGGTAGCGGGACGTTCGTGGCGCGCAAAGACGTTCATCATGAAACGACTAACCTGACTGGGCTGGTGGAGGTATTGCGCCAGCAGGGGAAAGAAGTGCAAAGCAAGGTGTTGCAGTTTGAAGTGATGCCCGCGCCGCCCGCCATCGCCAGCCAGCTGCGGATTCAGGTTGATGAGCGGATCTATTTTTCAAGGCGGGTGCGTTACGTGGACGGAAAACCGCTGATGCTGGAGGACAGCTTTATGCCGGTGAAGCTGTTCCGCAATCTTTCCCTGGCGCATCTCGAAGGGTCTAAGTTTGATTACATCGAGAAGGAGTGTGGGATCACCATCAGCGGCAATTACGAGAGCCTGACGCCCGTGCTGGCAGATAAACAGCTGGCCGGTTATATGAATGTGCCGGAACAGACGCCGCTGCTGCGCATCACCTCCCTTTCCTACAGCGACAGCGGCGAGTTCCTCAATTATTCCGTGATGTTCCGAAACACCAGCGATTACCAGGTGGACTACCATCTGCGGCGCATCCACCCGGAAGACTTGTTAGCCCATCCCCCAGAATAGCACCGCCAGTAGCTGCGGGGTGATGATGCGCAGAAACATCACCAGCGGATAAACCGTGGCGTAGGATAACGCCGCCGCGCCGCTGGTGGCGTGCAGGTTATTGGCGAACGCCAGCGCGGGCGGATCGGTCATGGAACCGGCCAGCATGCCGCACAGCGTGAGATAGTTCATTTTAGCGAACATACGCGCCAATAACCCGACAGTTATCAGTGGGATAGCGGTAATAAATATGCCGTATCCTACCCAGCTCATCCCTTCGCCGTTCACCAGAGTATCGACAAAATCGCCGCCGGATTTCAGCCCCACCACCGCCAGAAACAGCACGATGCCCAACTCCCGCAGCGCCAGGTTAGCGCTCGGCGGCATAAACCAGTAGAGCTTACCGATGGAGCCGATACGCCCGAGGATAAGCGCCATAATGAGCGGCCCGCCTGCCAGACCCAGCTTCAGTGCTACCGGGAAGCCGGGCACGTACAGGGGGATGGAGCCAAGCATGACGCCAAGCCCGACGCCGATAAAGACCGGCAGCATCTGCACCTGCTGGAGTTTTTGCTGGGCGTTGCCCACCATGTCTGCTACGGCATCAATAGATGAAGGACGCCCGACAAGGTTGAGAATGTCACCGAATTGCAGGCTGGCATCCTGGCTGGCCACCAGCTCGACACCGGCGCGGTTAAGCCGGGAGATCACCACGTCATAACGCTCTTTAACCTGCAAATCGCGTATTTTCTTGCCCAGAACCTTCTCATTGGTCACTACCACGCGCTCCACGCGCATGTCCGTTCCACGGGTTGAGAGTGAGGTATCCACCTCCTGACCGATCACCAGCCGGGCATTGTTTAAATCCGCCGGTTGCCCTACCAGATGCAGGAGATCGCCGTGCTGAATAAGGGTATCCGGTGAAGGCACCATCAGCGTGTCATCACGTTTCAGGCGGGAACAGATAATGGTCGCGCTGTTCAGAATGGGAACATCCTGAATCGCCATATTGTTCAGATTAGGGTTTTCGACGCGAATGTTGATGGTTTTAATGAGCGCATGGCCGTTGGTCAGCGTGCTTTCATGCTCCTTCGCCTCCTGTCCAACGTTAACGCGGAACAGCACGCGTACCAGCCACATCGAGAGCAAAATACCGCAAATGCCAAACGGATAGGCCATGGCGTAGCTCATCCCCATCTGATCGACGACATCAGCAGGGATACCCAGATCGCGCAGAATTTGCTGGCCCGCCCCGAGCGCGGGCGTATTCGTGACGGCGCCGGAGAAGATGCCCAGCACGACGGGCAGCGGAATAGCGAAGAGTTTATGCAGGATTGCGGTGACCAGCCCACCCATCACAACAATGCCGAAGGCAAAGAGATTAAGGCGTAAACCGGAGATGCGCAGGGAAGCGAAGAAGCCCGGCCCCACCTGAATACCGATGGTATACACAAAGAGGATCAGGCCGAACTCCTGGATGAAATGCAGCATATCGGCGCTGAGCACCCACCCAAGCTGGTCGGCAAAATGGCCGACAAAAATCCCGCCGAACAGCACCCCGCCAATCCCAAACCCGACGCCGCGGATTTTGATATTCCCCAGCCATAGCCCCACTACCGCGACAAGGGCCAACACGCTGACGGTTAACGCGATATCACTCATGTTCCACATCCTGTGTATAACCTTAGTTATGATAAGGATTCTCTCAGAGCTGGCGGCGGTTGTATGGGCGATGGCGCACAAAAAAGCCGAAGGTAAACGCAAAACGGTCACCCGAAGGTGACCGTTTTTAGTGTTTGCACCCTCTCCCACAGGGAGAGGGTCGGGGTGAGGGCACCAGCCCGCACACGATTAGCTATTCAACGCCGGGCGTTCGCTAATGGCGATGCGTTGAGGCACAATGGCTTCCGGCACGTTACGGGTGAGGTCAATGTTCAGCAGCCCGTTAGTGAACGTCGCGCCAGAAACTTCCATATGGTCTGCCAGGGTAAAGCTCAGGCTAAACGGCTGAGTGACAAGCCCCTGATGCAGCCATTTGGTCTCGGTGTCTGGTTTTTCCGGTGACCCTTTCACGGTCAGGCGCGCACCCTCAAGCTGGATGTCGAGATCTTCCTGGCGGAACCCGGCCAGCGCAAGCGTGATGCGGTAGTGGTTATCATCGCTTTTTTCGATGTTGTACGGCGGAAAGGTCTGCTGTTCGGTTGCGCTTTGCAGCGCGTTAGCCAGTTTGTCAAAACCGATCCACTGACGCAGCAGAGGGGAAAAATCATAGTTACGCATACTAAATCTCCTTCTGAGAAGCGAGTTCGGCACAGTTTAATTTTGTGCACAGTTGTACCTGCAAACCCTTGCGGATTCGCATATGCTCCCTTTACGGCAAGCAATTTCAGGTGGGCCGCAGCCGCGACCCGCTTAATTAATTGATTTCGATACGACGCGGTTTTTTCTCTTCCGGAATCACACGTTCCAGTTCGATAAACAGCAGGCCGTTCACCAGGTTCGCGCCCTTGACGTGGATGTTCTCAGCCAGCTGGAACTTGCGTTCAAAGTTACGCTCTGCGATACCCTGGTAGAGGTAGGTTCGTTCTTTCTGCTCGCCCGCATGGGAGCCTTTCACCACCAGCAGATTGTCCTGCGCGGTGATCTCCAGTTCGCTCTCTGCGAAACCGGCAACAGCAATCGCAATGCGATAGTGGTTTTCGTCAACCAGTTCAACGTTGTAAGGAGGATAGCCGTTGCTCTGGCTCTGGTTGTTTTCTAAGTGGTTGAACAGACGATCAAAACCAATGGCAGAACGGTATAGCGGAGAGAGATCGAAATTACGCATAGATAAATGCTCCTGAAATCAGCGAGAAAATGTAGCCTTCCACCATGGACAGGCTTCTGCTTCCCCGAACACCCATCAGGCGTGTCCGTTATCGGGTTACATTCTTAAAATGGGTATGGATACGGCCTTTTCAAGCCTGTTGATGTGAGATTTTTTTGCACTTTGCTGGTTGTCGCATAGACTCAGGGGCACAGCACAAAGGGTTAAATTGCGATGGCGACCACAGTGCGGGAGTTTGGAGCTATCCATTTTGGACGCGCCTCGCTATAACCCTGAGTTGCAGGTCAATGCCGTGCTACTAATGATGACTGAGTGATGATGAGAAATGTTCTGATTAAGCTGGCGACGTTCAGCGCGGTTGTTTTACTTTGCGGGTGTTCGAGCGTGATGTCGCACACCGGCGGTAAAGAAGGAACATATCCGGGGACGCGCGCCAGTGCCGCAATGATCTCTGATGATGAGACAAACTGGGGTACCAAATCTCTGGCGATTCTTGATATGCCGTTTACGGCGGTTGCCGATACGCTTTTGCTGCCGTGGGATATGTTCCGCACCGACAGCTCAGTGCGTTCGCGCGTTGAGAAAAGCGAGCAGGAGACGCTGGCAACCAACTCCGTCATCCCGCCCGCAGCGATGCCTCCACGCTAATTCTGTGCGGTTTCCGTTAGCCACAGCTGGCGGAAACCGTCCTTCGCTTCCATCCATGCAATAAATCGTCCGTCCGGGGAAAACACCACAGCGTCAGCAGACGGCGGATTGCCATGATCGGAGGTCAAAAACGTCACCTCACCGGTCTGCGCATCGCAGCAGGCAATGCGGCTTTCGAGCACAAACCCAAGTGTGCGGCCAGAAGGATGCCAGTTAAAAGCCGACTGGATATCACTTTCACTGTAGGTCAGCTGGCGCGGCTCGCCGCCCTCAGGGGAGATAAGCCACAGCTGCACAACGCCGTTATCGTCCCGCATTAAAAACGCAACCTGCGTCCCCTGTGGATTGCTGCGCACCCAGTGGCGCGGCACGTTCACCAGCCCCGGATACGCCTTCTGATGGGTGAAGGTAAGGCGGCGTTGCATGACGCCCGCAGGCGGCGCGGGCATTGTATCCGGCGTTCCCTGCAACGGCGCATCGCCCGCTCGTTTCCAGCCCTGCTCGTCTTTGGGAAGATCGACAATAAACAGTTCGGGCACTTTCTCGCCTTTCGCAGACACCGTATCGCCGATAAACGCCAGCCTGTCGTTGCCCACCCAGCCCTCTTCATAGGCGCGGTTGATCTCATAGCTGCCCGGTTTCGGGTTCGGCGTTGTCCGGCTTACCAGTACGCTCCAGAAGGTTCCGGCATATTCCCGCGGATGGTTCCCCTGTGGGTTTACCGGACCAAAAGGCGCCGCCACCCCAACGTTACGCAAATCCAGCTGCGGATCGCGCGCGTGCAGCACATGGTCGTTATAGGTAAAGCTGACGAACTGCCCGTTCGGGCTAAAAACGTGAACGTGGGTGCCGCCACGCAGCGCACCTGCCGTGTAAGGCGCGGTGATATCCATCGCATCAAGATTGCTCACCTGACCATTGTGCGCAATCACCCCCTGACGATGGTGAAAATCATACTGCCAGTCTGCATCCGGGTTTTTCGGGCCGTGGATAAAAACATATTTGTCCTGCGCCGGATGAACGGTTACCACGCCAACATGCGCGCCGTCAGTCGCACGGTAGATCGCCTCAACCTCGCCCGTACTAACATTGACCCGCTCAATGGTTTCACCGGTAAACGACGCGCCGGACGGGCGGACATCATAGACAAGCCACTGGCTGTCTGGCGTCCAGGTGTTGATGTTGGTGAGCTGGTGGTTGCGGGAAGCGAAGGTGATTTGTTTCATGAAAATACCCTGATGCGCGGTTATCGCATCAGGGTAAAACATCCGAAGGGATTAGCCTACTCGTTTCACGTCGCCGACCAGCAGGATGTAGGAGAGCGCCCCGATCAGCGCCACGGCAGAGATATACACCAGCGCCGGACCAAAGCCGTAGTCCTGCGCCAGGTAACCGATGACCAGCGGCACGGTGATCCCGCCCAGGCCGCCAACGAAGTTAAACACGCCGCCGGTCAGGCCAATCAGACGCATCGGCGCCAGCGACGACACCAGCGACCAGGTGATGGAGGCAAAACCGTTCCCGAAGAACGCTACCGCCATCAAGGTCATGATCCACACCGGATCGTTGGTGTAGTTCGCTCCCATGATGCAGGTAGAGATCAGCAGGCCGCAGATAATAGGCGTTTTACGCGCAACGCCCAGTGAGAAGCCTTTTTTCACCAGTTTGTCCGCCAGCCAGCCCGAGAGCAGGACGCCGAAAAACGCCGCAAGGAAGGGTACGGTGGTCATAAAGCCCGCCTTCAGCGCGGTAATCCCTTTTTCCTGGGTCAGATAGTTCGGGAACCAGGTGAGGAAGAACCACAGCGTGGAAGTCACCGCGAACTGACCCAGATAAACGCCCACCAGCTTACGGTGGAAGACCAGCTTCCAGTCCGCTCTGGTCAGCGGCTGGCGCGCCTCTTTTTTCACGGGCGCATCGCCGTCCACCAGGCCACCGCCGTCGCGGATGTAGTCCAGTTCGGCTTTGGTGATGCTTTTGGTCAGGCGCGGCGGCTGATAGACCTTAAACCAGATTAACGACCAGATAATGCCGATCCCGCCGGTGACGATGAACACCCAGTGCCAGCTCAGTAGCTCCTGGATCCAGATTAACAGCGGCGTCAGAAATGCCAGGCCAACAAACTGCCCGGAGGTGTAAAAACCAACAGCGGAAGCGCGTTCGTGTTCCGGGAACCAGCTGGTCACCATGCGGTTGTTGGTCGGAAACGCGGGCGCTTCAAACACCCCGGTGATGGCGCGCAGGCCAATCAGTGACATCAGCCCGGTGGCGAAGCCCTGGAACAGGGTCGCCACGGACCAGCCAAAAATAGCGATAAAGTAGGTCAGACGCGACCCCACGCGGTCAAGGAACCAGCCGCCCGGGATCTGGCAGAGCGTATACAGCCAGGCAAACGCCGAGAAGACGTAGCCCATTTCCGCTTTGGTGATGCCAAACTCTTCCTGAATATGAGCCGATGCCACGGCAAGGTTGGCGCGGTCGACATAACAGATGACCACGGTAATAAAGATCATGATCAGCGTCAGGTAACGACGACGCCCGGTTTTTGCAGCAGTAACTGGAATATCCATCGCAATCTGTCTCCAGATTTTGGGCATAGCGAAGCCGCTCACCATGCCCTGTAATTTACAGAGGGTGTATTTGGTTTTTTTAATTAAAAACGTAAACGGAATACGCTAAATAATTCGTGCTGGGGGAAGGCGGCAAGTTTTCGCATCCCCGGGAGCATACAAAAGTATGTGACCGGGGTAAGAAAACGCAGCCAACGCATCACCAGCGCGAAGTATGACGCGCATTTACCACTCGGCTACGGAACCGTCTTCATGACGCCACAGTGGGTTACGCCAGTCCGGCGCACTTTTACTCAGCTCAATGACTTTGGCTTCGTCGATCTCCACGCCAAGGCCCGGCTTCGTTAACGGTTTAAAGAAACCGCCTTCCATGCTGAAGTCTTCCTTGTTTTTCACAAAGTCGAGCAGCTCCGCGCCCTTGTTATAGTGAATGCCCATGCTTTGTTCCTGGAACACCGCATTGCGCGAGACGAAGTCGACGTGCAGACAGGCCGCAAGCGCAATTGGCCCAAGCGGACAGTGCGGGGCCAGCGCCACATCGTAGGCTTCTGCCATTCCGGCAATTTTGTAACATTCGGTGATGCCACCCGCGTGGGAGAGGTCCGGTTGCAGGATCGCAATGCCGCCCGCTTCCAGCACGCGTTTAAACTCGAAGCGCGAGAACATGCGTTCACCCGCCGCGATGGGAATGTGCGTCTGTTCAGCCAGTTTCGGATAGTATTCCGCCTGCTCGGCCAGCACCGGCTCTTCGATAAACAGCGGGCGATACGGCTCCAGCTCTTTAATCAGCACTTTGGCCATTGGCGCGCTGACGCGGCCGTGGAAATCCAGGCCAAACTCAATCTCGTTGCCGAAAGCCTCACGGATTTGCGCCACGGTATTCACCGCCCGGTCTACCGCGCGCGAGTTGTCGATAACGCCCATCTCTTCACAGCCGTTGAGTTTGAAGGTGTCAAAACCGATGTTGCGCAGTTGCCGGATACCGTCGATCACTTCCGCAGGGCGGTCACCGCCCACCCAGCTGTAGGCTTTGATTTTGTCGCGCACCAGGCCGCCCATTAATTGCCAGACCGGGGCATTCAGCACTTTGCCTTTGATATCCCACAGCGCCTGATCAATACCGGCGATGGCGCTCATCAGGATCGGACCGCCACGGTAAAATCCCGCCCGGTACATGACCTGCCACAGGTCGTTGATGCGCGCCGGATCCTGGCCAATCAGGTATTCGCCCAGCTCGTGAACCGCGGCTTCAACGGTGCGCGCACGGCCTTCAATCACCGGCTCGCCCCAGCCAACCACGCCTTCGTCGGTTTCGATTTTCAGGAACATCCAACGCGGGGGTAAACGGTACGTGGTGAGTTTGGTTATTTTCATTGCACTGCCTCTCGATACGCTTTCACAAATGCTGCCGCCTGCTGTGCGGTACGCTCAACGGGCTGTCCGGCACGATAGAGATCGCTGCCCAGCCCGGCGCCCACACAGCCCGCTTTTATCCACTGCACCAGGTTTTCCGGCGTGACGCCGCCCACGGCAAAGACCGGCACGCTGGCGGGTAAGACCGCTTTCAGCGCTTTGATGTAATCCGGACCAAAGGCCGACGACGGGAAAATTTTGAGAGACTGTGCGCCTGCATCGAGGGCGGCAAAGGCTTCTGTAGCCGTGGCGCAACCCGGGCAAACGGTCATGCCGTACTCCACCGCCCGGCGGATCACCTCGGGGTTGATATTCGGTGTGACGATAAGCTTGCAGCCCATCTTCGCCAGTTCATCCACCTGCTCCGGCTGTAATACGGTACCAGCGCCAATCAGCGCCTTATCACCAAACGCCTTCACAATTGCCGGAATGCTTTTTTCCCACTCCGGGGAGTTGAGCGGGATTTCCACCGCGTCGAACCCGGCGTCGATCACCGCGCCAACGTGCGCTAAGGCCTCACCGGGCGTGATACCGCGCAAAATCGCGATCAGGGGAAGTTCAGTTTGCCACTGCATGAGCGATGCTCCTTATGCCTGCCTGAAATGCCGTGTCGCCTTCCACCGCAGCAACATCCCGTCCGATAGCGTGGAACGCCTGGCGGTAACGAGACGTCAGCGATGAACCCGCGACGAGCGTGATGGCCTGCTGCCCGGCGAACGCGTCGCTCAGGGTGGCGACCTCTGCGCCAATCAGCAGGCCGGACAGAAATTCGCTGACCTGTTCGCGCGGAAGATTTCCCAGCACGTGCGAGGCGCGAACCTCAAAAAGTTGCGGCAAAACGGCAGGGGATGCGATCCCGCGCTCCAGCCCGGCGGCAAACGCTTCCGGCGAAGGGGTCTGCTCCGGCAAACCGGCCCCCACCAGCGAGTGCTTAAGCAGCAAGTGGTGCAATTCGCCGGTCATTACGGTGCGAAAGTCATGAATTTGCTCAGCATCCGCCTGGACCCATTTGCAGTGCGTCCCGGGCATGACGTAGACAGAAGAAGGAGAAAGCGTGCGCGCCCCGAGCAGTTGCGTCTCTTCACCGCGCATCACGTTATGGTTATCGTCGCGAGAGACGCATAAACCGGGGATAATCCAGACATTGTCGCCAACGGACGTTAACTGCTCGCCAACGGCAGTGAAATGCACCGGAACCGACAGATAAGGCGCAACCTTCCAGCCTACGTTACTGCCGACCATTCCGGCCATCACCACTGGCGTAGTACCGTCGCGCCAGTTTTGTGTCACCTCTGCTAACACCGCTGCTGGGGATTTACCGTTCAGGCGCGTCACACCTGCTTCTGATTGCCTGCTTTCCAGGCACTGCTCACCCTGGTAGAGCCAGGCGCGCAGATTGGTCGATCCCCAGTCAATTGCGATGTAGCGTGATGTCATGTGATTTCCTTCAACCTCCGTGTCGAGCTGGCGATCATGGTCAGCGCCGCCTGCTCTGCCGCATCGCCGTCCTGATGCCGTATCGCATCGAACAGCGCTTTATGTTCCTGAAGCGTTTTCGGCATGTTGGCCTCATCACCCATCCAGGTACGTTCAAATACTGCTCGCTGTAGCGAGCTGATCGCCACGCTAAGCTGCTGTAACACCGGGTTATGCACCGACTGCAATACCGCCTCGTGGTAGCGAATGTCCGCCTCGTTGAACGCCTCCCGATTCTGGTTATTGGCGATCATGTCGTTTAAAGCCGACTCAATCTGTGCCAGATCACCTGACGTTGCGCGCTCTGCCGCCCAGCGGGCAATGGCCGGTTCCACCAGATTTCGGACTTCGCTCATCGCGCCGATAAGCCGTGGGTCGTAGTCGTTTTCCAGTACCCATTGCAGAACATCGGTATCGAGGTAGTTCCACTGGTTACGCGGCGCCACAAACGCGCCGCGATAGCGCTTCATTTCAATCAGCCGCTTCGCCATCAGCGAGCGGAACACTTCCCGGATGATGTTGCGCGAGGTTTCAAACTCCTCGCACAGTTCCGCCTCTGCTGGCAGCGGCGAACCGGGAACGTATTTGCCACCCACAATCTGAGTGCCCAGCGTGATGACAATGCGATCGGTTTTATTGAGTGTCATGGAGAGTCCTTGTGCTCTGTAAGTCCATCACTACTTTACCGCGACCGCTGAATTTCGCCTCACTTTTGCAGTACAAACGTGAGGCCTTTCGTCTTTGCCGTGGCGACAATGTAGTACAATCAGTTAATGTTGTACTACAATCAAGATCACAAAAAGAACAATTCGATAAATTCAGGGCCAAAAAAAGCCCCGGTAGATAACCGAGGCTGATGATTACAGACAGCTGCTAGGAGAGGACAAATTTCTCGATCGCCCAGGCAACGCCGTCTTCCAGGTTAGATTTGGTCACGAAGTTCGCCACTTCTTTTACCGACGGGATGGCGTTATCCATCGCCACGCCCATGCCAGCATATTCGATCATCGCAATATCGTTTTCCTGGTCGCCCAGCGCCATGATCTCCTCAGGCTTGATGCCCAGCGCATCGGCAAGCGATTTGACGCCCGTGCCTTTATTGACGCGTTTATCGAGGATTTCGAGGAAGTACGGCGCACTTTTCAGCACGGTGTATTTCTCTTGTACCTCAGCCGGAATGCGTGAAATGGCTTTGTCGAGAACCGCAGGTTCATCAATCATCATCACTTTCAGGAACTGGGTTGCCGGATCCATTTTCTCCGCTTCACAGAACACCAGTGGAATGGTTGCAACGTAGGACTCGTGCACCGTGTAGTAGCTGATATCGCGGTTGCCGGTGTAAAGCGTATTGCGATCGAGCGCGTGGAAGTGAGAGCCCACGTCGCGGGAGAGTTTTTCCAGGAACCGATAGTCATCATAGCTCAGTGCAGTTTGCGCCACCGTGCTGCCATCGGCTGCCTTTTGCACCAGCGCGCCGTTATAGGTGATGCAGTAATCGCCAGGCTGGTTCATGTGCAGCTCTTTCAGGTAACTGTGCACCCCGGCATACGGGCGTCCGGTGGTGAGCACCACGTTCACGCCTTTTTCGCGTGCGGCGGCGATCGCATTTTTAACGGCAGGAGAGATAGTGTGGTCTGGCAGCAGCAGCGTGCCGTCCATATCGATTGCAATGAGTTTGATGGCCATGGGGTCCCCGGGATAAATGAGTGCTACCTCATGCTAACGCGATTAAGCATACAAAAATAGAGCTACCTTGCGCAACAAAAAGCCCCTTTTACGTTTATTCCGGGAACGGGAACTCACTCGCGGGTGAGAACGATTTTGCCAAACGCACCGCGATCCAGATGCTCAAGCGCCTGTTCCAGCTCGTCAAAGCGGTAGCGATGCTCAATCACCGGTTTTAACTCCGTGACATCAACAGCACGGACAAAATCTTCCAGCGCCCGGCGGTGTCCAACCCCAATCCCCTGAATGACGGGGGATTTCAGCAACAGCTCGCTTGCAGGCAGAGAAATTTCTGTCCCGGCCAGCACGCCAATGACCGATATCCGCCCATGAACGGCAACGGCGCGCAGGGAATGTCTCAGGTTCTCCCCACCCACGGTTTCGATAATATGGTCGATGCCGCGATCCTGCGTCAGTGCCAGCGTATTTTCAGCCCAGTCGCCTTTCAGTCGGTTGATGCCCTGGCTGGCCCCCAGCTTTTTGGCCCGCGCCAGTTTTTCATCACTTCCCGAGGAGACAAACACCTCTGCGCCGTGCGCTTTTGCTATCTGCAAAGCGAATAGCGCCACACCGCCCGTCCCTTGTACCAGCACCGATTGCCCGGCGCGTAAATGACCGCGCTCCACCAGCGCGAACCATGCGGTAAGCCCCGCGCAAGAGGCGTGCTGGCCTCAGCGTCATCCAGGCTTTCCGGGGACGCCACCAGCGCGTTTTCACTCACAATCACATATTCGGCCAGCATGCCCTGGAAGTATCCACCGGACGTTTTATAAGGCAAATCGCGCGCGTCTGCCTGCGGCTTGCCGTCGATCCATTCCGGGAAGAAGGTTGAGATGACGCGTGCGCCGGGTTTGAAACGCGTAACGCCTTCACCGATGCTGTCCACCACGCCTGCCATGTCAGATGCTGGGGTAAACGGGAAGGAAAGCGGAATCGGCATCGTGCCTTCAATCACCATTTTATCCCGGTAGTTGAGCGCAACGGCATTTACCCGTACGCGGACCTCTCCCGGGCCTGGCTGTGGAACAGGCTCCTGAATGAGCCTGAGGCTTTCACGACCAAGGGCATCCATTGACCAGCGTTGCATTGTTGCTGTCATTTTTTTCTCCTGTCATCAGATGATTTTCAGTTCTGACAGTCTACCGTTGACTCAGCGTCACCAGTGGCGATAAGTTTTCCCTTCATTGATGACCAAATTGATACAATTCATCCATGACCGATACGCTGAAAGATATTCCCGTTTTCGTTGCCTCCGTTGAGGCAGGAAGTTTTGCCCAGGCCGCCGTCCGTCTGCATTTGTCGCGCTCGGCGGTAGGAAAAAGCATTGCTCGTCTTGAAGAGAGGCTGGGGGTTCGTCTGTTTCATCGGACCACCCGCAGCCAGAGGCTGACCGATAACGGCGCGCTTTTTTATGAACGCTGCCTGCGCGCGCTGGAAGAGATCCGTGGCGCTGAATCGCAGCTTGAAACCGGAAAACATCAGGTCAGCGGTCGGCTGCGTGTTGCCATGCCGGTGCTGTTTGGTCGCCAGTGTATCGCCCCGCTGCTAATAGAGCTGGCGCAGGAGCATCCCGGGCTTGAGCTTGAAATGTCCTTTAGCGACCGCATCGTGGATCTTGTGGAAGAAGGGTTTGATATGGCGGTGCGCAATGGCAACCTGGCTGACAGCGCCGTGCTGGTCGCCAGAAGGCTGGGGGTGCACCGAATGGTTCTGTGTGCCGCGCCGGATTATCTGATTAAGAATGGCCAGCCGCAAAGCGTTGATGATTTACGCCAGTATACGGCCATTAACTACACGCGTGCGGGCAGAGTCTTACCCTGGCAGCTGATGGATTACGATGGCACGTCGCGCACGTTTATTCCCCGCTCATCCCTCAATATGGATGATTTGCAGGCGATCTGCGACGCGGCGCTGGCCGGCCACGGTATTGCATGGTTACCCTGCTGGATGGTCATCAAAGAAATTCATCAGGGAAATCTTGTCCCGCTCTTTAAGCAGGCCCCGGATGTACGCTTCGACGTTCATGCCGTCTGGCAGCAGACGCCACACCTGCCGCTAAGGGTAAGAATTGCCATAGATATGCTGGTCAAACGTTTACCGGCAGTGATGTCGCTGGAGTTTCCTGCGTCCATAAAAAAGCCGCGCTAAAGCGCGGCCAGTTATGTTGTCGTAAAGCGACGATTAAATATCGATATTCGCCGCCTTCAGGGCGTTCTCTTCGATGAAGGCGCGACGTGGTTCAACCGCATCGCCCATCAGGGTCGTGAACAGCTGATCCGCTGCGATTGCGTCTTTAACGGTGACGCGCAGCATGCGACGGCTTTCCGGATCCATGGTAGTTTCCCACAGCTGATCCGGGTTCATTTCGCCCAGGCCTTTATAACGCTGAATAGAGAGGCCGCGACGGGACTCTTTCACCAGCCACTCCAGCGCCTGTTCGAAGCTGGCTACCGGCTGACGACGTTCGCCACGTTCGATAAACGCGTCGTCTTCGATCAGACCGCGCAGCTTCTCGCCGAGGGTGCAGATACGGCGGTATTCCGGACCGGTAACAAACTCGTGCTCCAGCGGGTAGTCGGTATCGACGCCGTGGGTACGCACGCGCACGATCGGCTCGAACTGCTGCTCAGCGTTCTGCTGAACGTCGAACTTCCACTGGCTGCCGTGCTGCTCTTTCTCGTTCAGCTCGCTCACCAGGGTGTTCACCCAGCGGGTGACGTTCTGCTCGTTGCTCAGATCGGCTTCGGTCAGGGTCGGCTGATAAATCAGCTCTTTCAGCAGCGCTTTCGGATAGCGACGCTCCATACGGCCAATCATTTTCTGCGTGGCGTTGAACTCGGAAACCAGACGCTCCAGCGGCTCACCGGCCAGCGCTGGCGCGCTGGAGTTTGCGTGCAGGGTCGCACCATCAAGGGCGATCGCGATTTGGTACTGATCCATCGCGTCGTCATCTTTAATGTACTGTTCCTGCTTGCCTTTTTTCACCTTGTACAGCGGTGGCTGCGCAATGTAGACGTGGCCGCGCTCAACGATTTCCGGCATCTGACGATAGAAGAAGGTCAACAGCAGCGTACGGATGTGCGAGCCGTCGACGTCCGCATCGGTCATGATGATGATGCTGTGATAACGCAGTTTGTCCGGGTTGTACTCGTCGCGACCAATGCCGCAGCCGAGCGCGGTGATGAGCGTCGCCACTTCCTGAGAAGAGAGCATCTTGTCGAAGCGCGCTTTCTCAACGTTGAGGATTTTACCCTTCAGCGGCAGAATCGCCTGGTTCTTGCGGTTACGGCCCTGCTTTGCAGAACCGCCCGCGGAGTCCCCTTCCACAAGGTACAGTTCAGACAGCGCCGGGTCGCGTTCCTGACAGTCAGCCAGTTTGCCCGGCAGGCCTGCCAGGTCCAGCGCGCCTTTACGACGGGTCATTTCACGCGCTTTACGCGCCGCTTCACGGGCACGCGCCGCATCGATAATTTTACCCACCACGATTTTCGCGTCGGACGGGTTTTCCAGCAGGTATTCGCTCAGCAGTTCGTTCATCTGCTGTTCAACCGCCGATTTCACCTCAGAAGAGACCAGCTTGTCTTTGGTCTGTGAGGAGAACTTCGGATCCGGCACCTTCACGGAGACCACGGCAATCAGGCCTTCACGGGCATCGTCACCGGTGGCGCTGACTTTCGCTTTTTTACTGTAGCCTTCTTTGTCCATGTAAGCGTTCAGGGTACGGGTCATCGCCGCGCGGAAGCCCGCAAGGTGCGTACCGCCGTCGCGCTGTGGAATGTTGTTGGTGAAGCAGTAAATGTTTTCCTGGAAACCGTCGTTCCACTGCAAGGCCACTTCCACGCCGATACCGTCTTTTTCAGTAGAGAAGTAGAAGATATTCGGGTGAATTGGCGTTTTGTTCTTGTTCAGATACTCAACGAACGCCTTGATACCACCCTCATAATGGAAGTGGTCTTCTTTGTTGTCGCGTTTGTCGCGCAGACGAATCGACACGCCGGAGTTCAGGAACGACAGTTCACGCAGGCGTTTCGCCAGAATGTCGTACTCGAATTCGGTGACGTTGGTGAAGGTTTCAAGGCTCGGCCAGAAACGCACCATGGTACCGGTTTTCTCGGTATCGCCCGTGACGGCCAGCGGCGCTTCAGGCACGCCGTGCTGGTAGATCTGACGGTGAATTTTGCCTTCGCGCTGGATAACCAGCTCCAGCTTCTGCGACAGGGCGTTTACTACGGATACGCCTACGCCGTGCAGACCGCCGGAAACTTTATAGGAGTTATCATCGAACTTACCGCCTGCGTGCAGAACGGTCATGATCACTTCCGCAGCAGATACGCCCTCTTCCGGGTGAATACCGGTTGGGATGCCACGGCCGTCATCGGTAACGGACACGGAGTTGTCCGCATGGATCGTGACCACGATGTCTTTACAGTGACCCGCGAGCGCTTCGTCGATAGCGTTATCTACCACCTCGAATACCATGTGGTGCAGACCGGTGCCGTCATCCGTGTCGCCGATATACATACCCGGGCGCTTACGCACCGCATCCAGCCCTTTCAGGACTTTGATACTGGAGGAGTCATAAGAATTCGACATCAACGTTTCTCGCTCATTTCAACTTGGGTTAATCCGTTATTTTACCCTTTTCCACGGTAAACATCTTCGAATTTTCGTCCGACATGTCCATAACGTGTTCAGCGCTAATGGCGCTGACGAAAACCTGCGACTGCGTGGCTTTCAGGCGGCTGGCAAGCAGCCCGCGCCGCGCGTCGTCAAGTTCCGAGGCAAAATCATCTATCAGGTACAGGCAGCGTCGCCCACTTTCGCGGGTGAGGAACTCCCCCTGCGCCAGGCGCAGCGCGCACATCAGGAGCTTCAGCTGCCCGCGCGACAGCGTGTCTTCCACCGGCGCACCGTCGGCACGAATGCGGAAATCCGCCTTGTGCGGGCCGTGCGCGGTGTAGGTCAACATGCGATCGCGCTCGAAGCTTCTCTCTAACACCTCGGCATAGTCCGTCTCTTTCTCCCAGCCACGCTGGAAAGAGAAGGTGAGAGAGAACTCGGGTAAAAACTGTTTGCAGGTGTCGGCCATGTCTTCGGCGATACCTGCGCTGTATTCGGCACGCCAGCGGCTGATTTGTTCCGCTAGAGGGATGAGTTCCATGTCCCACGGACGCAGCTGGGCGTAGCGCGTGACCTGGCGCAATGCGGCGTTACGCTGTTTAAGCAGACGCTTCAGGTTGCTCCAGGCGTTAAAGAAACCGGCTTCATTGTGAAAGCATCCCCAGTCGAGGAACGCTCTTCTGTATTTGGGGCCGCCGTTGAGTAAAGTAAACCCCTCGGGCGTAATCAGCTGCATCGGCATCAGCAGCGCCAGCTCCGCCACCTTGTGGCCATCGGTGCCGTCGATGCGCACCTTGCTGTCACCCTGCTTGTCTTTGGTCAGGCCGATGGCGGTCTCCCGCTCCTCTCCCTGCAAACGCCCGTGCAGAACAAAAGAATCCTGCTCGTGGCGGATCACGCGACCAATCTGCAAACTGCGAAACGCCCGGCCGTGGCCGAGCGTATAGATGGCTTCCAGCACGCTGGTTTTGCCGCTGCCGTTCGCGCCAACCAGGAAGTTAAAGCCAGGGGATAAAGCGAGATCCGCGCTTTCGATATTGCGAAAGTCGCGGATCAACAGACGGGTGAGCGACATTACAGTCTCATTGGCATAACAACATAAGCAGCCGACTGTGATGCGGCATCTTCAATCTGTACGCTCGAAACGGAGTCAGTCAGCAGGATGCGAACGTTCTCGCATTTCAGTGCATTCAGCACATCCAGCACGTAGCTGACGTTGAAGCCGATTTCCATCTCAGCCCCGGCGTAGGTGACGTCCAGAATCTCTTCTGCCTCTTCCTGCTCCGGGTTGTTGGCGGTGATTTTGATCTGGTTTTCACTCACGTACAGACGTACGCCGCGGAATTTCTCGTTCGAGAGAATAGCGGCACGCGCAAACGCCTGCTTGAGGATGTCGCAACCCGCCTCCAGCGTTTTGTCCGGATTCTTCGGCAATACGCGGCGATAATCCGGGAAACGACCGTCTACCAGCTTCGATGTGAAGACAAAATCGCCCACGTGGGCACGAATATTGTTGCTGCCAATCTGCACGCGCAGTGGGGTATCGCCGCCGTCGAGCATGCGCATCAGTTCAATTACGCCTTTACGCGGTACGATCACCGAATGGTTTGGCAGTGAATCGCCAATCGGCATGGAACAGACCGCCAGACGGTGACCGTCGGTCGCCACGGTACGCAGCTCTTCACCTTCGGTTTCGAACAGCATGCCGTTTAAGTAATAACGAACGTCCTGATGCGCCATGGAGAACTGCGTGGCTTCAATCAGACGCTTCATCGTCGCCTGCGGCAGGGTAAATTCAACTTCGCTCTGCCAGTCATCCAGGTTCGGGAAGTCCGCAGCGGGCAGCGTGGAGAGGGAGAAACGGCTGCGGCCAGAGCGCACCAGCATGCGGTCGCCCTCCAGCTGCACGGCGATTTCAGCGCCTTCCGGCAGCCCACGGCAAATATCAAAGAATTTACGTGCCGGAACCGTGGTCGCGCCCGCGTCGTGCGGCTGAGTCAGCGTAACGCGCGCGATCATTTCCATTTCCAGATCTGTACCGGTCAGCGACAGCGTACCGTCCGCGACCTGAAGCAGCAGGTTTCCAAGAATAGGCAGCGTAGGGCGGCCGCCTAATGGGCCACTCACCTGTTGCAGCGGTTTTAATAAATGTTCACGTTCAACGGTAAATTTCATAGCGTCACGATGATAATGTTCTGATTAAATTGGAAAAATCTTCTTTTATGTCGTGGCTTTCTTCGCGTAACTGCTCGATCTTGCGACAGGCGTGCAGCACGGTCGTATGGTCACGGCCACCAAACGCATCACCGATTTCCGGCAGGCTGTGGTTGGTGAGCTCTTTTGCCAGCGCCATCGCCATCTGACGCGGACGCGCCACCGAGCGGGAACGACGTTTAGACAGTAAATCTGCCACTTTGATCTTGTAGTACTCAGCCACCGTCTTCTGAATATTGTCGATAGTGACCAGTTTTTCCTGCAAAGCCAATAAATCGCGCAGTGCTTCACGCACAAAATCGATGGTGATCGCACGACCGGTGAAGTTGGCGTTAGCGATAACGCGGTTCAGCGCCCCTTCCAGCTCACGCACGTTGGAACGCAAGCGCTTGGCAATAAAGAACGCCACTTCACCCGGCAGGCGAATGTCGTTCTCGTCGGCTTTTTTCATCAGGATCGCGACGCGGGTTTCCAGCTCCGGCGGCTCGATCGCCACGGTCAGGCCCCAGCCGAAGCGGGATTTGAGACGATCTTCAACGCCATTGATCTCTTTTGGATAACGATCCGAGGTCAGAATGATCTGCTGATTACCTTCCAGCAGGGCGTTAAAGGTATGGAAAAACTCTTCCTGCGATCGTTCTTTATTGGCAAAGAACTGAATGTCATCGATCAGCAGCGCATCAACGGAACGGTAGTAGCGTTTAAACTCTTCGATCGCATTGTTTTGCAGGGCTTTTACCATGTCCTGAACGAAGCGTTCGGAGTGCATATACACTACTTTGGCATTGGGCTTACGCGCCATAATGCCGTTGCCCACCGCATGCAACAGGTGCGTTTTACCGAGACCCGTGCCGCCATACAGGAACAGCGGGTTGTAAGCGCCACCGGGGTTATCGGCAACCTGGCGAGCCGCCGCGCGCGCCAGCTGGTTCGACTTACCTTCAACGAAGTTATCGAACGTGTGTTTCACGTTAACGTTAGAGCGGTAGGTAGGCTCAGCGGGGGCTGGAACGTTATCCCAGCCCTGACGAGCCGGTGCAACGCGAGGCGCTGGAGCGGGCGCCGCCTGTGCAGGGGCTGCCACATTGACAACTTCACGAACGGTTTGGGTGACCGGCTTTGTGCCCACTTCAAAACGCAGCTGTGGGGCATCTGACCCGCAGAAATCATTCAGCAGTCCATTGATGTTATTAAGGTATTTATCCCTTACCCAATCGAGCACGAAACGGTTTGGCGCATACAAAGCCAGCGTGTTATCGCTCAGTTCCGCCTGCAACGGGCGGATCCACATACTGAATTCTGTGGCTGGTAACTCATCCTGCAATCGGGCAAGACACTGCTGCCAAAGCGAAAGTGACACGGCGGACTCCACTCGAACAATAAAAGAAAACTATTGAATATTCATGATTGTTGGCGCACATCGACATGACCCCATCAGGGTGATGTGCGAACCGCTATCTGCGGTTATACACGCTATCGTTGATACAGCCTGAACGATGTTGTGTTTATGCCCGACCAGGATCGCTGGATCCCGATCGGGACCGCGGATCATAGCCTAAACTGAGCCAGAGATCTTCTGTTTCTCACAGATTCTTCCCGATTTATCCACAGGAAGATCCGGAATCGGGTAAGTGTAAACGATCCTGACGCGAGTGCCTCGCGATTTAGGCCGCATATTGGAAAATTTAATGAGCACAGACAATTTTTGGCTTAAATGATCTAACGAAGATCCGGGACGATCCTTGCGCTTTGTTGGCGAGCCCGTATAATCCTCGACCCGGCGCGTGATGCTCATCTTCCTGCGTCGTCCGTTGCTCATTTTCCACGCGAAATCGTGCGGAAATACGCGGGAAATAAGGAAAGAGAATTGACTCCGGAGTGTACAATTATTACAATCCGGCCTCTTTAATCACCCACGCTGAGGCGTTAGTCGTTCGAATCTCGTTCGGGTATACGCAAAAGTCAGTGAATTTATTCAAGTTTAGGTAGAAATCGCCATGAAACGCACTTTTCAACCGTCTGTACTGAAGCGCAACCGTTCTCACGGCTTCCGTGCTCGTATGGCTACTAAAAATGGTCGTCAGGTTCTGGCACGTCGTCGTGCTAAAGGCCGCGCTCGTCTGACCGTTTCCAAGTAATAAAGCTAACCCCTGAGTGGTTAAGCTCGCATTTCCCAGGGAGTTACGTTTGTTAACTCCCACTCATTTCACTTTCGTCTTCCAGCAGCCACAACGGGCTGGCACGCCGCAAATCACCATCCTCGGCCGCCAAAATTCGCTGGGGCATCCCCGCATCGGTCTCACAGTCGCCAAGAAAAACGTTAAGCGTGCGCATGAACGCAACCGGATTAAACGTCTGACGCGTGAAAGTTTCCGTTTACGTCAGCACGAACTGCCTTCAATGGATTTCGTGGTGGTGGCGAAAAAAGGGGTTGCCGACCTCGATAACCGTGCTCTCTCGGAAGCGTTGGAAAAATTATGGCGCCGCCACTGTCGCCTGGCTCGCGGGTCCTGATAGCCCTCATTCGGGTCTATCAACGCCTGATTAGTCCGCTACTCGGGCCACACTGCCGTTTCACGCCAACATGCTCAAGCTACGGAATTGAGGCATTGCGCAGGTTTGGAGTGATAAAAGGCAGTTGGTTGACGGTGAAACGCGTATTAAAATGCCACCCTTTACACCCAGGTGGAGACGACCCCGTCCCTCCAGGACCTTTTGATACCAGAGAACACTAACGATGGATTCGCAACGCAATCTTCTTATCATCGCTTTGTTGTTCGTGTCTTTCATGATCTGGCAGGCATGGGAGCAGGATAAAAATCCTCAACCCCAGCAGCAGACCACGCAGACCACGACCACCGCAGCGGGTAGCGCCGCCGACCAGGGCGTACCGGCCAGTGGCCAGGGGAAACAGATTACGGTTAAGACCGATGTGCTTGAGCTGACTATCAACACCCGTGGTGGTGATGTTGAGCAGGCGCTGCTGTTGACCTACCCGAAAGAACTGAAGTCTACCGAACCGTTCCAGTTACTGGAAACCACGCCTGAATTTATCTACCAGGCGCAGAGCGGCCTGACCGGTCGTGATGGCCCGGATAATCCGGCTAACGGTGCGCGTCCACTGTATAACGTCGAGAATGAAACGTTTGTACTGGCTGATGGTCAGAACGAACTGGTTATCCCGATGACCTACACCGACGCGGCAGGCAACACCTTCACCAAAACCTTCACCCTGAAACGCGGTGAGTATGCGGTGAACGTGGGCTACAGCGTGCAGAACGCCGGTGCGAAACCGCTGGAAATCTCTACCTTTGGTCAGCTGAAGCAGTCCATCAATCTGCCGTCTCACCGTGATACCGGAAGCAGCAACTTTGCGCTGCATACCTTCCGTGGCGCGGCTTACTCCACGCCAGATACCAAGTACGAGAAATACAAATTCGACACCATTGCCGATAACGAAAACCTGAACGTCAGCTCTAAAGGCGGTTGGGTCGCAATGCTGCAACAGTATTTCGCGACGGCGTGGGTACCGAATAACGACGGTACCAACAACTTCTACACCGCGAACCTCGGCAACGGTATTGCAGCCATCGGCTACAAATCTCAGCCGGTTCTGGTGCAGCCGGGTCAAACCGGTAAACTGGCAAGCACCCTGTGGGTCGGCCCGGAAATCCAGGACAAAATGGCTGCCGTTGCGCCGCACCTGGATCTGACCGTGGATTACGGTTGGTTGTGGTTCATCTCTCAGCCGCTGTTTAAGCTGCTGAAGTTCATCCACAGCTTCCTGGGTAACTGGGGCTTCTCCATCATCGTTATCACCTTTATCGTTCGTGGCATCATGTACCCGCTGACTAAAGCGCAGTACACCTCCATGGCGAAGATGCGTATGCTACAGCCGAAGATTCAGGCTATGCGTGAGCGTCTGGGCGATGACAAACAGCGTCAGAGCCAGGAGATGATGGCCCTGTATAAAGCAGAGAAAGTGAACCCACTGGGTGGTTGCTTCCCGCTGCTGATTCAGATGCCAATCTTCCTTGCGCTGTACTACATGCTGATGGGTTCCGTTGAGCTGCGCCACGCGCCGTTCGCCCTGTGGATCCATGACCTGTCCGCACAGGACCCGTACTACATCCTGCCGATCCTGATGGGCGTGACGATGTTCTTCATTCAGAAGATGTCTCCGACCACCGTGACCGACCCGATGCAGCAGAAGATCATGACCTTTATGCCGGTCATCTTCACCGTGTTCTTCCTGTGGTTCCCGTCAGGTCTGGTGCTGTACTATATCGTCAGCAACCTGGTGACCATCATCCAGCAGCAGCTGATTTACCGTGGTCTGGAAAAACGTGGCCTGCATAGCCGCGAAAAGAAAAAGTCCTGATTCGGTAACTTAACGCTAAAATAAGGGCGGTCGATTGACCGCCTTTTTTATTTGTATTGAACGAGAGCAACCATGAGCCATAACGACACTATCGTCGCCCAGGCAACCCCACCGGGACGCGGTGGTGTAGGCATTCTGCGTATCTCCGGCCTGAAGGCGCGTGAGGTGGCCGAAGCGGTGCTGGGTAAACTGCCAAAGCCGCGCTACGCTGATTATCTGCCGTTTAAAGATGCTGACGGCACACCGCTGGACCAGGGCATCGCGCTGTGGTTCCCCGGCCCAAACTCCTTTACCGGCGAAGATGTGCTGGAGCTTCAGGGTCACGGCGGCCCGGTGATCCTCGACCTGCTGTTAAAACGTATTCTGACCCTGCCTGGCCTGCGCATTGCGAAGCCCGGTGAGTTCTCCGAGCGTGCTTTCCTCAACGATAAGCTCGACCTGGCGCAGGCCGAGGCGATTGCTGATCTGATCGACGCCAGCTCCGAACAGGCGGCCCGCTCCGCGCTGAACTCGTTGCAGGGGGCATTTTCCGCACGCGTGAATCACCTTGTGGAAGCACTTACTCACCTGCGAATCTATGTCGAAGCGGCTATCGACTTCCCGGACGAGGAGATCGACTTCCTCTCAGACGGTAAAATTGAAGCTCAGCTCAACCAGGTGATGAACGATCTCGATGCCGTCCGCGCCGAAGCGCGCCAGGGCAGCCTGCTGCGTGAAGGCATGAAGGTGGTCATTGCCGGACGCCCCAACGCCGGGAAATCGAGCCTGCTGAACGCCCTGGCGGGCCGTGAAGCGGCGATCGTCACCGACATAGCCGGCACCACCCGCGACGTGCTGCGCGAGCATATCCACATCGACGGCATGCCGCTGCACATCATCGACACCGCTGGCCTGCGCGATGCGAGCGATGAAGTCGAGCGTATCGGTATCGAACGCGCCTGGCAGGAGATCGAGCAGGCCGACCGCGTGCTGTTTATGGTGGACGGCACCACAACCGACGCCGTTGACCCGGCTGAAATTTGGCCAGACTTTATCGCCCGTCTCCCGGCTAAACTGCCGATCACCGTGGTGCGCAACAAGGCCGACGTTACCGGCGAAACGCTGGGCATCAGCGATGTGAATGGTCACTCACTTATTCGCCTGTCGGCCCGTACCGGTGAAGGCGTGGAAGCCCTGCGTAGCCATCTCAAACAGAGCATGGGGTTCGACACCAGCATGGAGGGTGGCTTCCTGGCGCGTCGTCGTCACTTGCAGGCGCTGGAAGAGGCGGCTCGCCACCTTGAGCAGGGTAAAGCCCAGCTGATCGGCGCGTGGGCCGGTGAACTGCTGGCGGAAGAGCTGCGTCTGGCGCAACAGAACCTGAGCGAGATCACCGGGGAGTTTACGTCGGACGATCTGCTTGGACGGATTTTCTCGAGCTTCTGTATCGGTAAGTAAGTTTTAGTCCATCCTCGTCCGTGAACGTTCACTAACCCGCATTAACTGCATGTTAATGCGGGTTTTTACTTTCCGTACTCGTCCATAGTCGTGCGGGTTTATCCACGATTTTTGTGTCCTGAATTGTGCCCATCTTTAAATTCCTCGCGTGTCATTGTTTATTTTTTGAGCTAAAAATCACATCAAATGGATACAAAAGACGGTATAAAAAACGCTCAAACCTACGCACACTTACTCCCAAAAACCGCCCCTGGCAACTTGCCGATCATGACGGGCTGGGGATTGAAGTTCTTCCCACCGGACGGAAAATCTGGCGTTTCCGCTACCGCTTTGACAACAAATCGCAAAAGATCACGCTGGGCGAATACCCGGCTTTCTCACTTGCAGAAGCGCGGCTTTGGCGTGAAAAGTGCCGCTCAATGGTTGCCCATGGCATCAATCCCGCACAGAAAAAGCAGGAAGAAAAGCTGAAACAGAAAGACCCAACGACAGTCAAAACATTTGCCAAACGCTGGCTGACCGATATCGTTGAAAAAAGTAACCGCGATCCGCGCAACGTCACTCGAGTTATCGAGAAGGACATCATTCCCATCATCGGGAAGCTGGAACTCGAAGAACTCACAACTGCCCACATTCAGGTCGTGCTCGACCGCATCAAGCAACGAGGTTCGGATCACGTCGCGCTACTGACGCGAAACGTGCTTAAACGCATGCTGGCCTATGCGATTTCCAGGGGAGTCATATTCAACAACCCGGCAGCCGCTATCGAGGCCCGTTATATCGCACAAGCAACAAGCCGCGACGTGGCGCTAACAGCAGAAGAGATCGGCATCCTGCTACGGGGGATCTACACCTCTCACATGAACCGACGCCACAAGCTGGCCCTGCACCTGCTGATCATCTGCATGGTGCGTAAATCGGAGATGATTAAAGCGACATGGAGTGAAGTTAACTTCAACGCGCTGGAATGGCGTATCCCCGGCGAAAGAATGAAGATGGATAACCCGCATATTGTTCCGCTGTCAAAGCAGGCGCTGGCGATGTTCGAAGAGTTAAAATTTCTGGCCGGAGATTCTCCATACGTCTTCCCCAGCCGAAACGACCACCGACGTCCGATCTCCAAAACAACGCTGAACTGTGCGGTGCGTACGCTGGATCTGAACGTCAGGGATTTTGTTATTCATGACTTCCGGCGTACTGCCAGCACATTGCTACATGAGCAAGGCTACAACTCCGACTGGGTAGAGAAATGCCTGGCGCATAAGATCGGCGGCGTTCGCGGCGTCTACAACCGTGCAGAATACCTGAATCAGCGTCGGGAGATGCTTCAGTCATGGGCTGACTTTGTTGATGCGCAGATTGAGGAGGGGCGGAAGGTGGTTATCGGGAAGTTTGGGAAGGCTTATGAAATCAATACCAATTGACGCATCAAAATCAAATTAACAACTTAGTAATGTATAAAGAATAGTTCCGGCAAATGCCGGAACTATCGATGATATAATAAATACCTACGCAGCGTTTAGTTCATTCAGAATCTCAATGAACTTCTCATCCAGCTCCCTCCACTCTTCATTACTTAACATTTTATCCTTGTAAGCATGATGAGTGAGATACAGTAAGGTTTCTGTGACTCCGCCATGTTTCTTAATTAAGCCATCTAGTTTTTTCTGAGCTTTCAAGGCTTCGGTTTTAACCAAGGCTCTCCGCTTCTCCTGAAAAACGGCTTCAGGCTCAGAAAGAATCTGAGAGATAGTGTCCTTGTCCATTACATAGAATGTTTGAGTTGTTGCACTCCGCGCTGTAACCGATGTCGTAATGACATTACAGTGCTGAACAGGGATGAAGTATTTCTTCTCAAGAATCTCAATGATCGCTGGGAGTCGAGTCACTTCAAAATCAGCCGTGATATTGTTTCCAGCAGAAGTCAAACGGTCACCCCGAAGAAGTGAACACAAAACAACAATCTGTGAATTCTTCATACGATTGAGCATCACCAAAACTGCTGGGTGAGCCGAAAATTTTAACGCAAGCTCATTACGAGCGACCGCAGGAGGAATGGTTAAGTGTTCCATAAAAAGCCTCTTATTTATTGATATCTAAACAATAAGACGCAGAAGGGAACCACAGGAAACACTATTGGTAGCAGCAACGTTCGGTCAAAAAAAACCAAAAAAGCTGGATACGGTGCGCGGATATGCATAATATTATGCACAGCCAATTGCACGCCAACAGTGCAACACTGGTTACTGTAGGCGGAGATCAGAAAGAGTCGCCAAACTTTAGATCTGATCTTCGCCTTTTCCTTTTGCTGTCTTCCTACTCATCACCCAACTTGAAGATAATTTGTCCTTTCTCCATCTGAGTGTCTGAATCCTGTGAAAACTGTTTAACCGATGCATCATCATCATCAGACAGGCGAGGAAACCCTGGCCGTAGTGTGATTCTGATTGCACAGGATGAATACTCACCTGCTTTATTCTTTTGTCCTGCAACTCCAAAACCACCCTCTGGGATTTTTTTTATCATCCACAATGATGATTCACTGTCGTAAAGGATATCAACACGGTCACCTGTTTCGATACCAGTTGCATCCATGGCAGTGCGACCAATTCTGAATCCCAGTTCAACAGCACCAGTGGCGCGTTTAGTTTGAGTAACAGTAACGTGGTTGCTTTGTACCATACGGCCAGTTTTCGCAGCCATCGTTGATAGAGATACGAAAGCCATAACAACCTCCCGAGATATTCAAGTGATCGCATTGTACGATCGATCAGCTTGCAATCACAATAATTTTTTTACTTGTCTGTACTCCCTTCAATCACAATCAAAGACCAACTAAATTTAGATAACTCAATTCTTATTGTTCTTCGTTTTGCGGCATATCATACCACACAGTTTTATGCGTTAGTTTCCTGGATCCGGAAGATACTAAAAAATTTCGCTATCTAGCGATAAATGATGGAATCCTCTGACGGCAAAATTTTTGTTGAAAGTGAGATAACTTAACTTTTGTTATGCATACATTGTAAGTGGACACTTACCAACATTTTTGGTTGTTGATATCGTAAGATTTACTTCGACTTAAAGAAGCATCCCCCGCAACCGTTAGATTTGAACTTCATTTTCATAACAAACTTACTTCTTGGCTCAACTAGGAAAAATTTTCAATTCCCAAAAACAGTTTCCCACAGCTTTCCCCCTTCCCCAGATCTACCCTATCCCCAACTCATAGCAGTACCCCTAAAAGCTTCCTGTTCTAAGACGAACTGCGACCTGTAAGAAGCGCCTTTGGCGGTCAGCCCCCGGTCAACCAGGGAACGAAGCGTGGTCTGAAACTGACCTCCTGTCTCGATACAGGTGACCACACCCTATATCGCTACCCTATTGCAAGCGTAGCGACAGACAGAACGCTGTAGAGAAGTCGGACGGCATTGCCGAAGGCTTTGCGTCCGTACTTCCTGCTGAATGTGCAAAACGCGGCGTCACTTTTAAGAGCGTAAGCGAGTGAAAGTGACGCCAGCGCGCAGATCAGCTTCAACCCAGCTAATGCCTGCAAATCCACTGCAACAAACAGGCTGACACTCAAACAGATGTCAGAAATTCACTTACCAGGAGGAGAAACCAGCACTACCGAACCGATACCGGAGGACAGGTCATTTTACCTGTGGGGATATACCTGCCTGAGCAGGCGGCTGCATTCGTGCATCACCGTACCCCGTCATACATCATCCGCGCATTCTCCGGCGCACCGGTATCGTTAAGCACAGCACGCTGTGCCCAACCGCGCGTCGGGGAATTGAGTGGAGAGTAGCTATGTCGAAACTTACAAAACGCATGGAAAAACTCGCCCTGCTGGCTGGCGGCAGTTTTAAAACAGTCCATGACCGCCTCCGCATCGCCGGGCGTTTAAGCCAGCATCTGCACATGCTGAATATCCAGATTCAGGATCTCCAACATCTGAAATCGTCACATATCGAAAGCTACGTGATGGAGCAACGGGAAGCAGGAATTACGCCACGCACGCTGCAAAACGAGATGGCTGCCCTGCGCACCATCCTTGCTCAGTCTGGACGTCAAAAATTTGCCCAATCGGAGCGCATCAGCAATAAAGCGCTTGGGCTGGGTAACGCCAGCCGGGCAGGAACGCATCTGCCATTAACCTCAGAACGCTGGTTGTCGGCGCTGTCTGCTTTTCATGAAAAAGATGAAGGACTGGCTCTGACGCTGGAGCTTGCCAGAGCAATGGGTTTGCGTTCACAGGAAGCGGTGCAGTGTTGTCAGTCTCTGAAGACCTGGGCCGCTGCGTTAGAGCGAGGAGAAAACCGATTACAGGTGGTTTTTGGCACCAAAGGATCACGTTCCCGTCAGACGGTGGTGCTCGAACCTGAAAGGCTACGCAACATCCTGAACCGGGCTATACCCCTGATGGCACAACGCGGGGGACGTTTGCTCAATAAACCCGATCTGCGCGCCGCAATGAATTACTGGCGTGGCAGCGCAGTTCGCGCAGGGCTGACTGGCCCCTATGCACCACACAGTCTGCGCTATTCATGGGCGCAGGAGGCGATGGCGCACTACCAGGGACTGGGGCTGAGTATAAAGGAAGCCAGGGCGATGGTTGCGATGGAGCTTGGTCATGGCGATGGTCGAGGACGCTACATCCAGCAGGTGTATGGGAGGCAATCATGAGCTATTACGTTTCTGCCGTCTCCGATCGGGCACGCAATAACTGGCCGAAAATATTTGAACAACTTGGCATTTTCATTCCACCAAATCATCGGCATGGCCCGTGTCCCTGTTGTGGGGGTAAGGATCGCTTCAGGATGGATGATCTGGAGGGGCGCGGCACATGGTTCTGCAATCAGTGCGGCGCAGGTGACGGACTGGATCTGGTTTCCCGCTTCTTCGGTTGCGCACTGGTTGCGGCCGCCGGAATGGTGCAGGACATGGATCCTGTACCGCTGGTTCCGCCGGCCAGGGAAAAATTACAGGCTTTGAATATGGAATCGCGTATTAAGACACTGCTTCGTCATTGCGAATCCGGAGAAGCGCCGTATCTGACAACGCGAGGCTGGCGACGAGCCCAGTGGCTTCTGACTGAGCGTAGTAGCCGGACAATCTGCGGCGTGCATTTCGGGGCGGGTACGCTGGTATTGCCAATTCGAAATACAGGCGCGCAACTGACAGGTGCGCAGTTCATTCATCCAGGAGGGAAAAAGTACCTGCTGCCCGGTAGCCATCTGAAGGATTGTTTTTGCCCGGTACATCAGGCGAGCCGCAACGGTAGACCGGAACCCTGGGCACCGGACAACAAACCACCGGAAGGCATCATCATTACCGAAGGATATGCAACCGCGCTTGCGGCTGTGTGGTTCTCCCTGCAGACACCACATTGAGCGACTGGGATGAATATTACCGTCACTACGGTGAATCCATTTCCCGGATTGTGTTCAACCAGCAGCTTCCTGCAAATCTCAGGTCGTAGTCATGACAGCATCAGACCGTACTCTTACCACCTCCCTTCCGCTGCGCCGGGGCTCGGAAGGGTTTAACACGAGTCAGGATTATCTGGTTAAAGGACTTATTCCCGCCGGGGCGCTGTGCAGTATTTACGGCCCCGGCGGCTCTTTTAAATCCTTTCTGGCGGTATCGCTGGCGTGCCATATTGCCAGCGGTACGTCATGGGGCGGAAGGCGAGTCAATCAAGGGGCTGTTCTGTTTATCGCCGGAGAAGGAGGAACCGGTGTATCGCGGCGGATCCGCGCCAGGGAACTCAGCGTTAATGACGAGATGGCGCTCGATAACCTGTTTCGCGTCGACTGCCCGATCTTTCCAGCCGCTCCGGGAAGCATCGAGCAGGTGATCCTGGCGGCAAAGGACATTCAGAACATGACCGGAATGCCGGTACGGCTGATCATCCTCGATACGCTGGCCCGCTGTTTTGGTAACTCAGATGAAAACACCGCGCGGGATATGGGCGCATTTATCCAGGGTTGCGACGCCATTCGGTATCATACGCGCGCAGCGATGATGATCGTTCATCACTCGGGTAAGGATCAGGAACGGGGCGCACGCGGTTCAAGTGCTTTTCAGGCCGCGCTAGATGCCGAGTTTAACGTCAGGCGCGAGGGACGTCGCAACGCTATCACCCTGAGTTGTACAAAGATGAAAGATGCGGAGATGCCGGAGGTCACCGCCTACGATCATGAGGAAGTCGTTATCTATACCGATAGCGATGGCGAACCAGTGACCTCACTGGTGCTGAATGACGAGCCCAGACAACCTGACGATGACTTACTGAGTAGTGGCATACCACCCGACGTTCCTCATATCACCCGCAACCATAAGGCGTTATGGCGCTGTATTAACCAACGCATCAGCCAGAATAAGCCTTGTACCCGCGCGCTCTTGCGCGACGATCTACGCGCAAAGGGAATTAACGTCGAGAAGAAATTTTCGCGCTGGCTGGAGAAGCTGCTGCGCGAGCAACTGATTGTGCTCGATGGAGAACAGATCCGGCTCCCGGATACGGGGGAATGATGGTGGAACTCAGAATATGTGGGGGGTACACTGCTCCCCCCACATTATTCACCTTTAACAGAGAAAAATGGGGGATGCCCTTCCAACCCACGCCATTGCTGGTTTTCTGTTTGTTATGCTAGTAAAAATGGGGGAACATCCAGATATATAAAGTGTTAAACTCTCAAGACAGCATAAGAATATTTATTTGGCGATCGTCATCAATCAAGATAAAATATTGATATCAAGAAATTTTTATAAAATGGAAAATATTGAAATGACAAGTAACAACACATCAAAAAAATTTTTTGATGTAACATCATACCCTCCTTATGCATATGCGTTATTTTACTTCATCAACATTATCTCATTTGCTTTAATATACAACATTTTCTTCAGCAACGATTTTAAATCAGGATATTTAAATTTCATACAAGCAACTTACTTTAGTGTTGTCACAGTGACAACTCTCGGTTTCGGTGATATAACCCCTAAACTTGACTCATCATCTCTTTTGATTGCTATAACAACCCAAGTCGTATTAGGTGTAATTACGATTGGCTTGTTTTTAAATGGTATATCTCAAAAACTAAGCGATAAAAAGGATAAAATAAAAGAAGAACATGAGAAAGAAATAGAAGAGCAAAAAATAGCAAAATTACTTATAATCCTAAAGCCAATTATAGTTAGTTATTTGGAGATACTTGCAGAAACATATAAAGTAACATTCAACACTGAAAGAGATACATTGAGAATACGACCAAAATCTTTATTCAACCAAGACTATTTTGATCAAATCTCTGTTCAAAATTTTTCATCTCAGCAGACAAGATATGGCTCCAATATAATGTCATGGGGAAAATTCATAGATCTTGAAAACAATAAATTAAAGGAGAGCATAGATAATTACCTTATTAAATTCTCCACCGTATTAACGATAGACATAGTTGAACTATTGGTAAATATAAAAGATCATCATTATCTGAACCATGCTAAACAAGCATTAAATATGGCAGAGTGGAATCATACTCATGGTGTAAAAATCCCACCTTTTTCAATGCTTAGTATTGAGCATAGCAGCATCCAGATTCCAGAGAAACCAACAACAATAAAAGACTTTCACAATTTACTGTTAACACTAATTGATTTAATTGAGAAAAAAACAAAGTGTGAGTCGTTGGAGATGATTATATATCTACAAAATGGAACAGCTCCGTCTGTAGGTTCGGCTATTGCACCTATAATAAAATTTGGGCCATTCTGAATTAATTAAATCTCAAACAATATCGTCCTTGATATTGTTTGAGATGGACACTTAAACAGGAAGTTTTTCATCTCTAAGCCGTCTGATCTCATCCTCTTCAAAAGCATCCCTTAATAGTTGTAGCTGGTCGGCAAGGATGAGAAGCAACGCATAATTCGGGCCGATATCGTCAGGATGCTCGAGCATCACATGCACCAGAACTCGCGAGCGATCGACCAGTTCTCTGGCTGAGGGTTGTTCTACGGTGATTTTCATAGATACCTCCGGCGGAGGCTGGTGCAATGGGAAATTCAGGGACAGGACACATACGCAGCGCTCCGATTCGTGATAAGCAGGTTAACGCCACCACCGGAGACGCCAGGCTCACTGGTGGTGACCCAGACAGGGTTGGCGTACCGGTTATCACGACCCGGCGCTTCTTTCGAAGCCCCTGCCTGAGCCACCATTGAAGGGGCGAGCGCAGGCCGCGCCAGTAGCACTGCAAACATCGCTACCGACACTCGTGATAATTCGGAACGCCAATTCCGGCTGCGGTTTTGCCGCAACGTGGGGACTATAGCGCAAGTCAGCACGCAAAAACTATGCTTATCACCTCATATTAAGGGCGATTTTATGCGCGCCGCATAAACAATGCGACATAACTTTTTTACATCTTTAGAGGTACGAACAGATGCTAATTTGAAATTGATATGCTGTATAATTAACCAGTTAGGTCAAGTTGATAACTTCTGAGACCACTCTGATTAAAACGAAGAACCAGTCAGTAGGCACATCCCAAAGGAGCCTTCCATTATGCGCGTCACCGCAACTCATCTAGTCCAATGGTCAGACAAGCGTGAAGCACAAGGAATGCTTCCGATCCTGGTAAGGCGACTTATATCTGTTACATCACGTATTACGGCAATTACCATGCCAGGTGGTGATTCTGTGAATATTCCTGGCTGGGATGGTGTTGTCGATGTTGCGCAAGGAAATCCCTGGGTTCCAAATGGGCTCAGCTACTGGGAGCTAGGCACCTCAAAAGATCCGGCATCCAAAGCCAACAGCGATTTTGAAAAGCGTCTGGAACAGATTTCATCTGCTCAAAAATCACAAGCAACCTTTGTTTTTGTAACTCCTCGTCGCTGGCCAGGCAAAAGTACTTGGCAGGAACAGGCAAGGAAAAAAAATGCCTGGGCGGATGTACTAGTTTGGGATGCAGATGATCTGGAAGCATGGCTGGAAACCTCTCCAGCGACCAGTTTATGGCTAGGCATGCAGCTTGATATTGCCGGTCATGGCATTGAAGCAGTAGAAAACTACTGGGAGCATTGGAAAAATCAATCCTGCCCCGCAATTACTGCACCTGCGCTATTTCATGGTAGAGAGCAGTCAAAGCTTACGTTACAAAACAATATTAATCAGCATGACCCGTTGATAACTGTAATGGCTGACAGTCAGTCTGAAGCAGTTGCTTTCGTTTGCGCATTGTTGATTGAAGAAGGCCATTTCTTACGTGCTGCCTGTATAACTTCAGAACAAGGATGGCAGTTCATTGATGCTAATCCCGGCATTGAATTGGTGGTCATTACCAATAACCAGTTGAGCAAGCGACGAGCCCCACGCGAAGGTATGAGCTTAATAGTACCGATGGCATTTGGAGACCAGGCCTTCAATCTCATGGGAATTGGGTGCCAAGCAATAGATCAGAAAATAGTGGAACTTAGACGTCCACAACCTGAAGAGTTTGAAAAATCCCTTTGCGAGCTTGGGATCGCATCCTCTGATGCCGCACGGTATACCCACTCACTGGGAAGGTCATGGACGGTTTTTCGTCGATGGCATGCGCAAAATCCTGTGTTCAAAAAACCAGATTGGATTGAAGGTGCCAACGCCAAAAATTTATTGCTACTTACCCTCGTGGGTGCCTGGAATAGCGACTCCGAAGGGGACAGGGCTTGTGTTGAGCAGATTGCCAACCGCACCTACGAAGACATTGAAAATGAGCTATTAAGTTTAGCTGCGCTTGATGATGCACCAGTCGTAAAAATAGGTTCTCTCTGGAAATCGAAAGCGCCAATGGAGCTATTACATCTAATGGCCCCCAAACTAACGAACACCATTCTGGCAAGATTCTTTCAGGTAGCTCGAGCTGTATTTGAACAACCGGATCCTGTGCTGGAACTGGAAGAGGACAAACGATGGATGGCCTCAATCTATGGCAAAGTTCGCGAACAATCCGGTGTTGTTTTGGAGGCTATGGCGGAATCAATTGCCAAACTCGGCTATTTTTCAGACAATTTTCAGCATGTTGTTATTGGCAATTCTGTACGAGGCTTTATTACTCAACTCCTGGAAGATGCCAATGAAGAACGTTGGCTCTCCGTTTCATTCTTTCTTCGAGCGCTAGCAGAAGCGGCTCCTGATGAGTTTCTGAACGCCGTTCAAAACAGTTTGCATAGCCCTGATAAACCAGTCACTCGCCTGATTACGGAAACAACATCATCAGGTATATCAGGCCGCTGCTGGCATGCCAGCCTACTTTGGGCTTTGGAATTGCTGGCATGGTATCCCGCCAGACTCGGACGAGTTGCGAGTATCCTTGCGGAACTATCAAATATAGAAATAAAGGGGAATTGGGGTAATACACCATTTAATACCCTGGTTTCCTTTTTTCGCTCTTGGTATCCACAAACAGCCGCGTCCGTCGATATAAGACTCCGAGCGCTCAGAAATGTCGTCGACAAATATCCCGAAGTAGCCTGGAAACTTTTGTTGGCCCTACTACCCAACCGACATGATATGGTTTCACCCAATGCAAAACCTCGCTGGCGTGACGATGATGCGGGTACTAACGAGAGCATTACCTATGGTGAGATTCAACGATTCATACTACCTGTTGCAGATTTATTGTTAGAGAAAGCTCAGGGCAATGCCCAATATATCGCTGATCTTGTCCCGAAAATAAATGATATGGATACCAATTTCAGAGAAAAGGTAATCGAACTGGTAGGTAAAGCTACAACTTTACCCGATGATCAGCGAGAAACAGTTCGCACTGCCGTCAGACAATTTCTGAACTGGGAAAACTCTTTTAACCAAGACGGTGATAAACACGATCGATATTCAGCTGATGTGTTGAGACCATTTTTTGACAAGCTAGCTGCGGATGATCTGGTCGTCAGGCATTCATGGATTTTCTCCAATGGATGGGTTGAACTCCCAGACGGGCATGAAGAAGATCATGAAAAAGCGAACAAGACAAGAAATGCATTGCGTACCTTCGCCCTTCGAGAAATATTCCAAGCATTGGGTTGGTCTGGTATTAATAGACTAGCTAAACGTTGTGGAGATCCGCGACTTGTTGGCTGGGAGCTTATTAAAGAACCATTCGAACGTGAAGAAATGGCGGAATGGATGTGTCAATGGTATCTGGAGGCATCACAGGGTTCATCGTTATATGATTCACTGACCAGCGGTGTACTTCATGCGCTACCTCAAGCAGAACTCCTTGATTTCCTCGATACATGCTTATCTCAACTCGAGCAAAAATCCGCCTCTTCCGAAAAGATGGCTGGTTTCATGGTAAATGCTCCGCAAGGAATGAGCTTGTGGCAACTTATTGAAAATCAATATCAAATGCTTCTCGATCATTTCTGGTTGAATGTTCGACCGTCTTATTTCCAGTCGAATAAGGAGCAATTGCTCTTTTGCATCGAAAAACTACTTGCCGCAGGAAGGCCGCGAACAGCTATAAATGCTATGGGAGATCGTTCTAGTGACTTACCAGGGGAGTCGCTAATCCTGATTCTAAAAGGCATCGCTGCTGGCCAAGAAGAAGATGCCGAATTCCCTCGTTCATGGCACATTTCTCGTATATTCAAGGCGCTTACTGACGCAGGATACAATCCTGCAGAAATGGTAAGTCTGGAGTTCATTTACTATCCACTACTTAAAAGAGACGAATATGGCGCACCATATTTAATGGCTGAAACACTGGGTAATCCGGATTTTTTTATAGAGCTCATCTGTCTCGCTTACAAACCTCATAATACAGCACGCGAACCTTTACCTGAGCATCTACAAACAGCAGCTCGAACAGCCAGTAGTCTACTCCACGAAGAACACGGCGTTCCCGGTATGGACCACAATGGAGAAATAAATAGTGAGTTATTTTTCTCGTGGATCAACAGAGTTCGAGAGTTGGCAAAAGAAAACGATCGGGAGGTTGTCACGGACCTGACTATGGGAGCCTGGTTTTCTGACTGGCCTTTAAATAAAAATGTTGAATGTTGGCCACACCCAATCATTGCCGATTTATTAGATCAGGATGAATGCAAAGACATTAGGCGAGGTTTCAAAACCGGAGTTCATAACACTCGAGGTGTCACTACCCGTATGCCATATGACGGTGGAACGCAAGAACGACAGGTTTCGGAAAAATTCAGATACTTAGCGAACCATTGGAAGGATACTAAACCTAACGTTGCCATCATGATCGAAGCTCTTGCAAAATCTTACGAGTATGAAGCGCAGATGCATGATGAAGATGGTTTATGGAATCAAGAATCATGAAAATCCAAACTAAACAAATGATTACTGAAAAAAAACGATCTATCAGTAGAACATTTGAATGGGGTTAAAAAAGAGTATTACGTTGTGTAACAAGCGAACTTTCTGCAGTAACACTGGGCAGAAATACTGGTTATTCATTATATACTTTTGTGTCCTTGAATGTGCCCATAGCCATGGTTTCAAGGCAATGTATCGCTGATAGATTAACGAGTTAGTTCGATTTTCCAGCTTCTGCATTGGGTGATTTCCTCCAGGGAAATCACCATTGTCCAAATGGCAACTCGCCTAATCCCCTTTCCCCCCCTATCCTGCATGCCTGCATCTATGGGGGGTTTATGGCGCGTTTTCTGTTTTGTAGTTTCGCATTAGTTCTGCTTTATCCGTCCGGCATTGATATGTATCTGGTGGGGCTACCGCATATTGCCCGCGATCTGGGTGCCAGCGAGGCGCAACTGCACATCGCGTTTTCGGCCTACCTCGCGGGAATGGCGTCGTCGATGGTATTTGCCGGGAAAATCGCGGATAAAGCAGGCCGCCAGCCCGTCGCGATTACGGGTGCAGTTATCTTTGCGCTGGCATCAGTACTCTGTTCAGTGGCTCAGGAAAGCACAATGTTCCTGTCAGGACGTTTTATCCAGGGCATTGGCGCAGGCGGCTGTTACGTGGTGGCCTTTGCCATTCTGCGCGATACCTTGAGCGCCCAGCGCCGCGCCAAGGTGCTGTCGATGCTTAACGGCATTACCTGCATCATCCCGGTGCTGGCACCGGTTGTAGGCTACCTGATTATGCTTAAATTTCCGTGGCAGAGTCTTTTCTGGACCATGGCAGCCATGGGCGCCATCGTCTTTATCCTGTCCGTGACGGTGCTGAAAGAGACCCATCCCGGTTCGCAACAGCCATATCACACCGCAACCCTCCATCCGGCTGAAAAGCTGGTGAATCGCTTTTTCCTGAGTCGGCTGGCAATCACCACGCTTAGCGTGGCGGTGATCCTCACCTATGTAAACGTTTCCCCGGTGTTGCTGATGGAGACGATGGGCTTCGATCGCGGTGAGTATTCGTCGGTGATGGCGCTAACCGCGATGGTGAGCATGGCGGTTTCATTCTCAACGCCCTTTGCGCTCAACATCTTCCGCCAGCGCACGCTGATGCTCACCTCACAGACGCTGTTTCTCGCCGCAGGCGTGATCCTGGCGACCGCCACCTCACACGCTGTAATGCTGGTGGGCATTACTCTGATCTGCGCCGGATTCTCCGTCGGCTTTGGTGTGGCGATGAGTCAGGCGCTTGGCCCCTTCTCGCTGCGGGCTGGCGTGGCCAGCTCGGTGCTGGGCATTGCGCAGGTCTGCGGTTCTTCGCTATGGATTTGGCTGGCGGCGGTGATCGGCCTTAACGCGCTGAATATGCTGATCGGGGTTCTGATTGGCTGTAGCATACTCTGCATTACCTTACTTATGGTCATCCAGCCCGCGGCGCACTATGAAGAAGCCCATCAGCAGTCTCGATCTTAATCTTTTACTTTGCCTGCAACTTTTGTTGCAGGAGCGCAGCGTCACCAAAGCCGCGAAGCGGATGAACGTGACGCCGTCCGCGGTGAGTAAATCGCTGGCGAAGCTGCGCGACTGGTTCGACGATCCGCTGTTTGTGAAAACGCCTTTAGGGCTACTGCCCACGCCGCTGACGGTGAGTCTGGAAAAGGATTTGGCCGACTGGATGCAGATTGGCAACCAGATCCTCGATAAATTCCACCATAGCTCTCCAGGCGGGCTTAAGTTTGTGCTCGCCGCCGAAACACCGCTGATGCTGATCCGCTTTAATACCCTGCTGGAGCAGGTGAACGAGCGCTACCCACAGGCGACGGTGAAGCTGCGGCAATGGGATTACGATTCGCTGGACGCCATTACGCGCGGAGAAGTGGATCTGGGCTTCACCGGGCGTGAAACGCACCCTCGCTCGCGCGAACTGCTAAAGCTGATGCCGTGGTTTATCGACTACGAAATCCTGTTCAGTGACCGTCCGTGCGTGTATTTGCGCGAGGATCATCCCGCGCTCCAGGAAGCGTGGGATCTGGAGACGTTTCTGCGCTACCCGCATATCAGCATCTTCTGGGAACGCAGTGACACCTGGGCGCTCGACGAGGTGCTAAGGGAGATGGGCCGGGAGCGTAACATCGCCATGAGTTTGCCCGGTTTTGAACAGTCGATGTTTATGGCGGCCCAGCCGGATCACAACTACATAGCCACTGCGCCGCACTACTGCCATCACTACAACCAACTCCACCAGCGTAATCTGGTCTGTCTGCCCATTCCCATCGATGAGGCGCAGGCAGAAAAGCTCACCGTACCCTTCACGCTGATCTGGCATAAACGGAACAGCCATAATCCGAAAATCCTCTGGCTGCGTGAGACGATTAAAGCGCTGTATACCGCACCAGATCAGGTTTTTGCCTAAGATAATGTAAAGTTCGGTGCTCAGGCTTCTCTTATTTCCATTTACTGATTAAAACAGAAGCTAAGTTAAGCGATAATCATGTAACCGTTTAACCGACTACGACCATTATCAAGGAGCGAAAAATGGCTACGCACTTTGCACGAGGAACATTAACGGAAGGGCATCTCGTATCGGCCAGACTTTCTTCAGCCTGTCACAGTGAGGCGCTCAAACTACCTGAACACCGCAGGACGCGGTTTTTAGCTTCCAGAGCGCTCCTCGCAGAACTGCTTTTTATGCTTTACGGCACTAGCGAACTACCGGACATACTCACCCAGCCAGAAGGTCGCCCGGTTTTTGCGGACCCGGCACTCCCCCATTTTTCCATTGCGTACACCGGCAACATTGTTGGCGTCGCGCTGACGACTGAAGGTGATTGTGGCCTGGATATGGAGCTGCAACGCGTCACGCGTAGCTTCCATGGTGCTAACGCGCTCGATGAATACCCGCTCTCCAGCAATGAAAAGCTGTGGATACGTAACCAGAACGACCCTGTTGAAGCCAGAGCGCAGCTCATCACCCTTCGCCAGAGCATCCGCAAACTGAACGGCGCGGCGTCAGACGACGCCAGCCTGTTGCAGCTGCTCCCCGGCTCCGGACGCCTGCGCGCGACAAAAGCCTCGCTGGTAGAGGCGCTCAGCGACGCTGAGGACGTACTGATCTGGTCCGTTGCGGTGAGCCCCGCCATCGAACGGCTGAAAATCTGGGAATTTGACAGTATTCGCGGTTGGCGTAGTCTTCCGGATGTCCCTGAGCGCGCCAACGAGCCCGCCGCGCGCCTGATGCGATTAACCAGTTTACCGGCAGAAAAAGCATACACCCATAGCTGATCCGTCCAGGGTCATCATGATGAAACAGGAGTAATCATGTCTGATACGTTGAAAGTTGTTACGTTACTGGGAAGCCTGCGCAAAGGTTCTTTTAACGGGATGGTTGCCCGTACGCTGCCGCAGCTGGCGCCTGCGGGAATGGAGATCAGTGCCCTGCCGTCCATTGGCGACATCCCGCTTTATGATGCTGACGTTCAGCAGGAAGAAGGGTTCCCGCAAAGCGTGGAAGCGATAGCCGAGCAGATCCGTCAGGCTGACGGCGTGGTGATTGTGACGCCTGAGTATAACTACTCGGTGCCGGGTGGTCTGAAGAACGCCATTGACTGGCTGTCCCGTTTACCGGAGCAGCCGCTGTCTGGTAAACCTGTGCTGATCCAGACCAGCTCAATGGGCGCCATTGGCGGCGCGCGCTGCCAATATCACCTGCGTCAGATCCTGGTGTTCCTGGATGCGATGGTGATGAACAAGCCGGAATTTATGGGCGGCGTGATTCAGAACAAGGTCGACCCGCAGACGGGTGAAGTGGTGGATCAGAGTACGCGTGACCATCTCTCTGGCCAGCTGACCGCGTTTGGGGATTATATTAAGCGGGTGAAGGCGTAAGCCTTCGCCCTAACCCTCTCCCACAGGGAGAGGGAACTTTGCCCGTAGGTCAGGTAAGCGAAGCGCCACCTGACACCACCAGCATCTTAGTGTGAATCAATAAACACAATCTTCAGCACAAACAGCAGCGCAACAATAATCACGCACGGGCTGAGTTCGCGGAAGCGGCCGGTACCGATCTTCATCACGCAGTAAGAGATAAAGCCCAGCGCGATACCTTCGGTGATCGAGAAGCTGAACGGCATCATCACCGCGGTAATAAACGCCGGAACGGCTTCCGTCAAATCTTCCCACTTCACGCGCGCCAGGCTTGAGGTCATCAGCACGCCGACGTAAATCAGCGCGCCAGCTGCCGCGTATGGTGGCACCATCCCCGCCAGCGGAGAGAGGAAGATCACTAGCAGGAACAGCAGACCCACAACTACCGCCGTCAGGCCAGTACGACCGCCCACGGACACACCGGAAGAGGATTCAATGTAAGCGGTAACAGACGAGGTGCCGATGAAAGAGCCAGCGACGGACGAGATGCTATCCACATACAGCGCCTGCTTCATGCGCGGGAATTTGCCTTTTTCATCCGCCAGACCCGCTTTGTCGGTCACGCCAATCAGCGTACCGGAGGAGTCAAACAGGTTGACCAGCATGAAGGAGAAAATCACCCCGGCCAGACCCAGGTTCAGCGAGCCCGCCAGATCAACGTGGCCAATCACGGTAGAGACGCTTGGTGGCGCAGAGACGATACCGTTGTAATGTACGTCACCCAGCATCCAGCCCAGCAGCGTGGTCACAATGATAGAGACCAGCACCGCAGCATGGATGTTGCGCGACGCCAGGATCGCGATGATAAAGAAGCCCAGCACGCCCAGCAGCACGCTGTGAGAGGTCAGGTTACCAATGCTCACCAGCGTTTCCGGGTTCGCCACGATAACGCCAGCGTTTTTCAGCCCCATCATGCCTATAAACAGACCGATACCGCTGGTGATACCCACGCGCAGGCTCACGGGAATGTTCGCAATCATCCAGTAGCGCACGCGGAAGATGGTCAGCAGCAGCAGGCCGACCGCGCCCCAGAAAATAGCGCCCATCCCGACCTGCCACGGCAGACCCATCGCCTGAACCACCACGAACGCAAAGAACGCATTCAGACCCATTGCCGGGGCCAGCGCCACGGGCAGATTAGCGAAAACGCCCATCAGGATGCTGCCAAGCGCCGCGATCAGACAGGTGGTCACGAAGACGGCGCTGGTGTCCATGCCAGCCACGCCCAGAATTTGCGGGTTAACGAAAACGATATAGACCATCGTCAGGAAGGTAGTAAAACCGGCGATCACTTCGGTGCGTGCCGTTGTGCCGTGCTCGCGCAGTTTGAACACGCGCTCAAGCAGCCCCTGACCAGACGTCTGGGTAGTGTGTTGTTGACTCATCATCAATTTCCGAACAAGGAGGGAAAATTCGTCGCTATCCTATACCAAAATGCGACAATAGTGGCGGTTACGGGATACTTTTTTCATTGATTTTGCTTATACGGCAACGATTGCGTCCCGGTGAACTGCCGTACGAAAACGTTAAACTTGTTAAAAGGGAAAGGCATGTCCGGAATTGAAGCGGTATTTTTCGACTGTGACGGTACGCTGGTCGACAGTGAGGTCATTTGTTCCCGCGCGTATGTCGCCATGTTCCAGGAATTTGGTATTACGCTCGATCTCGAAGAGGTGTTTAAACGCTTTAAGGGCGTGAAGCTGTACGAGATCATCGACATCATTAACGAAGAGCACGGGGTGGATCTGGCGAAAGCGGATCTGGAACCGGTGTACCGCGCCGAGGTCGCACGCCTCTTCGACGCCGAGCTGGAAGTTATCGCTGGCGCTAACACGCTGCTGGATGCGATGACGGTGCCGATCTGCGTGGTCTCTAACGGCCCGGTCAGCAAAATGCAGCACTCGCTCGGCAAGCTGAACATGTTGCACCACTTCCCGGAAAAACTGTTCAGTGGCTACGATATCCAGCGCTGGAAGCCGGATCCGGCATTGATGTTCCACGCGGCGAAGGCGATGAACGTCAACGTGGAGAACTGCATCCTGGTGGATGACTCGTCTGCGGGCGCGCAGTCGGGGATTGATGCGGGGATGGAGGTGTTTTACTTCTGCGCCGATCCGCACAACAAGCCGATCGATCATCCAAAAGTGACGACCTTTACCGATCTGGCGCAACTGCCAGCGTTGTGGAAGGCGCGCGGGTGGGATATTACTCGCTGAGTTTTCCCCTCACCCCGGCCCTCTCCCACAGGGAGAGGGAGAAAACCGAATGGTCCCCTCTCCCTGTGGGAGAGGGTTAGGGTGAGGGTAAAAATCACTCTTTCGGATCTTTGCCCGCCAGCAGCTTGTCCAGCTCGTCGCCGCCCACGTGTCGGAAATCCTGCCCCTTCACGAAGTAGAAGATGTATTCGCAAATGTTCTGGCAGCGGTCACCGATACGCTCGATTGAGCGCGCGCAGAACAGCGCGGTGAGTACGCTTGGAATGGTACGGGAATCTTCCATCATGTAGGTCATCAGCTGACGCACTATGCCTTCGTATTCCTGGTCAACTTTCTTGTCTTCACGGTAGATACGGACCGCTTCGTCCAGATCCATGCGCGCGAAAGCGTCCAGCACGTCGTGCAGCATCTGCACGGTGTGGCGACCGAGAGACTCCAGACTCACCAGCAGCGGCTGGTGCTGCTGGGAGAATTTCTCCAGCGCGGTGCGGCAGATTTTATCCGCCACGTCACCAATACGCTCCAGCTCGGCGATAGTTTTGATGATCGCCATCACCAGACGCAGGTCGCTCGCCGTCGGCTGACGCTTCGCAATGATGCGCACGCAGGCTTCGTCGATGGCGACCTCCATCATATTGACGTTGTGGTCGCCTTCAATAACGCGCTTCGCCAGCTCGCTGTCCTGGTTGTGCATCGCCGTGATCGCATCAGAAAGCTGCTGCTCGACCATGCCGCCCATGGTCATCACCTGGGTGCGAATGCTTTCCAGCTCTGCGTTAAACTGGCCGGAAATGTGTTTATTAAGATTGAGGTTGTCCATGGTTTCTCCACATGCACTAAGGCAAATCAACCGTAGCGGCCAGTAATATAATCTTCGGTTTGTTTCTTCGCCGGACGGGTGAACAGCGCATCCGTATCGCTGAACTCAATCAACTCGCCCAGGTACATAAACGCCGTGTGGTCAGAACAACGTGCAGCCTGCTGCATGTTGTGGGTCACGATCACCACGGTGTAATCCTGCTTCAGCTCGGTGATCAGCTCTTCGATACGCCCGGTTGAGATCGGGTCCAGGGCTGAGCACGGCTCATCCAGCAGCAAGACTTCCGGGCGAATGGCGATACCGCGCGCAATGCACAGACGCTGCTGCTGACCACCGGAGAGAGAGTACCCGCTCTGGTGAAGTTTATCTTTGGTTTCGTTCCATAATGCGGCCTTGGTCAATGCCCACTGCACGCGCTCGTCCATATCCGCACGGGAGAGCTTCTCAAACAGACGCACACCAAAGGCGATGTTGTCATAGATCGACATCGGGAACGGCGTGGGTTTCTGGAATACCATCCCCACTTTCGCACGCAGCAGGGCGATATCCTGGGTATTGGTCAGGATGTTGTCACCGTCCAGCAGAATTTCACCTTCTGCGCGCTGCTCCGGATAGAGCGAATACATTTTGTTAAAGGTGCGCAGCAGCGTGGATTTACCACAGCCGGACGGACCGATGAATGCCGTTACCTGGTTCTTCGCGATATCCAGATTGATATTCTTCAGGGCATGGAATTTGCCGTAGTAGAAGTTCAAATCACGAACCTGAATCTTACCCGGGGCAGTATCAACCATACTCATTGACTCATTTCCTCATTCGGCGCCGCGAGCTGCCGCGCCGTAAAAATTTAACCGTGTTTCTTCTTCGCGAAAATGACGCGCGCCAGAATGTTCAGCAACAGTACGCAAAGGGTGATGATCAGCACCCCGGCCCAGGCCAGCTGCTGCCATTCCGCGAATGGGCTCATCGCAAATTTAAAGATCGTCACCGGCAGGTTGGCGATCGGCTGCATCATGTCCGTGCTCCAGAACTGGTTGGAGAGGGCGGTAAACAGCAGCGGTGCGGTTTCACCGGCGATACGGGCGATAGCCAGCAGGATACCGGTCATGATCCCCGAGACGGACGCTTTCAGGGTGATCGCCGAAATCATTTTCCATTTCGGCGTGCCCAGCGCGTAAGCCGCTTCACGCAGGCTGTCCGGCACCAGTTTCAGCATGTTTTCAGTAGTACGAATAACGATAGGCACCTGCAACAGCGCCAGCGCAATCACACCCGCCCAGCCGGAGAAGTGTTCCATTTGCGCCACCACGATGGTGTAAACAAACAGACCCACGACAATCGACGGGGCAGAAAGCAGAATGTCGTTAATAAAGCGGATGACTTCAGCGATCCAGGACTTGCGCCCATACTCCGCCAGATAGATACCCGCCATGATGCCCAACGGTGTACCGAAAACGGTCGCCCACAGGATCAGCAGGCCGCTACCCGCCAGGGCGTTTGCCAGACCACCGCCCGCCGTGTTCGGCGGCGGCGTCATTTCCGTGAACAGCGCCAGGGACATTCCATCGATGCCGCGGGTGATGGTTGACATCAGGATCCAGATCAGCCAGAACAGGCCGAACGCCATCGTGGCCATGGAAAGCGTCAGCGCAATGCGGTTTTTAATCCGGCGCTTTGACTGCATTTTGCGACGGGATTCCGCAAGCTGAGCGGTATTTTGCATATCGAGAGTTGCCATTAGCGTGCCCCCTCGTTTTTAGCCAGACGCATAATCATCAGCTTGGAGATAGCCAGCACAATAAAGGTGATAACAAACAGGATCAGGCCCAGTTCCATCAGCGCCGCGACGTGCAGCCCGGATTCCGCTTCGGCAAATTCGTTCGCCAGCGCAGAAGTAATACTGTTCCCCGGCATATAGAGCGAAGCGCTGTCGAGCTGGTAGGTGTTGCCGATGATAAAGGTGACCGCCATGGTTTCACCGAGCGCGCGACCTAAGCCCAGCATAATGCCGCCAATCACCCCATTTTTGGTGAACGGAAGGACGATGCGCCAGATAACTTCCCAGGTGGTGCAGCCGATGCCGTAGGCGGACTCTTTCATCATCACCGGGGTTTGTTCGAAGACATCGCGCATGACCGCCGCAATGTACGGAATAATCATGATGGCGAGGATCACACCCGCCGCCAGAATGCCGATACCGAATGCCGGGCCGGAGAACAGCGCCCCCACAAACGGAACGGCAGAAAGCACGTTACCGACCGGCTCCTGGAAGTACGTTGCAAACAGCGGAGCAAAAATAAACAGGCCCCACATGCCGTAAACGATACTTGGGATGGCCGCCAGCAGTTCAATGGCGATACCCAGCGGACGCCGCAGCCAGCCTGGCGCCAGTTCCGTCAGGAACAAGGCAATACCGAAGCTCACCGGAACCGCAATTAGCAGGGCGATAAAAGAGGTCACCAGCGTGCCGTAAATCGGCACCAGCGCACCGTAAATATCGTTCGGCGCATCCCACTCTTTGGTCCACAGGAAGGCGAAACCAAATTTTTGAATGCTCGGCCAGGAGGAGAAAATCAGGGACACGATAATGCCGCCCAGCAGCAATAGCACAATCAGCGCAGCCAGTTTCACCAGCGCGCTGAAAATCATGTCACCTTTTTTACCCGGAGGGTTAAATGCAGGCTTGGTTGCAGCCATAAATTACTCTTCTTTATGAGACGTCTTACGAATATGCCCGGTGGCGCTGACGCTTACCGGGCCTACAGAGTAAACCGTAGGGCGGGATCGCTGCGCGCCACCCGCCATCTTCGTTAAAAATATCCTGTTAGTACAGCGCTTTACCGCTGCTGTCTTTCACGTTGGTTTTCCATGCAGCACGAATCTGCTCAACCACGCTGTCTGGCAGGCTGGCGTAATCCAGGTCATTAGCCTGTTTGCCGCCGTTTTTGTATGCCCAGTCGAAGAACTTCAGCACTTCTGCGCCCTGCTCTGGTTTCTTCTGCTCTTTGTGAACCAGAATGAAGGTGGTAGAGGTGATTGGCCACGCGTCTTCACCTTTCTGGTTAGTCAGGTCCTGAGCGAAGGATTTGCTCCAGTCAGCGCCTTTGGCGGCGTTGGCGAAGTTCTCTTCGGTCGGGCTAACCGGTTTGCCGTCGGCAGAAACCAGTTTGGTGTAGGCCAGATTGTTCTGCTTAGCGTAGGCGTACTCTACGTAGCCGATAGAGCCAGGCAGACGCTGTACGAAGGCTGCGATACCGTCGTTGCCTTTACCGCCCAGACCGGTTGGCCAGTTAACGGTAGAGCCGGAACCGACTTTAGATTTCCACTCTTCGTTCACTTTCGCCAGGTAGCTGGTGAACACGAAAGAGGTACCAGAGCCGTCAGCACGACGAACCACCGCGATATTCTGCGAAGGCAGCTTAACGCCTGGGTTCAGCTTAGTGATGGCTTCGTCATCCCATTTTTTGATTTTGCCCAGGTAGATGTCACCCAGGGTTTTGCCGTCCAGCACCAGCTCGCCTGATTTCAGGCCAGGGATGTTAACAGCCAGCACAACGCCGCCAATCACGGTCGGGAACTGGAACAGGCCTTCCTGATTCAGTTTCTCATCAGACAGCGGAGCGTCGGATGCGCCGAAATCAACGGTATTCGCGGTAATTTGTTTTACGCCACCGGAGGAGCCGATACCCTGATAGTTGACCTTGTTACCGGTCTCTTTCTGGTAGGTATCCGCCCATTTGGCATACACCGGCGCAGGGAAGGTTGCACCAGCGCCAGTCAGGCTTGCTGCTGCGAAGGCAGAGAAAGCGCTCATCGATAAGGTCGCGGCGACAACAGTTGCGACAGTGGTACGCATAACTTTCATAATGTCTCCTGCAAGGATTTCGTAAATCATTGTTTAAGTGGCTACGATGAGCAAAATAGGACAAACAGGTGACAGATAAATGTACGAAATATGACAGTTTTATGACAAT